>Ga0180220_1000036_pt1 | contig 302143 bp, 280 predicted proteins | sample eDN5th37CBELigBY_FD_151335 | JGI IMG/M metagenome (GOLD analysis project Ga0180220, IMG submission 151335) | Enriched backyard soil microbial communities from Emeryville, California, USA - eDNA 5th pass 37_C BE-Lig BY (version 2) (version 2) | ecosystem: Environmental > Terrestrial > Soil >...
TCGCCCGCATGTGGCGCTTTTCCAGGAACAATGGAATCACCGAGGGCTTTCACACAAAGATGGAGATGATCTCGCGCCGCGCGTTCGGCTTCCGCAACTTTCACAACTACCGCTTGCGCGTGCTCGCTCTTTGCGGTTGGAATGGCGTCATCAATCGGGTCTGATCCACCCTCATCCCCCGTTCACGGGGAAGAGCCATAAGCGGGCGGCATTCGGACACCAGCGGTTCGCCTAGATTACGGTCCGGCGCACCTAATGAGCGCGACGATCCCGCTTATGACCTTTCCATTTCGCGTCCGTCACGCGACCCCGATATGGTGGAGACACCTTGGGAGCTTACGCCTGCCCCCGGGGACCTCCTGTTGGCTGGGGCGGCAGGATTCGAACCTGCGCATGGCGGTACCAAAAACCGCTGCCTTACCGCTTGGCTACGCCCCAACTTCCGGTGCGAGCGCGTCTATAGCGGCTCGCCGTTGATTGGCAAGGCAGCGTTAGAGGCGCATGACCCACCCATAGGGGTCAGGCGCTTGGCCGCGCTGGATAGCGACCAGCTTGTCCTTGAGCATCGCCGTCACCTGCCCAGGTCCGCCCGCACCGATGGTGAAGCTCGCCTCGCCGCGGGTTACCTTGCCAACCGGCGTCACCACCGCGGCCGTGCCGCAGGCGAAGCTTTCGGTAAGGCGGCCGCTCTCGGCGTCGGCCTGCCACTGGTCGATTGCATAGCGCTCCTCGCGCACCGTCAGCCCGGCATCCTTCGCCAGCGTGATGATCGCATCGCGCGTGATACCCGGCAGGATTGTCCCGGTGAGTGGCGGCGTAACAAGACTGCCGTCCTCAAAGACGAAGAACATGTTCATGCCGCCCAGTTCTTCGATCCAGCGATGCTCAGCGGCATCGAGAAAGACGACCTGGTCGTGTCCCTTCGCAATGGCCTCGCTTTGCGCGACGAGGCTCGCAGCATAGTTGCCGCCGCATTTGGCGGCACCGGTCCCGCCCGGCGCCGCACGGGTGTAATCCTCCGACACCCACAAGGATACGGCCGGGGCGCCGGACTTGAAATAATTGCCGACCGGCGAGGCGATGACCAGAAAATGATACTCTGCCGAGGGCTTCACGCCGAGGAACACCTCGCTCGCATACATGAAGGGACGTAGATAGAGCGCGCCGCCCGCGACCTGGGGGAACCAGTTCGCATCGACGCGGACGATTTCCTTCACCGCGGCAATAAAGAGTTCCTCGGGCAGTTCGGCCATCGCCATGCGACGCGCGCTCGCATTGAAGCGCGCGGCATTGGCCTCGACCCGGAACAGCGCCATCGACCCGTCGTCAAGGCGATAGGCCTTCAGCCCTTCGAAAATCTCCTGAGCATAGTGGAGCACCGCGGTCGCAGGGTCGAGCGAGAGCGGCCCCCGCGGCATCACCTGCGCATCGTGCCAGCCCTTCGCCTCATTGTAGCGAATGGAGACCATATGGTCGGTAAAGACCCGCCCGAACACCGGATCGGCAATCGCCGTCGCGCGGACATCATCCGCGACCGGAGCGGGATGCGGCAGAAGGGCGAAGGCGGGAGCGGACATGGACGAAAAAACCTTGTGGCTGGGTTGCTGGCCAGGATCGACCGGTGCGCGCCTCTTGCCAAAGCCCGGCGCCCGGCGCAACGGTAGTGGCATGCAGGATGAAAATTTTCTTTCACAAGTGCCAGCCGCCTCTGCCCTTTTCTTGCGCGAAGAAGAAGTGCGCCGGGGTATCGAATATCTGTTCTTCGCCCACAACGCGCTCTGGCGGGCAATCGACACGCGGCTTGCCGAAAAGGAGCTCGGCCGGGCGCATTACCGCGCCCTCTATTTCATCGCGCGCCAACCCGGCCTAACCATTTCGGATCTGCTCGGCCTGCTTGGCATCACCAAGCAGTCGCTGGGGCGGGTGGTCAAGGAGCTCGACGCGCGCGCCTTGCTGACAACACGCCCCGGCAACCGCGACCGGCGGCAAAAGGAATTGCGGCTGACCTCCGAGGGACGTGCCCTTGAAAACGCGATCTTCTCGCAGCTTCGCGACACGATGAGCCGCGCCTACACCCATGCAGGCCAAGCCGCGGTCACGGGTTTCTGGCAGGTGAGCGAGGCGCTCTTGCCGCCACGCGAGCGCGGACGGGTGGCGCGGCTCGGCCGCCCTCCCGAATGATGAGCTAGCCTTCGCCGCGCGCGAGATCAGCGAGTTCACGTCCGCGGTCGCGCGCGGCACGCAGGACATTGGTCATCAGTGCAACGAGTTGCCCGTCGCCATCGAGCACGTCGAGCCCTGCCTGGGTCGTGCCACCCTTGCTTGCGACCTGGGAGACCAGGACGCCGGGCTTTTCGTCGCTCGCCGCGAGAAGCGCTGTCGCGCCGTCAAAGGTCGCCGCAGCTAGCTTCAGCGCATCTTCGGCCGAAAGACCGAGCCGCTCGCCCGCGGCCGCATAGGCTTCGATTAGCCGCAGAACGAAGGCCGGCCCGCTGCCGGTAAAGGCGGTGACGAGATCCATCGTCGAATCGTCGGCAAGCGGGACAATGGTGCCGAGCGGTTCGAGCAGCGCCGTCACCGCAGCCTCGTCGGCAGCGCCCAGGCTGGCAATTGCTGAGACCCCGGCACCGATGCGTGCAGCAAGGTTGGGAAGAATGCGGACCTGCGCCTTCGCCGCCGGGAAGCGCGCCGCGAGATCGGCGAGAGACACGCCCGCGAGGATGGAGAGAAGATGTGTGTTGCCGGCTGCGACGGCAGCAAGCTCGCCTGCGACATCGTTCAATTGCTGCGGCTTCATGCCAAGCATCACCCATTCGGCGGCTCCGTCCGCCGCGAGCCAGTCGGCAACCGATGCGAAATGCGCAATGCCCGCGCGCGGCGCCGCGACAGGATCGGCGATCGCAACCTTCGCCGGGTCGAGTCCGGCGCCCAGCCAGCGATCGAGCATCGCCCCGGCCATATTCCCGCAACCCACCAGCAGCAGCCGGCCGGTGAAATTCCCCAAAATGTTCGTCATGGTCCCTGGTCTTCTTCTCTGTTTCAATGTCCCTAACGGCAACTGTTTTCCGGGCCCGACAAAAGGTCGAGGCAGCGCCCGTCGATCCTTTTCGCGTCGAGCGGGAGGCCGATCAGCGCCGCGAGTGTCGGCAGGATGTCCACCGTCATCACCGCATTCGGCTGCTCGAAACCCGCCAGTCCCTTGCGCCAGAACAGCATCGGCACGCGCCGGTCATAATCCCAGACCGAGCCGTGTGTTGCGACATAGCCGATACCGGGTTCCGGGATTGGCGTCACGCGCGGCTTGAGCGCAATGATGAAATCGCCCGAACGCGCCGGATTGTACGAAGCACGCAGCTTGTCCATCAGCGTCCACGTATCGGCCGGGCGCTTCGAGATCGGATGGGCGGCGAGCTGATCCGCCGTGACCACCGCCTCGATCTGTGGATGCGCGCGAAGCCGCGGAAGGATTTCATCGAGCGCCGCCTTGCGCTGCGCTGGCGTCAGCGCCTTCGAAAGATAATAGTCGCCGCCGTCGCCATAAAGCAGCGGCTCGGGGAGGCCGAGCTTTTCGGCGACCGCCTTGCCGATCTTTTCAGGATCAAGCGCCGGGTCGAGGCGCTGCGCGTCGGGCCAGGCGTTCTGCCGATTGCGTTCGGGAAGATCGTGCCCGCCATGATCGGCGGTGAGCGCCACGACATAATCAATGCCGGTTGCATCGAGGCGCGCGAAGAAATCGCCAAGCTCGCGGTCGAGCGCCAGCATCTGAAGGCACATTTCGGCGCCTTCGGTCCCGGTTCCATGACCGATATAGTCGGTCGCCGACAGCCCTACGATCAAGAGATCGGTGCTGCCCCCCTCGCCCATCTTTCGCGCCTGGCGCAATGCAGCCGCGGCCGCGAGCACCGCGCCGTCCGCCTGAGGCGAGGCACGAAAGGCACGAAAATCTGCGCCATCGCGCGCGAAGCGTCCCGTTCCGACGATGCCGCCCTTGCGGCCATCGAGCGGGATGGCAATGTCATGCGCGGCGCAATCGGCAGGCAGCGTCAGGCCCGGCTCAGGGGCGGCAATGGCGGCGGCTATCGCGGCGCTCGCCTGCTGGGCGACCGGCGACAAGCTGCTGCCCCGATAGCTGGTGAGGCCGGTAGGGGCGAGCCACATCAGCTCGTCCGCCTTGTGCCCGCCCATCATGATGGCGGAGCGGTCCTTGCCCGACACCGACACGACCTGCGCTTTCGGATCGCGATCCTTCATCAGGTCGCCCAGCGTCGGCACGAGGAGGTGCTTTGCCGATGGGGCATAATCCTTCGACGAGGTGCCGGGCACCGTCTCATCCTCCGCGCAATAGAGGCGCTTGTCCTCGCGTGCAGCCGACAGGTCGAAGAAATTATTGCCGACAATGCCCGTGTGCGCGGGATGGTTGCCGGTCAAGATGGTCGAATGGCCGGGGCAGGTTTCGGTCGCGCCATGCGCCTGATAGCCCGCAGGAAAGACAACGCCTGACGCGAGCCGCGCGAGGCCGCCGGTGAAATGGCTGCGATACTCGGCGAAAAGGTCGGCGGAGAATTGGTCGACCGCGATCATGACGATCAGCTTGGGCGGCGGCGTTGCCGCTGTAACCTTCTGCACCAAAGGCCCCGAATCCTGCGCAAGGCTGGCGGCGGGGCCCGAAAGACAAAGCAGGCCAGCAAGGGCGGCCGTCCAAATTTTCGGTTTCACGGGCGTCTTCTCCATTCTGGGTCGTCGGCGCGGGCTGTCCTCTCGGCGAAAGCCGCCTATATGGCAAGCCTCGAACGACAGGCAGATGCGGGGACGGCATGGATCGGCGAAGGGACGGGTTTGGGACAGCCGCGTGGCGGGCCGCGCTCGCCCTCGCGGTGCTCGCGCTTCTCGGGCTTGCTGCCGCCCGCGCGCAGCCCACGCATATTCAGCCCAGGCTTGTCGCCGAATCGGCCGCCCCCGCGCCGGGCGGGTCAACGACGATCGCGCTCACCATGGCGCCCGACGAGGGTTGGCACGGCTATTGGTCAAACGGAGGCGATGCAGGCTTCGGCCTTATGGTCGAGTGGAACGCGCCCGAGGGCGTGTCTGTGAGCCCTTTCCGTTACCCCGTTCCGGGCGCACTTGTCCTCTTCGGCATGATGAACCATGTCTATGAGCATCCTTACGCGCTGCTCGCCGACGTGCGGGTCGACCGATCCGTCGCGCCCGGCACCGACCTGACGCTTTCGGGCATCGCCAACTGGCTCGCCTGCACCGACAAGGTGTGCGTTCCTGAAAAGGCGGTAATCTCGGTCAGGTTGAAGGCGGGCGACGGCGCCGTACCTCCTGGTGAGCGCGCGCGGTTCGACGCATGGCGTGCGAGGCTTCCGCAACCGCTCGACCGGGCGGGGAATTGGGAACGCGAAGGCGGCAAGATCCGCTTTGGCGTGCCGCTTCCCCAGGATACCGCGCTCGATGCCCCGCATCTCTTCGTCGCGACGCCGGATCTGGTCGATTATGCCGCGCCCCAGTCATTCAGCCGGAGCGGCGACTGGATTATCATCGAGACGGCCGCCAAGGGTGATGCCTCAGGCGCGGTCGAGGGGTTGCTCAAGCTCTCCAACGGCCGCGGGCTCGATGTCCGGTTCGAGCCTTCCCCGGTGCGACGGGCCGGCGATCCGATCCGGACGGCGTCCGAGGGTGTCGATGCCCGGCTCTTCTGGGCCGCACTCTGCGGCGCGATCCTCGGGGGGCTCATCCTGAACCTGATGCCCTGCGTCTTTCCGATCCTCAGCCTCAAGGCCCTGAGCCTCGCCCGGTCGGGGGGCGATACGCGCACGGCAAAGGTCGAGGCGCTGGCCTATACGGCGGGCGCGGTGATGACCGCGCTGCTGCTCGGCGGGGCGTTGCTCGCACTCCGCGCCGCGGGCGAACAGGTCGGATGGGCGTTCCAGCTGCAGCATCCCGTCAGCGTACTGCTTCTGTTGATGCTCGCGCTGGCGATCACGCTCAACCTGCTTGGCGCCTATGAACTCCCATCCTTTGGCGGCGGACAGGCGCTCGCAGAAAAAGGGGGAGCGGCGGGGGGCTTTTGGACCGGTGCGCTCGCGGCCTTTGTCGCCACGCCGTGCAGCGGACCTCTCTTGGGCGCAGCGCTCGGCGCGACGCTGGTGCTGCCAGCCTGGGCGGCGCTGCCGATTTTTGGCGGCCTGGGCCTGGGGCTCGCCCTGCCCTTCCTCGCCGTCGGCCTTGTGCCCGCGCTTCGGAACCGGCTGCCGCGGCCCGGACCCTGGATGGGCCGTTTCCGCAGGTGGATGGCGCTGCCAATGGGGCTCACCGCGCTGGGATTGGCGTGGCTCTTGTGGCGTCAAGCCGGCGCCGCGGGGGGGTGGGCCGCGCTCGGCGCGGTGGTTTGGACAGCGCTCCTGCTGTGCTCTGTCGGCGCGCGTCAAAGAGGAAAAAGCTCGGGCTGGCTTGTTCTGCTTTTGCTGGCGGTGCTGATCGTCTCGGCATTGAACGATGCACGAATCCTGACCGGCCAGACGCGCAGCGCGGCGGTGCCGGGCCAATCCGGTAGCACATACTCGCCCGCAGCGCTCGCAGACGCCCGCGCGCGAGGCAAGCCCGTCTTCGTCTATTTCACCGCCGACTGGTGCCTCTCGTGCAAGGCAAACGAAGCCGGTGCGATCAACCGCGAATCCGTGCAAAAGGCCTTCAAGAAAAAGGGGGTCATCACTCTTGTGGGGGATTGGACCAACGGCGATCCGGTCATCACGCGCACGCTTGGCGAACATGGACGCAACAGCGTACCGCTCTATCTTTGGTACGCGCCGGGCGCCGAGGCGCCGCTCATCCTCCCGCAGATCCTCACCCCGGGAACGCTCACCGAGCTGGTGGACAGCTGATGGCAAAGCTGCGCGCCGATCAGCTTCTCGTCGATCGCGGCCTTGCCGAAAGCCGGACGCGCGCGCAGGCGCTGATCCTCGCGGGGCTCGCCTTCGTCGGCGACCGCAGGATCGAAAAAGCCGGACAGCAGATCGCGGCAGACGCCGAGCTCCGCGTGAAGGGCCGCGATCATCCATGGGTATCGCGCGGCGGCATCAAGCTCGACCATGCGCTCACACACCTCGGCTGGGATGTCGCCGGCGCGGTCGCGATCGACGTAGGCTCGTCGACCGGGGGTTTCACCGACGTGCTGCTGAGCCGCGGCGCGGTGCGGGTCTATGCGGTCGATTCGGGCACCAATCAGCTGGCGTGGAAGCTGCGCCAGGACGAGCGCGTCATCGTTCATGAACAGACGAGTGCGCGTATTCTGACTGCCGACCATATTCCCGAGCCCGTCGACCTCATTGTTTGCGACGCAAGCTTCATCGCGCTTTCGAAGGTGCTGCCGGTGCCGATGTCCTTTGCGCGCGCCGGCGCGCGGCTCGTCGCGCTGATCAAGCCGCAGTTCGAGGCCGAGCGGCACGAGGTCGGCAAGAAAGGCGTGGTCCGCGACGCCGCAGTCCATGCACGCGTCTGCAGCGAGGTGCGCAGCTGGCTCGAGCGAGAGGGCTGGCCGGTCACCGATGTGACCCGGAGCCCGATCACCGGGCCTGAGGGCAATGTCGAATTTCTGATCGCCGCGGTCAAAGCAGCGTCTTGACGCGGAGCCCGGCTGTCGCGACACCCGTCCGCGATCAGATTTGCGCAAAGGGGGGCGTGTGCATGAGTGAATTGGCCACTCCGGGACAACTTCGCATGTCCTATTGGCGCTGGGCGCTGGTGACGGTTCCAGCGATCGTGCTTCTTGGCAGCCTGTCGGGACTTCTTTCAAACAGTGGCTACGGCAATCGCTGGTTTGCGGCGCTGGACCTGCCAGCCATTACGCCGCCCGGATGGGTCTTTGGCGCTGTCTGGCCCGCACTCTATATTTGCCTCGGCCTGTCGCTTGCGATGGTGCTGCATGCGCGCGGGGCCAAGGGGCGCGGCTTTGCGCTCCTGCTCTTCTTCGTCCAGCTCGCTGGGAATCTCCTATGGTCACCGCTCTTCTTTGGCGCGCATCAGGTCACGACCGCCCTCTATCTCATCATCTTCATTCTGATGGTGACGCTCGCGACCGCCTTTGCATTTTCCCCGATCCGCAAGGCTGCGGCGTGGCTGCTCGTCCCCTATATGGCCTGGCTCAGTTTCGCGGCGATCCTGACGTTCCAGATCGACCAGCGCAATCCGGACGCCGAAACCCTTGTTCCCGCGGCTGCGAGCACCCAAATAGGGTGACGGCAAGGGGCACTCCCCCACAAAGGAAGTTTGACATGCAAAGCGAGAACCGGATTTTCGACGACTTCGCCAAGATGCTGAACGGCATCGCCGGGACGGTCGCCGGCGCGGGCCGCGAGGCTGAGGCCGCGATGCGCGAACGCGCAAAGGAATGGATCGGCCGCATGGATTTCGTCAGCCGCGAGGAGTTCGAGGCGGTCAAGCAAATGGCGGCAACCGCGCGCGCCGAAGCCGAAGCGCTAAAGGCGCGACTCGACAAACTCGAAGGCGCAACAGCACCTTCCGCAGCCTCCAGGGCCGCCGCAAGGCCCGCGGCGCGCAAGCCCAAGGCACCCTGATCAAGACGCCCGGCCCTGCGCCGGGCGTTCGCGCCGACGCTCGTGAGCGCTCCTGCGAGCTACCGCGACCCGAAATGCCCCGGTGGACTCGCCAGCGGGTCCAACAGGCGTTAAAGCGCCCAAATGAGCGACGATATCTACGACGATGACGACGGCCAGGAAGCAGCGCCGATGGAGATGCTGGCCTCCTATTTTGCCGCGCACGACTGGCCGCACGAAAAGGTCGGCGAGGACGAGATCGTCGCCACCGCGCAGGGAAGCTGGACGACCTACGAATTGCGCGCCGTGTGGCGCGCCGACGACGGCGTCATCCAGCTGCTGGCCTTCCCCGACATCCGGGTCGTCGAGGACAAGCGCGCGGCCGCGCATGAGGCGCTGGCGCTCATCAACGAGCAATTGTGGCTCGGCCATTTCGAGCTGTGGTCGAACAGCGGCACGATCCTGTTCCGCCACGGGATGCTGATCGGCACCAACGCCCCCCTGCCTCTCGACCTTACCGAAACCCTCGTCGAAAGCGCGATCGACGAATGCGAGCGCTTTTATCCGGTGTTCCAGTTCGTGCTGTGGGGTGGCAAATCGCCGGCCGAGGCGCTGGCAGCTTCGCTGATCGAAACCCGCGGCGAGGCCTGAGCTTCGCGCCCTCAAGCTTGCGTCCTGCGCTCCGGAAGGCCTTATTTATCCATATCGGGTCCGGGAGCGGCGCTTTTGCCCATCGAAGGCGCGCAATAGAAGGCCTTAGCGCCTTTCAAGCGGGGTGAGCCGCGGTCCAAGGTCATTGGTCCCGATCGCGAGCGCCTCCCCGCTCCAGTCGGCGACGAACACCGAGGGCCAGCTTACGCCTTGCGAGAGACGCGCGCGATTGCCCGCGATCGCGAGGCCGCGCGAGGGATTGTCGCGCCCCTCGGCTGCGACTGCGATAAAGGCCGAGTGATTTTCCTTGTCGCTTCCCTGCACGAACAAATTGTCCGCGATCCGCCCGGTCGACCCCGATGGCAGGTCGATCATGTAATTGGTCGCCCTGCCCTGCGTGTCGTCGAAGCTGTTGTCGTGGATATCGACGCGAACGGCGCGGGTTTTCAGATAATGGCCGCCGCTCCCCTTTTCAAAGCGGCTGTGCGCCACGATCACCTGGCCGTAGCTGCCTGTATACACGCTGTGCGCGCAGCTCAGTCCGCGGTCGCAGCGACCGAGAGCTGAAAAGGTCGAGCGTTCGATCCTTAGCGTCGAACGCGGATCATCGGCAGTCAATATACCCTGTTCGCTTTGCCGAAACAGGCTGTTCACAACCTCGAGATCGCTCTTCTCGAGACGGATGCCCGCCCCATTGCCATCGGGAACGCGCATATTCTGAAAGACAATGCCATCGACCCGAGCCCCCGCGCCGCGAAGCACCAGCCCGGCCTTGCCCTCGCAGGTCACCCCGTCAAAAATCGCGCGGCCGGGTTCCGAAGCGACGAAGGCGATGCGCCCCGAAGTCTGCACGGCGCAGTCGCGATGATAGCCAGGCGCGATGCGGATCGTTCCCTCCCCGCCGCCGATCGCGTCGACTGCGGCCTGGAGCCGCGAATAGCCCCTCCCCTCGACGCTATAAGGAGCGCTTCCCGTTTGCGCGGGCGAAGACGCCGGCGCGAAGAGGAAGAGCAGAGCGAAGAGCGGCAACAGCGGCCGGCGACGAAGCATTTTTGCCATGGCGAAACCTCATAGCCCCAAGCGACCGCCAAGTCGTTCGCGAAGCTGGTTAATCGGCGCCCTGTCCCCTTATCGGACACAGGAGTTCCATGAGGTTAATCGAGGTTCGGACGAAGCCAGCGCGTTGCGGTCGCAAGATCGACGCCGCGACGCTTTGCATAATCGGCAAGCTGATCCTCCCCGATACGCGCGACGCCGAAATAGCTCGCGTCGGGGTGACCGAAATAGAAACCCGAGACCGCGGCGGTTGGCAGCATCGCGAAATGATCGGTGAGCGTCGCACCCGAATGACGGCCCGCATCGAGCAGGTCGAAGAGGATCGGCTTCAAACTGTGATCGGGACAAGCGGGATAGCCGGGCGCGGGACGTATGCCTCGATATTCCTCCTTGATGATTGCCTCGGGCGTCAATTGTTCGCCTGGTGCATAACCCCACAACTCGGTGCGAACATGCGCGTGGAGCCGCTCGGCAAAGGCTTCGGCAAAGCGGTCGGCGAGCGCCTTGAGCAAAATGTCGCTATAGTCATCGTGCGCGGCCTTGAAGCGCGCAAGATGCGGCTCGATTCCATGGATCGCCACCGAAAAGCCGCCGATCCAGTCGCCGTCGGGACTGATGAAGTCGGCAAGGCACATGTTTGGCCGCCCTTCGCGCTTGGCGATCTGCTGGCGCAGGAAGGGGATGCGCACGTGGCGCTCCTCCTCCTCGAGGTGGATGATGACATCGTCGCCGTCGCGCCGACACGGCCAGAGCCCTGCGACGCCGCGCGCGTGGAGCCAGCCTTCGGCGATGATCGTTTCAAGCATCGCGCGCGCGTCGGCAAACAGGTTGCGCGCGCTCTCGCCGACGATCTCGTCATCGAGGATCGCGGGATAGACACCTGCAAGCTCCCACGCGCGGAAGAAGGGTGTCCAGTCGAACCATTCGGAAAGCTCGGCAAGGTCCCAATTGTCGAAGGCGTGGATCCCCGGCTTTTCGGGAGGAAAAGGCCGGATATGCTCGTCGATCGCGAAACCGTTCGCCCGCGCATCGGCAATGGGGACAAGCGCGCTCTGCCCCTTGTTCGCGCGGACGTCGCGGATATGCTGATAATCATCCTTATAGCCCGCCACGAACGCCTCGCGCCCCGTATCGCTGACGAGCGCGGTCGCAACCCCGACGGCGCGGCTCGCGTCGAGGACATGGAGAACGGGCCCAGCATAGGCCGGGTCGATACGCAGCGCAGTATGCACCTTCGAGGTGGTCGCGCCGCCGATCAGGAGCGGCATCGTCATGCCTGCGCGCTGCATTTCCTCGGCCACGGTCACCATCTCGTCGAGCGACGGCGTGATGAGACCCGACAGGCCAATCATGTCGGCGTCATGTTCCCTCGCCGTCTCGAGGATCTTGGGCCAGGGCACCATCACGCCGAGGTCGACGATCTCGAAGCCATTGCACTGGAGGACGACACCGACGATGTTCTTCCCGATGTCGTGAACATCGCCCTTGACCGTCGCCATCACGACCTTGCCCTTGCCCTTGGCGCCGGGCTCCTTCTGAGCCTCGATGAAGGGCAGGAGGTGGGCGACCGCCTTTTTCATGACGCGCGCGGATTTGACCACTTGCGGCAGGAACATCTTGCCCGACCCGAAAAGGTCGCCGACCACGTTCATGCCGTCCATGAGCGGACCTTCGATCACCTCGATCGGACGGTCCATCGCGAGGCGCATTTCCTCGGTATCCGCGACGATATGGGCGTCGATACCCTTGACGAGCGCATGCTCGAGCCGCTTGCGCACGTCCCAGCCGCGCCATTCCTCGGCGGCCTTTTCCTGCGCGGCGTCCTTGCCCTTGTAGCGTTCAGCGAGCGCAATCAGCCGCTCGGTCGGACTCAGTTCCTCGCCTTCCACCTTGCGGTTGAGAATGACGTCCTCGCATGCCTCGCGCAGTTCAGGATCGATCGCATCATAAACGTCGAGCTGCCCTGCATTGACGATCGCCATGTCGAGCCCGGCGGGAATCGCGTGATAGAGAAAGACGCTGTGCATCGCGCGGCGCACCGCTTCGTTACCGCGAAAGCCGAACGACAGGTTGGACAGTCCGCCCGAGAAATGCGCATGCGGGCAGCGAACGCGCAGTTCCTTTACCGCTTCGATGAAATCGACCGCGTAATTGTCATGCTCCTCGAGCCCCGTCGCGATGGCGAAGATATTGGGGTCGAAGATGATGTCTTCGGGCGGAAAGCCGATGCTGAGGAGGCGCTTGTAGGCGCGCTCGCAAATCTCGATCTTGCGGCTTTTCGTATCGGCCTGCCCGGCCTCGTCGAACGCCATCACCACGACGGCAGCGCCATAGGCCATGCACTTGCGCGCGTGGTCCAGAAAAATCTCCTCGCCCTCTTTCATGCTGATCGAATTGACGATCGGCTTGCCGGGTACGCATTTGAGACCCGCCTCGATCACGTCCCATTTCGAGGAGTCGATCATCACCGGCACGCGCGCAATGTCGGGTTCGGCGGCAATCAGCTTCAGAAAGGTCGTCATGGCGCGTTCGGCGTCGAGCAGCCCTTCATCCATGTTCACGTCGATGACTTGCGCGCCATTTTCGACCTGCTGGCGCGCGACCTCGACCGCGGCGGCGAAATCATCGGCGAGGATCAGCTTCTTGAACGCCGCCGATCCGGTGACGTTGGTGCGCTCGCCGATGTTGACGAAGGAAGAAGAGAAGGAAGAGCTGTTCATCATGATGTCCACAAGGGGGAGAGTTCAAGGGGCGAGCGGGCGCGCGAGGACGCGGTCGTCGTAAAGCCTGCCCCCGACATTGAAGCGGCGCGTTCCGATGTCGGCAAAACCCTGTTTGCGATAGAAGGCGAGCGCCCGCGCGTTGTGGGCATAGACCCCGAGGAGCAGGCGGCGATGCCCCTTGGCGGCAGCGACCACTTCGTGCATCAGCGCCGCGCCCATGCCGCTGCCATGAAAGCGCGAGAGCGAGTAAATACGTTTCAGCTCGATATCGCCCGCCTCCGCTGCGTCGAGATCGGGCTTGCCGACGAGCGCGAAGCCGACCGGCGCGCCGCCCGGCTCTGCTTCGGCAAGCCAGGCCCGCCCGCCCGACGCCAAGGCGGCGCGATAGGCCGCTTCGCTGTGCTGCGCGGCGCAATGCGCGGTGATCGCGGCGCCGTCGAGAATGCCGGCAAAGGTCTCGAGAAAGGTCGCAGCGCCGATCAGCGCGAGGGCGGGAGCGTCATGCCCTCCCGCCTCGCGGATCGTCCATGTGGGCCCGTCCTCCATCAGGACGCGGCCGCCATGGTAAAGGGCTCAAGTCCGGCGAGGCGCGTGCGCACCGGTACGTCGGGAATATAGCGCGGGGCAAGGCCCGCGATGGCGCGGGCCATCGCGGCGATATGCGCGGGCGTCGAACCGCAGCAACCGCCGAGAATATTGACCTGGCCATGTTCGGCCCATTCGCGCACCAGCCCCGCGGTTGTCTCGGGCTGCTCGTCATATTCGCCAAGTTCGTTCGGCAGGCCGGCGTTCGGATAGACCATCACCAGCGTATCGGCGAGGTCCGAGAGAACGCGCACATGCGGGCGAAGCTGCGCCGCGCCGAAGGAGCAGTTCAGCCCGACGGAGACCGGGCGCGCATGACGCACGGCGTACCAGAAGGCCTCGACCGTGTGGCCCGAGAGATTGCGGCCCGAAAGATCGGTGAGGGTCATCGAGATCATCAGCGGCAGTTCGCGCCCCACCTTGGTCTCGGCCTCGAGCGTTGCGGCGATCCCGGCCTTGGCATTGAGCGTGTCGAAGATCGTCTCGATGAGGATGAAATCGGCCCCGCCCTCGGCAAGCGCGATCACCTGTTCAAGATAGACATCCTTGAGCTCGTCAAAGTCGATTTCACGATAGCCCGGGTTGTTGACGTCGGGCGACAGCGACAGGGTCTTGTTCGTCGGCCCGACCGCGCCTGCAACATATCGGCGGCGGCCATCGAGCGCCTCGAACTTGTCGGCCGCCTCGCGCCCCAGCCGGGCGCTTTCGCGGTTGATGTCGGCGACCAGCGCCTCGGCGCCATAGTCGGCCTGGCTGATCCGGTTGGCGCTGAAGGTATTGGTCGACACAATGTCGGACCCCGCGGCCAGATAGGAATCGCCGATCGCGGCAACGACGTCGGGACGCGTCAGAGCAAGGATGTCATTATTACCCTTCTGGTCGTGCGCAAGGCCGAGCGTGCCCGCATAATCCGCCGCCGCGAGCTTGCGGAGCTGGATCTGCGTGCCCCACCCGCCGTCGGTGAGCAGGATGCGCTCCCTGGCCGCGGCGCGCAGCGCCTCGCGGGCCGTGGACGGGTTGGTGGTCATGCAGCTTGCTCCTTGATGGGCTGGGCGGCGGGGCGCAGGCCGAGCAGGTGGCAGATGGCGTAGCTGAGCTCCGCCCGGTTGAGCGTGTAGAAGTGAAAATCGCGTACTCCGCCCGCATAGAGGCGGCGGCACATTTCGGCCGCGATCGTCGCGGCGATGAGCTGGCGCGCTGCCGGCAGATCGTCGAGCCCGTCGAACAGCGACACCATCCATGGGGGGATTGCGGCGCCGCACATGTCCGCCATCCGCCGCGTCTGCGACACGTTCGACACCGGCAGGATGCCAGGGATGATCGGGGCGTCGATTCCCGCTGCGGCCGCGGTATCGCGAAAGCGCAGGAAGGCGTCGGGCGAAAAGAAGAACTGCGTGATCGCACGCGTGGCGCCCGCGTCGAGCTTGCGCTTCAGATTGTCGAGGTCGGCCTGCGGACAGTCTGCGTCGGGATGAACCTCGGGGTAGGCCGCGACCGAAATGTCGAAGGGTGCAATGGCCTTGAGACCCGCGACGAGCTCGGCGGCATTCGCATAGCCTTGCGGGTGCGCGCGATAGGGCTCGCCGCCTGGCACATCGCCCCGCAGCGCAACAATATGGCGCACGCCGGCCTCCCAATAGGCCCGCGCAACCGCGTCAATCTCTTCCCGCGACGCCTCGACGCACGTGAGGTGCGCTGCGGGCGGAACCCTGCTTTTCGCCGCGATGCGCGCGACTGTCGCGTGGGTGCGCTCGCGCGTCGATCCACCGGCACCATAAGTGACCGAGACGAAGCTCGGGCAGAGCGGCTCGAGCGTATGGAAAGTGTCCCAGAGCTGCGCTTCCATCTTCTCGGTCTTTGGCGGGAAGAATTCGAAGCTGACGCTGATATCGCCAGCAAGATCGGCGAAAAGCGGCGAGGCCGCAGCGCGGCGCGCCTCCGCGGCGCTGTTGAGAGTCGAGATCATGCCGCAAGCCTTCTGCGCGGGCCGTCGCCCTCGTGGGCGAGCGGCGGTTGGTCTTCATCGCTACGGCGGCGGCCGAGCCAGAGCTTTACGGCCAGCTCCCCACCTTCAAGCGTCTGGGTGGCCTCGAGGAGCAGACCGGAGGAGGCGAACCATCCCCGGATCTGCGCGTCCGAAAAGCCGAGGCGGGCATGTGCCGCAAGCGTGCGCAACTCCTCATCCTCGTGCGGGGCAAAATCGACGACGAGGAGGTGTCCGCCGCCGCGCAATACCCGGCCAGCTTCCGCAATGACGCGGTCCGGCTCGTGCGCGAAGTGCAGCGCCTGGTGGATGACGATGCTGTCGATGCTGGCATCGGCCATCGGCAGGTTCAGGAAATCGCCCTGGACGAGGTCGATCGGCACGGGCTGATCGGCAAGCTTCGCTCGCGCGATGCGGAGCATGTCGGGACTGCGGTCGAGCGCGGTGATGCGGCGCACCGTCGGCGCAAAGATTTCGGCCATACGGCCGGTGCCCGTGCCGATGTCGAGCAGGTGCCCAAGGCGGCGGCCCGCCACCATCGCGAGCATCGCGGCCTCAACCTCGCTCTCGGCGACGTGGCGCGAGCGGATGGCATCCCATTCGGCGGCATGCTCGGCGAAATAGCGCTCAGCCGCAGCCACGCGATCGGCCCGGACCGCGGCGAGCCGGCGCGCGTCGTGCGCAACGACGAGCGCCTCGCGCGGCGAGAAGGGCCATTCCTCGGCGCGGGCAATCATGTTGCTCACCGGTCCTTGCGCAACGATACGCAGAAAAACCCAGCTTCCCTCGCGCCTGCGCTCGATGATTCCTGCGTCGACGAGGATGCGGACATGACGCGAGACGCGGGGCTGACTCTGTTCGAGCACCAGAGCAAGCTCGCCGATCGCGAGTTCCATCTCGCGCAGCAGCGCGACGATACGCAGACGCGTCGGATCGGCGAGGGCACGGAAAATGTCGAGCAGCTCGGTCATGAACGTGCATATAAAGCTTTCTTTATATGTGGTCAACCGGACAGCCGGCCGCCTTTTCCTGCCGCTTGCAGGCAGCCTGCCGCGACGAGCGGTGGCGAATAGCGGGCCGCGCTTCCAAAAAGGCCGTTGCACCCAATTTGGCGAGATTGTAGCTCTAAAGGTGATTGGCAGTGCGCCGGAGCGAAAGGTTCGCATCCGAATGCCGGTCGATCCGTTTAATCGAGAGGGATATACCCAAATGAAGAAATCGATCACTTTGTCGCTCGTCCTGGCCGCTTCGCTCGGCCTGGCCGCTTGCGGGGAAAAGGCTGCTGACGATACCGCAGTGACCACCGAAGACACCGCCGCGACCATGGAAGGCGCTGCTGACACCGCGCTCGACGCGGCCGAGGGCGCCAGCGACGCCGCTGCCGCTGCCGGCACCGCCGCCGACGCTGCGGGCGATGCTGCCGCTGCGGGCGATGCGGCGACTGCGACCGATAAGGCGGCCGAAGCAGCGGGCGCCGCGAAGGAAGCGGCTGACGCTGCCAAGGGTGCGATGGAAGAAGCCAAGCAGTAAGGCTTTTTTCGCCGGCCCTTCGGCCGAAGAAAAAGGGGGTCGCCGGGTCTTTCGGCGGCCCCTTTTTCACTTTTGAAACAAGGATGCGCCCAGCGACATGGCGCAGCGCAGTTGCCAAGCGCTTCATCTGGGGTTAATCCTGCGCGTCTGGCGGACGGGACCGGCCGCCATGTTATTCGAAAGGAATTTACATGCGCAAGTTCATCATCGCGTCGATGGCCGCCGCGGCCTTCAGCCTCGCTGCCTGCTCGGAAAAGGCGCAGGAGGAAACGTCGGAAGCGGGCGCTGCGGTTGCGGACGATGCCGCCGCCGCTGGTGATGCCGTTGCCGAAGGCGCTGCCGACGCTGCCGACGCGACCGCCGCGGCTGCGAACGACGCCGGCAACGCCGTCGAAGGCACGGTGAACGCTGCTGGCGACGCCGCTGCTGCTGCCGGCGACAAGGTTTCGGAAGAGACCGCGAAGGCAGAGGCCAACGACAAGCAGTAATCGGGGCTTGCGCGCTGCGGCGCGTGATCCGAGAATGGGGCTCCGTTCCGCATGGAATGGGGCCCTTTTTCTTGAAAGGCAGACGATGGCGACGAGGACGGCGCGGACATTTCTGCTGGCCCTTGCGCTCCTGTCGGCGTCGGGATGCAGCCGCACCGAGAATGAACCCGGCCCAGGCGGCGTGACGGTCAGCGAGGCGAAGGCGCTCGATCAGGCGGCAGAAATGCTCGAAAGCCGCGATCCCCCACCGCCCGCGGCCCAAACCACCGGAGAATCCGCGCAATGAGCGAGCGCGTCACGATCGTCTTCGCGCTGTTTCCCGGCATCACCCAGCTCGATTTTACCGCGCCCGCGCAGGCGCTGAGCCGGATGCCGGGCGCACGGCTCGCAGGCGCAGCGGCGACGCGCGATCCGATCGCGACCGACAGCGGCTTTGCGATTCTCCCGACGCATGACTTCGGCGATGCGCCCCAGGCCGACATCCTGTGCGTCCCCGGAGGTCACGGTGTCGCAGATGCCATCGCCGATCCTGCCACAACAGATTTCATCGCCCGGCAGGCCGCGGGCGCGGCATGGGTTACAAGCGTGTGCACCGGCGCTTTCCTCCTCGGCCGCGCCGGGCTGCTCGGCGGCAAGCGCGCGACGACGCACTGGGCCTATACCCAGCTCTTGCCCCTGGTCGGCGCAGAGCTCGCGCCGGGACGCATCGTCGAGGACGGCCATATCGTCACCGCGGGCGGCGTAACCTCGGGGCTCGATTTCGCGCTCACCCTGATCGGTCGGATTCGCGGCGACGCGGCGGCGCAGGCAATCCAGCTCGCGATCGAATATGACCCCGCCCCGCCCTTTCCTGGCGGCCACCCTGATCGCGCGCCGGCCGCGGTCACCGGCGGATTGAAAGCGCGCGTCTATGACGCCGCGGCCGCCCGGATGGAGGCAGCGCTGCGGGGTTGAGGGTGACGCCGCCCCCCAAAGCGCGCTATCAGCCTCAATATGCGGGAAAAGGAACTGCGTTTCGCACTGATATGCTATGGCGGCATCAGCCTTGCCGTTTACATGCACGGCATAACCAAGGAAGTGTGGCGGCTCGCGGCAGCGTCGCGCGCCTTTCATGATGGCGAGACGATCGAGGGATCGGGCCGGGTCTATCGCGACCTTCTTGCGGACATTCTTGCAAACACCAACATCCGCCTGCGAGTCCTTGCAGACATTGTCGCAGGCGCGAGCGCGGGCGGGATCAACGGCGTCTTCCTTGCGCGCGCCCTCGCGACCGGGCAATCGCTCGATCCGCTCACCGAATTGTGGCTGACCGACGCCGATGTCGACCGGCTGATCGACCCCGATGCGCGGCCGCTTTCGGCGGCCACGAAATTCTGGGCGGTGCCGATCGCCGGATGGGCGATGAAGCGACGCGGCAACGTCATCGACCGCACCGTCGGCGGCGCAGCGCAGGAGGAAGTGCGCGCAAAACTGTCCCGCTTCGTGCGCGCCCGCTGGTTCGAGCCCCCCTTTGGCGGCGAGACATTCTCCAACCTGATTCTGGATGCCTTCGACGCGATGGATGGTGGACCGCGCGGGCCCGCGCTGGTCCCGGCGGGGCAGCCCGTGGACCTTTTCGTATCGGTTACCGACTTTGCCGGGCACAGCATGCCGCTTGCGCTCAACAGTCCGGCGCGCGTGACCGAGCAGGAGCACCGGCTCGTTATCCATTTCCGGCACGACGGCCGCGCGGGCAAGCGCCTCGACGACGTTCCCGGCCTCGCCGCGGCAGCGCGCGCGACCGCGAGTTTCCCGGGCGCATTCCCACCCTTTACGCTGCGCGAGATCGACGCGGTGCTCAAAAAGCGCGGCATCGCCTGGCCCGACCGCGCCGACTTCATTCGCGTCCAGCTGCCACAAAGCGATGAAGCCGATCCCGCCGACCGGGTGCTGATCGACGGATCGGTGCTCGCCAACGCGCCCTTCCGGCCGGCCATCGCGGCGTTGAGGCAGCGGCCTGCACGGCGCGAAATCGACCGGCGCTTCGTCTATATCGACCCCAAACCCGATTATCGCTCGATCAGTTTCAACCGCCACGGCGACCCTGTCGAGGGCGGGGAGAAGAAGCTACCGGGCTTTTTGACCACCATCCTCGGCGCGCTCTCCGAAATTCCACGCGAGCAGCCGATCCGCGACAATGTCGAGGCCATTGAGGCGATGTCGCGGCGCATCCGCCGCATGCAGCATATCGTCGACGCGATGAAGGTCGAGGTCGAGGAACAGGTGGCAGCGCTCTTCGGCACCACCTTCTTTCTCGGAACACCGACCCCGGCGCGGCTCGAAAGGTGGCGCACCAGGGCGCAGACCGAGGCTGCGTCGCGCGCGGGTTTCGCCTATGCGCCCTACGGGCATCTCAAGCTGTCGGCGATCGTCGAGGAATTGGCGCGCGTGATCGACCGGTTGGCCCCGGCCGAGGGCGCCGTTCACCGCGCCAACCGCCGCCAGGCCCTCTGGGACGAGGTACGCGCGCGCGGGCTCGACCGGATTTCGGGCAGGAAGGGCGCGGGCGCAAGCCGCGATGCAATCGATTTCTTTCGCACCCACGACATTGGTTTTCGCATCCGCCGCCTGCGCTTTCTGGCACGCGAGCTCGACGCCGCGGTCGAAGCGAAGCGCGACGAGCGCGATCCCGCGTGCGAGGCCATGCGCGAGGCGATCTTTGCCGCGCTCGGCATCTACCTGGAACGCGAGGGGGACAGCTGGCTTGGCGACCTCGACATCCCTGATGATGCGGGACTTGGCGCATGGATCGACGCGATTGCCGACCGGCGGGATCTCGTCGCGGTCGATGGCGAGGCCGATGTGCTCCTCGCCAAAGCGCTGGGCGCGCTGCCCAAGGACGACCGGCGGACAATGCTGCTCGCCTATCTTGGATATCCATTCTACGACATCGCGACGCTGCCGCTGCTGCAGGGCGAGGGGTTTGACGAATTCGACCCGATCAAGATCGACCGCATTTCCCCCTCCGATGCAACCGCGATCCGTACCGGCGGCGCCGCCGCGATGCTCAAGGGTATCGAGTTCAACAGCTTCGGCGCCTTCTTCAGCCGAGCCTACCGGGAGAACGACTATCTATGGGGCCGGCTCCACGGCGCCGACCGGCTGATCGACATCGTGGCCTCGAGTGTCACTGGCGACGGCGCGATGACCGCAGAGGCGCTCGCGGACCTCAAGCGGCAGGCATTCCATGCGATCCTCGACGAGGAGGAAAGCCGGTTGCCGCAGGTCGCTGCGCTGATCGCCAAGCTCAGGGAAGAGATTGGCCCTGTCCCGCCTGTGCGCGAAGGGCAAGGGGCGACCGGGTGATGGGCAAGACGGCTTAATCCGTCAGATCTTCCCACATTTCCTTGATGCGGCCGAAAAAGCCCTGGCTCGCGGGACATTCCTCGCCCGTCTCGGTTTCGCGGAACGCCTGGAGCAATTCCTTCTGCTTCGCACTCAGCTTGGTCGGCGTCTCGACATCGATCTGGACCACAAGGTCGCCGTGGCCGCGGCCATTGAGCACGGGCATGCCCGCGCCGCGCTGGCGCAGCTGCTTGCCCGACTGGATGCCTGCAGGGATGCGGATGTCGTGCCGGCTGCCGTCGAGCCCTGGAATGCTGATCTCGCCGCCGAGCGCTGCGGTTGTGAAGCTGATCGGGGCCCGCGTGAACAGCGTGGTTCCTTCGCGCTCGAAGACCCGGTGCCGCGCCATGTGAAGGAAGATGTAGAGGTCGCCCGGTGCTGCGCCGCGCGCACCGCTTTCCCCCTCGCCCGACAGGCGAATGCGCGTACCCTCGTCCACTCCGGCCGGAATGTTGACGGTCAGCGTCTTGCGCCGCTCGACGCGGCCTTCGCCATGACAGGCGGTGCAGGGGTCCGCGATGACCTCGCCCGCGCCCTGACAGGCGGGACAGGTGCGCTCGACCATGAAGAAGCCCTGCTGAGCCCTCACCTTGCCGTGACCGCCGCAGGTTCCGCAGCGATGGGTGGACGTGCCCGGCCTGGCCCCGGAGCCGTCGCAGGCGTCGCAGCGCGCGGCGACGTCGACCTGGATTTCACGGGTGCAACCGGTGAAGGCGTCCTCGAGCCGGATTTCCATGTCATAGCGAAGGTCAGCACCGCGCGCGGGGCCACGCTGCTGCTGGCGGCCGCCGAATGCCGATCCGAAGATCGATTCAAAAATGTCGCCAATGTCACCGAAATCGGCCCCGCCGCCAAAGCCGTTCGCTCCGCCCTGGACACCCGCCTTGCCGAAGCGATCATAGGCCGCCCGCTTCTGCGGATCTTTCAGGCAGTCATAGGCTTCGTTGATCGCCTTGAAGCGCGCCTCGCTATCGCTGCACCCGGGATTCTTGTCCGGGTGATATTGCATGGCGAGCTTGCGATAGGCGGCCTTCAGCGCCTTGTCGTCAGCGGTCCGGTCGACTTCCAGCAGTTCATAATAATCGATGTCGAGCGACATTCTCAAAAGCCCCTACTTCAACCCGTCACCCCGGCCAAGGCCGGGGTCGCTGCCGGTCCGCCGAAGCGGCTTGCGGGAGCGATGCCGGCTTTCGCCGGCATGACGGTTGAAGGTCATCCTTACTTCTTGTCGTCCTCGACTTCCGAGAATTCGGCGTCGACGACATCTTCGTCGGCCTTGGTCTCGCCGGCTTCGGCGCCGGGCGACGCGGCGGCCTGCTGCTCCTTCTCGTAGATCGCCTGGCCAAGCTTCATGGCAACCTGCGCGAGCGCCTGGGACTTTTCGGTCATGACGGCGGGGTCGCCGCCCTCGACCGCGGTCTTGGCTTCGGCGATCGCCGCCTCGATCTCGCCCTTCAACGCCGCGTCGACCTTGTCGCCATGCTCTTCAAGCTGGCGTTCGGTCGAGTGGATCAGGCTTTCGGCGTTGTTCTTCGCCTCAGCCGCCTCGCGACGCTTCTTGTCCTCTTCGGCGAACTGCTCGGCGTCCTTGACCATCTGCTCGATGTCCGCATCCGAAAGCCCGCCCGAGGCCTGGATCTTGATCTGCTGTTCCTTGCCGGTGCCCTTGTCCTTGGCGTGGACCGACACGATGCCGTTGGCATCGATGTCGAAGGTCACCTCGATCTGCGGCACGCCGCGCGGTGCCGGCGGGATGCCGACGAGGTCGAACTGGCCCAGCAGCTTGTTGTCCGCCGCCATTTCGCGCTCACCCTGGAAGACGCGGATCGTTACCGCGGACTGATTGTCGTCCGCCGTCGAATAGACCTGGCTCTTCTTGGTCGGGATCGTCGTGTTCCGGTCGATCATGCGCGTGAACACGCCGCCCAGCGTCTCGATACCGAGGCTGAGCGGAGTCACGTCGAGCAGCAGAACGTCCTTGACGTCGCCCTGCAGCACGCCCGCCTGGATTGCGGCGCCGATGGCGACGACCTCATCGGGGTTCACACCGGTGTGCGGCTCCTTGCCGAAGAAATCCTTCACGACCTCGCGCACGCGCGGCATGCGGGTCATGCCGCCAACGAGCACGACCTCGTCGATTTCGCTCGCGCTGACGCCGGCATCCTTGATGGCCTTCTTGCAGGGCTCGAGCGTGCGCTTCACCAGATCCTCGACCAGCTTTTCAAGGTCGGCTCGGGTGATCGTCTTGACGAGATGCTTCGGCCCGTTGGCATCGGCAGTGATGAAGGGCAGGTTGACTTCGGTGGTCGCGGCGGAAGACAGCTCGATCTTCGCTTTTTCCGCAGCTTCCTTCAGCCGCTGCAGCGCGAGCTTGTCGGTGCGCAGGTCGATCCCCTCGTCCTTCTTGAAGGTATCGGCCAGAAATTCGACCAGCTTGCTGTCGAAGTCCTCACCGCCAAGGAAGGTGTCGCCGTTGGTCGATTTCACCTCGAACACGCCGTCGCCGACTTCGAGAATCGAAATGTCGAAGGTGCCGCCGCCAAGGTCATAGACCGCGATGGTCTTGTTGTCCTGCTTGTCGAGGCCGTAAGCGAGCGCAGCCGCGGTCGGCTCGTTGATGATGCGAAGCACTTCAAGGCCTGCGATCTTGCCCGCGTCCTTGGTCGCCTGGCGCTGCGCGTCGTTGAAGTAAGCGGGAACGGTGATGACCGCCTGCTCGACCTTTTCACCAAGATAGGCCTCGGCGGTTTCCTTCATCTTCTGAAGGATGAACGCGCTGATCTGCGAGGGCGAATAATCCTCGCCGCCCGCCTTGACCCAGGCGTCGCCATTGTTGCCCTTGACGATATTATAGGGGACGAGTTCCATGTCCTTCTTCGTCATGGGATCGTCGAAGCGGCGGCCGATCAGGCGCTTCACCGCGAAGACGGTATTTTCGGGATTGGTCACTGCCTGGCGCTTCGCCGGCTGGCCGATCAGCCGCTCGCCGTCCTTGGCGAAGGCGACGATCGACGGTGTCGTGCGCGCGCCTTCCACATTGTCGATAACCTTGGGCTTGCCGCCTTCCATCACCGCGACGCAGCTGTTGGTGGTGCCGAGGTCGATCCCGATCACTTTGGCCATAATATACACGTCCTTGTTGTTTTTGCGGCGCCCTGAAAAGGCACGCCCGTCGTTGATCCCATGCAGGGTTTCTGGGCGCGATATAGGTGCGCTAATCCTTGGCACAAGGGCTTTGACGGCTTATCGATGACGGGTAAATTTCAGTTAAACCCGGAGTCTCCCGATGAAGCCCTTCGCCGTTGCCCTTCTCACCGCCGCCGCCCTGCCTCTTTCGGGATGCAGCGAAAATCTCGGTCAGGGGCCGGTGCTGCACGTTGCGAGCGGCTATATCGAGATGGGCGCGACCCCGGACCGTCCGGCGGCAGGCTATTTCACCATCAAGGGCGGCCCTCGCGCTGTCGAATTGATGGCTGTGAGCTCGGACCTTGCCCAGCGCGTCGAGATGCACGAAACCGTCAAGGAAAATGGCGTCGTGTCGATGAAGCCGCTACGCAGCGCGCCGGTGCCCGCAAAGGGCGAGCTTGCGTTCAAGCCGGGCGGCAAGCATCTGATGATCTGGAACATCAACGGGGCCGCGGTGCGGGCAGGCAAACTGCCGATGATCTTCGTTTTCTCGAACAACAATAATGAACGCATCCTCTTCGACCTCACGATCCGGAAGGCTCCGGGAGGAGGCGACGCGAAGGGCGCGGCGATGGATCATGGCGCGATGGATATGGGCGGCACCGAGGCCGACAAGGCAGCAGGAAAAGGCGCGGCGGACGCGGCGAAGAAATAGCGGCGCATGGCGCGGCCATCGCGCAGCCTCACGGACGGCGAGATCGCACTCGCCCGGAGTGTGTTCGGCGAGGCGATCGACTATGCGCGGGTGCGCGTGTGCCACCACAAATGGGCTTTCTTCCAGCCGCGGCGCGTCGTGATGGCACCGATGGGTGCGCTCCACTTTCATCCGCACGGCGACCTTTATGTCGAGGATTTCAGCGCCGCACCGCAGTCGCTCCAGGGTCTCTTCATCCACGAGATGACGCATGTCTGGCAGGCGCAGACGCGTGGCCGCTGGTATCTGGTGCTGATGCGGCACCCCTTTGCAACCTACCATTACAGCCTCAAACCCGGCTGGCCGCTCCACCGCTACGGGCTCGAACAGCAGGCGGAGATCGTGCGGCACTATTGGCTGATGACAAAGGGAGTGACCATCGGCGGCGCGCCCAGGGCGGAAGCCTACCGGGCGATCCTGCCGTTCGGCAAGGCGCCAGGGGTGACGCCTCCCCTTTGAGGCTCCTTCGCAAATCGAAAAGGGCCGGAGAGTTCCCTCCCCGGCCCTTCCTTGTCAGCTTGCGCTGAGCGGTGACGGCGGACCTTAGAAGTCCATGCCGCCCATGCCGCCCATGCCGCCGCCGCCCATCGGCATCGCCGGCTTGTCTTCGGGAAGCTCGCTCACCGCCGCTTCGGTGGTGATGAGCAGGCCCGCGACAGACGCAGCGTCCTGCAGCGCGGTGCGCACGACCTTGGTCGGATCGATGACGCCGGCCTTGACCAGATCCTCATAGGTATCCGTCGCGGCGTTGAAGCCGTGGTTGGAGTCCTGCTGGTCGAACAGCTTGCCCGCGACGACAGCGCCGTCGAAGCCCGCGTTTTCGGCGATCTGGCGGACCGGAGCCTGCAGCGCGCGACGGATGATGTCGATGCCGCGGGTCTGGTCTTCATTCTCGCCCGAAAGCCCATCGAGCGCCTTGGTCGCATAGAGGAGCGCGGTGCCGCCACCCGGGACAATGCCTTCCTCGACCGCGGCGCGGGTCGCGTGGAGCGCGTCGTCGACGCGGTCCTTGCGTTCCTTCACCTCGACCTCCGACGCGCCGCCGACCTTGATCACCGCAACGCCGCCGGCGAGCTTCGCCAGACGTTCCTGCAGCTTTTCACGGTCGTAATCCGACGTCGTGGTTTCGATCTGCGCACGGATCTGCTCGACGCGGCCCTTGATCGCATCGGCTTCGCCCGCACCGTCGACGATGGTGGTGTTGTCCTTGTCGATGGTGACGCGCTTGGCCTGGCCGAGCATGCTGAGCGTGACATTCTCGAGCTTGATGCCGAGGTCTTCGCTGATCATCTCGCCCTTGGTCAGGATCGCGATGTCCTGCAGCATCGCCTTGCGACGATCGCCGAAGCCCGGAGCCTTGACCGCCGCGACCTTGAGGCCGCCGCGCAGGCGGTTGACGACGAGGGTCGCCAGCGCTTCGCCTTCGATGTCCTCGGCGATGATCAGCAGCGGGCGGCCCGACTGCACAACTGCCTCGAGGATCGGCAGCATCGACTGGAGGTTCGACAGCTTCTTCTCGAAGATCAGGATGTACGGATCAGCGAGCTCGACGAGCATCTTTTCCGGATTGGTGATGAAATAGGGCGACAGATAGCCGCGGTCGAACTGCATGCCTTCGACGACATCGAGCTCGAAATCGAGGCCCTTGGCTTCCTCGACGGTGATCACGCCTTCCTTGCCGACCTTTTCCATCGCCTCGGCGATCTTCTCGCCGACTTCCTTGTCGCCGTTCGCCGAGATGATGCCGACCTGGGCGATTTCGGACGAGCCCTGCACAGCCTTCGACTGCGCCTTGATCGTCTCCACGACCTTGGTGACGGCAAGGTCGATGCCGCGCTTCAGGTCCATCGGGTTCATGCCGGCCGCAACCGACTTCATGCCTTCGCGAACGATCGCCTGCGCGAGAACGGTCGCGGTGGTGGTGCCGTCGCCGGCCTTGTCATTGGCCTTGCTCGCCACTTCGCGCAGCATCTGCGCGCCCATATTCTCGAACTTGTCCTTGAGTTCGATTTCCTTGGCGACGGTCACACCGTCCTTGGTGATGCGCGGCGCGCCGAAGCTCTTGTCGATGACGACGTTGCGGCCCTTGGGGCCGAGGGTAACCTTCACCGCATCGGCGAGGGTGTCGACGCCGCGCAGAATGCGCTCGCGTGCGTCACGGCTGAATTTAACGTCCTTGGCAGCCATTTATGCTTCCTTTCGATTCCGCAGAAAACTGCGAGACTTCACACTGAAATCGGGATTCGCCGGGTCCGGCGAAAAGGCTCAGGCGATAACGCCGAGAATGTCCGATTCCTTCATGATCAACAGCTCTTCGCCATCGACCTTGACTTCGGTGCCCGACCATTTGCCGAACAGGATACGGTCGCCCGCCTTGACGTCGAGCGGCGTGATCTTGCCGTCTTCGGCCTTGGTGCCGGTGCCGACAGCGACGACTTCACCTTCCTGCGGCTTTTCCTTGGCGGTATCGGGAATGATGATGCCGCCGGCCGTCTTTTCTTCGGCTTCGATGCGGCGAACGAGCACGCGGTCGTGCAACGGACGAAATTGCATAGATGTCCTCCAGATATGCAATGGATCTCAGTTTAGCACTCACCCGGGGAGAGTGCTAACAGGCGGCCATATGGGTCGATGAGCGCAGCCCGTCAAGCGTTGGGCGAAATTCTTTTCTGCTTTTTCCGTCAGGCGGGGAGGAGGCCCAGTCGCGCGCGCAGCCGCCAGCGCGCAAGCAGCAGTCCGGCAACGACAACGAGCCCCACCGCAAGGCCGATCCAGATGCCGACGCCGGCGAGCGGAGTCCAGAAGCCAAGATAGATGGCGGTGCCATAGCCTGCGAGCCAGTAGCCGCACACCGCGATGATCATCGGAACGCGCGTGTCCTGGAGGCCGCGCAGAACGCCCGCAGCGACCGTCTGGGCGCCGTCGAACAGCTGGAAGGCCGCGGCAACGACGAGGAACTGCATCGCATGGCTCACGAGCGCGGCGTTACGCGCCGCGTCGACATCGACATAGATCGACAGCACGAGCCGTGGGAACAGCCACATGGTCGCCGCGGTGAGGATCATGAAGCCGACGCCGAGAACCAGCGACGCCCGCCCCGCCAGCGCGATGCCGTGCGGATCGCGCGCACCATAGGAAAGGCCCACGCGGATCGTCGCCGCCTGCGCCACGCCGAAGGGAATCTGGAAGGCGAGGGCTGCGACCTGCAGCGCAATCGTGTGACCCGCAAGTTCGACCTCGCCAATACGTCCCATCAGGAAGGCGGCGCCGGTGAACAGCCCCGCCTCGGCAAGAATGATCAGCCCTATCGGCGCGCCGATACGCACGATCTCGAAGAAGCGGGCCCATTCGGACCGCCACCAGTTGCCGAACAGATGATAGCGGCGCAGCTGCCGGTCGAGCTGGATGACCACCACATAGGCGAGCAGCATGACCGTGCTCGTGATCACGCTCGAGAGCGCCGAACCGTGGAGGCCGAGCGCGGGCAGCCCGAGATGACCGAAGACAAGCGACCAGTTGCCGAGCGCATTCACCCCGAGCGCGAGGAAGGTGATGGCGGTCGCGATCTTGGGCCGGCCGAGCGCCGACACAAAGATGCGCAGGACGCTCGCCGCGACCATCGGGAACATTCCCCACATCAGAATGAGAAGGAAGCTCGCGGCATGCGCGGACGTATCGGGCGCCTGGCCGGTCGCGATCATGATCGGCCCGCCCGCGGCGCAGATGCCCATGGCCGCAATCGATGTAAGGAGGCTGAGCCACAGCGCCATGCGCACGGTGCGCCGCACCTCGCGCACGGCATGTTTGCGGCGCCCGAGTTCCGCCGCGATCAGCGGGGCCGACGCTCCAACAAGCCCCGTCGTCGTCCACACGAGCAGGCCGAAGATCGACACGCCGAGCGAAGAGGCGGCAAGCTCGGCGTCGCCGAGGCGGGCGACGAAGATGACGTCGATCGCATGCACCATCATCTGCAGGAGATTCGCCGCAGCAAGCGGCCAGGCAAGCGCCAGCGTCGCGCCGAACTCGGCACTGAGGCTGCGCGGTGCGTCCGCGGTCAAGGGGTGGGCCTGCTGAAGCATAGCCGGCCCGGATAGGCGGGCAGCCAGAGCCGTTCAATAGCGGGCTGATGCGCTATCCGGCGTTTCGGGGACGAGGGTGGCAAAATGGCAACAGGGGCTGCGAGCGCGTGATCCTCCCCGCATCACGAGGCGCAAGGAGGCTCGGCGCGCGCGCGCGGGACAGGCGCACCGCCGAGCGGCCCTGCTCCCCCCTCACCCTGTCCAGGCGAGCACCATCTCATAGGCAAAGGCGCAAAAGGTCAGCGTCAGGCCGACGACGAACAGCCGGTATGCATGGGCAAGATAGCGGTATTTGTGCCGCGCAAGGATGATGCCATTTTGATACGCGTCGCGAAGCATGCTCTCGTAAAGATCCTCCTCGGACCGCATCCGCGCCTTGACCGCTGCGATGAATTCATCCTCTTCCATCCCGGCAAAGCGGCCGAAAAAGAGAATGTTGCTGTGATCCTTGCCGTCCCTCACGAGGGCTGGCGGAGCGCGGCCGACGCGCGGCAGGACTGCGGAGACTGCGAGCAGCGCCGAAAGGAAGGAAAAGGTCGCAAGGATCGTCAGCGGCATCGCGAAAGCCCCCGCGCCGGCGCGCGCCTGGCCGACCGCAAGGGTGAAGACAACGAAGGTCGCGCCCATCAGGATCGACGCCTTCTGGTCGGCCATCTGCGACAGTTGCATCGTCAATTGCTGGCTGGTTCGCGCAAGATGCACTGCGTTGGGCGGAAATGGGCCCGCCCCCGGTGGCGGTGCCGCGCTATCCTTCGCCTTGTCGTCCATCGGTCATCCCCTGTCCCGACCCGGCCCAGCACTGGCATGTTCGACGCATATCGGCAAGATGCTGCCCGATTGCCGCCGCAATCGCTTGCCAAGCGGAGGCAAGCGCGGCATTCCCGCGCGCAAACTTCACCATTTTCGGGACGCACCCCCATGAGCACCGCCCTTACCGACCAGATCTACGGCCTCATCGAGCCTTTCAACAAGAAGGGTGTCGAGCTGACCGACGCCACCACCTTTGCCGGCGACCTCGAGTGGGACAGCCTCACGGTGATGGATTTCGTCGCCGAGGTCGAAGACACGTTCGACATCATCATCAGCATGAACCAGCAGGCCGAGATCGAGAATGTCGGCCAGCTCGTCGCCGCGGTGGAAAAGCTGCAGGGCTGATCCTCTCTTCACCGCTCGCGTTGCACCAGCGGCGGGGCGAGCGGCCCTTGGACATCGATATGACCGACCTTTTTTCCAAATTCGATCCGCTGATCCAGCAGCGCGCGGACCTGCTCGCGACGGGCGTTACCGACCCCTTCAGCCTGGTGATGGAAAAGGTGCTCTCGCCCACCGTCGCGATCTGCAACGGGCGCGAGACCATCCTGCTTGGCACCTATAATTATATGGGCATGACGTTCGACGAGGACGTGATTGCGGCGGGCAAGGATGCGCTCGACAAGTTCGGCAGCGGCACCACCGGCAGCCGCGTGCTGAACGGCACCTATCAAGGCCACCGCGAGGTCGAAGAGGCGCTCAGGGACTTCTACGCCATGGATCATGCCATGGTCTTTTCGACCGGATATCAGGCGAACCTCGGCATCATCTCGACCATCGCGGGCAAGGGCGATTATGTCATCCTCGACATCGACAGCCACGCCTCCATCTATGACGGATGCAAGATGGGCGATGCCGAAATCGTGGCCTTCCGCCACAATGATATCGAGGCCCTGGAAAAGCGCCTGAAGCGCCTGCCCGCCGAAGCCGGCAAGCTTGTCGTGCTCGAAGGCGTCTATTCGATGCTTGGCGACGTCGCCCCGCTGAAGGAAATGATCCGCATCGCCAAGGAAAATGGCGCGATGGTCCTGGTCGACGAGGCCCACTCGATGGGGTTCATCGGCGAGCATGGTCGCGGCGTCGCCGAGGCGCAGGGCGTCATCGACGATGTCGATTTCATCATCGGCACCTTTTCGAAGAGCGTCGGCACCGTCGGCGGCTTTTGCGTCTCGAACCATCCGAAGTTCGAGATCATGCGCCTCGTCTGCCGCCCCTATGTCTTCACCGCTTCGCTCCCGCCCAGCGTCGTTGCGACCGCCGCGACGAGCATCCGCAAGCTGATGCACGGGTCGAACAAGCGCGCGCATCTGTGGGAAAATTCGAAGATGCTCCACAAGGGGCTGCGCGATCTCGGCTTCACGCTCGGCACCGCGGAGCCGCAATCGGCGATCATCGCGGTCATCATGCCCGACCTTGAGCGAGGTGCGATGATGTGGGAAGCGCTGCTCGAGGAAGGGCTTTACGTCAATCTTGCCCGTCCGCCGGCGACCCCCGCGGGCATGACGCTGCTACGCTGTTCGCTCTGCGCGGAGCATTCGAGCGATCAGGTCGGCGAGATCCTTGCCCGCTTCGAACGCGCCGGCAAGCGTACCGGGATTATCGGCTGACGCGCCTTCTCCTTTTCCGACCAGCAGCCATATTTTCGGGGCGAAGCGAAAGAGGACGCTGCTCCGGCACCCTTACCCGCTTTGCGGGACACGGGCGAAGCGGTAAGAGGGGCGCGTGTTCGAGAGGGATAGCGACCAGGAAAGCGAGAGCCGCCGGGAGCGTCTGCGCTTTTGGCTGACGACCGGCGTCGGGACGATCCTGACGGGGGTCGTCGCCGCGCTCGTCCTGCTGCTGATGCGCGCCAACGACGCCTATGACCGTTCGCTCGGCTGGCAGGCGCACAGTCTTGAGGTCATTTCGCAGACCCGCTCGCTCGACGCCGCGCTCGCGCGCGCCGAGGCAGCGCTCGGCCGCTTCGCGGTCGGCCTGCAAAAGGATGACGGCCGCATCTATCAGCAGCAGTTCGGCGTCGCGATGCAGTATTTGCGCCTGCTGCAACGCAATGTGCGCGACAGCCCCGAGCAGGCCGAACTGGTGCGCCAGCTCGGCGTCGAACTCGAGCGCCGCGGGCAGCAGCTCGGCGATGCTGCGCTTAGCGCCAATTATCGCCAGACGATCGCGGCCATCTCGAAATATAACGCAGCCGCGCACGATCCCGCGCTCGGCAGGATCAACAAGCTGCTCGCCCAGCTGATCCGCGACGAACGGGAGCGATTGTCCGAACGCAACCGGATCGCGGCATCGGATCGGGCCAGTCTCAACCAGGCGATCCTGATGTTCTCGCTGCTCGGCGCTGCTGCCGCGATCATTGCGATCGCGGCGACCTTCTCGCTGCTGCGCGCCGAGGGCGAACGGCGGCTCGCACGGCACGAGCAGCTTGCCGAAAGCGAGCGCGCGATGGAGCTCGAAGCCGCAGTCGAGGAACGCACTGCGGAGCTTGAGCAGGCGAACACCGCGCTGCGCGCCGAAATGTCCGAGCGCGAGACCGCCGAGGCGCAGCTGCGTCAGGCGCAGAAGATGGAGGCGGTGGGCCAGCTCACCGGCGGCATCGCCCACGACTTCAACAATATGCTGGCGGTGGTGGTCGGCGGGCTCGAACTCGCGCAGCGCTGGCTGGGCGAGGCGCCCGAGAAGGCCGAGCGCCATATTCATAACGCGCTCGACGGGGCGAACCGCGCCGCCGATCTGACACGGCGGCTCCTGACTTTCGCCCGGTCCGAGCCCGCGCGGCCCGAAATGACCGAGATCGACGCGTGCATCGCCTCCTTTGCCGAGCTGATCGCGCGGACGATCGGCGACCGCATCGCATTGACGCTCGACCTTAACGCCGAAGGGTGTGCCTGCTGGGTCGACCGGCAGCAATTCGAGAACGCGCTGCTCAATCTCGCCGTCAACGCGCGCGACGCGATGGACGGTCACGGATCGCTGACCATCCGCACGGCGCGCGGCGAGAGCGACGAGAGCGGCGAGGCGGCGTCGCTCGCGGTTCAGGTGATCGATACCGGCTGCGGCATGTCGGCCGAAGTCCTCGAACGCGTCTTCGACCCCTTTTATACGACAAAGCCCGCCGGACAGGGCACCGGCCTTGGCATGAGCCAGGTATTTGCTTTCTGCCGCCAATCGGGCGGCGAGGTGCAGATCCAGTCGTCCGAAGGCAAAGGCACAAGCGTTGCGATGCTGTTGCCGCTCGCCGAAGCAGCGATCGCAGGGGTCGAAAAGGAAAAAGGCGATGAAGCACTTTCGCGGGTCGACCCCGCCGACCGGCTGAACATTCTTGTGGTCGAGGACGATCACCGCGTCCTCGCCGCGACGGTCGATGCGGTGGGCGAGCTCGGCCACAAGGCGGTGGCCTGCAGCAATCCGCTCGAAGCCGAGGCGCTCGTCGAGAGCCACGGCGGCTTCGACCTTATCCTCTCAGACGTGCTGATGCCCGAGCTCACTGGACCCGAAATGGTCGCCCGGCTCAAACAACGCTGGCCTGCGCTATCGGTGCTGTTCGTCACGGGCTTCGCCGGCGATGCCGGCGACGATTCAAGCTTTGGCGTTCATGACGTGCTGCGCAAACCCTTCACCCTCACCGCGCTCGACCAGGCGATCCGGCGCTCGAGCCAGGCGCGCGCCGAGGAGAACCAGAGGCTCGCGAGTTGAGATACGGCGCATCGCGCGCTCGGCAATTCCCCGGACCCGCCTCTCTACCGGATCGCACCGCTCTTCATCAGCCGGGGCACGAGCGTCAGCGCAGCAATCAGCGGCCAGCGCCGCTGCCAGGGTTTGATCTCGATCTTTGTTCCGGCATGGCGGTTGATCTTCCACGCGAGATAATCGATCCCGCCCGCGTAGGTGAGGCTCGCCTTGGCCAGCCGCACGATACTGAGCAGCTTGCCCTCGAAGCGCCGCCTGGTCCAGCCGCCGCTCGGCGCGTGCGCCGGAATTGCCGCGATCGCGGGGACGCTGAAGCGCCGATAGCGCTCGGCGTCGGCATCGACGACTGATTGCGCACGCGTTGCGCGCTCGGCGCGAAGCTCGACCGAATAGGTGAGTGAAAAGGCGCGGCGCCACCAGTCGAGCGCTTCCTCGTCGGCGCGCCGGCCGGCCGCAGCGAGCAATGTCGGCGCCGCCTGCGCAACGGCCGCAACCGCGCGCGCCCCCGCGCGCTCATCCGCCGCCCACACCAGCCGCGAGGGCTGCGCAAACCGCGCCCAGACCGACACATTGCGCGTTTCCGGCCCGCTTAGCCGCGCAAAGTCGGCCTCGCTCAGCACCGCATATTTGGCGACGAGCCCGTCCGACTGGAACGGGAAGACATTCGGCGGAATCAGCCGGTTCGCAAGCCGCATCCAGCGCTTGGGGTAGGCCTCGTCATAGCTCGAGACGATGAGGTAGAAATCGAGCATCAGTCCGTCGAGCCGGGTTTCCCGAAGACAGCTGCCATAGAAAAGCACCGCGCGCGCGCTGCCTGGAAATTGCGCCGCGATCGCTGCCGCCATCGCGGCAACGCGCGGATCGACGGGCGTCGACAATTCGTCGCGGACAAGATCACTCAGGGCAGCCATCGAAGCGCTCTCAGGCCGCGAGGCGCAGAAACGGCACCGGCTGCGTCGAGGTCAGGATGATCGGCCGACCGCCGGTCGCCTCGAAAATTTCGCCGTCGAGGATGACATTCGAGCGTTCGCCCTCGATGCGGATCTCGTCGCCCTGCTGGAAATGGACGCCCGCCAGTTCCCGCTGGCCCAGCGTGCCGCGCCATGTTGCGCCGAGCATGCGGAACAGCGCGCCGACGCTGCTTTCGGTCGCCAGCAGCTTCATATGGCCGTTGGTCCCGTGCTTGTCGCTGGTGCGAATGCTGAGCAGGAGCTTTTCGAGCGTCGTGACGATCAAGAGCGAGAACTTGCCCTTGAACTCGCCCTGGCGGATCAGCGACACCGTCATCGGCTCGGGCTTGGGCGGAAGCCGTCCGCCGCCGATACCGAAGAGGATCGAGAAAAAGGCGAGCATTGCGGCGAGGAAATGCGACACGCCGTTCGGGAGCCCGAGCGGATAGATGCGGTGGCGGCAATAGAGCATCACGTCGGCCAGATAGGCGCCGCCGAGGAACATGCCGAGCACCGGGCGCGCATCGCCGCTGTCGAGCGCAATAAGCTGGCGTTCGATGACATGATCCTCGAGCCGGCCATCGCCGACAAGTTCGACCACCCGTTCGAGCGCCTTGATCGGGTCGCCCTCGGCACCGAGATCGAGCGCGATCAGGTTGGTCTTGCCGTTGGGCAGCACCGCCACCGGGGGCGGCGAACCCCCGAAATGACCGCCCGAATAAAGCTCGGTCAGCGCCGCCTGAACGGTGCCGTCGCCGCCGTTGATGGCTATGACCCTCGGGGACACCATCGCGATGGTCCGGATCGCCTCGCCGATCTGATCGACGGCCTCGACCTCATAGTGGAATATGTCGGGGTGCGCCGCGCAATATTCGCGCACTCGGGGCAACAGCGAGCGGTTGCCCGTCGAGCGTGGATTGGAAAGGAGCGCGACGCTTGCCACCGTCAGACCGGATCGAAGGACAGGCCGTTGATGTAATTCAACGTGATCGGCACGCGCTTGGTCGAGCCGCCGACCGCGAAGCTGACCTGCGCCAGCTTGGGCTTACGCTTGAAGATGAAGTCGCTGAGCTTCATGTCGGGGTTGCCCGAAAGGCCGCCGCCGTCGCTCTTGTCCGACTTGCCATTGCCATTGATGTCGTGACGGACCGAAACGACATAATTGCCCGGGCCCTTCACCGGCACGCAGACCTGCATGGGACCGCTGCGCACGGGAACGTCGACGCGCTCCAGCCACTTGCGCTTTTCAAGATAGCTTTTGTCCGCATTGTAGATCTGCACCCGCAGCGTCCCCGTGCGCGCCTTGAATCCGCGCACGTCGACCAGCACGGCGGTCGCATTGCTGTCGCAAAGGGCGGCCGCCGGACCCAGCGTAGCGCCCTGCGCCGCGACGGGCGCCATCAGCGCCCCTGCGGTGCCGGCGGCGAGTATCCCGGCGAGAAACATTTTCGACATGACCTCAATACCTCCAGAGGTTATAGCCACGCCAGCCGTGCGAAAGCGCGCGCCGACATGGGTCCCTGTCGCCCTTGACTCGGCATATCGGAAACATTTGCGGCCAAATCATGGTGATGGGGCGACGAAAGCTTGAACAAGATACCCGCCATCGACCGCTATATCGCGCGGCTCATCTTCTTTCCCATGCTCGGCACGCTCGTCCTCTCGGCGATGCTGCTGGTCCTCGAGAAGATGCTGCGCCTTTTTGATTTCGTCGCGACCGAGGGCGGCCCCGTCAGCGTCGTGTGGCGGATGCTTGCCAATCTGATCCCTGAATATCTCTCGCTCGGCATTCCGATCGGGCTGATGCTCGGCATTCTCCTCGCCTTCCGCCGCCTCGCGACATCGAGCGAACTCGACGTTCTGCGCGGTGTCGGCATGAGCTTCGGGCGGTTGATGCGTGTCCCTTATGCCTTCGCCTTCGCGCTTGCGCTCCTCAACCTGGCGATCGTCGGCTTCATCCAGCCCTACGCGCGCTATGCCTATGAAGGACTTCAGTTCGAACTGCGCTCGGGCGCCCTTGGCGCCTCGATCAAGGTCGGCGAATTCACCAAGCTCGGCAGCCGGATGACGCTGCGCATCGAGGAAAGCTACAACGACGGGCGATCTCTGCGCGGCATTTTCGTGCGCGGGGAGAACAAGGACGGACAGTCGGTTTCGGCAACCGCGGCCGAGGGCCAGTTCCTCGCCACCGACGATCCCAACACGATCATCCTGAGGCTCACCAGCGGCGTGCTGATCCACGAATCGCCCAAATTTTCCGTGCCGCGCGTCCTGACCTTCGACAACCACGACCTGCCGATCCCGCTCCCCAAGATCGAGGCGTTCCGCACCCGCGGCGGCGCTGACAGGGAGCTCACGATTCCCGAGCTCTTCGTTGTCGGCAAGGACAAGACCGAGCCTTTGACAACGCGGCTCGAATCGCGCGCAAACTTCCATTTCCGCATCGTCGAGGTCGCCTCGATGTTCCTCATTCCGTTGCTTGCGATCGCGCTCGCCATTCCGCCCAAGCGATCGACCTCGTCGCTCGGCGTATTCCTCTCGATCGTGATTCTCGTGACCCAGCACAAGATCAACCAATATGCCGAGGATCTCGGCGCGCGCGGCACCGTCGACCCGTTGCTCGCGCTTTGGGTTCCCTATCTGCTTTTCGCCGCGCTTGCCTTCTGGATGTATTACACGCTCGCGCATGTTCCGGGCGGCCAGCCGATCGGCGCGCTCGAACGCATCGCCGCAAAGGCCGGCCAGCGGGTCAAGGCGCTGTTCCGTCTCTTCCAGCGCAAGCAGAAGCTCGCCTGATGCACCAGTTCCACTTCTTCCCCTCGCGTACGATGGCGCTCTACATGGGGCGGCTTTTCTTCGTGCGCACCTTTGCGATCCTCTTTGCGCTCGTCATCATTCTCCAGACGCTCGATCTGCTCGGCGAGAGCGGCAAGATCCTTGCCGTCGCCGGCAATGGCGACGCCGAGGTGTGGCGCTATGTCGGCCTTCGCATCCCACAGATCATCGAGACCTTCCTGCCCTTTTCGGTGCTGCTCGGCACGATCCTGACGCTGATCACGCTCAACCAGAACAGCGAGGTCATCGCGATGAAAGCGGCTGGGATGTCGGCGCATCAGGTGCTGGCGCCGCTGTTTCTCGCCGCGCTGCTCGTTGCTGCGATCAGTTTCGGCTTCAACGAACGCATCGTCGCGCGCGCGACCGGCGCGCTCAGCGCCTGGCAGAAGGTTGAATATGCGCAGGTCCCGCGCGACAGCGGGCTGCGCTCGAACATCTGGGTGCGCGAGGGCGACGACCTGATCAACGCGCAGACGGTCGAGACCAGCGGGCCATCGATCGTGCTTCGCGGGGTCAAGATCTATGAACGCTCGGGCGGGGTCCTGTCCTCGATCCTCTCCGCCGACAGCGGCCGCGCGGTCGAGGGCGGCTGGGAACTGGCGGGCGCGAAGCGCTTCCTGCGCCGCTCGGGCACGGTCGAGGATCTCGGCACCATCATCGCGGCCAAGGGCGTGCGCCCCGACCAGTTCACGCTTGCGCAGGTCGATGGCGACGAGCTTCCCTTTCTCCAGCTCAGGAGCGCGATCGATGACCTCGAGGCCGCGGGACGCCCCGTCGACGCGCTCAAGGGCGTCTTGTGGCACAAGATTTCGGGACCGCTATCGGCGATCCTGATGCCGCTCCTCGGCGCGGTCGCCGCCTTCGGTCTTGCGCGCTCGGGCAAATTGTTCGTGCGCGCGATCCTCGGCATGGCGCTCGGATTTGCCTATTTCGTTGCCGACAATTTCGCGCTCGCGATGGGCGACCTCGGCGCCTATTCGCCCTTTCTCGCGGCCTGGGGACCGTTCATCCTCTTTGCGCTGATCGGCGAGATGATCTTGATCAGAACCGAGGAATAGGCGTTTCGGCGAATGGATCCCGACCCGTCTGCCCGGAGCGTTCCCTCGGCCACAGCCGAGCGCTTGCTCTTTGCCATCTGGGGGGCGGCATCGTTAGGCTCGATCATCATCTTTGGATTGATGATGCTACGTCACCCGGACGCAACGCGGCTGATCCTCGACTTCGCGGATTTTGCATTGATCTGGTGCGGATTGTTCGGGGTTGCAGGATTTCTGCTGCGGAGAAGGCGGCTCAAGCGCGTCGCCGCGCGAGAAAAGTTTATCGATTCGCTCGCCAATCCGCCCTGAGCATCTGCTCTGACCCCAGTTCGGGATAGTTCAGACCGCCCTGCCCCGCGCCGACCCCGCAACCAGCTTTGCGACCAGCCCTGGCAGACCCTTGTAATTCGCCTTGTGATACTGCGAATCCTCGGGCAGCGCGTCCTTCAGGCGGCGGTGTGCTTCGGGCAGCGCGTGATAGGGAACGCCCGGCAGCAAATGGTGGAGCGCGTGATAGCGCAGCCCCACCGGCGCCCAAAGCTCGGGAAGCAGCCCCGGCGGCGGCACGTTGACGCTGTCGAGGAACTGGGCGGTCACGGTGAGCACTTCGCCGTCATTCTCCCACAGATGCGCCACAAGGGTGCGGATCTGGTTAAGGACGATGCTCGCCGAGGCAATGCCGCCGAAGATCAGCAGCGCGCGCAGCGGCACCCAGCCGAAAAGGGCCGCGGCGACAAGCAAGGTCGACCAGGCCCAGGCGCCGCCCTCCTGCCATGCCCATTGGCGGCGGAACGCGCCCTCGGGCGGCCTGCGGCGGAACAGCGGGTTGATGATCAGTCCCGAATAACGCTCCATCACGATCCGCCGCAGCGGCGGGATCAGGAAGGAAAGCGGGGTCAGGACCGCATAACGGAAGACAAGTGCGAGCGGCGCAAAGGCGGCCGCAACGACGAACAGCGGCACCGTCCACGGCTTCATCAGCGCGAGCGGCAGATATTCAGGGTCTTCGACCGTGCCGTACTTCGTGCGATTGTGGTGCAGGCTGTGAATGCCCTCATACATGAAGGAGGGTATGAGGAGCGGGACGCCGATGAGGATGTTCCACCAGAGCCGAAAACCCGGAAGCGCATTCTTGCGGATATGGGTAATCTCGTGAATGAAGCTGCCCGCGCGATAAAGCGCGAGCACTGCCACCAGCGCGGCAGCGAGCATCCACGGCGTGGAGGGCGCAAGGATCGCCGCGGCAACGCCGGCATAGCCAACGAAGGCCGAGGCCAGGAAATCGGCCCAATAGACGCGCGCGCTCGGCGCAACGAGATCGCGCGTGAGCTCCGACGCCGCGCGGATCATCGCCATATCGTCGGCGATTGCCGACTTGGGAAGCGGCGCCGCGGGCGCGGCCGAAGGCCGGTCAGCAAAGGTGTTCGTTGCAAACATATCGGGATCTTCACCATGATTTCGTGGCAGCAAAATGGCCAAATGCGGGTCGCCAGCGCCGCAGCTATGCCCTAATGCGTCGCCCATAAAGATAGGAAGTCCAGTTCAGGAAACCAGCCATGGCCTCGCACACCCCAGGTCCGATCACCATCCTGCCCGTCCAGACCAAGGCCGACACGCGCGAGTTCGTCGAGCTCGCCTACCGCCTCAACCGCGGCGATCCCGCGTGGGTGCCGCCCTTGAAGGGCGAGGTTTATGGCCTCCTCACCCCCGGCAAGAACCCCTGGTTCGAACATGGCAAGGCGCAGCTCTTTCTCGCCCGGCGCGACGGGCGGACGGTCGGACGCATTTCGGCGCATATCGACGCCCTTGCTCTCGCCCAGCCCGCGGAACAGGGCATGGGGCCCGGCACCGGCAACTGGGGTTTGCTTGAGGCCGAGGATGGCGAGACCGCCGCCGCGCTGCTTGCCGCGGCCGAGGACTGGCTGCGCGGGCAAGGCATGAAGCGGTCGCTCGGCCCCCTCTCGATCTCGATCTGGGATGAGCCTGGACTTCTTGTCGAGGGGTTCGAGACTCCGCCGACGATCATGCTTGGTCATAACAGCCCGCTCTACCGCGCATGGGTCGAAGCGGCGGGCTACCGGCCCGCGAAGCGGCTGATCAATTATTCGGTGGCGATCACCGAGGGCTTCCCCCCGATCGTCAATCGCATCGTCGCGGCGGGCGAGAAAAATGAGCGCATCCGCATCCGCCGCGTCGACAAGAGCCGCTTCGACGCCGAAGCCAGGTTGATCCTTGGCATATTGAACGACGCCTGGTCGGACAATTGGGGCTTCGTCCCGCTGACCGACAGCGAAGTCGCCTATGTCGGCAAGAAACTCAAACCCCTCGTGTTCGGGGATCTGATCCGCGTCGCAGAGGTCGACGGCGAACCCGTCGCCTTCATGATCGTGCTTCCCAACATCAACGAGTTGCTGATCGACATGGAGGGCTCGCTCCTCCCCTTCGGCTGGGCGCGGCTCCTCTGGTGGCTCCGAAAGCCGAAGAGCCGCGTGCTGCGCGTACCCTTGATGGGCGTGGTCAAGCGATTGCAGAACAGCCGCATGGCAAGCACGCTTGCCTTCATGATGATCGAATATATTCGCCGCGACGGCGTGGCCCATTATGGCGCCCAGCAGGGCGACATCGGCTGGGTTCTCGACGACAATCAGGGGATGATCGCGGTGGCCAATGCGATCGAGGCGAGCGAGAATCGCGTCTATCAGATCTACGACAAGCCGCTCGACTGAGCGCGCGCCACGCGCACCGAAGCCAGCATGGGCTCAGCGCAGCACCGCCCAGGTCGGCGCATGATCGCTCGCTTTTTCGCGGCCGCGGTGGTCCTTGTCGACACCCGCCTCGACCAGCCGGTCGGCCACCGCAGGGCTCAAGAGCAGATGGTCGATACGAAAGCCATGGTCGCGCTGCCAGCCGCCCGCCTGATAGTCCCAGAAGGTCCAGATCCTCCCCGCGGGGTAGCGGCTGCGGATCGCGTCGGTCCAGCCATCGCCGAGCATCCGGAAATAGGCGTCGCGCGAATCGGGCTGCATCAACGCGTCCTTTGCCATCGCGCGCGGATCCCAGACATCGTCGTCGTGCGGGATGACGTTATAGTCGCCGGCGAGGATGGTCGGGATCTCGGCCTTGAGCAGTGCCTTCGCCCGCTCGCGCAGCCGCTTCATCCAGCGCAGCTTATAGTCGAACTTGGGCCCCGGCTGGGGATTGCCGTTGGGAAGATAGATCGAGGCGATGCGGAGCCCCAGAACCTCGGCTTCGAGATAGCGCGACTGCTCGTCCTCCGCCTCGCCGTCAAGACCGCGCCGAATTTCGACCGGCTCGCTGCCCCGCGCGAGGATTGCAACCCCGTTGAACCCTTTTTGCCCATGATAGAGCATGCCATATCCGGCCGCCTCGATTTCGGCCGTCGGCATGGTCTCATCGCTCGACTTCAGTTCCTGGAGGCAGGCGACGTCAGGCTGGGTTTCCTCAAGCCATTCGACGAGGCGCGGCATCCGGGCCTTGATGCCGTTGATGTTGAAGGTGGCGATTTTCATCGCCTGTCTATGGCAGGAAGCGTTTCGCCAGGAAAGGCGTCAGATCGAGAAGCTCGATCCGCAACCGCAGCCCGAGGCCGCGTTCGGGTTTTCCACCTTGAAGGACGATCCACCGAGCGAATCGACAAAATCGACGATGCTGCCGCGCACAAGGTCGATGCTCACGGGGTCGACGACCAGCTTCACCCCGTCGGTCTCGGTGACGATGTCATCCGCCTCGATCGTCTCGGCAAGATCGAAACGATAGGTGAAACCTGAACAGCCACCCCCATCGACCGCAAGACGCAGCGCGGGCAAGGCTGCGCCCTTGCGCTGCGCGATCCAGCGAACGCGGGCGGCGGCGGCGGGCGAGAGGGCGATATCGGAAAGCTGCGTGGCCATGACGGCAAGATAGGGCTTCGTGCGCAAATGAAAAGGGCGCCCCGGCCTCGGGCCGGAGGACGCCCCCTCCTCTCCGACCCTGAAACCCTTATTCCTCGGGACCGCCCATCGCGAGCGGCTTGCCGTCGCCCGAAAGTGCAGCGATCGCCATCGAGTCCGAGCGCACGAAGGGCAGCGGGTTGACCGGCGCGCCGTCGATACGGACTTCATAGTGCAAATGATTGCCGGTCGAACGGCCCGTCGAGCCGACATAACCGATGATTTCGCCCTTCTTCACCTGCTGTCCGGGATGGACAATGTAAGAGGACATGTGACCGTAGCGCGTCTCGATCGCATTGCCATGGGCGATCTCTACATAATTTCCATAACCGCCAAGACGCTGGGCGCGGCCAACAATGCCATCGGCGGTCGCATAAATGGGGGTGCCGTGCGGCGCGGGAATGTCGATGCCATTGTGGCGCGCGACGCGACCCGTAATCGGGTGGGTGCGCATGCCGTAGGAGGAGGATAGCGACATCTGCTCGATCGGGCGGCGCGAGGGGACCGCAACGCCGATCGAGGCCGTCAGTCCGGTGTCGAGGCGCTTCCACGCCTGGAACACCGCGCGCGCTTCGCCGTCTTCCTTGACCGAGGGCGCCACGCCGGCGTCGAACGCCTCATCGTCGGGCTCGTCGGGGACCGGAACGCCCGCTGCGCTCGTTTCGAACGCCTGCGCCGGGGCGGCCATGCCCATCGACGCCAGCGCGAAGAAAATCAGCCCAAGATGAAACTTTTGCGTTCGTGTCGCGTTCCGCACGTATCGACCCCGCTCTTCGCCATGTCGCCGACGGTATCTGGTCCCGCCGGTGCCGGTTGTTTGCCTGGATGGGATTATTCCCTGCCCGCGGGAGCCTTGGTGCATGGGCAAAGGTTACGAAGCAACTACCGCATAGTATTCTTGCGTTAAACCGGCGTCCCGGCGCGCCGAGTCGTTGAACGGTGGCTTCAGATTCCCGCGAAAGCGCGATTTTACGAGGCTTTGCCACGTTTCGACGGCGTTGAATCCCCTTTCGTCGCACATCCAGCCGAACCAGACTGTGCCCGCGCGCACATGCCGGATTTCGTCCTTGTAAATACGCGATAAAATTCTCGCCGACGCCTCGTCACCCACGGCACGGAAGCGTTCGACTGTCGCCGGCGTGACATCGAGCCCGCGCGCCTCGAGCACCATTGGAACGATCGCAAGGCGTGCGAGCGCATCGTCGCTTGTCGCCGCGGCGGCCTCCCAAAGACCCGCGTGTGCGGGGAGCGCACCATAATGGCTGCCGAGCGCGCGCAGGCGCCGGTCGAGCAGCGCGAAATGCATCGCTTCATCGGCCGCAACGTCAAGCCAGTCGTCGATAAAGGCGCGGGGAAACTGCTCGCCAAACCGCCCCACGAGATCGACCGCAAGGTCGATCGCGACGAATTCGATATGCGCGAGCGCGTGGAGCATCGCGATGCGGCCGCGCTCCGACCCGCCCTTCCGGCGTCGCGGCATCTGGCTGGGCAACAGGAGTTCGGGCGCTGCGGGCCACGCCGGCTGTTCGGGCATTGTGATATCGCAGCGATGATCAAGCTCGCCGCGCCGCCACGCGCGCGCGAGCGCGCGCGCCGCGCGGCGCTTGGCCGGCGGATCGGGCGTGAGGAGAACCTCCCGGGCCGCTTTGGCGAGCGAGGTCATATCAGAGCGCCTTTGCCGCCTCCAGCACCGCGTCGGCATGCCCCTTCACGCGCACCTTGCGCCATTCCTTTGCGAGTTTGCCGTCAGGGGCGAACAGGAAGGTCGAACGTTCGATCCCCATGTAGGTGCGGCCGTAATTCTGCTTCTCGACCCAGGTCCCGAACGCCTCGCAAACCTTGCCGTCCTCATCGGACGCGAGCCGGACGGTCAGCCCATATTTGTCGCGGAACTTGCACAGTTTCGCTGGCGCATCGCGCGAGACGGCGAGGACCTGTGCATTGAGATGCGCAAATTCGGGGGCGAGGCGGGTGAAGTCCTGTGCCTCGACAGTGCAGCCCGGCGTGTCGGCCTTGGGGTAGAAATAAACGACCAGCGGCGCCCCCCTCAGCGCCTTGAGGTCGATCGCGGCGCCGTCGGCATCGCGCAGCGTCACGGCGGGAATGGCATCGCCAATGGCAAGGGTCATGTGGGGTTCTCCTGCTGGGGCGGGCGAATCGAGGCCCACCAGTTTGCGATCTGTTGCCGCGCCGCGTCATGCGCGGCAAGCAGCTGCGGCCAGCCCGGCTCACCGCACGCGCTCGCAACGAGCTGCCGCGCGGCGGGCGTTGCAGGTTCGCCCTGGGGCGCGGTCAGCCGTAGCATCACGAGCATCCGGGCAAGCAGGCCGTGCGCCTCGCACACCTCGGGAGGTGCAAGCCCGCTTGCCTTCAGGCAGGCGAGCGCCGAGCCGATATTGGGATCGTGGCACTGACCGCTTGCAAGCTGTGTCACCTGCATCGCAAATTCAAGGTCGACGAGCCCGCCCGGCCCGCCCTTGATGTCGAGCGGACCTTTGGGCGGCTTGTGCCGGGATATCTTGTCGCGCATCTCGGCCGCATCCTGCGCGAGCTTCGCAGGCTCGCGCGGCGCGGCAAGCAGGTCGTCGATGATGCGCTGCACGGCCGCCTTCGCGCGGTCGGACCCGTAGACGGGCCGCGCCCGGAGCAGCGCCATATGCTCCCAGGTCCATGCCTCTTCGCGCTGATAGCGTTCGAAACTGTCGAGCGTGACCACGAGTGGGCCCTGCGTGCCCTGCGGACGCAGCCTCGTATCGACGTCATAGAGCTTGCCCGCCGCGGTCGGCACCGACATCGCCGCGGTCACCCGCTGCGCAAGGCGGTTGTAGTAGCTCGTCGCGCCGAGCGGCCGCTGTCCATCCGATTCGGCGAGATGATCGCCGGTGAACAGATAGATGAGGTCGAGGTCCGACGCGTGGGTCAGCGCCCTCCCTCCCAGCCGGCCGAGCGCCAGCACAACCAGCTCGCTGCCCGGAACGCGCCCGTGCGCCGCCTCGAACTCGGCCACCGTTGCGTCCGCGAGAACCTGGAGCGCTGCTTCGGCAAGCTCGGAATAGCCGCAGGCGATCGCCATGGGGTCCGTTGCCCCCGCAATGAGCTGCACCCCATAGGCAAAGCGCCGCTCGCCGACGCGGTCGCGCACCCGGTCGAGCAGACGTTCATAGTCGAGCCCAGCAAGCCCCGGCGCCCATTCCGCGATCAGCTCGGCTTTGGTTGCGGGGGCATCGAAGGCCCGCTTGTCGATCAGCCCCTCGATCAGTTCGACGCGCGCGCCGAGCGCGTCGGCAAGCGTCGGAGCGATCGACAGGATGCGCGTCGCGATCTTTGCAAGGTCGGGCTGCGCTGCGAGCAGGTGGAAGAAACCCACCGCGCTCGGAAGCCCCGCGACGAGCATGTCGAAGCGCACCAGAGTCGCCTGTGGATCGGGGGCCGCCCCGATCGCCTTGACGAGTTCGGGAAGCACCGCCTCGAGAGCCTCAAGCGCCGCTGGGCTACGGAGCGCACGCAGCTTGCCGCCGCGCCATTCGGCGATCGTGCGAAGCGCCGCGTCTGGCGATGAAAAGCCCGCCGCCACGAGCGCCCGTTCCAGCTCGCTTTCATCACGCGGCAGACCGCGGCTGGCCGCGCGCTCGACGACGAGACGGTCGTAGCACTGGCCCACCTCGGTCACCACGGGCGAAAGCGCGTCGAGCAACGCTTTGCCGTCGGCTGCTCCATCGAGCCGCGCGACCGCATCGAGCGCGTCCGCCTGAACGGGCAGGCAGTGCGTCTGCTGATCCTCGATCATCTGCAATCGGTGCTCGATCCGGCGCAATGTGGCGTAATGTCCCTTGAGCTGCGCGGCGATATCGGCGTCGATCCGTCCGGCCTTTGCCAGCGCGCCGAGCGCATCGACCGTGGCGGGCGCGCGCAGCGAGGGGTCGCGGCCGCCGTAAATGAGCTGGTGGACCTGCGCAAAAAACTCGATCTCGCGGATCCCCCCGCGCCCGCGCTTCAAATCGTAGCCGGGTCCGAACTGCTGGCCTTGCGCGAAATGGTCGCGAATCCGGTCGCTCATCGCCCCGATTTCCTTCAATTGCCGGAAATCGAGGCTGCGGCGCCAGATGAAGGGCTGAATCGCGGCGAGGAATGTTTCGCCAAGCGCCCGGTCACCCGCACTCGCGCGCGAGCGGATGAAGGCCGCCTGCTCCCACGCCAAGGCCTCCGACTCGTAATAGGAAATCGCTGCATTCACCGGGAGCACGATGGGTGTCACCTCGGGATGGGGACGAAGCCGCAGGTCGACGCGTAGAACATGGCCGTCGGCGGTGCGCGCTGACAGGATCTCGACCATTCGCCGCGCAATCCTCACGGCTGCCTCGTCGGGGTCATCGCGCGAGCGCCGCGGCAAAGTGTCGGGGTCGAAGATCAGGATCGGGTCGATGTCGGATGAATAGTTGAGCTCGTGACTGCCGAGCTTGCCGAGCGCGATGACCGAGAGCCCGCGCGCCGCCTCGTCCGGAACCCGCTCGGCGAAGGCGGCGGCGAGAGCGGCGTCGCACGCCTGATCGGCAAAGTCCGACAAGAGCCGCGTCGTTGTCGCGACGTCATGCTCGCCTGCGAGGTCGCCAAGCGCGAGGAGAAGCGCGATGCGGCCGCGCCACTGACGCATCGCGCGCATGATATCGTCCTCGAGCGGCGGGGGGGTCACGCACGCGAGCGCCGCGTCACTTCCCTCGTCAAGGTAGCGCGCGACGTCCTCGGGATAGAGTGCGGCAAGGCGCGCGAGGAAAGGCGCGTTGGCGGCCAACCGGTCGAGCGCCGACTGGCGGGCGGAAGCTTCAGGAGCAGTCATCGCTCGCTGCTATCGCTTGCCGCTCATCCTCTAGCAACCCCGAGCGCGCTGCTTTCGCACCGGCAAGGCGAAGAGCTTATGCGGGGACCGTGCTCTCGTCGAAGAAAAGCACCTGCGACACCGCCGCGCGGAGCGTTGCAGGCTGATAGGGCTTGGTGAGCAGGAATGCAGGCTCGGGACGGTCGCCGGTCAGCAGGCGTTCGGGAAAGGCCGTGATGAAGATGACGGGCACCTTGAGACTGCTCAGAATCTCCTGCACCGCCTCGATGCCCGAGCTGTTGTCGGCAAGCTGGATGTCTGCGAGCACGAGTCCGGGCTGATGCTCTTGCGCCTCCGCGACCGCTTCGCGGTGAGTGGTCGCAACGCCGACCACTTCATGGCCCAGGTCCCGCACGATCATCTCGATATCCATCGCGATGATGGGTTCGTCCTCGATGATGAGGATGCGCGCGCGCGTCTGGCGGTCGATCTCGTCAAGCGCCTCGGCGATCAGCTTGCGGACATCTTCGACGTCGCGCCCGATGATGCGTCCCGTCTCGGCCTCGCCGAAACCCTCGACCGCGGTCAGGAGCAGTGCCTGGCGGGCGAGCGAGGGAATACGCCGCAGGCGCGCGTCGGCGATCGCGATGTCGGCGGCCGCATCGGGATCGGTGGGCGGCGGCGCGCTCGCGAGCCCGAAATTGTCATGGACCATGCGATAGAGCTGAATTCGAAGGTCGGCGCCCGAATCGACCGCCCCGGGATTGGCAACCAGCGTCTCCAAGAGCTGTGCCACGAGGGCATCGCCGCTTGCCTGGCTTCCCGAAATGGCACGGCCATAGCGCCGCAAATAGGGAAGATGCGGCGCAATTGCCTGACCCAATGACATAGAAAACCTCCTGATGCGGGCCCAAAACCCGCCTTGAGCACCGGAAATGCAGGCATTTTCATCCCCGCTCCCCCGGCACCCGATATAATTGCTCGGTGGGGGAACGATCTAGCCGCAAATTAGTTTCATGGGAAAGCGGCAAACGCGCCATTGCTCTTTGGTGACAGCGCGGTTAGCAGAAGGCGCCATGTTCAGCGGAAACCTCTATAATGTCGTCTGAAGCCGGATCGCCACAGCAAAAGGCTCCCGGGAAAGACGCCAAAAAGAAAATTCCCCGCAAAGGTCAGGACGTTAACCTCGCCCTGCGCCGTGCGTACGAGTCGGCGGTCGACGAAACGATCCCGCAGTCGATGCTCGACCTGCTCAACAAACTTAACTAATCTTCAGCGCCGATAACGCGTCTCGAAGTCCGCCTGGAAGGCTGAGAAACGTCCGGCCGCGATCGAATCGCGCATCGCCTGCATCAGCGCCTGATAAAAATGCAGATTATGGTGGGTCATCAGCATCGCGCCCAGCATTTCGCCTGCGCGCACGAGATGGTGGAGATAGGCGCGCGACCATGTCGTGCATACCGGGCAATCGCAGGAGGCGTCGAGCGGCTCCCGATCTTCGGCGTGCTTCGCATTGCGAATATTGACCGGCCCCTCCCAGGTGAACGCCTGGCCATTGCGGCCCGACCGCGTCGGCAGCACGCAATCGAACATGTCGACCCCGCGCGCAACCGCGCCAACGAGGTCGTCGGGCTTTCCGACACCCATCAGATAGCGCGGCTTGTCGGCGGGGAGCTGCGCGGGCGCAAAATCGAGTACGGCGAACATCGCCTCCTGCCCTTCCCCGACCGCGAGGCCGCCGATCGCATAGCCGTCAAATCCGATGTCCATGAGCGCCGCAGCCGAGCGCGCGCGCAGCTTTTCATCGAGCGAGCCTTGCTGGATGCCGAAGAGCGCTGAGCGCGAGGCATGCTCCTCACCCGCGTCGAAGCCCGCGCGGCTTCGCGCCGCCCAGCGCATCGAGCGCTCCATGCTCGCCTCGGCGCGCTTCGCGTCGACGCCCGCGGGTGGGCATTCGTCGAAGGCCATCACGATATCGCTGCCAAGCAGCCGCTGGATTTCCATCGAGCGTTCGGCGGTCAGCATATGGCGTGAGCCGTCGAGATGGCTCTTGAACGTCACGCCTTCCTCGCTCTGCTTGGTGAGCGCGGCGAGACTCATGACCTGGTAGCCGCCGCTGTCGGTCAGGATCGGCCGGTCCCAGCCCATGAAGCCATGCAGCCCGCCGAGGCGCGCCATGCGCTCGGCGCCTGGGCGCAGCATCAGGTGATAGGTGTTACCGAGAATGATGTCCGCGCCGGCCGCGCGCACCTCGGCCGGGCGCATGGCCTTCACCGTTGCCGCGGTGCCGACAGGCATGAAGGCGGGCGTACGGATCTCGCCCCGCATCATGCGAATGACGCCGGTACGCGCGGCGCCATCGGTCGCGGCGAGCTGAAAAGCGAATCTGTCGGTCATGGCGCGCGCCTATGGGCTGGGCGGCGCGGAAAGTCGAGACGGGGGCGGGCCCTGCGCTACTCGCGCTCATCTTCGCTCGAAGGCTCCTCGGCGGCCGCCTTTGCCTTTTCCTTCGGCTTTTCCTTGTCGAAAATCGCCAGAAGCTCCGCCTTCTTCGCGTCCGATAATTCCTCCTCGGCTGCGGGGAACATATCCTCCTCTTCCTCATCGATATGATGGAGATAGCGATCCTTCATCGTGCGAAAACGCGTGAGCCAACCGGTTGAGCCAAAATCCATCTCATATAGCTCGGTCAGCATATCTTCGATTTCCTTATGCTCCGAGACGCTGTGCTGCGCATCATCGCGCAGGTCCGCATTTGCCAGCATAGTCGCGTAGAGGGACATTTCCTCCGAGGCGGCATGCGCGGTGACCTCGACGCGGAACGCCTCGAACAGCCGTTCGCGTTCGGAGCTGTCGCCTTTCGTGGCGTCGATCTGGTCGAGCAATTTGCGGTGGCGATCGTGGTCGGCTTTAAGCCGCGCGAAGATTTTGGTTTCGGCCATGTAGGGGTTCCCTCTGCTCATGTGCGAGGGAGAACGGACCCAGGTCTTATCGGTTCCCGTCCGGCAGCTTGCCGGTCACGGGGTGTCTTCGAGTGTCATGCAAGTCGGGGGGCGGTTCAGCGGGCCCGCGGTGCCGGATTGCGGGCAATTCCGCTTAACCGGAAGGCGCAAACGGGACATTAACGACTTCCCGCTATGAAGGTCCTCCATCTTGTAGGGACTTTTGTGAAATGGCGACTGCGATGAAGACTATGATGAGGCTGGGCTGCGCGTCCGCCCTGTTCGCGTCGACGGCGGCCGCGGCGGCTAGTGAGCAGGCGACGGGCACATTCCAGGTTACTGCGACGGTGCCGATGGCGTGCTGGGTCAATCACAGCGTCTATGCCGATGCACTTGCCAATGCGCCAGGCTTTGTGACCGAGGGGTGCAACAACGCCACGGGCTATCTGGTCTCTGCGCAATATCGCCCGCTGGCCCAGAGTGAAAGCGCCCGCCTCCTCTACGGGGACAGCAGGGTCGAGCTCTCAGCGCTCGGCACACAGGAAGTGCACCGCGAGTACGGCCCCCGCATCCAGCAGATTGCCTATCGCTTCGAACAGGTATCGCTCGAGGCGCCGCTGACGCTCTCGTTGACGATCCAGCCGATCTGATTAAAGGGCCGCGACCGTAAACATGACCGTGTCCATGTAGCTTCCAGCGCGCTTGCCAGCAGTTTCCCCGATTTCGATTCGGACCGGATAATTGTCAAATCGCGCCCGGTCGGAGATGATTTCGAAGCCCGCGGGCGATGTCAGATCGAGATCGAAGCGACCCATTTTCAATCGATAGTCTACATACCAGCCGGCACTTTCATGCTTGAGGCGGCCTTGGTTTTCCGAAACAACCGATACTCGGTATCCGCCGGTCGAAATGACATAAAGGGTAAGCGGGAGGTCCTTCGTCCCGGGTACGAGCTCACCTAGATCGATCGAATTCGTCCCCCGCGCGCGCGCAAGCTGTCCCTTCATCCCGATCATGGCGGCGGGCAGGACGTCAATGCCCAATGTCAACGGCTTGGTGCCGAGGATCATCCCGTCCTCGCCGGCTACGGTCAGATCCAGCGATTGCGTGTAGCGACCCTGCGAGGTCGAACTGTCGAGCACGGCAGCAACCGACAACAATTCGAGCGCTCTTTCACCCGGCATCAGACGGATGAAGCGTCCCCCCATGCCCTGAAGATTCCGGCCGGCACGCGGGGTGATATCGTTACTGCTTTTTTCATCGACCAGTTGGTAGGGAATAGGCGGCGCGCCGTTGTCAGAGCGAAAGCCGAAAGGTTCGCCCCGGAGGGATGCGCCCAGGCGGCCAACGCATTCGCCATCGCCGCGGTTGACCACATTAATCTCTACCGTGCCGAACGCAGCGCCATCCTCAAGCGGATTGTTGCGGATGATCAGCTGATCCTGCACCGGTTCGATCGACAGCGTGCACATCGCGTGCGCAGAGGTCGGCAGCAGGATAGCGGCGCAAAGGGTGACGGCACGCCGAAGTAGCCGACTCCACCGGGTCTTGCGGGATAATGTCATCTTATTGGCCTTCCCTGCGTCCGAGTTCAACAATGCCCAGGTCCAATAGGCCGTCATTGTCATCCGGGACTCTGAACGTGAATCCGCCTTGGCCACCCGAGGGGAGCCAGACACTATATTCGCCCCCCGGTTCCAGCTTGGCGATCGCGAAGCGGCCGGCTGTGTTCGTGAAGAATGGCTCGTCGGCCGCATCGGGCTGGTCCGTTCGCCGCAAGATGCCGCTGACGAGCTTGAGCGGCTGCCCATCGCGGCCTTTCAGGGTCCCGATGGCGCTGACGAATGCAGCGCTTCCCACTTCGATCACATATCCGCTCTTGTAGGCTGGCCTCACACGCTTGACGCCGTCCCCGATATCATAGCCCCGCGGCGGATCGACCACGTCATAGCGGATCGACTGGTTGAGGAACGCCGTCAGGGAATTTTGCACTGCCGGTCCCAAGGCGCCGCTTTTGCTGACGTAGCTTCCGCCCTCGAGTGCATCGCCGACTATGACCTTGCGCCCTTTCAGCGTCTTGTGCGGATAGACGAGCGCGAAGCTGTCGTTGATCGTGCGGCCGACCGCAAGCTTTCCACCGGCATATGCGATTGAGCTACCGACCCTCAAGGTCGTGACCTGGCTTTCGCCAATATTGTTGAAGCTTTCTCCAAACGCGGTGTGCGTGAGATTGGCATCGAACCGGTTGCCGACATAGTCGAGCTGACCACCGATGGATGTTGACCCGTCATTATAGTTGGTTGCGAGTGAATATCCGAAGGAGCCCGCCCGGTTATCGACGGTTTTCTGGTAGCGGGCACTGCCATTGTTGCGAAGAGAATTATAGCGTGCCTCCGCCCGCCGGTTGTAGCTTGGCTGCCATATCAGACCGACCGTCACGCCAAACCCGTTGTTGCGGCCGAAACCGCTCGGGAAACCCGATTTCACATATTCAGCGCCGAATTGCAGCGTCCATTCCTTGTTGAAGCGATAGTTGGCCGTCGAGGAAATGCTGTACGAGTCGTCGAAGAGCGGGCTGCGACTTTTCCGATACGAGACGTTGGTGCTGGCAAACAGCTTGTGCGTGAAGCGCTTGGTGTAGGCAGCAGTGAGGTTGAAGGAAATGGGATTCACGCCCTCGATCGAACCGATCGTTGTATAGTTGGGCGACGTATAATCGAGAACGACGGTGAGCGTGTCATAGCCGGTTGCCCCGCCAACGACCTGATCATAGCCAACCGTCGCGGCGAACCCCGTGCCGTCGGTCTTGCTGTGGCTACCGCCGACATCGAGGCGAATGCGGCCGCTGTTTGCAAGGAGGAACTGAGTCTGCGCGGTAAGGTTCTGCACGTCTTCAGACAGCTGCGTGCCAAATCCGATTGCCGGCCGGTTCAGAAAGGCCTTTCGCCAGAAGCCTGTAAAAACCGGCGTTGCACTGGAATAATTGGGGTTGCCGAAGCCGCCGTCGTCGAGAAAGCCGACATAAGCGCCATATTCATAGTCTCCAGGCTCAAGGTCGATGGTATCAAGATAGGCCTGGTAGTCGAAAGTCTGACGTGCGCCCGAAAGCCCTTGGACTTCAATCTGGATATTGTTGCTACCCGTGTCGAGCGGGAGGTTCGAAATATCATATTGTCCGGGATCGAGCGTGAATTCCCGCTGGTAGATGCCGTTGCGCATGACACGCACGACCGACTGTTCCTGGAGCACGAGCCGCCGCCCCCCCGACAATACATTGTTGCGGAAGGAATCGAACCTCTGGCGCTGCCGCACCACGCCGATGCCACCCATGTTGAGAAAGCTCTGGCGCCCCCGGGTCTCCGGCTCCAGGTCGCCCAAGAACCACCGGCGCGCCTCTTCAGGCTGGTCGTAGACCAGCCGGGCGTAGCGACGCTCGAACTTATATTTGTCGGTAAAAAAGTCGCGACGGGCCTGGGCATCGCCCTCGAAAACGAGATTGTTGTAGCGAACGGCGCCATTCAGAAACAATTCCGGCTTTTCGATATTGCCGGTCTGCGAAAGGCGCGAGACCGTCGTGCTGATATTCATGAAGGCACTGAAGGGCACCGGGGGATCGCCGGGTTCTTCGGCCTGACGGTTCTGGTAGAGAATTTCCACCGATCGCTTCTCGGGCGCGATCTGCAGGACGAGTACCGCGAGCTGCTCGGGATCATAGTCGAGCCGGATTCCCGACGCGGCGACTTCTTCCGGCAGGAAACGGGGCTTGTCACCAAGAACCGCACGCAATTCGACCTGCGCCTCCGGCGTCAAGAGCGGACCGATCAGCGCGAGGAACCCTTCGGTTCCCACGACGAACCGATCGTCGGCTGTCAGCAGGACAGGCAGTTCGCCCAGGATCCGCCGGTTGAACTGGAGCGGAGCGGTGATCTCGATGTCGCGATTATAGGGGTTGATGTCGGGGCGCCGGGCCGGCTCAGGTGCAGCGGGAACCGCACGCTGTGCCAAACTGCCGGGAGGCGGCCCGGGCGGTGCAGCCTCTGACGCAGACGTCTGGTACGACGTCAGCATTCCGACGCCGATGGCGATCGCGCTACCCGCCGTACGAACCCAGGCCCTCACGACCCGCTCCTCACCTGGTGAATCGCATCGTCATCGGCTTGCCAGGATCGAGTGCGACACCCGTTGGGATAGAGAAGGCACGCTTTCCGCCTGCGGGGGCGAGGTAACCAACGCCCACAAGCTGCGCCACTTCCTCATTCCCATAGGTGCGCTCGAACGGCTTACCGTCGGCGGTGGTCGCGGTGAGAACCCACTTTGCGCCGCTCATCAGCGCATAGCGGTTGCCCTTGTTGACGACGACGACCTTCAGCCCAGGCTGAGGTTCGGGGGCTTTCGCATCCTCGGGCGCTGCTGCCTGCAACGAAGGATCAATGTCGGGCGCTGGCGGCACGATCATTTCCGGCACCAGCGAGGCCACTTCGACGTCGGGCTTCGCGCCCGGCGGAGCGACAACGATCAACGCCTTCATGGTGTAGAGAACGTCGATGGATACGGAGGCGTCAGTCCCCTGGATCTTCTGCGGATTGGTTTCCACCGGCAGCTGACGGACCCAAAGATAATAGGCCTGCGACGTGGGGATGTCGGGGCGACCGATCCACTGGACACGAACGACCTGCCGGCCTGATACCGGTACCAGTCCCTGGGCCGGGAAGGTTATGAAATCCTCATCGGCAGGCGTTTCGATCAGCTTGCCGTCTTCATCGAAATCGATTCGTGTGATCTTTGTTTCGAACGGCATGGATGCCGAGCCGACATTGCCGACCTCAATGCGCGCAACCGCGCCGCTACCCGACGTGGAGAGTTCGGATACCATCGGCGAAACCCGCATCGCGAGCGCGGAAGTCGAGGCAATGATCCCCAAAAGGAGAAGAACTGCGCCAAGACGCAGTTTCGTAAAAAGGGCCAGTGGCCGGAGTTTCACCATTTACCCCTCGCACAGGGGCGTTTGCGTGCGATCCCGTCGCGCATCCCCGCCCCCCAAAAAACAAATGTCGGGGGGACATTCGCGTCCCCCCTGACATCCGATACCGGTGCCTTAGATGGCAGCCAGTTCGACCGTCACCGTGTCCGAATAGGTGCCGGCAACCAGCGCCTTCGTCGGATCCGAGATGTCGATGCGGAACGCCGCACCCGACTTCCAGGCAGCGTTTTCCTTGAAGTCCTGGTCTTCGTTCGTGTTGACCTGGAACTGGCTGATCGAGGCCTGCGGCACGAGCGTGCCGACCGCACCAGCCGTGTACTGAACCGCGATCGAGTAAGGAATATTCGCCTGGAACACGTTGCTATCATAACCGCCGGTGTTGGTGGTGTTCACCAGACCGTCGACGCCGTTGCCCTTGCGAACGGTCATGCGGTTCGCGGTATTGCAGCCCGCGAGGTTGGTGCGGGTGTGACCGTTCGCCGGGCCGACCGAGGTAAAGACGTTCTCGACGGTGCTCGTCGCGTCGGCATAGATGCCGATCGTGCCGAAATTGACGTCGTTCAGATCGCCGCCGGCGCCCAGGACGCAAGCCTGGCTGACCGTGCCCTGGATCGTAAAGTCGGCGGTTTCCGTCGGGCTCGCCGTGCCGACGTTGCCCGGATTGGCGGGGTTCACGTAGGTGGCGTTGGAAACGGTGGTCTGCGCCGATGCGGCAGTGCTGCTCAGAGCGGCCACCGATGCGGCGATAAACAGATAGGAAAACTTCATTTTACTACTCCCTTCACATTTACTTACATGCACTTACTAACGACCCTACTGGCTTCATGGGCCAGCATTCCCTCAGACGCGCGGATTGATGACGATCGTGATCGAATCCCCATATTGGCCCGCGAGCAGATCGCGGCCCTGCGTCATTTCTGTCTGGAGGCGGAGCTCGCCGCCGCCGGCGGCGATGGCATCACCGCTATGGAGCGAGGCGCCCGCCACCATCTGATTGCTTGTGAAATCGGCGTGAAGCTGCGTTGGTAGCGGCGACAGTGCCGGAACCGTCACGTCCAATCGGTAGGGTACGACACCGACATAAGGCCCCTCGCCCTCCGGCCGCGTCGCATGAGCAATCCCCCCCGATGCCGAACGGAAAATCATCTCGAAGGGCACGTTGCACCCAACGTCGAACCGGGCCGTGGCCTGCTTATCGTGCGCCAGTTCGCCAAGATTGATAGTCCCGCCCCCGCCGACCGAGCATTTGGCCGTGATATGACCTGCCAAGACGACATTGAGCGACGCGCCATCAAAGGCAGGACCGCTCACACGCTCCTTGGCGTCTGCGGCGACGGCCGCACCTGCCAACAGCATAAGAGCTGCAGCGGCGCCGAATCGCGCCACGACCTGACAAAAATAATGCGTCAAAAAACCCCCAGTCCCACCACAATGCCCCTCATCGGTCCAGGCACGTAGCGGGCCAATTCCTGTGCGCCTCAAGGCGGCTTAAGAATCGTTAAAATCTGAAGGGGAAAATAAACATTTTATTAAGTTACGCAATCCTCAGCGGGGCTGGATTCGCACCCTGATCGCCCGATGAGCCACTCTGTTCCCCTTTGAGACAGGGGCGGCGGAAAGGTTAAAGCAGCGAATCCCATATTTTATATATGGATATCAACTATTTGTTGGCCTTACAGGTCACGGCCATATTGCCGGGCGCATCGCGAGCAAGCGGTAAGGGCGTCAAGGACAAAGCTTAGCCAAAACTTAATTTGGTGCGTAGAATCCCTGCGGCCGCCAGCACATCCCCGGAAAGATCGCGAACGACGAGGTGAGTCGTTTATTCCGCCGCTTGCCCGGCCCCGCTGCCGTGCATCGCTGCGGCAGCGGTCGCCAGAAGCGCACATATGGCCGCACAGCATTTGCGGCGCCGGTAACCTTCTCTTAACGCGGTCTGCCCGAATAGGCATGACGATGGCAATTCCCGCATATATCGAGACCGGCGAGCTTCGCGGCGGCAAATCGCGAAGCCCGCGCCGCACGCTTCGGCTTCAATTGGCCGGCGCAAAAGCGACGGGCGGCGACCTCATGGTGCAGGTCCACAATATTTCTGCAAGCGGCCTCCTGATCGAAAGCGAGGTCGCGCTCGATATTGGCGAGCGTATCGAGATCGACCTGCCCCACGCCGGTCCAACCGGAGCCAGGATCATCTGGAACAGCGCTCAGATCTACGGGTGTCAGTTCGACACATTGATAAGCTCCGCGACGCTGAGCGCCGCGCAGCTTCGCAGCGTTGTCGGGCCGGAGGGCCGGATCGCCCCGGCCCCCAGGGCGACAGAAAGTCTCGGGACCCGTCTGCAACGATTGCGTATGGCTAAGGGACTGACCCAGTCGCAGGTCGCGAAACACCTTTCGGTGAGCGAGCCGTCGATTTCGGCTTGGGAGCAAGGCAAAGCGCGCCCGAAGCCCGGGCGGATGGAGGCGCTCGCGGCGCTGCTTGGTACCGACGTTTCGGAACTGCTCGGCCTCGAGGAGGGCGAATGCCTGGGGGATGTCATCGCGCGTGCCAAGAATGATATCGCCCGGGCGGCCAAGCTCCGCCCTGAAAACATCAAGGTCGTCATCGAAGTGTGACCCTCCGCCCGCGCAGGGCGAAGCTGTTCTATTGTCGCCTTAGCCGGTGAGCCCCGATTCACGGCGTCTGCACGCGTCTTTCACGCCGACCGGTCCGGTGGCTGCGGAAGCAGCAGACTCGCATCGCCATAGCTGTAGAAGCGGTAACCATTTGCGATCGCGTGGGCATAGGCCGCCTGCATCGTCTCGAGCCCCATCAGGGCACTGACCAGCATGAACAGCGTCGAGCGCGGAAGATGGAAATTGGTCATCAGCCCGTCGATCGCCTTGAAACGATAGCCGGGGGTGATGAAAATCGCGGTATCGCCCTCGAAAGGCGCGATGAGACCGGGCTCGCGCGCCGCGCTTTCGAGCAGGCGAAGACTTGTTGTCCCCACCGCGATGATGCGCCCCCCCGCGGCGCGCACGGCGTTGAGACGGTCGGCCGTCGCAGCATCGATGCGGCCCCATTCAGCGTGCATGACATGGTCTTCGGTGTCGTCGGCCTTCACCGGCAGGAAGGTGCCCGCCCCGACGTGGAGCGTCAGCGTTTCGCTGGTGATGCCTGCACTGGCAAGCGCATCGAGCAGCGCGGGCGTAAAGTGGAGCGCCGCGGTGGGTGCGGCAACCGCCCCATCCTTGCACGCGAACATCGTCTGATAGTCGCTGCGGTCCGCCTCGTCGGTCGCGCGCTTGCCGGCAATATAAGGTGGCAGCGGCATCGTGCCGGCCCTTTCGAGCAGCAGCTCAACGGGCTCGTCGCCAGCAAAGGCGAGGATGAAGCTGCCGTCGGGCAGACGCTCTTCGGCCAGGGCCGTCACCCCCGCACCAAAATCAACGCTCTCACCGGTGCGCAGCCGCTTCGCGTTGCGCACGAACGCTTGCCAGCGGCGCAGGTCGATCCGCTTGTGGAGCGTTGCCCCGATTTTTGCATCGCCGCGCCGCCCCTCGAGCTGCGCGGGGATGACGCGGGTGTCGTTGAAGACAAGGCAGTCGCCAGCGCGCAGCTCCTGGGGAAGGCCGCGCACCGTTGCATCGCGTATCACGCGGCCCTCGACCACGAGCATCCGCGCCGCATCGCGCGGGCGCGCGGGGCGAAGAGCGATGCGCTCGGGCGGGAGCTCGAAATCGAAGGCGTCGACGCGCATGGAGTATCGCGCGCCCTCGACCGCTTACTGGATCGGCGCGTTGAGCTGGTCGGCCGTGATCTCTGCCGCGGGTGCCTGCGCTTCGGTCAGCATCGGCGCCGGAGGCACGGGCTTGTTGTCGGCGGCGACCGACACCTGCACCATGCGCGACATCACCGCGGGCGGCTCTCCCCGCTGGATCGCGTCGACATATTGCATGCCCGAGACCACCCGGCCGAATACGGTATAGCGGTGGTCGAGCGCAAAGCGCGGCTGGAACATGATGAAGAACTGGCTGTTCGCGCTGTCCGGACTTTCGGCGCGCGCCATCGATACCGTACCGCGCAGGTGCGGCATGTCGTTGAACTCGGCCTTGAGGTCGGGAAGCCGCGAGCCGCCCTGACCGGTGGCGGTCGGATCGCCCGTCTGCGCCATGAAGCCGTCGATCACGCGGTGGAACTTCACCCCGTCATAAAAGCCCGCGCGCGCGAGTTCCTTGACCCGCGCAACATGACCCGGCGCGACGTTCGGGAAAAGCTGGATGACCACCCGACCCCCGGTCGAAAGGTCGAGGTTGAGCATATATTCGGGATTGTTGAGATATTGCTCGGGCGCCATCGCCGCCGCTGCCGACGTCTCCTCGGCCGGTGTCGTGTCGGATTCTGCCGGCGCTTCCGCAGGCGGAGCCGGGGGTGTTTCGGCCGGCGGGGCCGGCTCGGGAATATCACTGGGTACCGGGCTTTCTTCCGGCGTGGGTCCCGGCGGCGGCGGCGCTTCCTGCGCTACGGCCGAAGCCGCAAGGCCGAGCGCCATCACCGTCAATGCCAGGGGGCGGAGTGGGAATATCATGCTATATCGGCCTTTGTCGTTGAATCCGGTTTGCGCCCCGTTTTTGCGCGCCCTAGCGGGAAAAAGCTGAACGCTCAATGATTGCGGTCAAGGCTCGCCCTGCCGCAAGCCCCTTTCGGCGATTCGCCGCTCGACCGCCTCGCGCACCGCGGGGGTGACGAATTTGTGGATCTCGCCGCCAAAGATCGCGATTTCCTTGACCAGGCGCGACGCGATCGGCTGCAATCCGACATCGGCCATGAGAAAAACCGTCTCGACCCGGTCGTTCAATTGCTGGTTCATTCCCGCCATCTGATATTCATATTCAAAATCCGCGACCGCGCGCAGACCCCGGACGATGACGCTCGCGCCCTCGCGCTCGGCAAAATCCATGAGCAGCGAGTTGAAGCCGACGACGCGGACATCGCCTTCGATCGCGGCGACCTCATGGCGCACCATCGCGATGCGTTCCTCATCGTCGAACAGCGGCGACTTGGTAATATTTGTCGTCACCCCAATCACAAGCCGGTCGACCAGTTTCGCGCCGCGGCGGATGATGTCCATGTGCCCGAGGGTGATCGGATCGAACGTTCCGGGATAAACCCCAATGCGCATCAACGGTCCCTTTCCACCACATAGCGCGCGATGGCCCGCAGCAGCGCGGCCTCTTCGCCGAAACCCGACAGATGGGCGATCGCCTGGTCGACAAGCAGCGCCGCCTGTTCGCGTGCGCGTTCAAGCCCCATCAGCGTGACAAAAGTTGCTTTGCCTGCCGCATCGTCCTTGTGCAGCGCCTTGCCGGCGAGCGCCTCGTCGCCTTCGACATCCATGATGTCGTCGGCGATCTGGAAGGCGAGCCCGATATCACGGGCATATCCACGCAGCGGCGTGCGCCCCTCGGCGGGGATGCGCGCCAGGACTGCCCCTGCTTCGACCGAAAAGGCGATCAGCGCGCCGGTCTTGAGCTGCTGCAGCCGCGTGACCGTCGACAGGTCGAAATCGGCGGTTTCGGCAGCGAGATCCATCATCTGCCCACCCGCCATGCCCGCCGGCCCGGCTGCGCGCGCGAGTTCGCGCACCAGTTCGCCGCGCACAAAGGGGTCGGGATGGGTTGCGGGGTCGACGAGCCATTCAAAGGCGAGGGCATGGAGCGAATCGCCCGCAAGGATTGCGGTCGCCTCGCCATAGGCCTTGTGCACCGTCGGCTTGCCGCGGCGCATGTCATCATCGTCCATGCACGGCAGATCGTCGTGAATCAGCGAATAGACGTGCATCGCCTCGACCGCCGCCCCGACGCGCAGCGCCGGGGCATGGTCGACATGGTAGAGGTCGCCTGCCGCGCGCACGAGCAGCGGGCGCAGGCGCTTGCCGCCGCCGATCGCGGCGTGGCGCATCGCCTCGTAAAGCGGGCCCCTGGGATCGGACGGTACGGCGAGGAGCCGGTCGAAAAGCCGGTCGATGCCGGCGGTGACTTCCGCCTGCGCTGCGTGAACGAGCGATGCGTCCGTCCGCGACCCGCCTTCGACGCGTGCCGTCACGGCCTCAGGCTTCGCCGAAGGGCGAGGTTCCCGCGGGCTGGCCATCCGCCCCGAGACTGACCTGTTCGATACGGGCCTGCGCCGCTGCGAGCCGCGCTTCGCAATGTGCGCGAAGCGCATGACCGCGTTCGTAAAGCGCCACCGATTCTTCGAGACTGACATCGCCGCTTTCGAGCCGCCGCACGATGGTTTCAAGCTCGCCCATCGCCGCCTCGAACGACAAGGAGGCGATTTCGGGGGCAGCAGCGGGTGCGGGCGTGTCCGTCATGGCGCCTGCTTTGGCCTCTTCGCCCCCTTGCGGTCAAGCTTGACGTCACCCCCCGCCTCTCTAGCATCGCGCCATGTTCGTCGGCCACTTCGCCCCGGCGCTCGTCGCCGCTGCGCAGCCCCGCGCTGCCGGGCTCGGCACGTTGTTCATCGCGGCGCAGATCGTCGACATCGGTTTTGCAGCGCTCTTGATCCCGGGCGTGGAAGCCATGCGAATCGTCCCAGGCATGACCGCCATGAACCCGATGGACCTTTATGACATGCCCTATACGCACAGCCTGCTCGGCGCGCTGGTCTGGAGCCTGATATTCGGCGCAGCCGTCGGCCTTGCCAGCAGGCGGCGCGCTGCGGCGCTCGGTGCCGCGATCGTCGTTTTCTCCCACTGGTGGCTCGACCTTGTCGTCCATATCCCGGACCTCACCCTGTTCGGTGCGCCGCCCAAGCTCGGCCTTGGTCTCTGGAATCATCCGCTGATCGAGATGCCCCTTGAGATCCTGCTGACGGGCGGCGCGCTTTTCTATTATGCGGCGCGGACGCGGGCGCCAGGGGGCGATCAGCGTCTCTGGCTGCTTGCAGCTCTGCTTGCCCTGGTCCAGGCGGTTGACTGGTTCGGTCCCAAGGAAGAGGCCTATTCGCTCGCGATCCCTGCGACAATGTTGGGCGCCTATGGGCTACTTGCATGGGCGGCCTGGTGGACGACGCGCGAGCGCCGCGTGCCCGGAACCTGACAGAGGGCGCAATTGCATTTTGATTCTTTGCAATTGTCGCTGGCCCGCCGATACGCCATGCTGCACCGCACAATAAGGAGAGGCTGAAAGGCAAGTTTTGTTTATAGACAAGGACTTGCGCCATGAAGACGACCATCTTTTCCGCCGCCCTCGGACTTTCCCTGCTCACCCCCGCCGCTCAGGCCGAGGACAATGCCAAGCAGCGGTTCGAGCATGAGGGACATATCTACAGCTACAGCATCACCCGCAAGGGCGACATGCGCCTCATCACCGGCGTCGAGGAACGCAGCGGCAAGCCCTTCCGGCTGCGCGTTGGCGAACGCCGGGTCCGCGGCACCGTTGGGTCGCAGCAGGTGAACTTTCCGCTGCGCGACGTACAGCCGCTCGACACGGCCCCCACCACGCTTGCGGCGCGGTGATTTCTTGCCGGAACGGACCCCAGCGCGCTCAAAAAGGCGCATGGGGTCTGTTCCTATCGCGCGCGCGCGGCTAAAGGCGCGCCATGACCCAGACAGCAGCTGCGCCCGCCTTTGTCATCACCCATGAGATTGTGGCCGACCACGGCCTCTCGGCGGAAGAATATGATCGTGTCCTCCACGCGCTGGGGCGCGAGCCGAACCTTGTCGAACTCGGCATTTTCTCGGTAATGTGGTCGGAGCACTGCAGCTACAAAAGCTCGCGCATCCACCTGAAAAAGCTCCCGACCGAAGCGCCGTGGGTGATTTGCGGCCCCGGCGAAAATGCCGGCGTCATCGATATTGGCGAGGGACCGGACGGCAAGAAGCTCGCCGCGATCTTCAAGATGGAGAGCCACAACCACCCCTCCTACATCGAACCCTATCAAGGTGCCGCGACCGGCGTCGGCGGCATCCTGCGTGACGTCTTCACCATGGGAGCCCGCCCGGTCGCGAATCTCAACGCGCTTCGCTTCGGGCGTCCCGACCATCCCAAGATGAAGCATCTGATTTCAGGGGTCGTCCATGGCATCGGCGGTTATGGCAACTGCGTGGGCGTGCCCACGGTTGGCGGCGAGGTCAATTTTCACAAGGCTTATGACGGCAATATCCTCGTCAACGCGATGACGGTCGGCGTCGCCGAACAGGACAAGATCTTCTATTCTGCCGCGAGCGGCGTCGGCAATCCGATCGTCTATGTCGGATCGAAGACCGGCCGCGACGGCATTCATGGCGCGACGATGGCGAGCGCGGACTTTGGCGAAGATGCCGAGGAAAAGCGCCCGACCGTGCAGGTCGGCGACCCCTTCACCGAAAAGCTGCTGATCGAGGCGTGCCTTGAGCTGATGGCATCGGATGCGATCGTCGCAATCCAGGACATGGGCGCCGCCGGGCTCACCAGCTCGTCGGTCGAGATGGCCTCGAAGGGCGGCGTCGGCATCCACCTCAATATGGACGATGTGCCGCAGCGCGAAACCGGGATGACAGCCTATGAAATGATGCTGTCCGAAAGCCAGGAACGCATGCTGATGGTCCTCAAGCCGGGCAAGGAAGATTTCGCCAAGGCGATCTTCGAGAAATGGGAACTCGACTTCGCGGTCATCGGCACCGTCACCGATACCGGCCGCATGGTGCTTGAGCATAAGGGCGAGATCGTTTGCGACATTCCGCTTGCCCCGCTCGCCGACGATGCACCGCTCTACGATCGTCCGCACGTGGCGACCCCCAAGCAGGCCGAGCTTGTCGACGTGCCCGAGACGAAGGACGTCGCGGCCGACCTCAAGTTGCTCATGGGCACCCCCGACCTCGCCAGCCGCCGCTGGATCTGGGAGCAATATGACAGCCAGGTTGGCGCCGACACGGTGCAGACCGGCGGCGACGCTGCGCTTGTCCGCATCCACGGCACGGGCCGCGCGCTCGCCATGTCGACCGACTGCACCCCGCGCTATTGCTATGCCGACCCCGTCGAGGGCGGAAAACAGGCCGTCGCGGAGACGTGGCGCAACATCACGGCGGTCGGCGCAACGCCCCTCGCAATCACCAACTGCCTCAACTTCGCCAATCCGCAGCGCCCGGAAATCATGGGCCAGATCACGGGCTGCCTGGAGGGCATGGGCCAGGCGTGCCGGGCGCTCGACTATCCGATCGTGTCGGGCAACGTCAGTCTTTACAATGAATCGAAGGCGACGGGCGGCGGCAGCGCCATCCTGCCCACCCCCGCGATCGGGGGCGTCGGCGTCATCGACGACCTCACAAAGGCGGTCGGTATCGGCTTCAAGCGCACCGGCGACATCGTGCTCGCAGTCGGCGAGCGCATGGGGCATCTGGGTCAGTCGATCTGGCTGCGCGAGATCCACGGCCGCGAGGAAGGTCCGCCGCCCCCCGTTGACCTCAGGGCCGAGAAGCGCACGGGCGATTTCATCCGCGCGAGCATCAATGCAGGCTGGATCACCGCCTGCCACGACGTCTCCGACGGCGGTATCGCGGTCGCGCTCGCCGAAATGGCCTTGAAGTCGAACATCGGCGTCCTCGTCAGTGAGGAACAGCCTTTTGGCATTGCTGAAAGTTTCTTCGGAGAAGATCAGGGTCTGTACCTGGTCACGGTCTGCGACACCTGCCTTGCCGATTTCCTCGACGCGGCGAACCGCGCCGATGTGCCGGTCGACCCGCTTGGCCGCACGATCAAGGATCGCATCGTCTTCGAACTGCCCGAAAGCGACCATCAGGTAACGCTGGCCGAATTGCGCGAGGCGCACGAAGGCTTCTTTCCAGACTTGATGGGGGCCGACGCCGCTTTGGCGTGATGCGCCCGCTTCGCGCGGCCGGGAGATTGGGCTCATGAGCATCCATGTCGGAATCGGGGGCTGGACCTATGAGCCATGGCGCGGGCCCTTCTATCCGCCCGGGCATCCACAGAAGCGCGAGCTTGAATTTGCCGGGCAGCATCTGACCGGAATCGAGATCAACGGCACCTATTATGGCAGTCAGAAGCCGGAAACCTTCGCGAGCTGGGCGGAGGCCGTGCCCGATGGCTTCCGCTTCAGCGTCAAGGCATCGCGTTTTGCGACCAATCGCAAGCGGCTGGCTGAGGGTGCAGCATCGGTCGAAAAATTCCTGACACAGGATGTGACGCGGCTCGGCGACCGGCTCGGACCGATCCTGTGGCAGTTCATGGCAACGAAGAGGTTCGAACGCGACGACTTCGCGGGCTTCCTCGACCTGCTTCCCGAAACGCAGGACGGCCTGCCGCTTCGCCACGCTCTCGAAGTGCGTCACGAGAGTTTTTGCGATCCTGATTTCGTCGATCTCGCGCGCGAGCGGAACATGGCGATCGTCTTCGCCGACAGCGATGAATTTCCGCGGATCGACGAGGCGACAGCGGATTTCAGCTACGCGCGGTTGCAGCGTAGCGAAGAGGATGTCGAAACCGGCTATGACGACAAGGCGCTCGACCGTTGGGCTAAGCGCGCCCGCGACTGGGCAAAGGGCGGCCGCGATGTCTATCTTTTCTTCATCGCGGGCGCGAAGGTGCGAAACCCTGCGGCCGCGCAGGCACTGATCGCAAAATTGGGCTCATGAAGGCGCGCCGTCACGCCGCCTGCGCGAATTCGGGCTTCGCGGCGCCCGCCTCGGCGGGCTTTGTCCCCAGCAGATCATAAGGATCGATCCCGTCGGCGCGCATCATTGCGTGAACCTGTTTGTAGACCACGGGTTCGGGAATCCCCAGGCGCTTCCGCGCCGCGGCCAGCGGTTCGGCAAGCAGCGTCTCGATATTCTGGTGCGCAATCTGCTCGGCAACGCGGCCGATCCGCTGCCCCTCGCGGACTGCGGCATAGATGGGGTAACGCCGGCCAAGACCCTTGCGAATTTCGCGCGCCCCTGCCCACGCGATGAACAATGTCCCCCAGCTCGGTGTCTGGCTGTAGGAAAAGGCGAGCACGCATTGCTCACCGAGCGCGTCGCGGCCGTAGCCGGTCAGGATGTGGAACAGGTCGTGCGTGTCGCGAAGCCGGTCGCCGTAGATTTCGAGCATGTCATCATAGCTCGGCTTGCCGCGGCGGAATTTGAGCGACTCGTCGACCAGTCCCTGTGCCGTCAGACCCTCGCGCTCCATGAAATCGACATAGACGCGTCCGACGCTCCCCTCGGGCAGGCGGCGAAGCGCATCATGGTCGTCGAGCAGCGCGGGCAAGTAGGGCCGTTCGGCAAGCACGCGCTGGCCTTCCGCGGTCTCGAAGAAACGCTCCACCGAGCGGCCGAAACGCTTGTCGCGCAAGGCGTCGATGATGTGAAACACCTGCTCGGTGTCTTCCTTGTCAGCGATCAGTCTGCGGAAATGATGCAGCGCCTTGAACGGACGAAAGCCGCCGTCGGTGCGGTCGGGGTGGGAAAGCGGAAGGCTCGTCATCTTCAGTCTCGCTGAGAATCGATGTCGCCTTACCATGTAGCACTACTGACACACATGTCAATATAGCCTCACCGGATGGAGAAATGAAGCTGGGGGATCGACGACCCGATCATGGCGCTGGACGCCGCGCGCTCTCAACTGTATCACCCCCTTAAGACAGCAGGGGCAGCCCATGGACGCGGCAACGAACCAACGCTTCGAAAGCCTCGATGCAATCCGGGGGGTCGCGGTGATGGGCATATTGGCGATGAACATCGTCGCCTTTGCCATGCCCTTCTCGGCCTATTCGAACCCGGCCGCGGGCGGGCCGCCCGGCGGGGCAGACCTTGCCGCCTGGTTCTTCAATTTCCTCTTCGTCGACTCCAAGATGCGCGGGCTCTTCTCGATGCTTTTCGGCGCAAGCACCTTGCTCGTCGTTGAACGCGCCGAAGCCGCGGGGCGCAGCCCGCTTCGCGCCCATTATGCCCGGATGTTCTGGCTCGCGCTCTTCGGCCTTGCCCACTATTATTTCATCTGGTTCGGCGACATTCTTTTCCTCTATGCCGCCTGCGGCCTGCTTCTCTTTCCGTTTCGGCGCCTCTCTGCAAAGGCCCTGAGCTGGTGGGCGGCGGGCTTTTTCCTGATCGGCGCAGCGCTTTTCCTCGCGCTCTGGGGCTCGCTCCTCGCGGCGCAAGCGGGCGCGCTGCCGGCCGATGCCGGCGCAGGCGCTAGCACCGCGCTTCGTCAGATCGAGGCGGCAATGGGCGCAAATTCGCCCGATTATGCGAAGGACCTTGCGCTCTATCTTGGAAGCTATGGCGCGATCGTCGCGCACCGTACCACCGAGACAGCGGGCGAGCCGTTCCAGGGCCTGATCATCATGCTCTGGGAGACCATGGGACTGATGCTCGCCGGGATGGCGCTGCTCAAATCCCGCATGCTGACCGGGGAATGGCCCGCGGCGCGCTATCGGAAATGGGCCATCACAGGATTTCTCCTCGCGGCACCGCCGCTTGCCGGCCTTGCCGTCTATCAGGCAAAGGCGGGCTTCAGCGGCGTTGCGGTCTTCGGCTCCGCGGCGGCGCTTTCGATGCCGTTCGATATCATGATGACCTTTGGCTGGGCCGCGCTCATCCTGTGGCTGATCGGCGTCGCGGCGAGCGATGCCGTTCGCGCCCGGCTTGCAGCGGCGGGACGCATGGCCTTCACCAATTATCTCACGACGTCGATCGTGATGACGACGATCTTCTATGGCTATGGCCTCGGGCTGTTCGGCAGCGTCGGCCGGGCGCCGCTCTATCTCTTCTGCTTCGGCATGTGGGCAGCGATGCTGCTCTGGTCAAAACCGTGGCTCGACCGGTTTCACTATGGCCCGCTCGAGTGGCTTTGGCGCAGCCTGTCGCGCGCATCGCTGCAGCCAATGTTGCGGCGCGCGCACGCTTAGTAGCCGACGGCGTTTCCGAAGCTCGCCGGACGACGCTGAACGAGCGGATTGGCCTCGCGCTCAAGCGCAGCGAGCGTCTTTTCGAACAGCGGGCGCAGTTCGACGACGCGTGGCAGATATTCCTCGGGGCTGACCTGGCTTTCGACGCAGCGGCGCGCGAACATCTCGATATCCTCGGCAAGTTCCCCCAGCTTTTCGGCGCCAAACTGCCGGGCCTCGCTCTTCAGCGTGTGCGCCGGCATGACGAGACCGCGCGCATCGCGCGCACGCATCGCCTCCTCGATGACGGCGACCGACTTGGTGCCATCCTCGCGAAAATAGCCGAGAATCCGGATAAATGCGGCGCCGAGCTGAGCGCGCGTCGCCCGGAATTCATCCCAATCGACCAGGATATCTTCCAATGTTCCGTTCCTTGGTGCTCGATTTGGTCCTTGGTCCCCGCTGCCTCCATGCCCGACTTGGGTAAAAAAGCCGTTACAGCAGCGATGCCTGCCGGCACCATGTCCCGGAACGGGTCAGCGAGTGACCCGCCAGCACCCCTCACTCTCGATCTCGACCGTCCAGTCCTGCAGGGCCGCGAGCGCCGCAATCTCACGCGCCGCCTGCGGATCGTCGGCAAGCAGCAGGACCATGTGTTCGGCCCGCATCGCGCGCGCAAGACGCAGCGCCGGCCAGGGACAGCGCATGCCGCGCGCATCGACCACCGCCTCGGCGGATGGCTCATTCATCATAAGGGTTGCGCGAATTGCGGAAATTGAGGCGCACCGGGACGCCCTGGAAGCCCAGTTCCTTGCGCATGCCATTGACCAGATAGCGCTCATAGCTCCCCGGGAGCGCGTCGGTCCGGGTGCCGAAGACGACGAAGGTCGGCGGACGGGTGCGAGCCTGGGTGATATAACGCAGCTTGATACGCTTACCGCCCGGTGCCGGTGGCGGATTGGCGGCAACCGCCGCCTCGAACCAGCGGTTGAGCTTTGCAGTCGAAACGCGATTGGTCCAGATCGCACGCTGCTCGAAGGCAACGCGCACCAGCGTATCGATGCCCTTTCCGGTCGCACCCGAAATGCTGAGCACAGGCACCCCCTTCACCTGCGCGAGCCCGTCGTCGAGCGCTCCGCGCACGCCATTGAAAAGCGCCGAGGGGTTTTCGGCGATGTCCCATTTGTTGAGCGCGACGATCAGCGCGCGCCCTTCCTGCAGCACCTTGTCGGCAATGCGCAAATCCTGCGCCTCGAGCCCCTTGGTCGCGTCAAGCAAGAGCACGACCACCTCGGCGAAATCGACCGCATGGAGCGCGTCGGCGACCGACAGTTTTTCAAGCTTGTCCTGCACCTTGGCGCGCTTGCGCATCCCTGCGGTGTCGAACAGCTGGATTTCATGGACTTCGCCGTCCTTTTCCCACTGCCAGTCCACGCGGATCGAGTCGCGGGTAATCCCTGCCTCGGGCCCGGTGATCAGACGGTCCTCGCCGATCATGCGATTGATCAGCGTCGACTTGCCGGCATTGGGCCGGCCGACGATCGCGAGCTTCATCGGACCCAGCGTATCCTCGTCAGCATCAGCCTCTTCGGCCTCGGCGTCCATGAAGGGTTCAACGATGGGGCGCAGCGCATCGAAGAGCTCGACCTGGCCCTCGCCATGCTCGGCGCTCAATGCGAGCACGGTGTCGAAGCCGAGCGAATAGGCCTCCATCAGTCCGGCTTCGCCCGCCTTGCCTTCGGCCTTGTTCGCGCACAATATGATCGGTGTGTCTTCGCTGCGCAGCCAGCGCGCGATTTCCTCGTCGAGCGGGGTGACGCCCGCACGCGCATCGATCAGGAACAGAGCCGCATCGGCTTCACGAACCGCCTTTTCGGTCTGCACACGCATCCGGCCGGGCAGCGTCGCGGCGTCATGGTCCTCGAACCCCGCCGTGTCGACGATCCGGAACGCGAGGCCCAGCAGCTTGCCATCGCCTTCGCGCCGGTCGCGCGTCACCCCCGGCTGGTCATCGACGAGCGCGAGGCGCTTGCCAACCAGCCGGTTGAACAGCGTCGATTTGCCGACATTGGGCCGGCCGACTATGGCGATCGTCGCGGATCGCGCCATGCTTCGTTCCTATCCGTCGGCTCGGCCGCGCACGCGGCCTAGCCCAATTACCGCCAGGCGGTGATGCGTCCGTCGTCCGCGAGAATGTAAAGTGTCTGGTTCGCAACCACCGGGGTCTGCGAAAGCGAGGTCTTGAACTCGCTCGTCGCAAGCGTTGATCCGTCCGTCGGCGAAAATTCGGCGAGCTGCCCCTCGCTGTTCACCGCGATCAGCCGCCCACCAGCCAGAATGGGGCCGGTCCAGCGGATCGGGTCCTTCTTCTTCTTGTCGGTTTCGACCCGGTAGCGCTGGAGCTGCTGGATCCAGCGAATCTTCCCCGATCCGCGCGCGACGCAGAGCAGTTTCGCATCGTCGGTCATGGCATAGACCCATTCGCCCACCACATAGGGGGTCGAAATGCCCGCGATCGAGATTTCCCAGGTCCGCTGGCCGGTATTGAGCTCATAGCTCGCCATGCGGCCGCCCTGACCGAGAGCGAAAACGCGGCCACGGTCGATGACCGGATCGGCGTCGACGTCGGTCAGGGTCGAGACCGACAGCGCCATCGACGTGCGCGCAAGGGCATCCTCCCAAAGATCGCGGCCGTTCTCGTAACGATAGGCCTGAACCTCGCCCGACGAGAAACCCGCAACGATCGTTGCTTCGCCCGCCGCCGGCGAGGCTGCGCCAAACACACTGCCGGCTTCGAGCGAGGCGGTCGCCTGCCACAGCACCGCGCCATTGGCTGCGTTGAGGGCGATGATCTGATTGTCCTGCGTGATCGCATAGACCCCGCCGAAGGCAATCGTCGGCGCGCCGCGCAGCGGCCCTGCGGGTTTGACCTTCCAGATGATCGATCCATCGCTCGCGTTGAGCGCGGCAACGTCGCCGACGCCGCTCGTTGCATAGACGATATCGCCGTCGACCGCGGCGCCGCCGCCGAACAGCGAATCCTGAAAGTCCTTGCCCGAGCTGCCGATCGACGCGGTCCACAGCCTGGCGCCGGTGTCGGCGCTAAACGCCGTGACGACCGCGTCGGTGTCGACGACGAAGAGGCGGTTGTCAGCGACGACGGGCGAGGAGGCGAGGCGCTGCTTCTTGGTGCTGCCCGCGATCGTCGCGCTCCAGATCTGGCGGCGCGAGGCAGCAAGGGCGAGATGGCCCATCGACTTCGACGCATTGCCGCCAGACTGCGACCATGCAGCGTTGACCACCGGCTCAGGCAGCACGACCGCCGTGCTGGCCAGCGCGGGATCGACCTTCACACTATTGTCGTTCGACAGGATCGAGACGCGTTCACCGACGGTCGGGGTCTTCGGCCCGCCGTTGCCTTTCAGCGCGCCACAAGCTGCCAGCGGCAGCGTGAGCAGCGCCGCGTAGAATACATACCGGCTTTTCATCCTATTTGGCTTCCTCGCTTTTCGCGGCCGCTGCCTTCGGCGCGGCTTCGCCTTTCGTTTCGGCTGCAGCGCTGTCGCTCGCGCGATCTGCTACCGCATCAACGCCCAGCATCCCCGCCATCTGCACCGCGCGTGATTGCAGGGACTGGGGAATATCGGACAATTTGGCGATACGGCCATAAAGCTCGCCCGCCTGATCGAACTGGCCGAGCTGGTAATGCGCGATCGCGCTCAGCTCGGCGGCGCTGGCAAACCAGCTTGAATCCTTGGCATCGACGATGGGCTTCATACGGGCGATGACCGTTTCGGGTTTGAGCGCGTCATATTCAAGCGCGGTCTGCCGGATCAGGGCGAGGTCGCGCAGCGCCTGGTCGATTTTCGTGTCGCTCGCCACCTTCGCCATCAGCGCGGCGGCGCTCTTGAGATCCCCGGTCTGCGCCTTGAGATTCGCCTGCTGGATGAGCGCAGCCGCGCGATAGGCGGGCCCACCTTCGGCGATCAGCTTGTCAAGCTCGAGGGCGGCCGCGCCGGGCTGGCTCGTTTTCGCCTTGTCAAAGGCGGCGAGCAGCGCTTCAGCCTGTTCGCCGCGCCGGGTTTCCTGCTGATGGTTCCAGAACAGATAGCCGCCGAACGCCACGAGCGCTGCGATGACCGCAGCGACAATCCAGCGCCCGTAATTCTTCCAGATCGAATCGAGCCGGTCCTTGCGGACGGCTTCGTCGACTTCCTGCAACAGCGCAGCATTATTGGTCGGGCTCAGCGCCAATCAAACCTCCATCTCGTCCATCCGGCTTTCGCACACGCGTCCCACCGGCCGCCTCCTTAGCGGGGGCGCCGGAAAAGGCCAAGCGATTCACTTGCCGCCCGCCGGGCGGCAGAGCGGTCGTCAGCCGGCGTAGATCTGATCGTCGGTCGGGAATGAACGGGACCTGACCTGGTCCGCATATTCCTGGACGGCGCCGCTGACGACGCTGGCCATGTCCTGGTAGCGCTTCACGAATTTGGGGACGCGCTCAAACATGCCGAGCATGTCGTCGGTAACGAGCACCTGTCCGTCGCACTGCGCCGACGCGCCGATGCCGATCGTCGGACAGGCAACCTTGTTGGTAATCTCGACCGCGATCGATTCGAGCACGCCCTCGATGACGATGGAAAAGGCGCCCGCCTGCGCAACCGCCAGGGCATCCTCGACAATCGAGCGCGCTTCCTCCTCGCTTTTCCCGCGCACGCCGTAGCCGCCAAGGATATTGACCGCCTGGGGCGTCAGACCCACATGACCCATCACGGGGATCCCGCGCTGGGTCAGAAACTCGATCGTCGGCGCGAGCACCTTGCCGCCCTCAAGCTTGACGGCCGCGGCGCCCGTTTCCTTGAGCAGCCGCGCGGCATTGTCGAACGCCTGCTGCGGGCTCCCTTCATAGCTGCCGAACGGCATGTCGACGATGACGGCGGCATGATAGCTGCCGCGCACGACGGCCGCGCCGTGCAGCGACATCATATCCATCGTCACTCCGACGGTGTGCGGCAGGCCATAGATCACCTGCGCGAGCGAATCGCCAACGAGCAGCATGTCGCAATGCGGGTCGAGGAGCTGCGCCATGCGGACCGTGTAGGCTGTCAGCATAACCAGCGGCTCGCCGCCCTTTCGCTGGCGAATCCGCGGCACCGTCAGGCGCTTCATCGGCTGCGGCGTCGGATTGGCGCGGCTCGTGGAGGTGTCGAGGGTGAGCGTTTTGGGGAGCGTGGACATGGCGCGCGGCTTAGACCCTAATGTTGCAGCGCAAAAGCGGTTCCGCGGTTTGTGTCATGAAACTTTTACTTCATGTCAGATCTGATTAACATAAGGTCTCGCCCACTTCAGGAAAATCCGTCGTGACCAGACCGCCTTTCACCAATGACATCCGAACGCTGCGCTTTCTGGCCGGCGAGATGACGCAGGGCGAACTGGGCCAAAAGGTCGGCGTCACGCGCCAGACCATCGCCGCGGTCGAGCAAGGCAGATATTCCCCTTCGCTCGAGGTCGCATTTCGCATCGCGCGCGTCTTTGGCAAACCGCTCGAGGCGGTGTTCCAATGGCAGGAAGGATGAAGCCGCAGCTTGGCCGCTGCAGCAATCGGGCATAAACTGGCATGGCGAAAGGTACCCCGGACATGCGCGCGCTGCCCCTCTTCTGCCTCCCTCTCCTGCTCGCCGCCTCAGCCAACCCGGCCGCGGCGCAGGAAGCCCTCCCAGCCGATCTCCATCTCCTTCCCGCCTCCGCCGATACAAAACCCCGGCCATGGGCCATCCTGATTCCGCGCGCCGAGGGGATCGGGAAGCTTGCGCCGGGTAATCAATATTCCGACCTTGCCGCTTTTTTGAACCAGCGCGGGATCGATGTCCTGATTGTTGACGACGACGCCGCACTCAAGCGGCTGGGACCGTCTGGTTCAGCCGGCGAGAAGCGTGCGGCGATCGCCATCGACGCGCTTGCTCGCCTGCGCGCCGCGCAACGCTTTGACAGGCGCTGCCCCGGCGTCGCGATCGGCTGGTCGCGCGGCGGCGAGGGCGCGCTGACCCTCGCCTCGACGCCGGATGGGCCTGAAAGCGGCTTTCGCGCTGCGATCGTCTATTATCCCTCGGTTCGCTCGCAGCGCTCACCCTGGCCTCAGCGCATGCCGGTGCTCGCGCTGCAGGGCACCGAAGACGGCACGGCGCCCGCGAAACGGCTCGAAGCGCTTGCAGCAACCCGCGTCCAGAACCCCGAATATCCGTTCATCATCAAGCTCTATCCCGGCGCCGGTCACCGCTTCGATGTCGCGCACCCGGTCGATGATCCCGGCAGCGCCTCGGCGCCCCGCGACTATCGTGCGGCTGCGCACAGGGCGGCCCTCGAAGCGATCGACGGCTTCCTCACCGAGCGCGCAATCAGCAGCGCAAGCTGCGCGCTCGACTAGGCTCTGCCCGCCTCGGTCAGCGCCGCAAGCTGCTCGGGCGCGAGCCGCAGCGCCTCGCTTGCCATGATCTCGTCGAGTTGCGCCACGCTTGTCGCACTGGCGATCGGCGCGGTCACGCCAGGCTGTGCCGCGACCCAGGCGAGCGCGATCTGGGACAGCGTCGCGCCCGTCTCTCTCGCGATCCTTTCCATGGCTGCAAGCACGTCCGGTCCGCGCCCCGCCATATAGGGCTGAACGCGCGCACCGCGCGGGCTCTTGGAGAGATCATCGGCATTGCGATACTTGCCCGACAGATATCCCGAGGCGAGACTGAAATAGGTGATGACCCCCAACCCCTCGGCGGTGCACAGCGCCTGCAGAGGACCTTCATACTGGTCGCGGTCCAGGAGGTTGAGCTCGGGCTGCACGACGGTGAAGCGAGACAGACCGGTCTTGGCCGACACCGCGAGCGCCTCGCCGAGCCGCGCGGCCGAATAGTTGGACGCGCCGATCGCGCGCACACTACCTTGATCGATCAGTTCGCTGAACGCACCAAGCACTTCATCGAGCGGCACGTCGGGATCGTCCTTGTGGGCAAAATAAAGGTCGATCACATCGACGCCGAGCCGGTCGAGCGAGCCCTGCACCGCCGCGCGCACGCGATCGGGCTTCAGTCCGCCCTCCATCATCCCGACCTTTGTCGCGATGAGTATCTGATCGCGCGCGCCGCTCGCCTTCAGCCATTCGCCGAGCATGGCTTCCGATTCGCCGCCCCTGTTCCCCGGCACCCAGGCCGAATAGACATCGGCAGTATCGATCATCCCGCCGCCCCGCTCGACGAAGCGATCGAGCACCGCAAAGCTTGCGGCCCGATCGGCGGTCATGCCGAAGACATTGCCGCCGAGCACGAAGCGGCGGATCGAAAGACCGCTGTTGCCCAGTGCACGCTCGCTCATCGCATTTCTCCTCGTTTTGCGGCACGAACGGCTTCGCGCGGATTGTCGCTGAACAGGCCGTCGATCCCGGTCTTCAAATAGATGCGGATCTCGGCCTCGAGATCACCGCGGCCGGCAGGATTGATCCCGCGCTTGTTGGCGAGCGGCAGAAAATAATTCTCGCGGCGGAATGTCCAGGGATGCACCTTCAGCCCCGCCGCGTGTGCGTCGTGCACGAGGCTGGTCGCCTCGCCGAGCGTCCCAAGCACGCTCCGCGGGATGATCATCGTCTTTGCCGGACCGATCCCGTCGGCATAGGTTGCGATCGCTTTCAGACCCGCGGGCGATATCATTTCGGCGTAGGTCGCGGCGGGATCATCGGCGGGTCCGCCCGCGCCATCGACCAGCTGGATCAGCGGGAGTTCGCTCTTCGCCCGGAGCGCCTTCAGATTGCCAATTTCGAAGCTTTGAATGAATATGGGTGCGCCTCGGCCGCGATAGCCATATCGCTCAAGCTGCGCGAGCAAGGGGCCTTCGTGCGGCAGGCCGATGGACGCGAAATAGCTTGAATGCTTGGTTTCGGGATAGACGCCTACCGGATGCGACCGCCCCTTGTTGATACGGGCAAGGAGCGCCAGAATTTCCTCGAAGGTCGGAACCTCGAACATGCCGTCGTAGGCGGTGCCCCGCAGGCCCGGAATGCGCTCCTTCGCGCGCAGGGTCTTGAGTTCAGCGAGCGTGAAATCCTCGGTGAACCAGCCCCTGACCTCCTTTCCGTCGATCCGCTTGCTTGTCCTGCGGTCGGCAAATTCGCCGTGAGCGGCGACATCGGTGGTCTCCGAAATCTCATTCTCGTGTCGCGCAACGAGCACTCCGTCCCTGGTCAGCACCAGGTCGGGCTCGATATAGTCGGCGCCCTGCTCGATCGCCAGCTCGTAGCTCGCAAGCGTGTGCTCGGGGCGCTCGCCCGAAGCTCCGCGATGCGCAATGATGATCGGCGGCCTGCCGTCGAGTGTGGGCGTTGCTACCATCGGCTCAGCGCCGCAGCCCGCAAGCGCCATGAGCGCAAGCCAAGCGGCGGGCCGGCGCTTCATGCCGCAAAGCGGACCCGCCAGTCGCTTTCGGAAAATCCGACGCTGATGCCATCATCGGCCTCGACCACCGGGCGGCGGATCATGGCCGGCTGATCAAGCATCAGCACCTTCGCCTTCGCAGGGTCGAGCCCTGCCTTGTCAGCGTCGGGCAGTTTGCGAAAGGTCGTCCCGCTCTTGTTGAGAAGCCTTTCCCAGCCGACCGCGTCGATCCATTGCTGGAGCCTTGCAGGTTCAAGCCCGTCCTTGCGAAAGTCGTGGAAGCGGTAGGAAATACCGGCGCCGTCCAGCCAGCGCCGTGCCTTTTTCACCGTGTCGCAGTTCGAAATGCCGTAGAGAGTCAGTGCCATCCAGCGACTTTAGGAGAGCGGGGGCATGTCGGCAATGCGCGTGTTGGCGCTCGCGAGCTTGCCGCGCAGCGCCCTCGCGAATCCCTGATGGAGCCCCGCTGCAATGTCGGGATTTGCGGCAAGATAGGCGCGCAGCGCCGCTGCAGGAACGAACCACAGCCGCGCATTGGTGGTCAGCGTCACCGTTCCTGTCGCGTGGGCGCCATCGAGGACTGTCGCCTCGCCGATCAGCGCGCCGTCGGTCAGCGTCCCCACCTCGGCCCCGTCGCGCTGGATCAGCGCGCGGCCCTCGGCAAGGTAGAAGAGACTGGGCGCTGCGTGATTCTCGCGAATAAGCACCTCGCCGCGCTTTGCCGTGATCCAGTGGCCCTGGTCGATGAGACGCCGGACGCTGACGGCGCCAAGGTCGGCAAGGTGCAAGGCACGAAGGGCCTGCTCCTCGGGCGAGAAACGGATCGCGGCATCATGCAGCCAGCTGCGCGCTGCAAGGACGCCGTTCACAACAAGAATTGCCAGCAGCAGCAGCGCATAGCCGACCTGCGAGTGGATGACGGCAGCGGGCAGCGCGAGCAGCGCCGCACAGGCGATGCCGAGACGCACTTGTTCCGTGCGCGTGGCAAGGCACGTTGCCAGCAGCAACAACAGGGCGCCATACCCGAACAAGGCGGGGCTGAAATTCGCCATAAGCTGTATCGTTTCGCGTTGTCGTCCTGATCGTTAGGACACTATGCATATAAGGTTACCGATTGCCGAATGCGAGCGCGTGGGCTGCGATCCACTCACGCATCATCGAAACGCCGAAACAGTCGCAAATTAGCAGTTTTCACCGCCCAAGAAAAGCATAGGTGCGGGAAAGCCCGGAGGATGCTAATTTCCTTGCTCTTGCTTCCCCGGTGCGTCCGCGCCAAGGCAGCGCGCGATTCGGGTTTTGATGCAGAAGACGATAGAGATGACGAAAACATGGCAACCGCATAGCTGGCGCTCGCACGAAGCGCGCCAGCTTCCAACCTACCCTGACAGCGCCGCGCTCGAAGCGGCCGAACGCGAACTCGCAAGCTATCCGCCGCTGGTCTTTGCGGGCGAAGCACGCGAGTTGACAAGCGAGCTTGCGCGGGTGGCGGAGGGCAAGGCCTTCCTGCTGCAGGGCGGAGATTGCGCCGAGAGCTTTGCCGAGTTCCATCCGAACAATATCCGGGACACGTTCCGCGTCCTCCTGCAAATGGCGGTGGTGCTGACCTTTGCCTCGAAGATGCCCGTGGTGAAGGTCGGCCGCATGGCAGGACAGTTCGCCAAGCCGCGCTCGGCCGACATGGAGGAGGTGAACGGCACGTCGCTCCCCAGCTATCGCGGCGACATCATCAACGATATCGGCTTCGAGGCGAAGGGCCGCGACCCCGACCCGGCACGCATGGTCAAGGCCTACAACCAGTCCGCGGCGACACTCAACCTTCTGCGCGCCTTTGCAAATGGAGGCTATGCCAATCTCCATCAGGTCAATGCCTGGACGCACGACTTCATGGACCGCAGCCCGTGGGCGAAGAAATATCAGGAAACCGCTGCGCGGATTTCCGAAGCGCTTGCTTTCATGGAAGCCTGCGGCGTCACGCCAGAAACCGTCCCGCAGATCAAGGGCACCAGCTTCTACACCAGCCACGAGGCGCTGCTTCTTCCCTATGAGCAGGCGCTGACCCGGCAGGACAGTCTGACGGGCGGCTGGTACGACACCTCGGGTCATTTCCTCTGGGTCGGCGACCGCACCCGTTTCGAAGGCTCGGCGCACATCGAATATCTGCGCGGCATCGGCAATCCTGTCGGCATGAAATGCGGACCCAGCCTCGAGCCCGAGACCCTGCTGCGTCTGCTCGACACGCTGAACCCCGATCATGTCCCGGGGCGCATGACGCTGATCACCCGCTACGGCCACGACAAGATCGAGGCGCATCTGCCAAGGCTCGTCCGCGCCGTGAAGGAATCGGGCCACCCGGTCGTCTGGTCGTGCGATCCGATGCACGGCAATGTCATCAAGACCTCGACCGGGTACAAGACGCGCCCGTTCGAGCGCATCCTCGCCGAGGTTCGGGGCTTCTTCGCCGTCCACCGCGCCGAGGGCACGCATGGCGGCGGCATCCATATCGAGATGACCGGCCAGAATGTTACCGAATGTACCGGTGGCGCGATGGACGTGACCCAGATGGATCTCGCCGACCGTTACCACACCCATTGCGACCCACGTCTCAACGCGGGGCAGAGCCTCGAGCTCGCATTCCTGCTCGCCGAAATGCTCAATCAGGAAATGAGCGAACGCGCGAAGCAGGCAGCCTGATCATCGGCTAGCCCGCTCCGCCGCCCCGGCAACGCCGGGGCGGCGATGCTCTTCTACTGGGTTCCGCCCGGCCAGCGCCTGGTATCGGCAAAGGCCCGTCCGAGCGCGACGTGGAGGTCCGCATCCTCTGCCGCACCTCCGAGGGGCACCTTGTCGGTGAAATTGTCGCCAGGGCCATGATAATCGCTGCCGAGAAAGGCCTCGAGCAGTCCCATGTCCGAAAAACTGCCTCCGACCATCAGCGAGGGCACATTCTTGGCGCCGAGCGCCCAGCCGTCCTGGCGCTGGACGAAGGCGTCCGCTTCGCCGTCGCTGTCGATCCGGCGTCCAAGGCTGGTCGCCACATCGCGCACCACCGCGTCATAGGCGGGGCGACCGCGGCCGATCGTCGCGACCGGCGTGCCGCGCGGCGAAATGGCAATGGTGTCGATGTTGAGCGCCACGGTGATGTCGCCGAGGGGCAGGACGGGGTGATCGGCGAAGTAGGAGGCGCCGAGCAGTCCCTTCTCTTCGGCCGTGGTAGCGAGGAAATAGATGTCGCGGTCGGGGCGCGGTCCGCTCGCAAGCCGCTTTGCGACCTCGATCAGGACCGCAATCCCGCTCGCATTGTCGACGGCGCCATTGCAGATGCGGTCCGCCGCTCCCTCGGGACCGCAAATGCCGAGATGGTCCCAGTGACCCAGAAACAGCACGGCCTTGCCGTCGGGCTTCGCGCCGGGCAGCTTCGCAACGACATTGTTGCTGACAAAGGGGCGGATGGAAGAGGTCGCGCTAAAATCGGCGGTCACGGGTAGCGAGATGCCGCGATAGTCGGGGGCCCTGGCCGCCTCGCGCGCCGCGCCGCCGTCCTGCCCGGCGCGCGCGAACAAAGCGTCCGCCGCCTCGAGCGACAGGAATCCGCTGATCGCGGGCCCCTCGCTCATTTCGCGAGCTGGGCGCACCGTCTTGCCGCCCAAGGCGCCGCGAAGCTGCGCCCAGGGAACGGCGTCGGTCGCGACCACCAGCACTGCCGCCGCGCCGGCCTCTGCAAGCATCTGGCGACGCTCGCGATAGCGCGGCGGCTTGTCGCCAAAGGGCGGATTGTCGAACAGCATGATCGCGAGCTTGTCCTTGACGTCGGCGGCGACCTTTCCCGTGCCGTCGATGCCATAGCCGACGAATACGGCCGGCACGTCCTTCAGCGTGACCGAGGGATCGCGCCCGGTCAGCATGATGCCGTCATCCTCGAGCGCGAAATCGCGCCCGTGGACGCGCAGCTTCGCATCGCCCGAAATTGCGGCGCTTTCGACAAGCGGGACCGGCTGCAGCCACGGGGTTGCGCTGCCCGGAACCGCTTCAAGACCAGCTTTTGCCCATTCGCCGATGATATAGGCGATGGTGCGATCCTCGCCGTCCGTGCCCGGCGCCCGCCCCTCGAAAGCGTCGCCCGCCAGGATGCGGATATGCTCGGCAAGCTGCGCTTCGGTAACGGGCGCGTCGGCCCCCTTGGAGAAGGCGGCGGGAGCCGCGAAAACGGTAAAAGCGAAAGCCGCCACGGCGGCGCGGAAGGCTGTGTTCTGCATGGCCCGGCCGCATGGCATGGACCGCCGGGGGAGGCAAGGCGCGTTCGTCGAACGACGAATGGAGCCTCACCCTCGCTCGAGGCGAGAGAGATTATCTCCGGCCCGCCCGCTCCAGCAGCGCCTTCGCCGCGGCAACATGCATGTCCTCGATCATCCGACCTTCGTACCGCTGCGCTCCGCCCGTCGCAGCAGCCACCAGGGCCTCGGCCGCGGCGATCTCGCGCTCCGATGGCGCAAAGGCACTGTTGCACGCCTCGACCTGCGACGGGTGGATCAGCGTCTTGCCGTCGAACCCGAGCCGCCGCCCTTCGGCCGCCTCGGCGGCGAAACCCGGCGCGTCGTCAATCGCGTTGTAGACGCCGTCGAAGCACCAGATGCCACCCGCACGCGCCGCCAGCACGATGGCCTGGATCGCATGGCTCATGGCGCCACGATCCATGCCATCCGGCAGCTTCAATTCATGCGCCAGGTCGTTGAGCCCGGCGATCAGACCCGCGACCGCCCGGTCGGCGGAGATGTCGCGCGCGGCATAGACGGCGGCTGGCGTCTCGATCATGGCAAATAACGGCAGGCCGAGCCCCCGCAACGGTTCAAGATCGGCAGGTGCGTCGACCTTGGGTAGCACGATCGCGTCGAGCGCAACGCCGGTCAGCGCCGCAATATCCGCCGCCTGTTCGGCAGAGCCCGTCGCGTTGACGCGCACCGCGATCCGCTTGCCCGGATAGCCGCCCGCGACCGCGGCGCGCATCGCCTCGCGCGACTCGGCCTTGCGATCCGCGGGCACGGCATCCTCAAGGTCAATGATCAGCATGTCGGCGGCAAGCGCATGCGCCTTTTCGAGCGCACGCGCGTTGGAGGCAGGAACATAGAGGAGCGAGCGCGGGGCGAAATCGGCCTGTGTCATGCGCTTTTGTCTGGCGCAACCGGACCATAGCCGCAATAAGGAAGAGAGTTTGCACGGACGATTTGCGGGAGGGATGGTCTATGTATTTCGCGATCACGCTGGTGGTCCTGGCGCTCGTCTTCCTGATCTGGGCGCTCACGCCGGTCCGGCAGGGCTATGCCTATACGATCGAGCGCTTCGGCCGCTACACGCACACCGCGCAGCCTGGACTCAACTTCATCATGCCGATCTTCGACCGCGTCGGACGCAAGGTGAACATGATGGAGCAGGTGCTCGATATCCCGGGGCAGGAGATCATCACCAAGGACAATGCGATGGTCGCGGTCGACGGCGTCGTCTTCTTCCAGGTCCTCGACGCGGCGAAGGCTGCCTACGAGGTGAGCGACCTCTACCTCTCGATCATGAACCTGACGACGACCAATCTCAGAACCGTGATGGGCTCGATGGACCTCGACGAGACGCTGTCGAAGCGCGACGAGATCAACACCCGCCTGCTGCACGTGGTTGACGACGCGACCACGCCGTGGGGCGTCAAGATCACGCGTGTCGAGATCAAGGACATCCGGCCGCCGGCCGACATTTCGAACGCGATGGCCCGCCAGATGAAGGCCGAACGCGAGAAGCGCGCCGCCATCCTCGAGGCCGAAGGCATGCGGGCCTCTGAAATTCTGCGCGCCGAAGGCGAGAAACAGGGCCAGATACTGCAGGCGGAAGGTCGCCGCGAGGCCGCGTTCCGCGACGCCGAAGCGCGCGAGCGCGAGGCTGAAGCCGAAGCCAAGGCAACGCAGATGGTTTCAGATGCGATCGCGAGCGGCAACGCCCAGGCGATCAACTATTTCGTTGCGCAGAAATATGTCGAAGCCGTGAGCCAGTTCGCGACCAGCCCGAACAGCAAGACCATCCTCTTCCCGGTCGAGGCAACCCAGCTCATCGGCACGCTGGGCGGCATCGGCGAACTCGCGAAGGACGCCCTCGCGAAACGCGACGGGGGCGCCTGACATGCCGGTCTGGCTGACCGACCTCGAGCCGCATTGGGCGTGGCTGTCGCTCGGCGTGCTGCTCGCTGCAGCCGAGATCGTTGCGCCGGGCTTTTTCCTGATCTGGATCGGCGCGGCTGCGATCGTCACCGGAGTGGTGGTCTGGGTTCTGCCGCTCAGCGTCCCGCTCCAGCTCGGCATCTTTGCTGTCCTTGCCTTCGTCGCCCTCTACGGCGGGCGACGCTGGCTGAGGGCGAACCCGATCACCTCGGACGATCCGCACCTCAACCAGCGTGCCGGGCGGCTGGTCGGCGAGGTGCTGACGGTGACGAAAGCGATCGAGGACGGCCGCGGCCGCGCCAAGGTCGGCGACGGCGAATGGCCGGTGCGCGGCCCCGATGCGGCCGAGGGCGCGAAGGTCCGCGTGGTCAGTGCCGAAGGCGGCGTGCTGGTGGTGGACCACGCTTGAGCCGATCGTCAGGAGCAGCGGTGCAAAATCGGTAAGTGGCGATCCTTTTTTGCGGTTTTATCGAAAGGGGTCAGCCGCCCCGAGGCCGCGAATAGACCGCGACCGTCCCGCCAAGCGCGTCGCTTTCGCCGATAGGCCGAAACCCCAGTTTTGCCGCCACCCGCTCCGATGCCACATGCCCCTTGTCAATAATGGATCGCACCTCGCCCGCGCCCAGACAGGTGTCGGCCCAGCCAAGCGCGGCGGTCATCGCCTCGGTGGCGTAGCCCGCACCCCAATGGTCCGCGTCAAAGGCCCATCCGGCCTCGGGCACGCCTTCGAGCTCGGCCATGCCGCGGCAGAAATAGCTGAGCCCGCCCATTCCGATCAGACGATCGGTGGCGCGGTCGGCGAACACCCAATATCCAAAGCCCATCACCGGCCAAAGCCCCGCGGCGGCAAGAAACTTGCCCCAGCTCACGTCGGGGGTACGCGGCTCGCCCCCGATGAAACGCGTCACACGCGGATCGGCCCACATCGCGATATGGTCGTCCTTGTCGGCCAGGCGAGGTTCGCGCAGGCGCAAACGGGGCGTCTCGATGACGGGCGCGGATGCGATCATCAGACAGCGCTATCAGCGCGGCCAGCGGACGACAAGAGCAGCCGAAACCCTGGTTTGGCGGCCCCCCTTGTTATCTGCCGTCAGGCGGCGGCCGCCACCTTGTCGGCTCGCGTCACGGCATCGTCATAATCGCTTTCATATTTGGCGATCAGCGCGCGGTCGTCGTGGTTCCACGGGTGGAACCCCGGCATGAAATAGGCAAGCCAGGGCAGGAAACTCTTGCGCAGGATGCCCGGCTTGCCGAGCAGATACCACCAGATGCGCACCGTCACGCGCCAGCCGGCGAGCCCGTCCTGCGCGAGCAGCACCTTCATCCCGTGGACCCGCCTCGGCCAGAAGCGGGAGGTGACCGCGAGCATCATCAGCGACTTGGCCTTCCAGCGCCGCCAGCGGCTCCAATCCTTCGTCGCGTGCAGCCAGGTGTCATAGGCGACGCCCTTGTGTTCGATTTCCTCGATCGCGTGCCATTTCCACAGCTCGCCCCACTCGGGCTCGGCGCCCGTGTACATCCCGGGATTCCGGAGCATGATCGCGGCGAGCATCGCGGTATAATGCTCGAGCGCGATCGTCGCCATCAGGTTGACGATCGGCGGACGCTCGCGGATCAGCTCCATCACATTGTCGACATCCGCCTCGAGCTCGGAGAGATCATAGCCCGCCTCGGCCGCCTTGCGATTGAAGACCACATGCTCGCGGCTATGGATGACCTCCTGCTGCGTAAAGGCGCGGATTTCGCGGGCGAGCTTGTCGGGCACCCCATCACGGTGCGCCTTTACCGCCTCGACGAACATGGCCTCACCCTTGGGAAAGGTCACCGACAGCGCGGTGTGAAAGGTCGAAGCAATGGGATCCCCGTTCAGCCACCAGCGCCCTTGCCGGTCGTCGCGGCCGAAGCGCCGGTCGCGCGGCGTAATCGAAAGATCGGCGGGAGTCGGGGAGAGCGAAAGGCTGGACATATCTTCTTCACCGGCGAATAGGGGGGAGGCGGCAGTGCCGCAGGGGCATATAATTAGGAATTACTTACAGTGGTGTCAATTGCAAAGAAGCGGCTCAGCCCGGAGGAAAGCCGGTCGGTCGCGCTCGAAGCGGCGCGGCAGATCCTGATCGAGATGGGGCCGCAGGCAGTGACGCTGAAGGCCGTCGCATCGCGCATCGACCGCACCCACGCCAATCTTCTCCACCATTTCGGCAGCGCGGCGGGCCTCCAGAAAGCGCTCGCGGCCTATCTTGCTGAAACGGTGTGCGACACGATCGCGGCTCGAATGACCGCCTCGCCGCCGGGCGAGCGCGACGTGCGCGAGATCGTCGACCTTGCCTTCGACGCCTTTGACAGCGGCGGCGCGGGTGCCCTTGCAACCTGGATGGCCGCAACCGGCAACGACGACGCGCTCGACCCGATTGTCGCCGCGATCCACCGATTGATCGATGGCATGGCGCCCGACGCGCACGAGAAGCGCCTGATGCACGAAGACACGCTCGCGCTCGTCCTGATGGCCATGGGCGATGCGCAGCTCGGCGGCACGATGGCCGAAGCCCTCGGCCTGCCGCGCGATACCGCCCGCGCGCTCGCGACCGAGCTGATCACCGGCCGCATCGCCGCCTTCTGGGCCGAGCAGGGCGGCAAGGCAGAGGGATAAAGGCTGGCAATCCTCCGCTGCGCAAGCTAGAGGACGCCATCCCTCCATTCCGTCGCACGAGCGAAGACGTGATTCCTGTCGGCCGCCGCGCGGCGGGAGGCAATCGACGTGGCTCGACACGAATGTCCCGTCTCGTTTCCGGCGTCCGCCCCGAAAGCAGCTTTTCATGCACTTCCTCGACCAAGCCAAGATTTTCATCAAGTCCGGCGACGGCGGTCCCGGCGCGGTTTCGTTTCGGCGCGAAAAATATATAGAATATGGCGGACCTGACGGCGGCAACGGCGGCAAGGGCGGCGACGTGATCTTCGAGGCGGTTGCCGGGCTCAACACGCTGATCGATTTTCGCTACACCCAGCACTTCAAGGCCAGGCGCGGCTCTCCCGGCGCCGGGCGCGACCGCACCGGCGCTGGCGGCCCCGATCTGGTCATCCAGGTGCCGGTCGGCACCCAGATCCTCGCCGACGATGAGGAACGCAGCCTGCTGGCCGATCTCACCAGGGAGGGTGAGCGCATCGTTTTCCTGCGTGGCGGGGACGGCGGGCGCGGCAATGCGAGCTACAAGACCAGCACCAACCGCGCGCCCCGCCAGCACGGCCCTGGGTGGCCAGGCGAGGAAATGTGGGTGTGGCTGCGACTGAAGCTGCTCGCCGACGCTGGACTTGTCGGGCTGCCCAATGCCGGCAAATCGACCTTCATCAATGCGGTGACCAATGCGCAGGCCAAGGTGGGATCCTATGCCTTTACCACGCTTCGCCCGCAGCTCGGCGTCGTCAGCCACAAGGGGCAGGAATTCGTGATCGCCGACATCCCGGGCCTGATCGAGGGCGCGGCCGAGGGGGCCGGCGTTGGCGACCGCTTCCTCGGTCATATCGAGCGCTGCCGCGTCTTGCTCCACCTTGTTGATGCAAACGATGCCGATGTCGCAACGAGCTATCGCATCGTCCGCGACGAGCTCGAGGCTTATGGCGCCGATCTTGTCGACAAGCCGGTCATCGTCGCGCTCAACAAGATCGACACGCTCGACGACGAGCTGATCGCGGCGCTTTCAGCCGAGCTCGCGGCTGAAAGCGGCCTTCCCGTCATGGCGCTCTCGGGGGCGAGCGGCGCGGGAGTCGAGGCAGTCCTCGACAAGCTGCTCGAAGCCATCGGTCACCCGGAACCGGGCGAGGACGAGGACGAGGAAGCGGGCGGCGACTGGTCGCCGATCTGATCACCGCGCCTCGAGCACCATGTTGAACGGGCCTTCGCTCGCGCGCCGAACCGTCTCGAAGCCGCCCTTGCGGATAATGTCCGATAGCCGAGCCTCACCCGCCTGCGCCCCCAGCGCCTCGCCGACCTCCTGGTCGAGCGAGGTGGGCACGCAGATCATCGTCGACGCATTGTAATAAAGGCGCCCGACCGGGTTCATATTCTCGGCGGGTGTGTCGCCTGCGATCGGCTCGACGATCATCCAGCGGCCTCCCGGAGCCAATATACGCCGCATATGCGCCGCGCCGCCGCGAGGATCGCCCATATCGTGCAGGCAGTCATACATGGTGATGAGGTCGAAGCCCTCCTCGGCAATATCCTTCGCTGCCGCAACCTCGAATCGCACGCGACCTTCATGGCCATGGCCTTCCGCATGCCGCCGCGCTTCGTCGATCGATGGCGCGTGGAAATCGAACCCGACGAACAAGCTTTGCGGAAAGGCGTCGGCCATCAGCAGGGTAGAGAAGCCGACCCCGCAGCCGACATCGGCGACTTTCGCCCCCTGACGCAGCTTCTCCTCGACGCCATCGAGCGCCGGGATCCAGTTCTGGACGATATTGTTGACATAGCCTGGCCGAAAAAAGGCCCCGGTTGCGCAGAAGAGGCAGCCTGCGTGATCGCCCCAGCGCACGCCGGTGCCGCGGCGAAAACATTCTTCAACCTTGGGTTCAGCCTCGATCATCGCGGCGATCAGGTCGAAGGCGCCGGCGAGATAAACGGGGCTGTCGCGGTTGGCGAAAACCATCGCCTGCTCCGGTGACAGGCTGAACCGGTCCGAGGCCGGGTCATGGTCAATATAGCCGTTCGCTGCCTGCGCAAGAGCCCATTCGCGGACGTAACGCTCGTGCAGTGAGCCCGCGCGCAGCGCGAGTTCGGACGCCGTCGCGGGCGCCCCCGCAAGCGCATCGAACAGGCCGAGCCGCAAGCCCAGCCGCACCGTCGGCACGCTCATTCCGCCGCCCAGATCGCCGAGCATCTTGCCGACGAACATGTTGAGCCGGTCTTCATCGATTCTTGCCGCCATCTGTCCTCTCCCGAAAAAGGGGTGCGCGACTCTCCAGAAGGGCTCGATGAGAAGAGCAGCATAGCATATTGCCTCAAAGTCAGCACCAAGGGCGCAGATATTCGCATTGGCACCTATGCACGCGCGCGCTATCGGCGGCACAATGAGTCTGTTCCCACCCGCCTCCTGCCCCCGCCTGATCGTCAAGATCGGATCTGCGCTGCTCGTCGACACAGACGGCACCGTGCGGCGCGAGTGGCTCGCAGGGGTCGCTGCCGATATTGCGGCGCGGGCGAAGGCAGGCCAGCAGGTCGCGGTCGTCTCGTCGGGCGCTATCGCGCTCGGCGCGCGGCGGCTGGGGCTCGCCAAGGGCGGACGCGCCAGTCTCGAGGATGCGCAGGCCGCCGCGGCCACGGGTCAGATCGCGCTAAGCCAGGTCTGGGCCGAGGTGCTGGGCGCGGAGGGCCTGACCGCCGCGCAGATGCTCGTCACCCTCGACGATCTGGAACATCGCCGTCGCTATCTCAATGCTGCGGCGACGCTCGATCGGCTTCTCAGCCTGGGGGTCGTGCCAGTCATCAACGAGAATGACAGTGTGGCGACCGCCGAGATCCGCTTCGGCGACAACGACCGGCTCGCCGCGCGCGTCGCGCAGGCAGCGGGCGCGTGCGGGGTCGTCCTTCTCTCCGACATCGACGGGCTTTACGACCGCAACCCGGCGCTCGAGGGCGCCCGCCACATTGCGCGGGTCGACCGTATCGACGCTGCCATCGAGGCGATGGCGGACACAGGCTCTGCGTCGGGAATGGGCTCGGGCGGAATGGTGTCGAAGATTGCCGCAGCGCGGATCGCTGGCGCCGCGGGCGCGAATCTCGCGATCGCTTCGGGTCGGACCCCCCGGCCGCTGTCGACCGATGCGCGCCACACATTGTTCGTCGCGGATAAAGGCGCAAGCGCGCGCAAGGCGTGGCTAGCCGGCGGGCTGACCGCCAAGGGCCGGCTTTGGATCGACGCGGGGGCGGTGAAGGCACTCGGCGGCGGGGCAAGCCTCCTCGCCGCGGGAGTGACGGGCGCGAGCGGAAACTTCCAGCGCGGCGACATTCTCGACATCGCGGACCCCGAGGGGCGCGTTGTCGCGCGCGGCCTCTCCGAATATCCCGCCGCCGACGTCGAAGCGATATTGGGGCTCGGTCGTGAGGCGCAGGAGGCGGCGCTCGGCTATGCTCCGCGCAGTGCCGTCGTCCACCGCGACCATCTGGTGCTCTTGTGACGACGCCGACGCTTGCGATGACCGGCGCGACCGGCTTCGTCGGCGGCGCAACCTTGAACCAGGCCGTCGCGGCGGGCTGGCGCGTGCGCGCGCTCACTCGCCGCCCGCAGCCCGAACGCGAAGGGGTGACGTGGATCAAGGGTGCGCTGGACGAGCCCGACAGTCTCGCAGACATGGCGGCGGGCAGCGACGCGCTGCTCCACGTCGCGGGGGTCGTCAACGTGCCAACGCGCGCGGCATTCGAAGCCGGAAACGTGGTCGCGACGGGACAGGTCATCGACGCCGCGCGCGCCGCCGGTATCACGCGCTTCATCCATGTTTCCTCGCTTGCCGCGCGCGAACCCGCGATTTCCAACTATAGCTGGTCGAAAGCACGCGCCGAGACGATCGTTCGCGCGAGCGGACTCGACTGGACGATCGTGCGACCGCCCGCGGTCTTCGGTCCTGCTGACACCGAGATGCTCGATCTCTTTCGCATGGCCCGGCGCGGGGTGGCGCTGCTCCCGCCCAAGGGGCGCATGTCGGCGATCTATGTCGAGGAACTTGCGCGCCTCCTCGTTGCCCTTCTGGCCGACAGCGACGCGAGCATTGGCGCCACCTACGAGCCCGACGATGGCCGCCCAAACGGCTGGTCTCACCGCAGCTTTGCGCGCGCGATCGGCCGCGCGGTCGGACGCGGCCACGTCTCGACGCTCGCTGTGCCCCGCATGGTCCTGAAGGCGGGCGGCCGGCTCGACACGCTGGTCCGCCGGGGCCGCGCCAAGCTGACCCCTGACCGCGCGCGCTATATTGCGCACCCCGACTGGGTGGTTGCCGCAGGCGCCCTCCCGCCTCCCGAGATCTGGCGACCCGAAATCGCGACCAGCGACGCTCTGGCCGAAACGGTGCGCTGGTACCGCCGCGAAGGCTGGCTCTGATTGCAGGAGCGCCCCGTTGTCGATGCCCCCTTATGAGCCGCCGGTCGAAGCGTGCATTGCCAAGGATGGGCGCCGTCACTAGGTCTGGGGTATGACCGACAGCACCGCCACACCGCCACATGGCTCTCAGGGCCCGTGGGCCATCCCCGTCCGCCGCCCACTGCCGGGAGACGACGCGCCCAAATCGACCACCAGTTTCCCGCGCAAGGTCTGGCATCTCCTCGTCGCAATCAAGGACGGGCTCGCGCTCGTCTTCCTCCTTATGTTCTTCGCGCTCCTCTTCGGCCTGCTCTCGAGCCGCCCCAACGCGGCGCTCCCGGTTCGCGAGGGCGCGCTGCTGCTTGAGCTCGACGGCATCGTTACCGAACAGCCGGCAGAAATCGACCCCTTTGCGGCGCTGTCCGGCGGTCAGGATTTCAAGGAATATCGTGTTCGCGACATCGTGCACGCACTCGAGACCGCCGCTGAGGACAAGCGGGTGACGTCGGTGGTGCTCGACCTCGACCGCTTTCTTGGCGGCGGCCAGGTCTCGCTTGCCGAAATTGGCACTGCGATCGACAAGGTACGCGCGAAGAAAAAGCCCGTGCTCGCCTTCGCCACTGCCTACACCACCGACAGCTATCAGATTGCCTCGCATGCGAGCGAAATCTGGTCGGACCCGATCGGCGGCGTCGCCATTGCGGGACCGGGGGGCTCGCACCTTTATTACAAGGGACTGATGGACCGGCTCGGCATCACCGCGCACATCTACCGCGTGGGCACCTTCAAGAGCGCCGTCGAACCCTTTCTGCGCACCGACCAGTCACCCGAGGCGAAAGAGGCCGACCTCGCCTACGCCTCGGTGCTGTGGGACAAATGGAGAAGTGACGTCAAAAAGGCGCGGCCAGCGGCGAAGATCGACGTCTTCATCGCCGACACCCCCGGCCGCGTCAAAGCCGCCGGGAATGACCTTTCGAAGGCGTCGCTCGACGCGGGACTGGTCGACAGGGTCGGCAGCCGAATGGCGTTCCAGAGGCGCGTCGCTGAAATCAGCGGCGTCTACGACGATAGCCGCCCTTGGGAGTATAATGCGATCCCGCTCGACAATTGGGTGGCTGCCAACCCGCCTGGAAAGAAGGGCGCCGCGATCGCAGTCGTCCCGGTGATCGGCGAAATCGTCGATGGCGAGGCCTCGAACGGCACGGCAGGCGGCGAGACGATTGCGCAGCATGTCCTCGACGCCGCGACTGACGAAAAGGTCAAGGCGATCGTCCTGCGTGTCGACTCCCCCGGAGGATCCGTGCTCGCTTCGGAAGAAATCCGTCAGGCGCTGCTCGCTGCGAAAACAAAGAAAAAGCCGATCGTCGTCTCGATGGCCAATGTCGCGGCATCGGGAGGCTATTGGGTGGCAACCCCTGCCGACCGCATTTTCGCCGAGCCGGACACGATCACCGGTTCGATCGGCGTTTTCGGCATCCTGCCGAGCTTTGACCAGGCACTCGCCAAGATCGGCATCACCGCTGACGGCATCGCGACGACGCCGCTGTCGGGTCAGCCGGATTTGCTCGGCGGCGTGAATGACGCGTTCAACCAGCTCGCGCAGGCCAGTGTCGAGGATATCTACGCGCGCTTCACCGGGCTCGTCGCCAAGAGCCGCAAGCAACCGGTGGAGAAGATCGAGGCGATTGCCGAAGGCCGCGTGTGGGCGGGCGGCACCGCGCGCCAGCTCGGCCTCGTCGATCAGTTTGGCGGCCTCACCGATGCGCTCGCGGCCGCTGCGAAGCTCGCCAAGGTCGACGGCGATTACCACGCCAAATATTTTGAAGACGAGCCCAGCGAATTTTCAAGGATGCTCGCGGGACTTTTCGGCGCTGAGCAGGATGAGGCGGCCACCGCACCGCGCGGCTGGTTCGGCATTGCGGCGATGAGGCGCCAGCTCACCGAGCGGCGGCTGGCTGAGGACCTCGCGCTGCTGACCGAGGCGGGGTCGGTGCAGGCCGCGTGCCTGGACTGCCGCGCCTACCTGCCCGCCGTCCCGCGCGCGCAAAGACCTGCGACAAGTGGCTTCCTGGCAGGGCTTGCGCTTCTGCTGAAATGATGAACGCCCTGCCCGCAGAAAGATGCGGTCAGGCGGCGACGAGAGCCTCCTTCGCATGCTTCGCGATCGCGTCCGTCAACGTGTCGACGAGGGCAAGCGGCAGATCGTGCCCCATTCCCGGAACCGTCATCAGGCGCGAACCGGCGATACTGGCAGCGGTGTCGCGCCCGCCAGCGAGCGGCACGAGCGGATCATCTTCACCGTGGATGACGAGCGTTGGTGTCCTGATCGTCCTCAGCATCGGGCGCCGGTCGCCGTCGGCAATGATCGCTGCCATCTGGCGCGCGACGCCCTGGGGGTAAAAGCCGCGCTCATAATCGGCGCGTACCTGGCGCTGCAGCCGCGCTTCATCGGGCGGATAGCCGGGGCTACCGATCACCTGCGCCGCACGGACCGAATAGGCGATCATCTCCTCGGGGTCACCGCCCATCGGCCGGTTCGCAAGCACCCGCATCGCTTCCTTTCGGGCGCGTGGCAGGCGGCGATTGCCCGTCGTCGACATGATCGAGGTGAGTGAGAGCACGCGCGCGGGATAGCGCGCCGCGATATGCTGGGCGATCATGCCGCCCATCGATGCCCCGACAATATGCGCGCGCTGGACACCGAGCCCGTCGAGCAGCGCCACAGCGTCGGCAGCCATGTCGGCGAGCGTATAGGCCGGGCGTACCGGCAGACCCAGCGCCGCCTTGACGAACATCCATTTGAGGTTCGGCACTCCCGCCGCCTCAAAGCGCGTCGACAGGCCGACGTCGCGATTGTCATAGCGAATGGTCCGGAACCCGTGCACGTTCAGCGCATCGACGAATTCGTCCGGCCAGAGGGTCAATTGCCCGCCAAGCCCCATCACCAGCAGGATCACCGGCGCGTCGCGCGGTCCCTTGTCTTCATAGGTGATCGAAAGGCCGTTGGCGTTCGTCTGCTCGCTCGTCATGTGCGCATATCCGTCAGCTGGCAATTGCGGGGCGATACTTGGCGGAATCGCTGGTGAATTCCGCGCGGCCATAGCCCGCGAGCTGGCGCTCGATCCGGCGCACGAGCCGCCGGTCGGCGAGGCGGCGGAGACCCGGCAGGCGCGATGCCGCGCGGTAGGCCGCCATGCGCCCCGCGGCGGCGAGCATCGTCGCGCCATAGATCAGATGGTCCCGGCGCGATACCGGCACGCCGACCTCCGCGGCGCGCTCCTCGTCCCCGCTCAGAAAGGCCTTCACAAAGAAGACGCGGCTGACCGAACGCTCGAGCCGCCGTTTGATCCGGCCCTTGGGTGAGGCATCTGCCGACAGCTCCGCCTCCATCGTCGCGCGCAGCAGGCCGCCGCAGATGCTATCATCATATTCGTAGCGCAAGGTCGCACTGCGCGTGCGCCAGATGCGCACGATCTCCTGCGGGGTGTCGGCGAGCAGATCCTCGGGCAGGCCGAGAAGATAACAGCGGTAGCGCGCAAGCTCGACCCGCGCGCGTTCGAGCCGGGTGAAGCGGGTGCGCCCCTTCGCCAGCACCTCCTGCGACAGGAAATAGATGGGGATGAGCCCCGCGGGCATCTGGTCGAGCTGTGGGATCGGCACGCCATAGGTTTTGGCGTCCCACATATCCGGCCGCGAGAGAATGTTGACGCGCACCATCGCGTGCATCAGCCGCACCATCGCCGCCGCCTTGAAGCCGGGTCCGAAGCGCTCGAGCGCCCCGGGCAGCGCGGTCGTGGCAAAAAAGGTCGCGGTCTCCTTGACGCGCCGCGCCGCGGTTGCGTGGCCGAGCGTGCCGGTGAGCGCCATGGGCAGCGCCGAATATTTGTTGAGGAAAGTCGCGATGAACGCCCCGCGGATCAGGAACGGGGAAAGGTTCGCCGTCGCATTGCGCTCATAAGCCGCACCCTCTTCGACGAGACCCATGTCGAGCCACGCCGGTTTCTGCTCCATTTCCCTGATCAGCGCCACCAGTTCGGCGGGCGCATCTTGAACGGCCTCAACGCCCCTGTCGCAGGCCTCGACCAGCATCGCGACGGTGCGCTGAAAGCCATAGCGCGGCATCAGCGCAGCGTAAGCGTCGCCGGTGCGATCGCCGAGCATCGTATATTCGCGGATGCGCGCAAGGAGCTGCGGGTCCTCCAGATAGGCCGCCCTGTCGGCTCCCCGGACCCGCCCGAGTTCGCTGACCGCATCGGGCTCGGGGGCCCAGCGTTCGGGAGGTCTGTCAAAATCGAAGCGCCCGAAAAGATCGGGAAGGGCCTCGGCCTGGCCGCGCACCCGGTGGGCGATCGCGCTGACATCACTGTTCATAAGGCGAACCTGCCACAGATTCGCGATTTGGCAAGCCTAGCCGCTATTCGCCCCGCGGTAAGCCGGAAGCCCCAAAGACCAATGGATTGCCGCGCCGCGAAGCCCGAAACCGGCGAGTGCGCCCGCAATCGCCGCAATGGCGGTGCCCGTCCCGAGCCACTCCAGCAGGAGGAAAAGGCCCGACGCCAGCGCCGCCGCCGTGACATAGACTTCGGGCCGCATGATGATCGAGGGCACGCCCGCGAGCACGTCGCGGATCGTCCCTCCGACGCAGCCGGTAATCACGCCCATCAGCAAAGCGGGCGCGGGAGGCACACCCCAGGCGATCGCCTTTGCAGTGCCGAACACCGCATAGCCCGCAAGCCCGACGGCGTCCGCCCATTCGAGCAGCTGTCCGCGCCACCAGCGCTCAGGCGTCACCCAGACGACGACCGCGATCGCAATGCACATGGCCGCGATCGCGCCGTCGTGCACCCAGAACACTGGCGCGCCGATGAGCAGGTCGCGCACGCTGCCGCCGCCGACCCCGGTGACGAGGGCAAAAAAGCTCGCGGTGACCAGCGTCTGCCGCAGCCGCACCGCCATGAGGGCACCCGACAGCGCAAAAACGCCGATGCCGACCAGATCGAGCAGGCGGATGACAAGCGCATTGTCGAAGCCCGACATCGCCGCCGCTATTCCGCCGCCGGGCGTACGCCGCCGATGATCGACAGCGTGATGGCGGTTACCGCGTTGCGGATCGCAGGCTCTGCCAGCGGCGCGAAGACGGGCGAATGATTGGTGGGTGCGGGCTCGCCTTTCGCCTTGAGGTCCGCAAGCACAGCGGGGTCATAGCCGCCGATACCGAAGAACACCGAGGGCACACCGGCCTCGACATATTCCGAATAATCCTCACTGCCCGACAGCGGCGCGGCGCTCGCGGGTGCGAAGACGAGCCCCTTGCCGAACACGGGCCCGAGCAGCGCGGCCGCCGCCGACGCCATCGCCTCGTCGTTCACCAGCGCGCCGGTGCCGCTCAGATAGGTGATCGTGGGCTCAGGAGCATTGCCCATCGCCGCTGCAGCTTTGGCAGCGCGCGCTGTTCCGGTGCGCAAGAGTTCGCGCACTGCGCCTGACTGCGAGCGAAGATTGACCTTCACCTCGGCGCTGTCGGGGATGATGTTGGGGGCGCTGCCCGCATGGATCGCGCCCACCGTGAGCACACCGAACACCGCCGGATCCTTCTCGCGGCTGATGAGGAGCTGCGCGTCGGTCACGAAGCGCGCGGCAATCGGAATCGGGTCAATCGTCGCAGCGGGCATCGACCCGTGGCCGCCGCGGCCATGGAAGACAATCGAATAGCTGTCCGATGCCGACGAGGAGGGCCCCGCCTTGACCGCCACGACGCCCGAGGGAAGGTTGCTGACGTGCGCGGCAAAGCCGAAATCGGGTCTTGGAAATCGCGTGAGCAGCCCATCATCGAGCATCGCCCGCGCACCCTTCAGCGTTTCTTCGGCTGGCTGGCCGATCAGGACCACTGTGCCCGACCAGCTGTCGCGCATCGCCGACAATGCCTGCGCGACGCCGATCAGATAGGCGACATGGGTGTCGTGGCCGCAGGCATGCATCACGGGCACATCCTTGCCCTCATAGGTCGCGCGCGCCTTGCTCGCCCAGGCAAGGCCGGTCTTTTCCTCCATCGGCAGCGCGTCCATGTCGGCGCGCACGAGGATGGTCGGGCCATCCCCATTTTTGAGTACGCCGACCACTCCGGTGCCGCCGACCTTCTCGGTCACGGCAAAGCCCGCCTTGCGCAGCTGCTGCGCCAGAATCCCGGCGGTGCGCACCTCCTGCATGGCGAGTTCGGGATGACGGTGGAGATCCTTGTAGATCGCCTCGAGCGCGGGATAATTTTCATCGAGCAGCGCCGACAGCCGCGCATGGGCGGCTGCGACGTCGGGCGCCGCCTGTGCACTTGTGGCCACCAAGGACAGGGCCAGCGAAGCCGCCCCCCAAAGTCCGCGCTTCGCCATGATCTGTTCCCCCTGTGCCCGCCGTCAGATGTGGATCGGTTTTCCCGTCACGGCCATCGCGGCTTCCTTGATTGCCTCGCTATGCGTCGGATGCGCGTGGCAGGTGTAGGCGATATCCTCGCTGGTCGCACCGAATTCCATCGCCTGCGCGGCCTGCGCGATCATCGTGCCGGCAACGCTCGCGATGCACCAGACGCCGAGCACGCGATCGGTCTTTGCATCGGCAATAACCTTCACGAAGCCGTCGGATTCATGGTTGGTCTTGGCGCGGCTGTTGGCGAGCATCGGGAATTTGCCGATCTTGACCTCGCCCTTCTCCTTCGCCGCTTCCTCGGTAAGCCCGACGCCGGCGATTTCGGGCCAGGTGTAGACAACCGACGGGATGACATCGTGGTTCACAATGCCGGTCTGCCCCGCGATATTCTCGGCGCAGGCGATACCTTCATCTTCGGCCTTGTGGGCGAGCATCGGACCGGGCACGACGTCACCGATCGCCCAGATGCCGCTGACCGCGGTGCGAAAGCCATGGTCGATCTCGATCTGGCCGCGCTTGTTGACCTCGAGACCCGCCTTGTCGAGAGCAAGCCCGTCGGTGTTCGGGCGGCGGCCGATCGACACGAGGACGACATCGGCTTCGAGCGTCTCGGCCTCGCCGCCGGCCGCCGGCTCGAGCGTCAGCACGGCCTTTTTGCCCTTGACCTCGGCCTTGGTGACCTTGGTCTTGAGCTTGAACTCGATGCCCTGCTTCTTGAAAATCTTGTTCGCTTCCTTGCGGACGTCGCCGTCCATGCCGGGCAGGATCTGATCGAGGAATTCGACGCAGGTGACCTTGGCGCCGAGACGGCGCCAGACGCTTCCGAGTTCGAGCCCGATCACGCCGCCACCGATCACGACCATGCGCCCCGGCACCTTCGCCAGTTCGAGCGCGCCGGTCGAATCGACAATCACGCCCTTTGCATTGTCGACCTCGACGCCCGGGAGCGGCGTAACCGAGGACCCGGTCGCGATGATGATATTCTTCGCGCGTACGGCCTTGCCCGCCACCTCGACGGTGTCGTTCGACGTGAAGCTGGCATAGCCTTTCAGCCAGTCGACCTTGTTCTTCTTGAAGAGAAACTCGATGCCGCCGGTCAGGCCTTTGACCGCATCCTTGCGCTGACCGTGCATGGCGTCGAGGTCGAGCTGGGGTTTCACCTTGATCCCCATTTTCTCCATCGCGCCGCCGGCCGCGGCTTCGAAATATTCCGACGCATGCAGCATCGCCTTCGACGGGATGCAGCCGACGTTGAGGCAGGTGCCCCCCAGCGTCTCGCGCCCTTCGGCACAAGCGGTCTTGAGCCCCAGCTGCGCCGCGCGAATCGCGGCGACATAGCCGCCCGGACCGGCACCGATGACAAGGACGTCGTAGTCGTAATCAGCCATTATCAACTCCATTCGTCATCCCGGCGGTGCCGGGATCGCTGGCGTCGAGGGCGGCGCCAGGGGGTAGCGGCCCCGGCTTGGCCGGGGCGACGTCTTTACAAATCGATGAGCAGCCGCGTGGGATCCTCGATCGCTTCCTTGATTGTCTTGAGGAAGGTCACCGCCTCACGGCCGTCGACCAGACGGTGGTCGTAGCTGAGCGCCAGATACATCATCGGGCGGATCACGATCTCGCCGTTCCGGACAACCGGGCGGTCCTCGATGCGGTGGAGACCGAGAACGGCCGACTGCGGCGGGTTGATGATCGGTGTCGACATGAGGCCGCCGAACACGCCGCCGTTCGAGATGGTGAAGGTGCCGCCGGTCATGTCTTCCATCGTCAGCGTGCCTTCCTTGGCCCGCTTGCCAAGGTCGGCAATCGCCTTTTCGATCTCGGCAAAGGACAGGCTTTCGGCATTGCGGACGATCGGCACGACGAGCCCGTTGGGCGCACTGACCGCCACGGAGACGTCGAGATAATCATGATAGACGATCTCGTCGCCATCGATCCGTGCATTGACCGCGGGGATGTCATGCGCAGCAAGCGCGACCGCCTTGGTGAAAAAGCTCATGAAGCCGAGGCGAACGCCATGTTTCTTCTCGAAACTCTCGCGATATTTCTCGCGCGTCTCGATCACCGCCGACATGTCGCAGTCGTTGAAGGTGGTCAGCATCGCCGCGGTGTCCTGCGCCGACTTCAGCCGCTTGGCGATCGTCTGGCGCATGCGCGTCATCTTGACCCGCTCTTCGCGGCGGCCCGGGGCACCGCTCGCAGCCGGAGCCGGTGTGGCGGCGGCAGATGCCGGAGCGGCCGCGGACGCGTCGGGCGCGGCATTGGCGGCGGCGAGCACGTCCTCCTTGGTCAGCCGGCCGTCCTTGCCTGTCCCCTTGATCTTGCTCGGATCGAGGCCATGCTCGAGCACCAGCCGCCGCACGGCAGGCGACAGCGTCGGGACCGTGTCGGCCGCCTCGCCCGTCGCAGCGGGAGCGGGCGCGGCGGCTTCGGCCTTCGCCGCCGGAGCGGGTGATGGAGCCGCCGCGGCGGGGTTGCCCGCGCTCGCCTCGATCGTCGCAATCACCGCGCCGACATTGACCGTGTCGCCGACCGCGGCGACCTGCTGGCCCATCACGCCGGCGACCGGGGAGGGCACCTCGACCGCGACCTTGTCGGTTTCAAGGCTCGCGATGGGCTCGTCGACCGCGACCGCGTCGCCCGGCTGCTTCAGCCATTCGCCGATCGTCGCTTCGGTGACGCTTTCGCCGAGGGTGGGAACTTTGACTTCGGTGCTCATGGGGTCATTCCTTGCGGGAGATCAGGCTTTTTTCTTGGTACGGCGAATTTCGGCGCGAACGCTGAGGTCGAGCGCATCGGCGACGAGCGCGGCCTGCTCGGTCTGATGGCGGCTCATCAGACCCGTCGCGGGCGATGCCGCGGCGGCGCGGCCAGCATAGCGCGGGCGCATCCCCTTGTGACCCGCCGCATTCAGGCTTTCCTCGATCAGCGATTCAACGAAGAACCAGGCCCCATTGTTGCGCGGCTCTTCCTGCGCCCAAACCACCTCCTGAAGATTTGTCATCCGCTTGAGACGGATGGCAAGCGCTTCTCCCGGGAAGGGGTAGAGCTGTTCGATGCGCACCACGCTGACGTCTTCGAGACCCGCGCTGTCGCGCGCCTCCATCAAATCGTAGGCGACCTTGCCCGAGCAGAGCACCAGCCGCCGGATCTTGTCGTCGGCGGGCGGCGTCATGTCGGATTTGATGCGCATGAAATGACTGTCGCCGAGGAACTCGTCGCGGCTGCTGACCGCGAGCTTGTGCCGCAGGAGCGACTTGGGCGTCATGATGATCAGCGGCTTGCGGAAGTCGCGGAGCATCTGGCGGCGCAATACGTGGAAATAATTGGCCGGCGTCGTGATGTTGCAGACCTGGATATTGTCACCCGCGCAGAGCTGGAGGAAGCGTTCAAGACGTGCCGAACTATGCTCGGGCCCCTGCCCTTCATAGCCATGCGGCAACAGCATCACGAGGCCGTTGGCGCGCAGCCATTTGGCTTCCCCGCTCGCGATGAACTGGTCGATCATGATCTGCGCGCCGTTGGCGAAGTCGCCGAACTGCGCCTCCCAGAGCACAAGGCTCTTGGGATCGGCCATCGCATAGCCATATTCGAAGCCGAGCACGCCATATTCGCTCAGCGGGCTGTCGAGCACCTCGAAGCGGCCGTGCGGCAGCGTCTTCAATGGCACATATTTCGCCTCGGTCGTCTGGTCGACCCAGACGGCGTGGCGCTGGCTGAACGTACCGCGCCCCGAATCCTGACCCGACAGGCGGACCTGATATCCTTCGCTCAGCAGCGTACCGAATGCGAGCGCCTCGCCGGTCGCCCAGTCGAAATTTTCGCCCGTCTTGAACATCTCCGCGCGCGCGTCGATCACGCGGCGGAGCGTCTTGTGGACGTCGACATCGTCGGGGATGGTGGTGATTGCGCGGCCGACCGCATCGAACAGCTTGCTCGTCACCCCGGTTTCGACGTTGCGGCGGTTGCCGTCATCATCCTTGGGCGCGTAGAGGCCCGACCAGCGGCCAGCGAACCAGTCCGCCTTGTTGGGCTTGTAATCGGCGCCGAGTTTGAATTCCTCTTCAAGGTGCGCGATGAATTCGGCGCGATGCCGCGTGACAAAATCGGCGTCGATCACGCCTTCGTCGACGAGGCGCGCCGCAAACAGCTCGCTCACCGGCGGGTGCTGCCGGATCGTCTTGTACATCAGCGGCTGGGTGAAGCTCGGCTCGTCGCCCTCATTGTGGCCGAAGCGGCGATAGCACCACATGTCGATGACGATGTCGCGCTTGAACTGCTGGCGGAAATCGATCGCGAGCTTGCACGCAAACGTCACCGCCTCGGGGTCATCGCCGTTGACGTGAAGGATTGGCGCCTGGACGCCCTTGGCGACATCCGAGGGGTAGGGTGAGGAGCGCGCGAATTGCGGGCTCGTCGTGAATCCGATCTGGTTGTTGACGATGAAATGGATGCAGCCGCCGGTGTTGTATCCGCGCACGCCCGAGAAGCCGAGGCATTCCCAGACGATCCCCTGCCCTGCAAAGGCTGCGTCGCCGTGGATCAGCACGGGCAGCACCTGCTCATGCTTGCCAAGGTCGTCACGGTGGACCTGCTGCGCGCGCACCTTGCCGAGCACGACAGGATCGACCGCCTCGAGGTGCGAGGGGTTGGGGACGAGCGACATGTGGACGCTGATCCCGTCAAACTCGCGGTCGGTCGAGGTGCCGAGGTGATATTTGACATCGCCCGACCCGCCTACATCGGTGGGGTTGGCGCTCCCGCCATGGAATTCGTGGAAAATGACGCGGTAGGGCTTCGCCATCACATTGGCGAGCATGTTGAGCCGCCCGCGATGCGCCATGCCATAGACGATTTCGCGGACGCCGTACTGGCCGCCATATTTGATGATGGCTTCCATCGCCGGAATCATCGCCTCGCCGCCATCGAGCCCGAAGCGCTTGGTCCCGACATATTTCTTGGCGAGAAACTTCTCCCACTCCTCGGCGTCGATCACCTTCTTGAGGATCGCCTGCTTGCCCTCGGGGGTGAACTCGACGCGCTTGTCGGCACCCTCCATCCGGTCCTGGAGGAACCGCCGTTCCTCGACATCGGAGATATGCATATATTCGAGGCCGACATGACCGCAGTAATTGGATTGCAGGATCGCGACGATCTCACGCACGCTCGCCTTTTCCAGACCGAGCGTTCCGCCCAGGAAGATCGGCCGGTCCTGGTCCGCGCCGACGAACCCGTGATATTCCGGTGTCAGGTCGGCGGGCAGCTCGCGCTTCGACAGACCAAGCGGATCCAGCTTTGCCGCCAGGTGCCCGCGCACACGATAGGTGCGGATCAGCATCATCGCGCGGATCGCCTCGTCGGCGGCACGCTCGACCTCGGCGTTCGAAAGCGGCTGCCCGGCCTTGGCGGCTGCAGCCTTTACCGCAACCTGCATCTGCTGCGGATCGAGCGCGGCCGTCAGGTCGTCGGCGTCGATCAGGGGCCAGTTCTTCGGCGCCCAGCTCGGGCCGGCCTGCGGCTCGTCGATGTCAAAGCTCTGTCGTTCGAGGTTCATTGTCGTTTCCATTCTCGGGGGAGGAATGGCAGGAGAAGGATAAGGGGATCCGCGCCCGCCGGCAATGCAAAGCCGCCCGCGGGCGCAGGTCCTCAGACGCGTTCCTTCAGCACTTCGGCAAGCGTGGTGCCGAGTTCGGACGGGCTCGCCGACACGGTAATGCCCGCGGCCTCCATCGCGGCGATCTTGCTTTCTGCGTCGCCCTTGCCGCCCGACACGATCGCGCCGGCGTGGCCCATGCGGCGTCCCGGAGGCGCCGTGCGGCCCGCGATGAAGCCGACCATCGGCTTCTTGCGGCCGCGCTTCGCCTCGTCGATCAGGAACTGCGCCGCCTGCTCCTCGGCGTCGCCGCCGATCTCGCCGATCATGATGATCGACTTGGTTTCATCGTCGGCGAGGAAGAGTTCGAGCACGTCGATGAAGTTGGTGCCATTGACCGGGTCCCCGCCGATGCCGACGGCGGTCGTCTGGCCCAGCCCGACGTTCGAGGTCTGAAACACCGCTTCATAGGTCAGCGTACCGGAGCGCGAGACGACACCGACGCTGCCCTTCTTGAAGATCGAACCCGGCATGATGCCGATCTTGCACTCGTCAGGCGTCAGCACGCCCGGGCAGTTCGGGCCGATCAGCCGCGATTTCGATCCCGAAAGGGCGCGCTTGACCTTCACCATGTCGAGCACGGGAATGCCCTCGGTGATCGCGACAATAAGCTCGATCTCGGCATCGATCGCCTCGAGGATCGAGTCCGCTGCGAACGGCGGCGGAACATAGATGACCGATGCGGTCGCACCGGTCGCATGCTTGGCTTCGGCGACCGTATCGAACATCGGCAGGCCGATATGGGTCGTCCCGCCCTTGCCCGGCGTCACGCCGCCGACCATCTGCGTGCCATAGGCGAGCGCCTGTTCGGTATGGAAGGTGCCGGTTGCACCCGTCATGCCTTGCGTGATGACCTTGGTATTCTTGTCGATGAGAATGGACATAGTCTGGCTTCCGTTTCGCATTTCCCCGGCGGAAGCCGGGGTCCATCGGGGGAGATCCCCGGCGTGAGCCGGGGAGCAGAAATCAGGCGAGGCTGGTGTCGAGCGCCTTGCACGCCTCGAGCAGTTCCTTCACCGCATCGACCGAGACCTTGAGGCCCGCCTTGTCGGCCTCGTCGAGTTCGATCTCGATGACTTTCTCCACGCCATTCGCACCGATCAGGACAGGAACGCCAACATAAAGACCGTCAACGCCATATTCGCCGTCGACATAGGCGGCGCAGGGCAGGATGCGCTTCTGGTCGCCGAGATAGGCCTCTGCCATCGCAATGCCCGATGCAGCAGGTGCGTAGAAGGCCGAACCGGTACCGAGCAGTGCGACGATTTCGCCGCCGCCGCCACGAGTGCGCTTGACGATCGCGTCGATCTTTTCCTGGCTCGAGAGGCCCATCTTGACGAGATCGGGAACAGGGATACCGTTGACGGTCGAGTAGCGGACGACGGGAACCATCGTGTCGCCGTGGCCGCCGAGAACGAAGGTGTTCACATCCTTCACCGACACGTTGAACTCGTCCGCGATGAAGTGGCTGAAGCGCGCCGAATCGAGCACGCCGGCCATGCCGACGACCTTGTTGTGCGGGAGTCCCGAGAATTCGCGCAGCGCCCAGACCATGGCATCGAGGGGGTTGGTGATGCAGATGACGAAGGCGTCAGGAGCGTTGGCCTTGATGCCCTCGCCCACGGCCTTCATCACCTTGAGGTTGATGCCGAGCAGGTCGTCGCGGCTCATCCCCGGCTTGCGGGCGACCCCGGCGGTGACGATGATGACGTCGGCGCCGGCGATGTCCTTATAATCGTTCGAGCCGGTGATCCTTGCGTCGAAGCCGGCGATCGGACCGACCTGCGAGAGGTCGAGCGCCTTGCCCTGCGGCACGCCTTCAACCACATCGAACAGCACGACGTCGCCGAGTTCCTTCTGCGCGGCGAGCAGCGCCAGTGTTCCGCCGATATTCCCGGCTCCGATCAAAGCGATCTTCTTGCGTCCCATGGCGCGCGGCACTCCCTTCTGGCAAGCCCGGCTATGCTTCACGGGACCGGCGGGGGCACGGGCCATTACCACCGAGCCGGCCAAAGACTGGCGACGCCCCTACGCCGATTCCCTTGAGGAAACAACCGGCAAAAGGACGAAAATCAGCCTTTTTCTGCAAATAGTTCGCAATAGCGACAATCCACTATCTTCTTGTGGGAGTCGTGGCCTGAGGAGCGCCCGGGACAGGGGCGAGCTTTGACTTGGCCTCGGCGAACGAGGAGGATAAGTCTTCGCCTCGCGCACCGAGAAGGAGCTTGAGCATGGTCAGACGCAGCGCCGCCGGATTGGCTTTCGCTCTCTCGCTTAGCATTGCCGCGCCGACCCAGGCCAGCGAGAAGGGCTGGGACGACGCCGGCACGATCGCGAAAAATGCCCTGGTCGTCGCCGCCTTTGGCGTGCCGGCTGTGCAAGGCGACTGGGAAGGCGTTCTCGAGGCTGGCGGGAGCGTCGGCGGCACGATCCTGATCACCCAAGGCCTCAAGCAAGCCTTTCCGTCGCGCCGCCCGGATGGCAGCGACAACAAGAGCTTTCCCTCCGGCCACGCATCGACGAGCTTCGCTGCCGCAGCGACTCTTCACAATCGCTATGGCTGGGAAGCGGGATTGCCTGCCTATATCGTCGCCTCCTTCGTCGGATTGAGCCGCGTCGAGGCGAAACGGCACCGGGTCGGCGACGTGCTCGCGGGGGCGGTGATCGGCACCGCGACCGGACATCTCGTCACGACCAGAGCGAACGAGCGCGTCCAGCTCCTTCCCTGGGGCGATACGAAGAGCGCGGGCGTCGATGTGACCTTGCGTTTCTAGGGGGCAAACGGCGCTTAACTCTCCCTTATCCCGGCCTTGCTATGGCCCGCGTCATGACGCGGGCGATCATCAGCTTTGATACCGAAATGTCGGCGGGCCTCCACCAGCGGGGGTTCGATGCGCTTGCCAACTTCGAAAGCTCGATTCTCGGCCGCTGCCGCGACGGCGATTTCGGCATCCATTTCCAGATGGACATGCTCGACCGCTTCGGCCTCAAGGGCGTGTTCTTCGTCGATCCGATGCCTGCCCTCGTGCTCGGTCCGAAAATCGTCGAAGCGATCGTCCAGCCAATCGTCCGCCGCGGACACGAGGTCCAGCTCCACATTCATACCGAATGGCTGCGGTTTGCGCGGCTGAACCCGGTGGGCCGCATGACGGGGCGCAACATCGGCGACTTTCCGCTCGCAGCGCAAAAAAGACTGATCGGGCTCGCCAGCGACATGTTGACCCGGTCGGGTGCGCCGCGCCCCATCGCTTTTCGCGCCGGGAATTTCGGCGCGAACGACGACACCTTGCGCGCGCTCGCAGCGCTCGGCTTCCAGTATGACAGCAGCTTCAACGCGGCCTGGGTAGGCCAGGGCTGCGCGATCACGCTCGACCCCGACAACCTTGGCATGCGCTTTCACCACGGCGTCTGCGAGGTTCCCGTCAGCGGCCTGCTCGAGGACGCCGAACGCTTTCGCCCAGCGCAGCTGTGCGCGATGTCGGAGGAGGAGATGCGCGACGCGCTCGACCATGTCGCGGCGCGCGGTGCGATCCAATTCTCCGCCTTCAGCCACAGCTTCGAGCTTCTCAGCCGGGACCGCGCCGTACCCAACCGGCTCGCGATCGCGCGGATGGAGGCGCTGTGCCGCGCGGTTGCCGAAGACGCGCGGGTAACGAGCGGCGGCTTTTCCGGGCTGCCCCTGCCGCCACCCGAGCCGGGCCGCATCCATGTTGCAAAGCCGCGCATGCTGCGAACCGTTCGCCGCCGGATCGAGCAGGCGATCGGGCATGTCGCCCATGAGCTGCGCTACGTGCGCAGCCTCATCTATGTGGCGCTCAACTCATCACGCTGGGGCGGCGCGATCAGCGGCATCATCCTGGCCGTGGCCTAGCGCCAGATAGTCATCCGACTGCATCTCGGCGAGCCGGCTCGCGGTGCGTTCGAACTCGAAGGCCCCATCGCCCGCGACGTAGAGCGCGTCGGGCTCCGCCGCCGCGCTCGCAAGCAGCTTGACCTTATATTCGTAAAGTGCGTCGATCAGCGTGACGAAGCGCGCGGCCTCGTTGCGGTTTTCAGGCCCCATGCGCGGAATGCCGACGAGGATCACGGCATGAAAATGCCGCGCGACGGCGAGATAGTCGGCCGCGCCGCGCGCTTCGCCGCACAGGCGCTTGAACGAGAAGACCGCAACACCCTTGAGCGCCTTCGGCACATGCAGCGTCCGTCCTCCGCCGACGTCAAGGTCAAGCGAAGGGACATGCGCGCGGTCCTCGGGCGGATAGTCGGTAAGGCGAAAGAAGGCGGCGGAAAGCGCTTCGGTCGCTGCCGCGTCGCCAGGGACGAACCAGCGCCTGCCATCGCCGAGCCGGTGCCGGCGATAATCGGTCGGGCCGTTCAAACCCATGACGTCGAGCCGCGCCTCGATGAGCGCGATGAAGGGGAGAAAATGCTCCCGGTTGAGCCCGTCCTTGTAGAGGTCGCGAGGCGGCCGGTTCGAGGTAGCGACCACAGTGACCCCGCACCCGATCAGCGCGGTGAACAGGCGCGAGAGGATCATGGCATCGGCACTGTTGTTCACCACCATTTCGTCAAAGGCGAGACAGCGGACATTTTCCGCGAGCGACGCCGCGACGATCGGGATAGGATCGCCTGCCTCGCTCTTTCGCACCTCGCGCATCCGGGCGTGAACCTCCTGCATGAAGGCATGAAAATGGACGCGCCGCTTTCGCTGGATGCCGAGCCGATCATAGAAGAGGTCCATCAGCATCGACTTGCCGCGCCCGACCGCGCCCCAGAGATAGACGCCGCGCGGGGATTCGGCCTTGCGGCCGGCAATCCGCCACAACAGGCTGCCGCGCGGCGGCGATGCCTCCAGCTCCGCCTGCAGCCGGTTCAATCGCTCGGCGGCGGCCCGCTGCTCGGGATCGGACTTGAGTTCACCGGCGGCAACGAGCGCATCATAGGCCGCAAGGACCGATGTCACTTGGGGCTCGCCTTTCGGATCGTGCCCGCAAAGCTCAAGACGATATGATCGTCATTTGCGCCCTGCACGACCAGTCCGCGCAGAAAGATGAGCCGGCCGGTCTCGCGCACCAGTTCAACAAGGGCATCGAGCGGCTCGCCGATCCGCCCGGCACCCACGAACTGCGTCGAAAGATCGAGCGTCACCGAATGGCCGGCATCGAGCGACCCGAACTGGTGCGAGGCCGCGAACAGCGCAACGTCGACGAGCCCGAGCGATACCGCGCCATGGACATTGTCGCCGAGATTGCTGTGCCTGCGCTCAGGAAGCATGCGCACACGGGCACGCGGCCGGCCATCCGAGGTCGGCGGTTCGGCGCGGACCGACAAAGGTTCAAGATAGGCGTTGAACCGCGTGGGGTCCCTGAGGTTCCAGCTAACCCAGCCGTCGTCGAGCGCCACCGCGCTGAAATGTTCGCCGCGCTTCGGTTCCTCGATACTGTCGTTCACACCTGCCGCTCGGCCTCGAGCTTCTTGATCTCGGCAATCGCGCGCGCCGGGCTCAGTCCCTTGGGACAGGCGTTGGCGCAATTCATGATCGTGTGGCAGCGATAGAGGCGGAACGGGTCTTCGAGCTCGTCGAGCCGTTCGCCGGTATATTCGTCGCGGCTGTCGGCGAGCCAGCGATAGGCCTGGAGCAGGATTGCGGGGCCCAGGAACTTGTCGCTGTTCCACCAATAGCTCGGGCAGCTGGTCGAGCAGCAGGCGCACAGAATGCATTCATAAAGACCGTCGAGCTTTTCGCGCTCTTCGGGCGACTGGAGGCGCTCCTTGCCGCTCGGCGTCGTCGTCTTGGTCTTCAGCCACGGCTCGATCGAGGCATATTGCGCATAGAAATGCGTAAAGTCGGGAACGAGGTCCTTGATCACTTCCATATGCGGCAGCGGAGTGATCGTGATGTCGCCCTTCAGATCCTCGATCGCGGTGGTGCAGGCGAGGCCGTTCTTGCCATTCATGTTCATCGAGCAGCTGCCGCAGATGCCTTCGCGGCACGAGCGGCGGAAGGTCAGCGTCGAATCCTGCTCGCTCTTCATCTTGATGAGTGCATCGAGCACCATCGGGCCGCAGGTTTCGGTGTCGATCTCGAAGGTGTCGAAATACGGATTGCGGCCGCTGTCGGGATTGTAGCGATAGACTTTGAACTTCTTGACGCGGGTCGCCCCCTCGGCCTTGTGGACCGTGCCGTTCTTCTCGATACGGCTGTTCTTGGGCAGGCGAAATTCGGCCATGTCGCGGGCTCCCTTGTGCAATCGCGCGCTGCCTAGACCCGATTCACGGAGTCGACAAGGGGTTGAAAGCGCGAAAGCTGCTGGCGAGCGAGGAAGCAAGTCGCTAGGGGCGCTGCGATGAGCGATGACGCCGCCGCCTCCCCTGCCGTCACCAGCCGCCACGTCGCGCGCGGCCTCGGCACGACCGTGCTCGCGCGCCTGGGGGCGGTGGTCGAAATCGTCGCGCAGCCGCTTTATGTGCTGATGTTCGGGCTCGCGGGCTACGGCCTCTATGCCGTGCTCTGGGCGACGATCAACCTTCTTGAGAATATCTTCGACACGGGGATGACGAGCGCCATGCAGCGCACGGTGCCCCAATCGGCGAGCGACGGCGAGGCTGCGGCGGCACTACGCACCGCAATGTTTTTCGGCGTTGGCCCGTGCCTGATCGTTGCGGCCCTGATCGCAGCCTTCGCCGCCGATCTGGCGCCGCTGCTCAACGTCGCCGAAAAGGACCGGCCGCTCGTCATTCCCGCGATCCAGCTCTTTGTCTGGGCGCTGCCGCTCTGGGCTTTCGTCGAGATTGCGACCTCGGCGATGCGCGCGCGCATGGTGTTCGGGGCCGAGATCCGGCTGCGCATTGTCTGGGAACAGATCATGCGCCTCGTCTTCGCCGGGCTCTTTTTCGCGGGCGGCCTCGGCCTCAAGGGGCTGTTCATCGCGCATCTCTGCTCGCTGGCCGTAACCGCCTTCCTCTGCGTTCGCCTGCTCGCGCGCTATTACAGCTTCGCTGACCTCTGGCGCGGTCCGTGGACCAGCGTCAGTGCGCGCAGCACTTTCTGGGCTGGTCTCTCGATCCTGCCCTCCAACGTTATCGCGCGGCTATTCGGCGATGCCCCCGCGCTGGTACTCAACTTGCTGCTTCCAGGCGCTGCGGGCGCGGCGGCGGCGGGACTCTTTACCATCGCGCGCAAGCTCTCGAGCGTCGTCCAGCTCGTTCGCATCGCCTTTGTCTATGTCCTCGCCCCTCTTGCGGCGAGTGCCGAGCGGTCCGACCGCGCGCAGGTTGCCGACATCTACGCCTATGCGACACGCCTGATCTTCGCGATCGCCTTGCCGCTCGCCGCCGTGCTCGCCGCGGGCAGCTCGTCGCTGCTCGGCCTGTTCGGGGCGCAGGCGCATATCGCGCAGGCCGCGGTCATCATCCTGCTCTTTGCGCGTGCTCTCGAGGCCGTGCTCGGGATTTCGCTCCCGGTACTTCAGGTGGTTGCGGCCTTCCGCCACCAGCTCACCGCGAGCATCCTGGGCGTAATCGTCGCAGTCGGCGCGGGCTGGGTGATTGTCGGCCACATGGACGCGCTGACCGGCGTTACCCTCGCCATGTCGATCGGCCTCGTCGTGATGGCGGGCATTCCGATGATCCAGCTCGCCGCGGGCGAGCGCCTCCATCCTTTTGACCATCAATTCCCGAAGGTCGCATCGATCGGCCTTGCGATCACCCTTGGTTCAGGCACCATCGCGCTGCTCGCGAGCCGCCTGCCCGATCCGCTCGCGCTACCACTGATCGCGATCATTGCCGCAGGTGCCATCTGGCTCTCGCTACGCTTCGCCCTGCCCGGCGCCGACCGCGCTTCGCTTGGCAAGACCGCGCGGCGACTGCGCCTTGTAAGGTAATAGCGAGACGTTCCCGCGCTTCTCGCCAGGCGCGGGCCGAAGCCTCGCGCCTTCCTTCCGGTAAAAGGGATCGCGAGCACCTCCCTCATTGGGGGGCGAGCGAAATGGATGGCGAGTTCCTTCATCCACGGTCTTATTTTGGCCGCAAATTCTGGTAGAGGGGTCGCCACTTTTTTACGCCGCGATCGCGGCCAACAGGCGGAACTTTATGTACCAGCAAGAACTCGCCCGCAGCGGCAAGCGCCTTTTCTTCATTCGCGGCACCTATATTTACATCACCATCGCGATCTCGGTGCTGATTGCCTGGTGCTCAAAGGATTGGGGACCGTTCAAAACCGCGGCCGGCGATTGCGCCTGGCTCTGGGTATCGCTGGCCGTTGCAAGCGCCGGCGCAATCATCCGCGTCTTCACCAGCGGCTGGGCCGCGCTCGGCACCTCGGGCCGCGCCAAGGTCGCCGCCGAGGCGAGCGAACTCAACACGACCGGCCCTTACAGCCTGGTACGCAACCCGCTTTACGTCGGGCGCATCCTCAATTTCACCGGCCTCGCGATGCTCTCGGGAAGCTGGGTGTTCGGCGCGATCGTCTTCCTCCTCGGCATCCTCATCTACGAGCGCATCTCGATCTATGAAGAAGAATTCCTGCGCGAAAAATTCGGCGCGGCGCATGCCGAGTGGGCGAAGGACGTTCCCGCGCTCCTCCCTCGCCTCACGGGCTGGGTGAAGCCGAAATACCCCTTCTGGTGGAAGCGCATGATCTGGCGCGAACAGAACAAGCTTTTCCTCCTCGCAACGACCGTCTTTCTGACCTGGTTTGCACGCCTCGATTTCAATTTCGACGCGCTGACACCCGCGCAGTGGAATTGGGTCTATGCCTATGGAGCGCTCGTCGTCGTCCGCTTCTTCATCGGCGGGCTCAAGATGATCGGCTTCTTCAAGGAACTGAGCTGAGCGCATGGGGGAGCAGCTTGCTCCCCTGATCGCCGTGGTCGGCAGCGACGGGTCGGGAAAATCGACCCTGTCGGCGGACCTGCTTGCCCATATCCAGAAGACCCGCCGCGCCGAGGCGGGCTACCTCGGCCTCGGATCGGGCGAACAGGGACGGCGGATCGGGCGCTGGCCGATCATCGGACCTCCGCTCCACCGCTGGCTCGACGGCATCGCCGACCGCTTGCGCGATCCGGAGGCGCCGATCCCGGGCCTGCTCGCCGCGCGCTACGCTCTCCGCCGATCGAAGCGGCGGCGCGCAAAGTTCGACGCGCTGGTTGCGCAGCGCCGCGCCGGCATAACCGTCGTTACCGACCGCTATCCCCAGCAAGAGGTCCCAGGTCTTCACGACGGCCCGATCCTCGCGGGCCGGGCGACCAGCCCGCGCCTCGCTGCGATCCAGGCCGAAGAGCGTGCGCTTTACGCCGAAATGGCGGCCTATGTACCGACGCTGGTCATCCGCCTTCACGTCGACGTCGACACGGTGATGGCGCGCAAGCCCGACCACGACCGCGCGCTGATCACGCGCAAGGTCGAGACGGTCCCCTTGCTCACGATGGGCGGGGCGCCGATCGTCGATATCGACGCGACAATTCCCTATGAAGAGGAGCTCGCGCTGGCGATGGCCGCGGTCGACAAGGCGCTGGCCTCGGCCTGAGGGGCCGATCTCGGCGGAACGCTGAGCCGCCGCAGCGCTGGCCTGCCTTCGGTCAGCCTCGCCCCCCTTCGAAGCGCTCGTGCCGGGCGGTCTTTATCTCCGCCCCGCCATAATCGTCTCGATCAACGCGATATCGGCGGGTTTGTCGGCGTCGATGCACGCCTCGCCCTCTGACATTGGAACGACCTTCGCCGTCAATCCGAAGCGCCGCCCGGCACGCGCAACGCCCTGGTGGATAGTGACCAACCGCAGCACCACGGCAAGCAGCAGCGCCGGACCAAAGGCGGCGATGATCTTCAGTCCCTTCTTGCGGTCGCGTTCGATCCGCCCCCAGAAGTCGAGAAGGGGCAGCACGCGGCGCCCACGCAGGCGAAAAAGGTTCGCACCCGACCACCAGCCGCCGCGGAACTTGAGCCAGGTGCGCTTCGATTCGGGGTAGCGTGCAAGCAGCACATCATGTTCAACCATCGCCACCGCGACGTCGCTATCCTCGGCGCCGACCAGGAATTCGGCGATCATCGCCGGGGTCAACAGCACATTGTCGGCGGTCGTCACCAGCACCGGCGCGTCGCCCTCGGGCAGCGCGGCAGCGAGCGAACTGCTGATCCCCTGCCCCGAGTCCGCGAAATGCAGGTCTGCAAAGCCGTCAAGGTTCGCCGCGGCAGCGAGCTCGGCGCTGTCCTGCGCGAGAATGGTGATCGGTCCCACGAGCGGCGACGCGCGGAGCGCGCCCACGACATGCGCAAGCATCGGCCGACCAGCGATTGAAAGCAGCGCCTTGGTCGACACGCCGCTGCCGGTCAGCAGCGGATCGGGGCCGGGCCGACTGCCGGCCAGGACGATGGCGGGGATCGTCACTGCGCAGCCTCCGCCTGCGGGGCGACGCGCCGCGCGGTGACCCCGCGCAGGAAATCGCTCGCCTCGGCCAGCACCGGTCCTTTTGTGCGGAAGGGCGCTGCGAGGGCCATGACGATGCCGGTGTGGCCGACACCCGGATAGATGCGAAGGCTCGCTGCGCCGCCCGCCGCCCGAACCGCCGCGACGAGATTCTGACTGTTGCGCGGCCGCACCGTTTCATCCTCGTCCCCGGTCGCGAGCCAGAGCGGAGGCGCGTCCCCGCGAGCAAAGGCGATCGGCTGCGTTTTCTCGGCGGGGCGGACCTTGCCCATCGCCTTGTCGGCGTGGCCGCCCTTCTCTATCGGCAGAAAATCATAGGGACCCGCGAGGCCCGCAACGCCGCGGATCGCTGCGGGGTCGCTCCCCGCGCCGCGCAGCCACTGCGGATCGAGCGCGAGCATCACCGCATTATAGGCGCCCGCCGAATGGCCCATCAGCGCAATGCGGTCGGGATCGCCGCCGAACCTGCCGATATGTGCCCCAACCCACGCGACCGCCGCCGCGCTGTCGTGGAGAAAATCTGGCCAATGCGCCTTGGGGGCGAGTCTGTAGTCGGGAATGACGGTCACGAACCCCGCTTCGGCGAGCGCCCGGCCGGCAAAACCATAATGTTCGCGGTCGCCGTTGCTCCAGCCGCCCCCATAGAAGAAAGTGACCACCGGGAGGCGATCGTCGGAACCGGCCCCTTCGGGCACCCAGATGTCGAGAAGATGGCGGGGATCATCGCCATAGTGCACGCCCGCCGCCGCGCGGCGCGCACCCCGGCCCCCGAGCAGCCGGTCGGCCATATCGAGGGAACGGGCGCCGCCCGCGACAACGGCCTTCGCGCCGCCACCGAACAGCAGGAGAAGTACGGCCGCGAATAAAAGGAATTTGATCAACCGCGATTCCCTGACATCGTGACCCTTCCATCCCCCCGCGCCCTACAGGCGCCCGCGCCCGCGAACAAGCGCCATGGCACGCCACCTTTTCCCCCCTCGGGCGTAGGAGAGGAATGACCCGCTGTTTCCTCCGCCCCGCCCTCGTCTGCAACAACCAGAGCGGCAGCCACGATCCCGCGATTCACGAAGCCCTCGTTGCCGCCTGCGCGGAGGCCGGCGCGCCGCTCGCTGCCACCTTCATGCTCCCCGAAGACGAGATCCCGGCCCCCGCGGCGCTGCGCGCGAAAGCTATCGACCTCTTACTTGTGTGGACCGGCGACGGGACGATCAATGCGGCGGCAAGCAAAGCGGCGGGTTGGGACGGCGCCGTGCTGCCGCTTCCCGGCGGCACGCTCAACCTCTTGTCGAAAAGACTCCACGGCGACCGGCCCGTACCCGAAATTCTGGCCGATGCGCTCGTCGGGAAGGGAGAGCGGCGCGCCATTCCGATCATTCGCAGCGAGGAGGGCAACGCCTTCATCACGATTGTAGCGGGACCCGCCACCCGCTGGGCCGAAGTGCGCGAGACCATGCGGCAGGACGGGATTGTCGAGGCGAGCCGCGCTGCTCCCGAGGCGCTCGATGAAATGCTGAATGCGCCGGGTGTCCGCGTCGCAGGCGAGGGCGCGGCCTATCCTGCGATTGTCCTGACCCCGACCAAAGCCGGCGTTCGTGCCGACGGCATATTGACCGAAGGGGCGGCCGATGTGCTGCGTCACGGTCTCGCCTGGCTTGGCGGAGATTTTCGCGAAGGGCCGAACGAAGCGATTACGTGCAGCGAGACGATCATCCTCGAAAGCGAGACCCCGATAAGCCTTGAATATGACGGCGAGCTTCGTGAAATTTCCTCGCCTGCGCGCTTCGCGCTCGGCACCAGCGCGGTCGACTTCGTCGCGACGGCATGACGCTGCTTTTCCACATCAGCGATCTCCATTTCGGGCTTGAAGATCCTGCCGCGCTCGCCTGGTTCGCCGATTGCGTCACGCGCGAGCGGCCCGCCGCGGTGCTGATCACAGGCGACCTCACGATGCGCGCGCGGAGGCGCGAGTTTGCCGCGGCCTGCACGTGGATCAGCGCGCTCGATGTGCCGGTGACGGTCGAGGTCGGCAACCATGACCTTCCCTATTTCAACCTCGTTGAGCGTTTCTTCGACCCGTATCGGCGAATCCGGGGAATCCGGTCGCTAGTCGAACGCGAGCTCGATCTGCCCGGCGTCGCGATCGTGCCGCTCAAGACGACGGCGCGCGCGCAGTGGCGGCTCGACTGGTCGAAGGGCCGCGTTGCGCCGCAAGCCCTCGCCCATACGCTTGCCTTGATCGATGGCGCGCCCGCGGGCAGCCGCATCATTGTCACCGCCCATCATCCGCTGGTCGAGGCCGGAACGAGAGGCCGGGCGCTCACGCGGGGCGGCGCGGCCGCGCTGCGCGAACTCGCGGCCCGCGGGGTCACAGCAGTGCTGACCGGGCATGTTCACGATGCCTTCGATCTCATCCAGCCGACCCCTGCGGGACCCATCCGGATGATTGGCGCTGGAACGCTGTCGCAGCGCATCCGGTCGACCCCGCCGAGCTTCAACGCGCTCAGCCTCGACCCCGCGACGGGCGCACTCGAGGTCGGGGTGCGCAACCTCGCGGCCGCCCCGACCCCCGATATGCAGATCCGCGACATCCCGCCCGACGCGCTGCCCCCGCGCGAGCCTGGCGATCCCGTCGCGCCCATCGGCGCCGTGCCCCCGGTCGACCCGCCGGTGCATTGACGCCGCGTATCTTCCCGTTAGGTTGCAAGAAAAAACGGGATGAGGGAAGATGCTGACAAGAGGCGATGATTATCCGCTGCACCAGACGAGCGAGCCGGTTGCCTTCGCCGGGACCGACCGCAATTTCTACGACCGCTATTTCTTCAACGGCTATAGCCCCGACGGTTCGGTCTTTTTCGCGGCAGCGATGGGTTTCTATCCCCAGCTCGGCATCGTCGACGCAAGTTTTTGCGTCATTGTTGACGGGGTCCAGCACAATCTGCGCGCGAGCCGACGTTCAGCAGGCGAGCGTCTCGATCTCAGCGTCGGCCCGATCGCGGTCGATATCGACACGCCGCTTGAGGTTCTGACGCTCAGGATCTCGCCCGGCGATGGTCCGCTTGCCGGCGAGCTGACCTTTACCGGACGCCATTTTCCGATCGAGGAGCCACGCTTCGTCCGCCGCAACGGCACGCGAATGTTCATGGACTACACGCGCATGACGCAGAACGGGCGCTGGTCGGGCTGGCTGTCGGTCGATGGCGAGCGCGTCGCGATCGGCGACGGCTGGACGGGCACGCGCGACCGGAGCTGGGGCATCCGGCCGGTGGGGGCAAGCGAGCCGCAACCGCCGCCCGAGGGCAATTTCAACCAGTTCTTCTGGCTGTGGACCCCGTGCAATTTCGAGGGATGCTCTCTCTTCTTTCACAGCAACGACGATGCTGCGGGCGACGCCTGGAACCGACGCGCGGTGATCGTGGGTGACAGCGGAAGCGAACATCATTTCGCTCGCGCGGCCTTTTCCCTCGATTGGCAAAAGGGCTCGCGGCGGATTGCGAGGATGACCGCCGACCTTGGCGCCGGGCGCGCACTGACGCTGACGCCCTCCGGGCCCATTTTCGCGATGAGCGGGCTTGGCTACACTCACCCTGTCTGGGGTCACGGCCTCGACCACGGCGCCGAGCTCGCGGTGGCGCACGACAGCCTGTCGGAGGCCGAGCGCGGCTGGGGAAATCCGCTGGCAATGCATATCCAGGCGCTCGTCGCGGCCGAGCTCAGCGATGGCAGCGCGGTGCACCGGGGCGTCGGCGTCCTTGAGCAATTGTTCGTCGGCCCGCACGCCCCGACCGGCCTTTCCGGCCTGATGGACCCCGCGCGATGAGCTTTCCGACGTCGCCGGAGGCGATGACCCCGGCGTGGCTTGCCGAGGCAATGGGACAGGAAGCGTCGGCGCTCGACGGCTTCACCGCAACCAAGGTCGGCACGGGGCAGATGTGCGACAGTTTCCGCCTCACGCTCGACTGGGCACCCAGCGTCGACGCGCCCCCGACGGTCATCGCCAAATGCCCGAGCCACGATGAGGCGAGCCGCCATATCGCCAAGCTCACGGGCACCTACGTCAAGGAGGTGAGCTGGTATCGCGAACTGGCGAAGGGCAGCGGCGTCGCCGCCCCCCAATGCCATTATGCCGACATCGCCGCCAATGAGGTCGATTTCATCCTCCTGCTCAGCGACCTCGCCCCCGCGCGGCAGGGCGACCAGCTTGCCGGACTGGGGCCGCGCGCGCTGGATCCATGCATCGACGCCGCGGCGGGACTTCATGCGCTGCTGTGGAATGACGCACGGCTCGACGCCCTCCCCTGGCTCGCCCGCGATAGCGGCGACATCGTTCGCGCACTTTTCCCTCAGCTCTACCTCGGCTTTCGCGAACGCTACGCGGCGCGCCTCGCGCCCGAAGTGCTCGACGTCGGCGCGGGCCTGGTCGAGCGTCTTGACGCATGGCTGACGCGCCAGCCCGCTGCGCGGACGATCGTCCATGGCGACCTGCGTATCGACAACATCCTCTTTGCCCCGGACGGAGACCGATGCTGGCTCGTCGACTGGCAGACGCTCGGCCGGGGCAGCGGCGCGACCGATCTTGCCTATCTGGTCGGAACGAGCATCGCCGATCCCAGCGATCGCGCGGCTGCCGACCGCCCGGCTTTCGACCGCTGGCTCGCCGCGCTCAGCGCCCGCGGCGTCGACCCCGACCCCGAGGGGCTATGGACCGATTACCGGATCGGTGCGCTTAGTGGCTATTTCATGGCGGTGTTCGCCTCGATGAACGTCGAGCGCACCGAGCGCGGCGACGAGATGTTTGCGGTGATGGCCGAACGTCCAGCGCGCCAGGCGCTCGCGCTGGGGAGCCTCGATCTGGTCTAGGCGGGTTGTCGCAGCGCGGCGGCACCATGGAGATGGGGACGAGCAAAGGCCGCGGGCCGTGCGCGCATCGAGCTTTCGTGCCCGGCCGGTCCGGTCCGGGCTCTCATAGAATAAGGGCGGCCCGTTGCCGGACCGCCCTTCTCTGTTCCACCCGTCGGCGGAAAAGATGATCAGCGCTTCGAGAACTGGAAGCTGCGGCGGGCCTTGGCCTTGCCGTACTTCTTACGCTCCACTGCGCGGCTGTCGCGGGTCAGGAAGCCAGCCGACTTCACTGCGCCGCGGAGCGCAGGTTCAAAGCGGGTCAGTGCCTGCGCGATGCCGTGCAGCACCGCCCCGGCCTGGCCCGAGAGCCCGCCGCCCTTGACGGTCGCGACAACGTCATACTGGCCAACGCGATCGGTCAGGCCGAAGGGCTGGTTGATGACGAGGCGCAGCGTCGGACGCGCGAAATAGACTTCCTGGTCGCGGCCGTTGACGGTGATCTTGCCCGTGCCGGGCTTGACCCACACGCGCGCGACGGCGTCCTTGCGGCGGCCGGTCGCGTAAGCGCGGCCCTGCTTGTCGACCTGCTTTTCGCGGAGCGGAGCGGTCGGGGCGGCCGGAGCGACGGTGCCTTCGACGGCGCCGGCGAGGTCCTTGAGATCGGTCATGGTCTGTTCGTCAGCCATTATGCACCCACCTTGTTCTTGCGGTTCATCGACGCGACGTCGAGCACTTCGGGGTTCTGCGCGGCGTGCGGATGTTCGCTGCCGGCGAAGATGCGCAGGTTGCGCATCTGCTGGCGGCCAAGGGGGCCGCGCGGGATCATGCGTTCAACGGCCTTTTCGAGCACGCGCTCGGGGAAGCGGCCTTCCAGAACCTTCTGGGGGCTGGTTTCCTTGATGCCGCCGGCATAGCCGGTGTGCTTGTAGTAACGCTTGTCGGCCAGCTTGTTGCCGGTAAAGGCCACTTTCTCCGCGTTGATGACGATGACATTGTCACCGCAATCGACATGCGGGGTAAAGCTCGGCTTGTGCTTGCCGCGCAGGATGTTGGCGATGATCGAAGCAACCCGGCCCACGACCAGGCCGTCGGCGTCGATCAGCACCCATTTCTTTTCGACCGTTGCGGCATTCGCCGACTGGGTCGTCTTGGTCAGCGCCTTCATGGCACGCTCCTTGAAGAGATGGACGAGGGTGACAGGATCAGGATCCGCCGCCCCAAATAAGCCGCGCCGCCAGCCCTCAGAGGGCGAAGCGGCGCTTCGGAGCGGCCCAATGACGATAAGCGGGCTGAAAGTCAAGCTCTGCGCGGCTTTGCTGACGGGTATTATAATACCTTAGGGGTCAGCTGGGGTGCAAAGGCGGACGCCGGCAGGCTCAATTGGCCCCCTGCGTCCGGCCCAGACGGTGGAGCCCCGCCGCCGCGACCGCGACGAGAATCGCGCCGGTCACCTGATGCAGCACGGCGATCCACATGGAAACGCCGGTGATCACGGTGAGGATGCCGAGCGTCATCTGCGCTGCGACGACCAGCAAAAGCCACCGCGCCTCGGTCCGCCCACCGCGCCGCCGCAAAGTCCGCGCGAGCAGCAGCAGCGCGAGCGCTGCCGCCCACGACCACCATCGATGGAGGAAATGGATGAGGAAGGGATCGTTGGTGATGGCCAGCCAGACTCCGCCCGACCAGTCGATCCCCTCGGGCACGAAATGATCGTTCATCAATGGCCAGCTGCTCGCGACATAGCCGGCATTGAGCCCGGCGGTCCAGGCGCCGAGCAGAAGCTGGACAAGGAGAATCGCGATCACCCCGGTCGCAGCAAGGGTAAGCCGCGCAGGACGCGCCGCGGGGTCGCCTGCCAGCACCCTAAGATCGCGCGCCGTCCAGACGAGACCGCCGAGCAGGAAAAGTGCAGTCAGCAAATGCGTGGCGAGGCGAAAATGGCTAACGTCGGTGCGCGTGACAAGGCCCGAGGCGACCATCCACCAGCCGATCGCGCCCTGCAGCCCGACGAGCGCGGCGAGCGCAAACAGCCGCCAGCCATATCCCGCCGGAACCGCCCGTCGCAGCGCATACCAGGCCAGCGGCACGAGCAGCGCCATGCCGACCAGCCGGCCGAGAATGCGGTGAAGCCATTCCCAGAAAAAAATGCCCTTGAAGGCCGCGAGAGACATGCCCGCATTGATCTCCTTATACTCGGGGATCTGCTGGTACTTCTCGAATTCCGCCTGCCACGCCGCGTCGGTGAGCGGCGGCAGCACGCCCGACACCGGCTTCCATTCGGTAATCGACAGCCCCGATTCGGTGAGACGGGTAATGCCGCCAACCGCGACCACCGCGATCACGAGCAAGGCGACGGCCCAAAGCCAGCGCGAAAGCGCCGCGGGGCGAGGGTTGGCGACCTGGGTCATGCGCCGCCCTATCGTCGCTCGCCGGGCGATAGGCAAGGGGGCGAAAGGCGCCGCGCGGTTGAAAGTCATGGCCGCGGCCGGCCGCCGCTGGTAACAGGCGCGCGATGCGGTGGCCGCTCCTCCTTACGCCCGTGCTCGTCGGCATGCTCGCAGCCCCCGCCGGCGCGCGCAGCCTGTCCGATATCGCCGCCTTCGCAACCGAGGAAGCGCGGTTCGCGGCCGTATCCCATCGCCTGGTTCGCGCGGGCGCTGGCTGGTGCCGCGACCTCATGCCGCAGCCCGGCTGGCTGCTCGAGGACCGGCGGCGGTTCGATGACGATGAGTTGAGCGCGGTCGCGCAGGTCTATGACGCGCCGGGTGACGGGCCATTCATTGCCGCCATCGCGCCGGGCTCTGTCGCAGATCGTGCGGGTCTCGTGCGCGGAACAGTCATAACGGCGATCAACGGCCACCCTGTCGAGACGCCGGGCGACGAGGCGACAATCCGTATCGACACGGTGATCGTCACGCTCGCAGCACTCGACCCGGCCGAAGCACTGACGATCACCGACCGCGCCGGACGTTCCTACCGGATCGAGGCCGCTCCGGGGTGCGCCAGCGCCTTCCGTCTCGAGCGCAAAGGCGCTCAGGCGGCTGCCAACGGCGTTCTGGTGCGCCTTCGGTTCGATCTCGCCCGCGAGATCACGGACGAGGCCGAGCTGGCGGCAGTGGTCGCGCACGAACTTGCCCACAACATATTGCGGCACCGCGCCCGGCTCGCCGCGGCGCCGGACGGCCGTTCGGCCCGCCTCGTCCGTGCGACCGAACTCGAGGCCGACCGGCTGTCGGTTTGGCTGATGAACGATGCAGGCTATGACCCCCAGGCCGCGGTGCGTTTCTGGAGGCGGCACAAGCGGCCGCTGATCCGTGCCGCGACTCATCCGCCGCGCAGCGAGCGTATCGCCGCGATCGAGGCGGAAATAGCGTCCCTGGTCGCGGCCCGCGCTGCCGACCCGCGCGCTCGTCCACCCCTCGCGGCCGCGCCGCCACCCTTGGAATAAGGGCGCGCACGCCTATTTTGGAAGCCTCCTACCCCCTTTTTGCAAAGGATCGACGCCATGACCAAAGAGACCGCCATTTTCGCCGGGGGTTGCTTTTGGTGCACCGAAGCGGTGTTCCAGTCGCTCGCCGGCGTCGAGAGCGTCGAAAGCGGCTACACAGGCGGCCACGCAGCAAACCCCACCTACAAGCAGGTTTGCTCGGGCAACACCGGTCATGCCGAGGCGATCCGTATCGGTTATGATCCTGCGGTGATTTCCTATGACGACCTGCTCGACGTCTTTTTCGCGACGCACGACCCGACGCAGCTCAATCGCCAGGGCAACGATATCGGCACCCAGTACCGCAGCGCGATTTTCCCGCTCGACGAGGCGCAGGAAGCCGCGGCGCGCGCCGGGATTTTGCGCGCGCAGGAGGACCGCGCCGAACCGATCGTAACCGCGATCGAACCGCTGTCGGACTGGTACCCGGCTGAGGATTATCATCAGGCCTATTGGGAAGGGGAAGGCCAGCGCAACCCCTATTGCCTCGCCACGATTCCTCCGAAGCTTGCCAAGCTGCGCAAGGGCTTTGCCGACCGATTGCGCAGCGACGAGGCGCCGGCATCCTGAACGATCGGTGTTGCATATCGGCCGCATGACGTCATTTTTCATTGACTCTCAAGCGGTTTGGACTGGCGGTCCCGGCCATGTTGGGGCAGCGTGATCCCCGCAGTTAGGGATCACCGGGTGTCAGCGTCGTTATTTCTGTTCTGGGCCGTATTCGCCACACCGCAAATGTCGGTTCAGGCCGCAAGCCAGACGATCATCGAAAATGGCGAGGCGGGCCTGGCGCGGGCCGTGGACCGGATGGTCGGTGGCATCATCGCCTATGTGCGCTGGCCGCACAGCCGCGGCACCGCCCCCCGCACCCTGTGCCTGGTCGGCACGCCGCGACTGACCAGCTCGATCGCGCCCGACATGCCGGGCGATAGTCAGGTGCTCGTTCGCCAGGCAACTGCCGGTGGAGTGATGACCGGCGGCGACTGCGACATCCTGTTCCTCGGCCGAACGGCCGAGGGCGATCGCCGGCGCCTCATCGAATGGGTCCGCGGGCAGCCGACGCTGACCATCACCGACGATGACCCAGGCTGCCGCAAAGGCGCGATGTTCTGCCTCGCCCGCAAGCCGGCCGGGCTCAGCTTTTCGGTCAATCTCGACGCGATCGGCCGCGGGCCGCTCCGCGTCGATCCGCGCGTGCTGCGGATCGGCGGCGCCGAGGGAGGCGGGTCATGACCGACCGGGCTCCGCGGGGGACCACCCTCCAAAAACTGATTTCGCGCTTTCATTTCGGAATCACCCTGCTCGCCGTCGCGCTGTCGGGGATTACCATTCTCCTCGCAGGCATCACCGCGATGCGCGGCCATGCCGACCGCAATATCGCGCTCGCAGCGCAGCTCGGCGCTTATGGTGTCGAGCCAGCGCTCGTCTTCAATGATCCACAGGCGGCGCGCGATGGGCTGAAACCGCTGACCGATATTCCCGGCATCGCTCGCCTGCGCGTGCTCGACGACCGCGGTCACGCGCTCGTCGAGTGGAGTTCGCCGAGCCGCGACCCTGCGCCCATCCTCACTCGCCTCTTCTTCCCCGAGCCCTTTGCGCTCACGGTCCGCCGCAATGGTTCGGCGATCGGCTCGATCGAGGTGTGGGGCGATTCGACCACGCTCACCGGCTATGTTCGCATCGGCCTGCTCGCTGGCCTCGCCTGTCTGCTGATTACCGCGCTTGGAACCATCGCGCTTGCACGCCGATTCGAGTATGAGCTCGTCAAGCCGCTCAATGAAATTGCCACCGTAGCGCACGACGTGCGGCTCCACCGCCGCTTCGATAAGCGGGTCAAAAACCTCAGTATCGCCGAGCTCGACCGGCTTGGGGGCGACATCAACGCGCTCCTCGACGAGCTCGATGGCTGGCGGGGCCATATGGAGGATGAGCGGGCAGCGCTTGCGCATCGGGCCGCGCACGACCCGCTGACGTCCATGCCCAACCGCTCGGCTTTCGATGAAGAACTCGAGTGCCGTCTCGAAGCGGCGGCTGCGCAAGGTCGCCGATTGGCGCTGCTGTTTATCGACGTCGACAATTTCAAGACGGTGAATGACGGCTATGGTCATGCTGCGGGTGACGCCGTTCTCATCGCAATCGCACGACAGATCCGCGCGGCACTGCGCCCAGGCGATTTTGCGGCTCGTATCGGCGGCGACGAATTCGTCGTGGTTATCGACCCGGTCGACCCCGCAGCCCTCCCAGGGGCGCTCGCCGAGCGGATCCGCACCAGCGTCGCGGAGCCAGTCGAACTTCCAGGCGGCGAGTCTTGCAACACCGCAATCAGCATAGGCGCGGCGCTCTACCCCGAGGACGGCCATGATGCGGCGGCGCTGCTGACCGCCGCCGACGCCGCCATGTATGAAGATAAGCTCAGCCATCGTTCCTGATGCGAGGATATGCCGTGACCCAACCCCGCCCCTGGCTTCGCCCGCTTTTTCTGACCTTCCTCACCGCTCTCCTTGCGGCCTGTCAGAGCGTGCCGGCCCCCTCCCCCTTCACCCCGGAGCAGATCGCGGCGCTGCAATCGGAGGGCTTTATCGAGACCGATGAGGGCTGGGAACTGACGCTCAATGAACGGCTGCTCTTTCCGATCGACGAAAGCCGGTTGCAGCCGGGCCAGGGCGAGCGCATCGCGAAGCTCGCAGGCCATCTGCTATCGGTAGGTATCACCACTGCCCGGGTCGAAGGACATAGCGATTCGACAGGGACCGAGGCGCATAACCTCAAGCTCTCCCAGGCACGCGCCGAGGCCGTCGCCGAGCCGATGCGCGCAAGCGGCATGACGTTCACGCCCGACCAGATCGTGGGCCGCGGCGAGGCCGATCCCTTGTCGAGCAACGCGACGGCCGTGGGGCGTCAGGATAATCGCCGCGTCGTGGTGATCGTGACGCCCTGACCCCGCGCCGCCGAACCGCGCGAGAGGCGCCCTCTCGGCGCCTCAAAAGAGCGCACCCGCGCTGGTGACAACCCTTTCGCTGCTCGTTACAACCTTGCTCGGTGCAGCAAGGATTCGCGACCCAATGACGAGATCGGCGGCATCGCGGCAGGTGCTGCCGGGTCGTCGGCACGGGCTTTGGCTGCACCCCGAGGGTGCGATGCAAGAGGGGGCGACGGCGCATGACAAAAGCATCCGACCTGTTCATCGAATGTCTTGAAGAAGAGGGCGTCGAATATATTTTCGGCGTGCCGGGGGAAGAGAATCTGGACTTTCTCGACAGCCTTTCGCGGTCGAAGAAGATCAAACTGATCCTGACGCGCCACGAACAAGGCGCAGGCTTCATGGCCGCAACCTATGGCCGCCACACCGGGAAGACAGGCGTGTGTCTCGCGACCCTGGGTCCGGGCGCCACAAATTTTGTCACCGCGGCCGCCTATGCCCAGCTCGGCGGGATGCCGATGATGATGATTACAGGCCAGAAGCCGATCAAGAAATCGAAACAGGGCCGTTTCCAGATCCTCGATGTCTGCTCGATGATGTCGCCGATCACAAAATATACGCACCAGATGGCCTCGGCGGACAATATACCGAGCCGCGTGCGTGAGGCCTTCCGCCTCGCCGAAGAGGAAAAACCGGGTGCGGTGCATATCGAGCTCCCAGAGGATATTGCCGACGAACACACCGACAGTACGCCGCTCAAACGCAGCCATTCGCGTCGGCCGACCGCCGACGTCAAATCGATCCGCGAGGCGGTGAAGGCGCTTGAAAGCGCAAAATCGCCGGTCCTCGTTATCGGCGCGGGCGCAAACCGCACGATGACGAGCCGTATGCTGCTCCAGTTCATCGAGAAGACCGGCATCCCCTTCCTTACCACCCAGCTTGGCAAGGGCGTGATTGACGAACGGCATCCGAAATTTCTGGGTTGCGCCGCGCTGTCTGCGGGCGACTTCGTTCACCGTGCGGTCGAAGCGTCGGACTGCATCGTCAACATCGGGCACGACGTGATCGAAAAGCCGCCCTTCTTCATGCAGCGGGGCGGCCCGACGGTGATCCATGTGTCGACCAAGACCGCAGAGGTCGATCCTGTCTATTTTCCAAATATCGAGGTGATCGGCGATATCGCCAATGCGATATGGCAGATGAAGGAAGATATCGTTCCCAGCGGCGGCTGGGCGTTCGATCATCTGCTCGCCTATCGCAAGGCCGAAGTCGATCATACCGCGCCGCTCGCCAGGGACGAGCGCTTCCCGATCTTCCCGCCGCATCTCGTGCAGCAAGTGCGCGACGCGATGCCCGACGATGGCATCATCTGCCTCGACAATGGCGTCTATAAAATCTGGTTCGCGCGCGGCTATACCGCGTGCCGGCCGAACACGGTGCTGCTCGATAACGCGCTCGCCACGATGGGTGCCGGCCTGCCGTCGGCAATGATGTCGTCGATGCTCTATCCCGATCGCAAGGTCATGGCGATCTGCGGCGACGGCGGGTTCATGATGAACAGCCAGGAAATGGAGACCGCGGTGCGCCTCGGCCTCAATCTCACTGTGCTGATCCTCAACGACAACAGCTATGGCATGATCCGCTGGAAACAGGCGAATATGGGTTTCAAGGATTGGGGGCTGACCTATGGCAACCCCGATTTCGTCAAATATGCCGAAAGCTATGGCGCCAAGGGCTACCGGGTCGAAAGCGCTGCGCATTTGAAGGACCTTCTTGCCCATACGCGCGATACGCCGGGGGTGCACCTGATCGATTGCCCGGTCGATTATTCGGAGAACGACCAGATTTTGAACATCGACATCAAACGGCTGTCGAAAGAACTTTGATTTTCCGCTCCCCTCCCGCGAAAGGAGGGCAGCGAGACCTGCCAGCTTGCTGGCTCGTCGCGGCGGCGTGGCAGACCGCGCCGCCGCTGGCCCACCCCCGACCCCTCCAGCAAGAAGGAGGGGGGAGAAATGGAAATGAAACTCAAGGACGTCTACCCGCTCTACCTCAACAACAACGCGGTGCAGCCCAACACCGACCTTGCCGTCACCGACAAGTACACAGGCGAGGTCGCCTTCCGCACCGCGCTTGCAACCCCGGAGGTAATCGACGAGGCGATTGCGGGCGCGGTGCGCGCCGCCGAACCGATGGCGCGGCTCGCAAGCTTCGAGAAGCAGGATGTCCTCAATCATTGCGTCGCACGCTTCCGGGAACGCTTCGACGAGCTTGCCTATGCGCTGTGCGTCGAGGCGGGGAAGCCCATCGCTGACGCGGAGGGCGAGGTCACACGGCTGATCGACACCTTCCGTATCGCCGCCGAGGAGGCGGTGCGCAACTATGGCGAGGTTCAACCGCTCGACATCTCGGCGCGCGCCAAGGGCTATATGGGGATGTGGAAGCGCGTCCCGATTGGTCCGTGCAGCTTCATCTCGCCCTTCAACTTCCCGCTCAACCTTGCAGCGCACAAGGTCGCCCCGGCAATTGCGATGGGCTGCCCCTTTGTGATGAAGCCGGCGTCAATGACGCCGCTGGGCGCGATCATCATGGGCGAGGTGCTCGCCGAATGCGACATATTGCCCGAGGGCGCGTTCAGCATCCTGCCCGCCACTCGCGACGGCGCAGACCTCTTCACGACCGACGAGCGGCTGAAACTGCTGAGCTTTACCGGCTCGCCCGGCGTCGGCTGGGATCTGAAAGCGAAGGCCGGGAAGAAGAAGGTCATTCTTGAACTCGGCGGCAATGCCGCGGTGATCGTCGACAAGGACGCCGACCTCGATCATGCACTCGCCCGAATCATCTTCGGCGCCTTCTACCAGTCGGGACAGTCGTGCATCGGGGTGCAGCGGATCATCATCCATGCCGATATTTACGATCAGTTCCGCGACATGCTCGTCGCAAAGACGAAAACCCTCGTCGCGGGCGATCCAAAGGACCGCAAGACCTTCATCGGCCCGATGATCTCCGAGAAGGAAGCCGCGCGGCTGGCAGGCTGGATCGAGGAGGCGGTGGCGAACGGCGCGAAGCTCCTCGTCGGGGGCAAGCGCGAGGGCGCGATGCTCGAGGCAACGTTGCTCGAAGGGGTCGACCGCAGCGCCAGGGCTTACCGCGAGGAAGCCTTCGGCCCACTCGCGATCCTCTCGAAATTCACCGACTGGAATGAGGCCCTCGCCGAGATCAATGACAGCAAGTTCGGGCTTCAGGCCGGACTGTTCACGCGTGACATCAACCAGGTGCTCGAGGCGTGGGACCGGCTCGACGTCGGCGGGGTGGTCGTGAACGATGTCTCCTCCTACCGCGTCGACAACATGCCTTATGGCGGGGTCAAGGATTCGGGGCTCGGCCGTGAAGGCATTCGCTTCGCGATGGAGGATATGAGCGAAATCCGCAATCTGGTGATCCGCCGGGTCTGACCTTCCGCGTGCCCCCCGCTAAATGCTTGCGTGTCCTCCTGCACCTGGAGGCGCAGGCGTGTTAGGCGAATAAATCGCTTGCCACAGGCGCGCTACAAATGTAGCTAGGCTACAAATGTAGCGCAAAAGGTGATTCGCATGCTGTCCAGTTTGCCCCCGCGGGAACGCGAAATCGTCGATATCCTTTATGAAAATGGTCCCTCGACCGTGCCGGAAATCGCCGCGGCGCTGAGCGACGCCCTGTCCGGCTCGGCAATCCGCGCAATGCTGAAGCGGCTCGAGGGCAAAGGCTTTGTCGCGCGCGAGCCTTCCGACCGCGGCTTCCTCTATGCTCCGAGCGTCGAGGGCAAGGCCGCGAGCAAGTCGGCGCTGAGCCAGGTCGTGCGCGTCTTCTTCAATGGCTCGCCAACGAGCGCCGCTGCGGCGCTGCTCGGCATGCAGGATGAGATGAGCGCGTCCGAACTCGACGAGCTTGAAAAGCTGATCGCCGAGGCGCGCGACGCGAGGAGGACATGATGATCACCGCAACCCTGCTCGCCGGGATCGCCTGGAAATCGGCGCTGATCGCCGGCCTTACCCTGCTGCTCCTTCGCCTCGCGCGCACCCGATCGGCCGCAGAGCGCTCCTTGATTGCGCATGTCGGCCTCGCAGCCCTCCTCGCGCTTCCGGTCGCAGCCTTGCTGCTTCCGATCTGGGCGCCGCTGCCCGCCGCCTGGTTTGCCGAGGCCGCCCCCGCGGCGGCAAGCGCGCCAGCGGCAGGCTCGGTCGCTGCCGATCTCGCTTCCGCCGCGGTCTCGGTCTCGGGCACGGCCCAGTCCGTCGCCGCGGAGGCCCCGGCGTCGTGGCTCGCTTCATCGCCCCCGCTCGCCGATCTTGCGTTCTTTTTCTATGCGCTGCCCCTCGCCCTGCTTTTTGCGACGATGCTCGTCGCCGTCGTGCGGCTGTTCGCCATGCGCGGGCGTGCTGACGTGCTCGTCCAGCCCTCGTGGCTCTCGGCGCTTGCAGAGGCCCAGCGGCGCATGGGCTTCAAGCACGGCACCGCGCTCCTGGTCAGTGAGGAGCTGCGTTCGCCGATCAGCTGGGGCGTGCTGCGTCCGACGATCGTCCTCAGCCCCAAGGCGGTCGAAGCGGTCAGCGAAGCCGAAGCGATCATCGCGCACGAGCTTGCTCACGTGGCTCGGCTCGACTGGGCGAAGCTGCTCTCCGCGCGGCTCGCCTGCGCAATATTCTGGTTCAACCCGCTCGTCTGGATGGTGGCGCGCGAGAGCCACCAGTTGCGCGAGGAAGCCGCGGACGATGCAGTTCTTCTCGCCGACATTGATGGCCCCGACTATGCAACCCTGCTCGTCGGCGCGGCGCGCCACGACAACAAGGGTACGCTGATCGCAGCGCACGGCGTGGCGCCGGGCAAGAACAGCCTCAAGCGCCGGATTACCCGCGTCCTCGATACGCGGGCGAGACGCGGCCCGCCCAGCGCAAGCTGGTTTGCAATGACGCTTGCCTTTCTCGCCGGTGTCACCGTCCCTCTCGCCGCCTTCTCGGCAACGGGCGCGCGCTTTGCGGACGAAAGGGAAAACGCCCTCGCCGCACCTGTGCCTGCCGCGACGCCCATGGCGGCGGCGAGCGCGCCAGGGAAAGAGGCGCCCGCCCCCGCTCAGGCCGGACTGCCGGTCGACCAGCTCGTCAGCATGAAGGCGATGGGGGTCACTCCCGACGATGTGCGCGGAATGCACGGCAACAAGGGCCTCGACCCCGACGACGTGATCGCGGCCAAGGCCGTGGGCGCCACCCCTGCCTATCTCGGCCGGATGCGCGCCCTGTTTCCGGGCGCAGACACAGATGATCTGATCGGTGCGGCAGCCCTCGGAATCGACCCCGGCTACGCCCGCGAGATGCAGTCCTATTTCCCCGGCCTTGACCTTGACGACCTCGCCGGCATGCGGGCGGTCGGCGTCACCGGAGACTTCATAAGCGAGACACGCAAGTCGGGCGTGCGCATAGCGGACCCCGACGAGGCGATCGAGCTTCGGGTCACCCGCGGGGTCAATATCTCGCAGGTGGTCTCGCAGACCCTCGGCACCGCGACGAGTGCAGCCTCGACAAATGCCCGCAGCAAGGGCCCCGGATCGCGCACCGAAACCCCTGAGCCGCCTGCCCCCCCGCAGCCGCCCGCAACGAACGACTGACGCCGGCCGCCCGGCCCGCCGGGCGCTGACGAATAGCCCCAACCCCAAGAACGAAAAACGCCGCATCAGCGGCGAGCGACGGTGCTCGCCCGCGATCCGCGGCACGAAGGAGACATGCCATGAAAGCCCTGATCGTTACCGCGAGTCTCGCGATGCTCTCCGCGCTGGCCTCGACGGCTCCGCTGCAGTCCACAGGCGCACCCCCCGTGATGACCGACATCCGCTGGGACATGCTCCCCCCCGAGGGCAGCCGCGAGATCGACAATCCGCGCCTGCACATCCGTTCGGATCGATCGAGCAGCACCCTCGCGCTGGATGGATCGCGCCCCGAAACTGCGGCGGCACAGCGGGCGCTTGCGGGCGCCGCCGGACCGGTCGCCTTCGCTGTGACGCACGAGGCTGGCACGCTCGCCTGCGACGGCCGGCTGTCGCGCCGATACGAAGGCGGGGGCGGCTGCCGGTTCGCCGCCGCCCCCGGCTTTGAACAGGCGCTCGCTAAGCACGGGATCAGGCCGGGCGATCGAAGTGACCTGCTCGCAATGCTTCTCGTCAATGCCACGATCGAGCTTGCCGACGGGCTGTCGCGTGCCGGGCTTCCCCCACAGGATGCGGACGAGCTGGTCGCCGCCGCAGCGCTGCGCGTCACACCCGCCTATGTCCGCGATCTGCGCGCGGCGCCAATGAAGCTCACCTCACTCGACGACGTCTTCGCCTGCCGCGCTCTTGGCATAAACGCCGCCTACGTCCGTGAGCTGGCGGGCGCGGGCTATACCGATCTCTCGCTTGAGGATGTCGTTTCGATGAAGGCGCTCGGCGTCACCGGCGACTATGCCCGGCGGATGAATGCAGCCGCGGCGGAGGTGAGCCAGTGAGAATCGCCGCCAGCCTGCTCACCATCGCTGCCGTTCTTTTTGTCCAACCCGCGCGCGCGCAAGACGCTCCGGCGAGCGGCGAGGCGCCGCTGCCTGAAGCCGCAAGGAGCGCAACGCTCGCGAAAGCGCTTGCGGGGAAAGTCTATACTCCCGCTGACTTTGTCCGATATGCGCCGCGCAACGCCCTTGACATGCTGAACCAGGTTCCCGGTTTTGCGATACGCGAGACCGAGACGGTGCGGGGACTGGGACAGGCGACAGGGAACGTGCTGTTCAACGGCGCGCGGCCCTCGACCAAATCGGACACGATCGCCACCCAGCTGACGCGCATCCCCGCCGCCAACGTCGAGCGGATCGAGATTGTCGACGGCGCGAGCCTCGATCTTCCGGGCCTTTCAGGGCAGGTTGCGAACATCGTCTTTCGCGCCGACAGCTTCTCCGGGCAATTCTCCTGGAAACCCGAATTCCGGGCGCATTACACCGACCCCCTGTTCACCCGGGCCGATATTTCGGTGCGGGGGCGCAAGGGTGATCTTGAATATGAGCTTGGCATCAACAACGACACGAGTTCGCGCAGCGGTGCGGGTGGCGGCACCGTCATCACCGACGGCACGGGCGCGGTCCTCGAGCACCGCAAGGACATCTGGAATACCCATTATGACACGCCCAAGCTCTCCGCCAAGCTGACCTGGGACCCCGCGGGCGACAGCATCGCACATCTTGGAGCGCATGTTCAGCGCCGCTGGTATCGCTATGACGAAGCCGGCGCCTGGAGAGCGCCCGGCGGGCTCGATCGCCTCCGGACCGTGCGCGAGACCGAGACGACCTGGAATTACGAGCTTGGCGGGGACTATCAGTTCGGCCTCGGCCCCGGAAAGCTCAAGCTGATCGGTCTTCGCCGGTTCAGCCACGAGCCGGTGTCGCAGGAGGTGGTTCTACGCCCCACCGACGGCTCGCCCGCGAGCGGCGATCGCTTCACCCAGACAGGCGACGTCGGGGAAACAATCGCCCGGGGAGAATATGACTGGAAGATGCTCGGCGGCGACTGGCAGCTCTCGGGCGAGGCGTCCTTCAACACACTGCGGAGCGTTGCACGGCTCTACACGCTTGACCCGGCCAACGACGATTTCGTCGAACTGCCCTTCCCGCAAGGCACGGGCGGGGTGAGCGAAGACCGCTATGAGGCCCTCCTCAGCTTCGGCCGCAAACTCACGGACAAGCTATCCTTCCAGCTCGTCGCGGGGGCCGAGCACTCGACCTTGACCCAGGACGGTGCAAACGGGCTCGAACGCAGCTTCTTCCGGCCCAAGGGATCGCTGACCCTTGCCTGGACCCCCACCGCGGGTCTCGATCTGTCGCTCAAGGCACAGCGACAGATCGAGCAGCTCGATTTCTACGACTTTCTGGCGCGCGCTTTCCTCAATGACGACAACAACAACGTCGGAAACGCCGACCTGCGCCCGCAGCAGAACTGGCGCTACGAGTTCGAGGCGAACAAATCGCTCGGCCGGTGGGGGTCGACCAAGCTTCAACTCGTCTATGTCGATGCGGAGGATTTCGTCGATGTCGTTCCGGTCGACGGGGGCGAGTCGGTCGGCAATATCGCCAGGGCATGGGCGGCAGCGGTCGCGTGGTCGGCGACGATCAATCTCGACCCTGCAGGACTGAAGGGCGTGAAGATCGACCTGAGCGTCGACATCGAGAAATCGGGGCTGCGCGACCCCTTTACCGGCGAGACGCGCCATTGGAGCGGGTTTCAGGATCGCTCGTCGGAGTTCTCGTTTCGCCATGACATTCCCGCGAGCAACTGGGCCTGGGGTGCCACGGCCGTCTACGGTCGCTACCAGCCCAATTACCGGCGCAATGAGGTCAACCGCACGTGGGAGGGCCCGGTGTTCGCTTCGCTGTTCGTCGAGAACAAGGATGTCATGGGAATGACCGTGCGCGCCGAGCTCTCCAATGCGATCGACGCGCGGTCCCGGCGCGAGAGGACGGTATACGAAGGTCTGCGGGGGGAAAGTCCGATTGCCTTCCACGAAAGCCGCGACCGACTGATCGGGCCGATCTTCAAATTCTCGGTGCGCGGGAAATTCTAGCGGCGATCGGCCCGCCCTGAGAAACCAACGTCCTGCCCCCTCGCGCAGTTGACGCGCGGTTGGGCGCGGTCACAAGCGGACTCGAGGCGGTCGCCCGGACCAAATGGCCCGGAACGCCCAATTTTCCAGACAGGGCGTTTATTCGGATATGAGTTTCTTCCATCGCTTCGGGGCGGCGTCGCACGGCATGGCCATCGACCTCGGCACGGTCAACACGGTCGTTTATGTCCGGGACAAGGGGATTGTGCTCAACGAGCCTTCGGTCGTCGCGCTCGAAACGCGCGACGGGGTGCGGCGGGTCAAGGTCGTCGGCAATGAAGCCAAGCTCATGATGGGCAAGACTCCGGCCAATATCCAGGCGATCCGCCCGCTGCGCGACGGCGTCATCGCCGATATCGATGTCGCCGAACAGATGATCAAGCATTTCATCACCAAGGTGATGGACGGGCAGAGCCGCTTTCGGCAGCGTAGCCAGGTTGTGATCTGCGTGCCCTCGGGATCGACGATGGTCGAGCGCCGCGCGATCCGGGACGCAGCTTCCAATGCGGGCGCGCTCACTGTCCAGCTTATCGAGGAATCGCTCGCCGCCGCGATCGGCGCCGGGCTGCAAGTCGCGGAGCCGATGGGCGAGATGGTCGTCGACATCGGCGGCGGGACGACCGAGGTCGCGGTGCTCTCGCTGGGCGGCATCGCCTACAGCAATTCGGTACGGGTCGGCGGCGACAAGATGGATGACATGATTTCCTCCTACATTCGCCGCAAACATAATCTGATGGTCGGCGAGATGACCGCCGAGCGGGTCAAGCTCACCATCGGCTGCGCCGTAGCGCCCGAGGGCAGCGGGCTGGTCATGGGCGTGAAGGGCCGCGACCTTGTGAACGGTCGTCCCGCCGAGGTCCGGGTGTCCGAGGCCGAAGTGGCCGAAGCTCTTGCCGAGCCGGTGGGCCAGATCGTCAGCGCCGTGCGTGCGGCGCTCGAACAGACCCCGCCTGAACTCGCAGCCGACATCATCGACGCCGGCATCACGCTGACGGGCGGGGGCGCACTGCTCCGCCGGATTGACGAGGCGATCGCCAAGGCGACGGGTCTCGACGTCCGGGTTGCCGACGATGCGCTGATGTGCGTGGCAAAGGGCGCAGGGCATGCCCTTGAGAACAGCACCTATCGCAATGTTCTGATCGCAGCCTGACCTTCAAAGCCTAGGTGTACGCATCGATTGCGGCGAGGTGGCGAGCACGCTCATCCTCCTCGAGAAACGATCCTGAAAAGCTGTTGCGCGCCAGCGTGACAAGTTCGGCGCGTGACAGGTCGAGCGCATCGGCGACAGCCTGATAATTGGCGTTCACATACCCCCCGAAATAGGAAGGATCGTCCGAATTGACCGTCGCGGCGAGTCCGGCTTCAAGCATCCGCCGGAGCGGGTGCGCCGCCATGTCATCGACGACGCGGAGCTTGAGATTTGAAAGCGGGCAGACGGTGAGGCACACCCCTGCGTCGGCGAGGCGGCGAACAAGCGCGGGATCCTCGAGGCTACGGTTGCCATGGTCGATCCGGTCGACCTTGAGAAAGTCGAGTGCTTCTTCCACATAGGCAGGTGGACCTTCTTCGCCGGCATGCGCAACAAGCTTCAATCCCAAAGAGCGCGCGAGGGCGAAGACCCGCGCGAACTTCGAGGGCGGATGGCCGACCTCCGACGAATCGAGCCCGACGCCGTCGATGCGCGCGATAAAGGGCAGCGCAGCATCGAGCGTCGCCTCGGCGTCCGCCTCGCTGAGATGACGAAGAAAGCAGAGGATCAGTTTCGAGGTCAGACCGTGCTGCTCGCGCGCCTCATCGAGCGCGCGGGCAATGCCTGCGATCATGGTCTCGAAGGCGACCCCGCGCTCGGTATGCCCCTGCGGATCGAAAAAAATCTCGACGTGGCGGACATTGTCTGCACGCGCGCGGGCGAGATACGCGGCCGTGAGTTCGTAGAAATCCTCTTCGGTGACGAGAACGCTCATTCCCTGGTAATAGATGTCGAGAAAATCCTGGAGGTTCGAAAAGGCATAGGCCTCGCGTACTTCCTCGACGCTCGCGAAGGGAATGGAGACGCCGTTGCGCTGCGCGAGCCTGAACATGAGCGCGGGTTCGAGCGAGCCTTCGATATGGAGATGCAGCTCCGCCTTAGGGAGCTCTGCGATGAACGCCGCCCGCTCGGCGGCCGAGGCAAAGCCGTCAGCCATGGGATGCCTTCTCCTCACGAAGAATAATCGCTGCCTCAGGCTTGTGGCGGCGGATTTCGTCGACCGACAGGCCGTGGAATTCGTGCGGAAAGATCAGCCAGCGGTCGGTCTCGTGAACGAAAAAGTCGGGAGCGAGGTCGGTGACGTTGCGGCGCGGCTTGTACCAGACGGTCGCAATGCGGATGTCGCGCGGCATATTATGGCGGCAGCGCGCCCGTAGTTCGCCCAGAAAGGCTCGGATGCTCCGCCCCGAATCGAACACGTCGTCGATGATGAGAAGGCGGTCGTCGGGGTTGAGCGTGTCGATCAGATAACCGAGCGCAAACACCTTCACTTCAGAGTCCTGCCGGTCGATATCATGGTAGGAAGAGGTACGGATCGCGATATGGTCGCAAGGCCGCCCGTGATAGTCGAGCAGTTCCTGGACCGCGATTCCGACCGGCGCGCCGCCGCGCCAGATGCCGACAAGATGGGTCGGCGCAAAGCCGCTTTCGAGGATCTGCATGCCGAGGCGCAGCGAATCGGCGAGCAGGCTGTTCGCGTCGATGTAGATTTTCCCGTCGTCGCTCATGACCCCGGGTTTAGGCCTGCCCCGCTCCGCTCGCAAGCTGAGCCCGTCAAACGGTCAGCACGATCTTTCCGACATGCGCGCCGGCCTGCATCCGCATATGGGCAGCGGCAGCTTCGGCGAGCGGGAAAACCTCGTCCATCGCGGGCTTCCACGCGCCTTCGCAGAGCAGCGGCCAGACGGCGCGGTGGATCTCGTCGGCGAGCGCAGCCTTGAACTCGGCGCTGCGCGCGCGCAGCGTCGAACCGGTCAGCGTCAGACGCCGCCGCATCACGTCCGACATGTCGATTTCCGCCTTCGCGCCGCGCTGAAAGGCGATGCTGACGTGGCGGCCATCCTCTGCGAGCGCTGCAAGGTTGCGCGGCACATAATCGCCGCCGACCATGTCGAGCACAGCATCGACCCCGCGTCCGCGGGTAAAGGCCTTCGCCGCGGCGACATAATCCTCGTTCGAATAATCGACGGCGAGGTCGGCGCCGAGCGCGCGCGCCGCCTCGCACTTTTCCGCACTGCCGCAGGTCACGACAGTTCGGATGTCGAACAGGCGGCAGAGCCCGATCGCGGTGGTGCCGATGCCGCTGGTACCGCCATGGACGAGCACCGTGTCCCCTTCCTTCACCCAGGCGCGCTCGAAGAGGTTGTGCCAGACCGTAAACATCGTCTCGGGCAGCGCCGCAGCCTCGGCCATCGAAAAGCCCTTGGGCACCGGCAGGCAGCTTCCTGCCGGCGCGACGCAATATTCGGCATAGCCGCCGCCAGCGACGAGCGCGCACACGGCTTGCCCCATGAGTTCCGGGTCGCCCCCCGGGCCGATCGCGGCGACGGTGCCTGCAACCTCAAGCCCTGGCAGGTCGGACGCGCCCGGCGGCGGCGGATAATATCCCATGCGCTGCAGCACGTCGGGGCGATTGACCCCGGCGGCCGAAACGCGAATCAGCACCTCGCCGGGACCGGGGCGCGGCACGGCGCGCGTCTCGGACAAGAGAACCTCTGGCCCGCCCGGTTCGCTGATGGCGACGGCGGTCATCCGTTCGGGCAGGCTGGTCACCCTATTTCCCCCACTTTGCATATATTTCTCGATTGGCGCGCCTTATTGACAGGCGAGGCGCGCGGGTCAACAGTCGCGCGCTTTCGAAATGCAGGGACCAGCGAGAAAGGACACGCCATGGACGATGACGACCTTCCCCGCCGCCAGGGCGACGCGCTCGCGGCCCTGACCCGCCAGCCGCTGGACCCGCTGTCCCTCGACGAACTCGACGAGCGTATTGCCGTGCTCCAGGCGGAAATCGAGCGCGTCCGGGCGCACAAGGCCGCCGCGGGAAGTTTCAAGGCGAGCGCGGAGGCGCTGTTCAGGAAGGGGTAGTTACCCCGCCGGACGCATCCGCACGAGAAGCTTGTCCTTGAGGACATAGTGGTGGAAGAGCGCGGCGGCGGCATGGAGGCCGATCAGCCAATATCCGATCGTGCCACCCAATTCGTGGAGCGCCTCGATCGTCTCGGCGAGACCCTCGTTCGGGGCGATGAGCGGCGGCAGCTCAATACCGAAAAACGGGATGGGTTTTCCATCGGCGCTCAGGATGAGCCAGCCGGCGAGCGGCATGCCGATCATGAGCAGATAAAGAGCAGAATGGGTCAGACCCGCGGTCCACCGCCGCCAGGCAGGTTCCGCCAGGGGTGCCGGTGCCGGCCAGACCAGCCGCGCCCCTATCCGGATCCACACGAGCGCGAAGACCAGGAGGCCGAGCATGAAATGCCATTGCTTGAACTCCTCGCGGATGTCGCTGCCTTTTGGCCAGAACTCCCTGAACTCGATCGCCGCATAGACGGCGGTTATGACGAGCAGCATCAGCCAGTGAAGCAGGATCGATGCCTGGGCATAATGTCCGGAGCGGTTGGCAGCTTTCATGGAATTTTCTCCCTCGCGCCACGCACCACAATATTGCCCTTCGGGCATTGATCCTGATCAACGCTGGCGGCGATCGAGGCGCCGGACCTCCGCCTTCGCCCAGCGGTCAATTTCCCAACGAAGCGTTAACCATAGTGCAAGCCTGATATCCTATTTTAGCTCCTGCCTCCGCTTTTCCCTTGCGGCGGGGCGGCGGCATCGCCACCTTAGCGTCCTAGGGGCGGCCTCTCCCCGGCTCGTCCCGCAAGGAGAACGACCATGCCGTCCTTTTCGGAGTCCCTCGAAAAGACCCTGCACAACGCGCTGAAAGCCGCGTCCGAGCGTCACCACGAATATGCGACGCTCGAGCATCTGCTCTATGCGCTGATCGACGATGATCACGCAGCAGAGGTCATGCGCGCCTGCGGTGTCACGCTCGACGATCTCCAGTCGGCGGTGGTCCATTATCTCGACACCGAACTCGATAGCCTGAAGGTGGAAGGACACAGCGACCCCAGCCCCACCAGCGGTTTCCAGCGCGTCGTCCAGCGTGCCATTCTGCACGTCCAGTCCTCGGGCAAGGATGAGGTGACGGGCGCCAACGTCCTCGTTGCGCTTTTTTCCGAACGCGAAAGCTATGCGGTCTATTTCCTCCAGCAGCAGGATCTGACCCGCCTCGACGCCGTCTCCTATCTCAGCCACGGCGTCGGCAAGGGCGGCAAGCCCGCCGCGCAGGCGGAACCTGAAGAAAAGGAAGAAGCGAAAGACAAGGAGGGTGCGAAGAACAAGAAGGAAACCGCGCTCGACCAGTTCACCGTCAACCTCAACGAGAAGGCGAAGGGCGGCAAGGTCGATCCGCTGATCGGCCGCAGCGCCGAGGTCGACCGCACGATCCAGATCCTCTGCCGCCGCAGCAAGAACAACCCGCTTTATGTGGGCGACCCGGGCGTTGGCAAGACCGCGATCGCCGAGGGACTCGCGCGCAAGATCGTCGAGGGCGACGTGCCCGAGGTTCTGAAGGAAGCGGTAATCTATTCGCTCGATATGGGCGCGCTCCTCGCCGGTACGCGTTACCGCGGCGATTTCGAGGAGCGGCTGAAACAGGTCGTGTCCGAACTCGAAGGTCTGCCGCACGCGATCCTCTTCATCGACGAGATCCACACGGTCATTGGTGCCGGGGCCACCAGCGGCGGCGCGATGGACGCCTCGAACCTGTTGAAACCCGCGCTATCGGGGGGCGTCATCCGCTGCATCGGGTCGACGACCTACAAGGAGTTTCGCAATCACTTCGAGAAGGACCGCGCGCTGCTGCGCCGTTTCCAGAAGATCGACGTCATCGAACCGAGCCTTGAAGACACGAAGAAGATTCTCGCCGGGCTGCGCGAAGCGTTCGAGAGCCATCACAACGTCAAATATACGAACGACGCCATCAACGCCGCGGTCGACCTCTCGGCGCGCTACATCAACGACCGAAAGCTCCCCGACAAGGCGATCGACGTGATCGACGAAGTCGGCGCGATGCAGATGCTGGTGCCGCCTTCGAAGCGGCGCAAGACGATCACGGCCAAGGAGATTGAGGCCGTGATCGCGACCATGGCGCGCATCCCGCCCAAATCGGTGTCGAGCGACGACAAGCGGGTGCTCGAAACGCTCGAAACCGACCTCAAGCGCGTAGTGTTCGGCCAGAATGTCGCAATCGAGGTCCTGTCTTCGGCGATCAAGCTGAGCCGCGCAGGCCTGCGCGATCCCGAAAAGCCGATCGGCAACTATCTCTTCTCGGGTCCCACCGGCGTCGGCAAGACCGAGGTTGCAAAGCAGCTGGCGCACCTGCTCGGCATTCCGCTCCAGCGCTTTGACATGTCGGAATATATGGAGCGGCACAGCGTGTCGCGTCTGATCGGCGCGCCTCCGGGCTATGTCGGCTACGACCAGGGCGGACTCCTGACTGATGCGATCGACCAGAATCCGCATTGCGTACTGCTGCTCGACGAGATCGAGAAGGCACACCCCGACCTGTTCAACATCCTCTTGCAGGTGATGGATCACGGCCGGCTGACCGACCATCACGGCAAGACGGTCGATTTTCGCAACGTCATCCTCATCATGACGACCAACGCGGGCGCGAGCGACATGGCGCGCGAGTCGATCGGGTTTGGCCAGGCGACGCGCGAGGATGCGCAGGAGGAAGCGGTGAAGAACCTCTTCACCCCGGAGTTCCGCAACCGCCTCGATGCGATCGTGCCGTTCGGCTATCTGCCGCCCGAGGTCGTTGCGCGTGTGGTCGACAAGTTCATCCTCGAACTTGAGCTCCAGCTCGCCGATCGCAACGTCCACATCCAGCTCGACGAGGCGGCGCGCGGGTGGCTGACCACGAAAGGCTATGACAAGCTCTATGGTGCGCGCCCGATGGGCCGCCTGATCCAGGAAAAGATCAAGCAGCCGCTCGCCGAGGAACTGCTCTTCGGCAAGCTCGTCCACGGCGGCGAGGTCAAGGTGAAGATGAAGGAGGGCGAGGACGCCAAGGTCGGCAACCCCCTCACTTTCGAAATTACCCCCGCGCCGCCCAAGGGCGGCAAGGGCAAGGCGAAGGGCAAGGCCGAAAAAGTAGCAGAATGACGGAGAGCCATTGGCGCGTCAGATGGGGCTGCTGAGACCATCATGGTCGATGAGCGGGATATTCTGCACGCCTTGGCGTCTGTCCAATGAGATGGAGGTTGCTCGCACGCGCATGGAGCGCTGAAAGTCGGAGCCTGAGACGCGCCAGGTGGATGGCCCGCCAAACCCCTCCCCTTCCGGGGGAGGGGCTTCGGCGCTTGCAGAGCTAGCTTTTTGACCCTCTGGCGCCTATATCATCCCCATGTACGATTATGTATCTGTAACGACCGCCGATGCTGCGGCCCCGACCCCCGTGCGCGACGGCACGATCAAGCTGCACGATGAGGCGGGTTTTGCCGGTATGCGCAAGGCGGGCCGGCTGTCCGCCGAGATTCTCGACGCGCTCGTCCCCTTCATACGGCCCGGCGTGACGACCGCGGCGATCGACGAGCTTGTCCGCACAATGATGCTGGCGGGCGGCGGGATCCCCGCCACGCTCGGCTATCGCGGCTTTACCCACAGCTGTTGCACCAGCATCAACCATGTTGTCTGTCACGGAATTCCTGACGACAAGCCGCTGCGCGAGGGCGACATCATCAATGTCGACGTCACCAGCATCGTTGACGGATGGCACGGCGACACCAGCCGCATGTATCTCGTCGGCGAGGTGCCAATCAAGGCGCGGCGACTCGTCGAAGTGACCTATGAATGCCTGATGCTGGGCATCGAGCAGGCAAAGCCCGGCAACAGGATGGGCGATGTCGCACATGCGATCCAGAGCCATGCCGAGCGTCACCGCTATTCGGTGGTCCGCGATTTTTGCGGCCACGGGCTCGGCCAGATGTTCCACGACGCGCCCGAGGTCGTCCACGCCGGGCGCCCCGGCACGGGCCCTGAACTGAGGCCCGGCATGTTCTTCACCATCGAGCCGATGATCAATACCGGCAAATATGCGGTGAAGATGCTGCCCGACGGATGGACTGCGGTCACGCGTGACCGCTCGCTCTCCGCGCAGTTCGAGCACAGCATCGGCATCACCGAAGACGGGTGCGAGATTTTCACCGCAAGTCCGCAGGGGCTGAACGCGCCGCCCTGGCAATAATGGGGGGCCCACGGGGTCGGATACCGGGTTCACCCCTCGCCTTCTGCTTTTCCCCCTTGCACCCCGCCCCCTTCCGGCGCAGACTTGACGTAAACGTCAAGTATAGGCGTCTAATGGGAGAGCATTAAATGGCGAAGAAGGTCTTTTCGGCAGCGCTGCTGGGCGGCGCGATGCTGGCGCTGGCGGCGTGCAACGCGTCGAAGTACGACAGTATCTCGGGCGGCGGTTCGCTCGATGAGGCCGAAAAGGCGAGCGAAACCTTGCTCAAGACCGGCGGCACCGGCGACGATTGGGGCGGCATCGGCTATAGCTATGATGAACAGCGCTTCAGCCCGCTGACCGACATCAACGACAAGAATGTCGGCGACCTCGGAATCGCCTGGTACGCCGATCTCGAGGATGCGCGCGGGCAGGAGGCGACCCCCGTCGTCGTCGATGGCGTGCTCTACGTCAGCCACGCCTGGTCAAAGGTCGATGCGTGGGACGCCGCGACCGGCAGGAAGCTGTGGAGCTTTGACCCCGAGGTCCCTGGCGAGCGCGCAGTCAGTGCGTGCTGCGACGTCGTCAATCGCGGCGTCGCTGTGTGGGGCGACAAGGTCTTTGTCGGAACGCTCGATGGCCGCCTCATCGCCCTCGACCGCAAGACGGGTCAGCAAATCTGGTCGACGCAGACCTTTGACAAGCGCAAGCCCTATACGATCACCGGGGCCCCGCGCGTCGTGAAGGACATGGTGCTGATCGGCAATGGCGGCGCCGAATTCGGGGTACGCGGCTATGTCACCGCCTATGACGCCGATACGGGCAAGCAGCGCTGGCGCTTCTACACCGTGCCCAATCCCGACAAGCGCGCCGACAACGCCGCGAGCGACGCCATCTTTGCTTCGAAAGCCAATGCCACCTGGTCCGACGAGGGGGAGTGGAAAGTCTCGGGCGGCGGCGGCACGGTCTGGGACGCGATTGTCTATGACAAGGATCTCGACCAGATCTATCTGGGCGTCGGTAACGGCAACCCCTGGAACCACGGAACGCGCTCCAACGGCGAGGGCGATAACTGGTTCCTGTCCTCGGTTGTCGCTCTCGACGCTGTGACCGGTGCCTATAAATGGCATTATCAGGAAACCCCGGCCGAAACGTGGGACTATACCGCGACCCAGCCGATCATCCTTGCCGAGCAGATGATCGACGGCAGGCCGGTGAAGGTCTTGTACCATGCACCCAAGAACGGCTTCTTCTTCACGATCGACCGCGCGACGGGCACGCTGATCGACGCCAAGCCCTTCGTCGACGGGATCAACTGGGCAACGGGCTATGACCTTGCGACGGGCCGTCCGATCGAAAATCCCGAATCGCGCTTCTACAAGACGGGCAAGCCCTTCATCGCCGTTCCGGGCGCGCTCGGCGCGCACAATTGGCATCCGATGAGCTTCAATCCGAAGACGGGCCTTGTCTATATCCCGGCGCAGCAGATCCCGCAGGGCTATCTTCAGGACATGGACGAGCTCGACAAGCGAAAGGTGCTCGGATTCAACGTCGGCACCTCGCTCAACAAGACGATGCTGCCTGACGACGTCGCCGCTTTCAAGGCCGCGGTCGCCGCAACGACAGGACGCCTCGTCGCCTTCGACCCGCGCACCGGCAAGGTCGCCTGGGGCGTCGACTATCCAGCCGCCTGGAACGGCGGCACGATGACAACGGCAGGCAACCTCGTCTTCCAGGGCACGAGCACCGGCCGCTTTCGCGCCTATTCGGCCGACAGCGGCAAGCAGCTCCTCGACCTCGACATGCAGTCGGGCATCGTCAGCGCGCCGTCGACCTTCCGCGTGGGCGGCGTTCAGCATATCGCCTTCCAGACCGGCAAGGGCGGCGCCTTTCCGCTCGTCGCAGGCGTAGCGGGCGGGGTAACGCGCAAGGTGCCGAACCTGCCGCGCCTCGTCGTGCTCAAGCTCGGCGGTACCGTGCAGCTCCCCGCGCCCCCGGCGACCACGACGCTCGCGTGGAACCCGCCGCCGCAATTCGGCAGTGCGGCCCAGGTCGCGGCGGGCAAGGCACACTATGGTCGCTATTGCCAAGTCTGCCATGGAGACAGCGCGATCGGCAATGGCTTCACGCCAGACCTTCGCGTCTCCGGCACCCTCTCCAGCGCCGATGCGTGGAAGAGCGTGATCCTCGACGGCGCGCTCCAGGATCGGGGCATGGTCAGCTTCGCCCGTGTCCTCACCGCCGCCGATGCCGAGGCGATCCGTTCCTACGTCATCGACCGCTCGAACTGGACCAAGGCCAATCTGCCAGACGCATCGGCGCCGGTCGGGCGGTAAGCGGCGGGCGTATCGCGCTCTGACTTGCGCCGCAAAAGCGGCGCCGGTGATCCCTTGGTGACGAGACGTTCCTTCTCTCGTGCGGCACGACCTTCGGGCAACCCCGATCGACCGCCCGGCGCCCGCAATGCCGCTTTTTTAGGCACCGCCGACGCCTGAGTGCCCACACCTTGGGCAATGCCGCGATCGATCGCCGGAAATCTCCGCAAAAGGCCGCGATTCGCCAATTGGCACGGCTCTTGATTGGTGCAAGATGGCGGGACACCGCACCGACTCGACCGGCCAAACCGGACCAGGCGCGCCTGATCCGGCATTGACTGCGAGCCGTGGCGGATAGTCCAAAGGGGATCATAAGCGTGAAGAAGATCGAGGCGATAATCAAACCGTTCAAGCTGGACGAGGTGAAGGAAGCGCTGCACGAAGTCGGGGTCAGTGGCATCACCGTTACCGAGGCCAAGGGCTTCGGGCGCCAGAAGGGTCACACCGAACTTTATCGCGGCGCTGAATATGTCGTCGATTTCCTGCCCAAGGTGAAGCTTGAGGTTGTCGTCGACGACAATATGGCGGAGCGCGTTGTCGAGGCGATCGCGGCCGCCGCGCAGACCGGCCGCATTGGCGATGGCAAGATATTCGTGATCCCCATCGAGACCGCGCTTCGTATCCGCACCGGCGAGCGCAACGAGGACGCCCTCTAGGGTCCGCCTCCGCCCATCCAGTTCAACACCCCCGGACGACCGGGACATCATCGCAAGAAGGACGTTCAGACCATGGCCACCAAGCCCAAGGATATCATTGCGCGGATCAAGGAAAACGACATCGAGTGGGTCGACCTGCGTTTCACCGACCCCAAGGGCAAATGGCAGCATCTCACGATGTGCGCCGGCGTGATCGATGAGGATGCACTCGAAGATGGGCTCATGTTCGACGGTTCGTCGATCGCCGGCTGGAAGGCGATCAACGAAAGCGACATGATCCTGAAGCCCGACCTCGAGGCGGTTTATGACGACCCCTTCTCGGCGACCCCGATGCTCGTCATCTTCTGCGACATCGTCGAGCCCTCGACCGGCGAAGGCTATGCGCGCGACCCGCGCACGACCGCGAAGCGCGCCGAGGCGTATCTCGGCTCAACGGGCATCGGCGACACCGTCTATGTCGGTCCCGAGGCGGAATTCTTCATGTTTGACGATGTGCGGTTCGAAACCGGCTACAACAAGTCGGGTTTCGAGATCGACGATGTCGAGCTGCCGACCAACACCGGCCGCAGCTATGAAGGCGGCAATCTTGCGCACCGTCCGCGCGCCAAGGGCGGCTATTTCCCCGTCGCGCCGGTCGACAGCGCGGTCGACATCCGCGCCGAGATGGTCTCGACGATGCTCGAACTCGGCCTGCCGTGCGACAAGCATCATCACGAAGTCGCCGCAGCGCAGCACGAACTCGGCCTGACCTTCGGGACGCTGACCCAGACCGCCGACCGCATGCAGATCTACAAATATGTCGTGCACCAGGTCGCGCACGCCTACGGCAAGACGGCGACCTTCATGCCCAAGCCGATCAAGGACGACAACGGCAGCGGCATGCACACGCACTTCTCGATCTGGGAAAAGGGCAAGCCGCTTTTTGCCGGAAACGGCTATGCGGGCCTCAGCGACATGTGCCTTTACTTCATCGGCGGCGTCATCAAGCACGCCAAGGCCCTCAACGCCTTCACCAACCCGACGACGAACAGCTACAAGCGTCTTGTTCCGGGCTTTGAGGCGCCGGTGCTGCTTGCCTATTCGAGCCGCAACCGTTCGGCATCGTGCCGCATCCCCTATGGCGCGGGCGCCAAGGCGAAGCGCGTCGAGTTCCGCTTCCCCGACGCGATGGCGAACCCCTATTTGTGCTATGCGGCGCTGCTGATGGCGGGTCTCGACGGCATTCAGAACAAGATCCATCCCGGCGAGGCAATGGACAAGAATCTCTATGACCTGCCGCCCGAGGAACTGAAGGAAGTGCCGACCGTGTGCGGCAGCTTGCGCGAAGCGCTGGAATCGCTGACGGCCGACCACGACTTCCTGCTGAAGGGCGACGTGTTCTCGAAGGATCAGATCGAGGCCTATATCGAACTGAAGTGGGACGAGGTCTATCGCTTCGAGCAGACCCCGAGCCCGGTCGAATTCGACATGTACTACAGCGCCTGATCCTTCGCGATTGGCGGGGTAAGACGGGGGGCGTCCGGCTCGAGGGGAGCCGGGCGCCCCTTTTTGCTGGAGAAAGGAGCCCCCGATGGCGGGCCGGGAACTTCCTGCCTCCGCCACCCATTTCATCTTCGCGAGGGGAAAGCCGCGAAGGAAAGATCATGGTCGCCCCTCTCACCGCCACTGCCATCAACTGTTCGCTCTCGACCGGCGGCCGCGAAAGTTCGACCGATGCAATGCTGGCGGTACTCACCGAGCATTTCGAGGCGGAGGGGGTGAGCGTCGAAGGCCCGATCCCGATCGCAGCGCACGACGTCAAATGGGGCGTCACATCGGATGAAGGCGAAGGCGACGACTGGCCGCAAATCCGCGAGCGCATCCTCGCGGCTGACATCCTCATATTCGGCACTCCGATCTGGATGGGACAAGCCTCGAGCGTCGCGAAGCTGGTCATGGAGCGGATGGACGCCTTCCTCTCCGAAACCGACGACAAGGGCCGCATGCCGAGCTATTCGAAAGTCGCAGTCGCTGCGATCGTCGGCAATGAGGATGGGGCCCACAATGTCTCCTCGCAGATCTTCCAGGCGTTGAACGACGTCGGCTGGACGATCCCCGCGGTCGCCGCCTGTTACTGGGTCGGCGAAGCGATGGGATCGGTCGACTTCAAGGATCTGAAGGAGCGCCCCGCGAAGGTCAGCGAGACCGCGAAGATGGTCGCGGCCAACGCCGCGCATCTGGCGCGGATCCTGAAAGCCTCGCCCTATCCGGGGTGACGCCTTGCTCGCAGCACATGCAGCGGCCACAAGGGGGCAAGGGAGACTCCTTGAATGAAATCGCTTGCTGCGCTTATTGCCCCTTCGCTCCTCTTGGCCGCACCCGCGAGCGCACAGCTATCGCTCGCGGAGCAAAGGATCGCAGCGACGGTTGAAGCCGAACAACACCGCTCGATCGCGCTGCTCGAGCGGCTGGTCAACCAGAACAGCGGCTCGCTCAATCTTGAGGGCGTTGAAAAGGTCGGCGCGATGATGCGCGCCGAGCTTGAGGCACTCGGCTTTGCGGTGACGTGGAAGCCGATGCTCGAGACGGGGCGCGCGGGTCACCTGATCGCGGTCCACAAGGGTCGCCCGGACACAAAGCGACTGCTGCTGATCGGGCATCTCGACACGGTGTTCGAACCCGATTCGCCCTTTCAGACCTTCAGCCGCAAGGGCGACATCGCCACGGGACCCGGGGTGGGCGACGACAAGGGCGGCATGGTGGTCATGCTCGCCGCGCTGCGTGCCATGCAGGCGGCGGGAACGCTGAAGGGCGCCAGTATCGAGATTCACCTGACCGGCGACGAGGAGGATGCGGGCGACCCGATCTCGAGGTCTCGCGCCGACCTCATCGCCGCGGGCAAGCGAAGTGACGTCGCGCTTGATTTCGAAGGACTGGTGCGCGACCGCGGCGCCGACATGGGATCAGTCGCGCGCCGTTCCTCCGAAAGCTGGACGGTGACGACGACGGGCAAGGCAAACCACAGCTCGGGCATCTTCAGCACCGAATCAGGCGACGGCGCCATCTATGAACTTGCGCGCATCATCCACCGCTTTCGCACCGAGCTTCCTGAGCCCAACCTGACCTTCAGCGTCGGATTGATTGCCGGCGGACAGGAAGCGTCACTGGACGACGGCGGCATCCGGGCGAGCGCGAGCGGCAAGACCAATATCATCGCAGCGACCGCGGTGGCGCGCGGCGACCTTCGCACGCTGTCGGCCGAGCAGGCAGCGCGGGTGAAAGCGAAGATGGCGGCGATTGTTGCCGAACATGCGCCAGGAACCGGCGCGAGACTTGCCTTCGATCCGGGCGGCTACCCCGCGATGGCGCCGACCGAGGGGAACCTGGCGCTTCTCGCCAGGCTCAACGGGGTCAACCGCGATCTTGGTTTTGCCGAAATGGCCGCACTCGATCCGCTAAAACGCGGTGCAGGCGATATCAGCTTCGTTGCCGCCGACGTCGACAGCCTTGCAGGCCTCGGCCCCTACAGCACCGGCGACCATGCACCAGGCGAGACGCTTGAGCTTCCCTCGATTGCCCGCCAGGCCACGCGTGCTGCGATCCTGATGTCGCGCCTCGCGGCGGAAAGGCGCTAAAGGCTGGCAGCCTCCGCTCCTTTCGCGACCCGATCGGCATTTGGGCCACAGGACAAAATGACAGTTGATCCTCACAGCGGTCCGGGGTTCTCGTGCGCTCCCGAAAGCGATAGGCGTCGCCATGACAGGCCCTTGCCCTGCGTCTCGGCCAATGGCCAGGCATGACGAAATCAGGCAGGGCGCTTGATTCATTCGCGCCAGCGCTTAGGTAGCAAAGCGAGACGTATTTTCACGCCGATGGGAGACAGAGGATGAGCACCGAACAGCATTTCAAGCAGAATTTCATCGGCGGCCAATGGGTCGACAGCAAGGGCGGCAAGGAACATCAGGTCATCAACCCGGCGACCGAAGAGCCCGCCTCCACTATCGTCCTCGGCACCGCAGCCGATGTTGACGATGCGGTCGCCGCAGCGAAGGAGGCGTTCAAGAGCTGGTCGCAGACGACGCGCGAAGAGCGGCTGGCCATCCTCAACCGGATCGTGGAAGAATATAAGAAGCGCGGCGCCGATCTCGCCAAATCGATGGCGGCGGAAATGGGCGCACCGGTCAGCTTCGCGGCCACAGCGCAGGTCGGCGCAGGTATCGGGGGCTTTCTGGGCACGATCGCTGCACTCCAGGATTTCAGCTTCAGCGAGCAGCATGGCGCGAACAAGGTCGTCTACGAACCGATCGGCGTCGTTGGCATGATCACGCCATGGAACTGGCCGCTCAACCAGATCGCGCTCAAGGTCGCCCCCGCGCTTGCTGCGGGCAACACGATGGTCCTGAAGCCATCCGAGGAATGCCCGGGAAATGCGACGATCTTCGCCGAGATTCTCGAAGCCGCTGGCGTGCCGCCGGGGGTTTTCAACCTCGTTCAAGGCGATGGCCCGACAGTCGGCAATGCGATCGCGGCGCATCCGGGGATCGAGATGGTGAGCTTCACCGGATCGACCCGCGCGGGCATTCTCGTCGCAAAGGCGGCCGCCGACACGGTCAAGCGCGTCCATCAGGAGCTCGGCGGCAAGTCGCCGAACATCGTCCTGCCCGATGCCGATCTTGAAGCCGTGCTGCCCCCGACGGTCCAGGGCGTTCTCGTCAACACCGGGCAGAGCTGCATCGCCCCGACCCGCATCCTCGTCCACAAGGACCGCGAGAGCGAGGCGGTCGGCGTGATCAAGGCGATGTTCGACGGCACGCAGGTCGGCGATCCGATGACCGAAGGCGCCCATATCGGCCCGGTCGTCAACAAGGCGCAGTTTGACAAGATTCAGGGCCTGATCCAGTCGGCGATCGACGAAGGCGCGAAGCTGGAAACGGGCGGCACCGGTCTGCCCTCCAACGTCAATCGCGGCTTTTATGTGAAGCCGACGGTCTTCTCGGGCGTCACGCCGAATATGCGAATCGCCAAGGAGGAAATCTTTGGTCCCGTCGCAACGGTGATCGCCTATGATGACCTCGACGAGGCCGTCGAAATCGCCAACGACACCGAATATGGCCTGTCTGCCGTCGTATCGGGCGATCCCGCCAAGGCAGCCGAGGTTGCGCCGAAACTGCGCGCCGGCATGGTCGCGGTGAACGCCTGGGGCCCCGGGCCAGGAGCCCCCTTCGGCGGCTACAAGGCGTCGGGCAACGGCCGTGAAGGCGGATTGTTCGGACTCAAGGATTTCATGGAAGTCAAAGCGATCAGCGGCATCCCGGCCTGATCGCCGGAAAATCTCGTCCTCCCGGTCCAGTCCGGGGGGACGGGTCGAGGGACGCAAGCACTTCCCTCCCCGCGTGCGGGAGGGGTTTTGCGTTGGACAATCTGCGGCTAAACGCCCGCCATGACCAACCGCTCGCCGCTCGCCCCTGCATCCTTCCCCGCGCTTCCCGAGATTGCCGGGGTTACGCTCCGCGTGGCGCGTGCGCGCTACAAGGACTGGGACCGCTGCGACCTCACCTATGTCGAACTCGCCCCCGGCACCACGGTCGCGGGCGTGTTCACGCGTAACGTCTGTTGCTCGTCCGAAGTCGAACTGGGCCGCGAGCAGGTGAAGGACGGCAGCGGCCGTGCGCTGATTGTCAACGCCGGCAACAGCAACGCCTTTACCGGCTATCGCGGGCGCGAGGCGGTCGAGCAGATCATGGCGCAGGTCGCCGCGCACCTGGGCTGCGAAGCGCGCGAAGTCTTCGTCAGTTCAACGGGCGTGATCGGCGTACCGCTGCCCAAGGACAAGGCCCGCGAGGGCGTTGCCGCGGCGCTGACCGCCGCGCCCTGTTCGTGGGAAGTCGCGGCAGAAACGATCGGCACCACTGACACCTTTGCCAAGGGCGCGGCGTCAAGTGCCATCGTCGGCGACCGGACGGTCCACGTCGCCGGGATCGTCAAGGGATCGGGGATGATCGCGCCCGACATGGCGACGATGCTCGGCTATATCTTCACCGACGCCGCAGTCGCGCCCGCGCTGTTGCAGGCGATGCTGACCAAGGCGACCGGCGGCAGCTTCAACAGCATCACCGTCGACAGCGACACGTCGACCAGTGACACGGTGCTGTTGTTTGCAACGGGACAGGCGGGAAACCCCACCCTCGCCTCGTGGGACGATGGCGGCGCTGACGCGCTTTACGCTGCGATCCGCGAGGTTGCCCTCGACCTTGCCCATCAGGTCGTGCGCGATGGCGAGGGGGCGTCGAAGTTCATCGAGGTCGAAGTGACGGGCGCGGTCAGCGACGACAGCGCCAAACGCGTTGCGCTCGCCATCGCCAACTCGCCGCTCGTCAAGACCGCGGTCGCGGGCGAGGACGCCAATTGGGGCCGCGTCGTGATGGCCGTGGGCAAGGCGGGCGAGCCCGCGGACCGGGACCGGCTCGCGATCCGTTTCGGCGATCATTGGGTCGCAAAGGAGGGCTTGCCCGTGGATGGCTATGACGAGGCGCCGGTTGCGGCGCATCTCAAGGGCCAGGATATCCGTATCGGCGCCGACCTGGGGCTGGGCGAGGGACGCGCGACCGTTTGGACGTGCGACCTCACGCACGGATATATCAGCATCAACGCGGACTATCGCAGCTGAGCCTGATTTGCCAGGGCGCCCCGGCGCGCAAACCTGCGCGCCGACCAGAGGAGGCTGTCATGGCAAGCCACGAAGACTTCGCCGATCTGCCCTGCTTTCGAGATCAGCTCGAAACGGTGTAAAGGCTATCCATCCGAAACGTGGGTCAAGCGTGGGCTCCGCCCGTCCACGGCGACAAGGAACTGGTCGAAAAGCTCGGCCGGAAAGACCTTTGCCCATGCGGATCAGGGCAAAGGTTTCCGCAATTGCTGCCTTACATCGGGTCGGTTTCGACGGATCAGAGCGGCATGACTATTGGCGCGAGTAGGGCAAGTGCCCGGCGCCGGCGATCCGGCGCCGGAGATTTCGCTTTACAGTGCGCCTTCCAGCCAGCCCTTGAGGGCGCTTTTCGGGGCAGCGCCGACCTTGGTCTCGGCGATCTCGCCATTCTTGAAAAGGATCATCGTAGGGATGCCGCGCACGCCGTATTTGGCGGGGGCATTGGGGTGATCGTCGATGTTGAGCTTGGCGATCACGACCTTGTCGCCCAGTTCATCCGAGATTTCCTCAAGGGCAGGGCCGATCATCTTGCACGGACCGCACCATTCGGCCCAGAAATCGACGAGAACCGGCGTTTCGCTGTCCAGCACATCGGCCTGAAAGCTGTCGTCGGTGATCGCTTTGGTACCCATCATCTTACTCCTGAATTCCCTCTTGGCATCCAAGCTAGGCAGTCGGGGGTCCTGGCTCAAGCCCCGCGGGGGACAAATTCGACTTGGCGGCCGGCAAGGCGGGCTTGTGCGCGTCGAGGATCGCGTCGCCGAGATCGATCAGCTTGGGCGCCGCGGTATAGAGCAACGCCGACTGGACACGCCGCCCGGGGAAGATGACGCGAAGCGCATCGCGGTAGGCCGCCATCTGGCGAAGGTAGGCGGGCGCGACATCGGCCGCGCTTTCGGGCACCTGCCGCCCGGTCTTGTAATCGATCACGGTCACCGTCACTTCGGTGACGAGGAGCCGGTCGACGATCCCGGTGACGACCAGCCCGCCATCGACCACGGCCGACAGGGGGACTTCGGCAAGGCTCCCGGGCCCGAACAGCGCGGCGTGTGCCGGATCGCCCAGCACCGCAAGCACCTCATCGGCCATCGCTTCCCGCTCCGCGGCGCCAAGCTCCGGCGCCTGCCGCGCGAGCCAGCGCAGCGCCGCGGCGCGGCGCTTGTCCTCGCCAATCGGGGGCAGCCGTTCGAACAAGGCGTGGAGGAGCAGCCCTCGCGTCACGGCATCGGCGCGCACCGTCCCCTGCGGCGGCAGCGCGACATCGTCTTCGCCAAGGGCCGAAGGTGCGAGCGGGCGGGGCGGGCGCGCCTCCTCGGGCGCCGGGGCGTGCGCCCATGCAGGGAAGATGAGCGGCGGCAAAGCCGCCTTTGCAGCCTTCTCGCGCCGCGCCCATTTACCCGGGTTGGCACGGTGGACACGGCGCTTGCCCCAGTGCTGTCCTGCCTCTTCCCAATCGCATCCCATGTTGGTGAGAATATTCTCAAGGGCGGCGTGCCAGCTCGTCTCCGGCACGCTATGGTCGGGCTTCTTCGTGACCCCCGCGACGACCAATATTTCCTCAGCGCGCGTCATGGCCACGTAGAAAAGACGCCAATGTTCCTCGGCCGCGGCCTCCGCTTCCTTCTGATAGGCCTCGGCGAGCGCGCCATGCCGCTCGTCGGCAGGGAGCGCGAAGACGGGCAGCTTTTCCCATCCGGCGACGTCGACGTGGAACGGCCGGTGGCCGATCGCCGCGTCGTCGGTCGCATCGGCGAGGATAACGATGGGGGCCTGCAGCCCCTTCGAACCGTGCACCGTCATCACGCGCACGACGTCGCTGCGCGCCTCGGTCTGGCGCTTGATGTCGGCGCCGCTCCCCGACACCGCGGTCAGAAAGCCGAGCAAGGAAATAGTCTCGCGCGTCTCGAACTTGAGCGCCTGGTTCAAAAGCTCGTCGATCGGATCACGCGCCTCGCGCCCCAGCCGCCCATAAAGCTTGCGCCGTCCGTCGATCGGCCCCGACAGCACCGTTTCCAGAAAGCGGAAGGGCGTCGTGAAATCGGCCATGCGCAGGAGGTGGCGCAGCGCTTCCATCGTGGCGGCGGGAACGTCGCCCTCGACCTTTCGCAGATGCTCCCAGATCGCCGCGCGGCCGCGGTTGCGGGTCCGCTGGTAAAGCTCGTCCTGCGTCCAGCCGATCAAGGGCGAAACAAGCAGCGCGGCGAGGTTGAGATCGTCGAGCGGCTGCACCGCAAAGCGCATCGCCGCCATCAGATCCTGCACTGCAAGGGGCTGGGTGAGCGCGAAGCGATCGACGCCCGCCACGGGTACGTGAAGCGCCTGCAGCCGCGCGACAATTCGCGCCGCAAGATCGCGCCGCCGCCGCACGAGGATCATGACGTCGCCCGGCACGACCGGCCGGCCGTCCTTGCCGTGCTGGATCCACCCCTGGACCTCGTCGGCGATCGCCCGCGCAAGCCGCATCGAGGCAGGATCCGACGCGGGAGCGGTGCCTTCGCCGCTCTCGTCCTCGCCAGGCTCCTCCGCGTCGGCGCCGAGCGCCTTGCCGACAGCGAGCGGCGCCCAAAGCTCCACCTGCCCTGCCTGGGCCTCGCGATTGGGGCGGTGAGGCGGCTCCTCGCCGACGAGGCCCATCATTTTCGCGCCCCCTGCCGCGAGCCAGGCATCGGCGACCGCGAGCACGGCGGGGGTCGAGCGATAGTTGGAGACAAGATCGACTTGCCGGAACGCCTGCCCTGCCCGCTCTCCGAGCGCGTGAAACAGGGTGCGCGCCTTCTCAAAGGCGCTTGGGTCAGTGCCCTGAAAGCCGAAGATCGCCTGCTTGCGGTCGCCGACGGTGAACAGCGTGCGGACGCGCTCTTCCTTCGCGCCGCTCCCGGCGAAAAATTCTTCGGCGAGCGACAGGACAATCCCCCACTGGCGCATATTGGTGTCCTGCGCCTCGTCGACCAATATGTGATCGGTGCGCTGATCGAGCTTGAAGCGCACCCATTCGCCAAATTCGCTGACGCGCAGCAACGCGCCGGCCAGACTGATCAGATCGTCGAAATCGGCAAGCCCCGCCTCGCGCTTGGCGCGCGCATAGGCTCCGGCGAAACGGCTCCCGAGCCTCCACGCCGTCGCAAGCTCGTCAGCAACGCGCATTGCCGTGGCCGTGCCGAGCAGCCCCTTTCCTCCCTCAACGATGCGCAGTGCCGCATCGAGGCAATCCTTCATCTTGCCCTTGTCGCCCACGAAGTCGACGCGCAGTTCGCCCTTGCCGGTCAGGAAGCAGGATATAAGCTCGCCGAGCATCGCGGCGCGGGTGTCAGCGTCGACCATCAGCCAGCTGCGCATCAGGTCGGCGCAGGCGAGCCCCTTGCTGCTTCCCCAGGCCGCGCCGCTCGACGCGACGGCCTGGATATCCGCATCCGAGATCAGGTTTCCTGCCAGCTGTTCGCGAAGCCACGCATCAGGATCGCCCGTCGGAAGAGCAAAGGCCGCTCGGAGGTCGTGCGCCGCTGGGGGCGTGAGCGTCCGCGGCCCGCCAAAGGCCGCGGCGCAGCGCGAAAGAAAGGCCAGCGCCGCATCGGGGCCCAGCCGCCGCGACAGCATCGCCGCTGCGTGCCGAAGCGCGGCCCCATCCTCGTCGCCCTCGAGGAGCTCGGCGAGGACCTGCCGCTTCAGCGTCCCTGCCTCATCCTCCTCGATCGCGCGGAAGCCGGGAAGCAATCTGGCCTCGAGCGGAAAGCTCGCGAGGAGGGTCTGGCAGAAGCTGTGAATTGTCTGCACCCGGATCGCGCCGGCAGGACTGTCGATCACCGTCGCGAACAGCGACCGCGCGCGCTCGATCAGCCCCGGCTGGCTCCAGTCGAGCCCCAGCGCATGAAGATCGAGCCGCAGGTCACCGTCTTCCATGCGTACCCACGTCGCGAGCCGTTCGTGGATACGGTGCGCCATTTCAGCGGCGCCGGCCTTGGTGAAGGTGATGCACAGGATCGCCTCGGGCGAGACACCCTCGAGCATCAGCCGCAGGACGCGCGCCGAGAGCACCTGGGTCTTGCCCGTACCTGCCGACGCGCCGAGCCAGACATGGCTTTCGGGGTCGGCGGCCGCGCCCTGCCGCGGGTCGAGTCTTGCGAGGCCGATGGGCTTGCTCATCGCTCGCTCTCCCCGCGCCCGAACCATTCATCGCGGCGCATCAGCTGGTCATAATCGCCATAACCCGCTGTCTCGCCCGGCATGAAAGGCGCATCGCCGAGCAGGAAGCGACCGGCAAGCTCGGCCAGAGCGTCGGCCGCGTGGCGGACCGCGTCCTCGGCGCTTTTCAGACCGCTGCGCGGTCCATAGCTACAGGAAATTTTCCCCGCGCCTTCGGCGCGTCGATCGGGGCGCAAGCTCCAATATTCAAGCGCCGCCACTCGCGCTGCGGGCACGCCCTCAAACCCGCCCCGTTCGGCGATCAGACCGAGCAGACCCAGCTGATTATCGAGCTTCTCGAACGCGGCCTTGGCGCTCGGCGCGCCGCCGGACTTATAGTCGACAATGGCAAGCTGCCCTTCAGCGTCGCGGTCGATGCGATCGGCCTTCCCGTGGAGCACGATGCCATCCGCCGCGACCTCGCCGCGCGCTTCGACCCCGACGGGCACCCGCCCGTCGGGGTCCGTGATCCGGGCAGCTGCCCAGCGCAGCGCCGGCTCGATCCGCGGCAGCCAGAAAGCCCGATCGAGCGCGTCGAGCGCCGGGTCGGCGGCGAGCGCGGCGAGTTCGGCCTCGAACCCCTCCGCCGTCGCACCGCCGCGCACCCAATCTTCGAAAAACTTGTGCACGCGCGTCCCGCGCCAGCGCGGGTCGGGCGCGGCGCTCAACGGATCGAGCACGGACAGGCCGAGCATCGCATTCGCATAGTAAGCGAAAGGATCGCGCGCGAGCCGGTCCACCGCGGTGACACTGATCCGGCGCGGTCGATCGGCTGCAGCCGGCCGCGGGGCGGGACGCGGTACCGGCTGCGGATCGCCGGGGGGCGTGTCGAGCTCGGCTGCGAGCCGGGTGAGCGGCACTCCGCCGGGTCTGGGTTCGGGGATTTCGCCCGCGAGTGCGAGCAGTCGCAACCAGAAGCGCGAGGCGACCGCTGGATCGCCGCCGCTGCGCTCGGCCCGGGTCACCACGATATTGCCTGCGCCAAGGGCGCCCGCGAAATCATGGGCCGCCATCCCCTGTTGCCGCTCGGGAGCCGGGAGGCCAAGCAGGCGGCGAATACCCGGCGCGAGCCATGGGTCGGGCTGGGTCGCCGCGGGCCAGCGCCCTTCGTCGAGCCCGCCGAGAATCATGAGATCCGCGCGCTGCAGCCGCGCTTCGAGCAGTCCCCAGATAAATAGCCGCGGATGCCCGCCATAGGGGGGCCGCACGCTGGTCTGCCCGAGCAATTGCCCGAGCATCGCCGGGAAATCACCCGGGTCGACGAATGCGGGCCCGTCGCCGCGCGCGAGCGCCCACTCGTCGAACAGCCCTGCGAGCATCCGCCCTGCGGGGCCCGTCCAGACAGCATCTCCGGCGAGCGTTTCAAGCGCGATCTGGAGCGCAGCGAGCAGCGTTGCTGGCGGCGTCGGCCCCGACGCGAAGGGCGCGAGCGCGGCCCCCAGCGCCGCCCCGACCTTCTCCCACCAGGGTTGGAGCTGCACCGCGTGCCCGTGGCCGCGCGCCGCGGGGTCGGCAAAGCGCTCTGCGATACGCTGGCTCACGCCGGCCCAGCCCGGCTGCAGCCCGGGCTCGCGCAGCGTGAGATCGAGCCGCCGGACCTGATCAAGCCATTCGCTCCGCCCCTCGCTCGCTTTCACCAGCGGGTGACCAAGCAGCGAGACGAGGGCGACAGGATCGAATGCCGCCGCGAGGTCGGCGAGCAGCAAGAGCAGCGCCCCAGGCGGGGTGCGCGACAAGGGCTGGCCCGCGCTATCGTCGACCGCGATGCCCCAGCGGGCGAGCGCCGATGCAACGCGCTCGGCGAGGCCACGGTCGGGAGTGACCAGCGCCGCGGTGCGCCCCGGCGTTTCCAGCGCCTCGCGCATCAGCAGGGCGATACCCTGCGCCTCCTGCCCGTCATCGGCAAATACGGCGCCTGAAATCCCGGCGGTAGCCTCCGACAGGTCTCCCGCGGCCTGCCACTGCGCCGTGTAATCGGCGGGCGCGAAGAGTAGCGAGACAAAGGGCGAGCGGGCGGACGGTCCATCGAACGGCGAGCTCGCCTCCCACAGCATGACCTCCTCGCGGCTTGCCCCCATACGGTCGAGAAGAAGTTTGAGATGATATTGGGGGTGGGTCTCGAGCGGCCGCGCGTTTCCGCCGGGATCTGCCCGCGTCGGTCCAAGCGCCTCCCACTCCTCCGCCGCCATCCCCTGGTCGAGGCCCGGCAGGATGACCATGCCGCGATCGAGCTCGGAGACCGTCCGCAGGAGGCGCGCGATGGCAGGCGCCGCGGTCGTGATTCCCGCCGCGACCGTAAAGCGGGCAGGCGGTGCGGCGCGCCACCCGGCCGCGACCCTGTCGAGCAGCCGGTTGCGGCGATCGGCCCGGTCGATGCTGCCCGTGCGCGCGAGCACCGCGGGCCAATGGTCGACAAGCAAGCGAAGCCGCTCGAGCGAGGTCTGCCAATGTTCGGCCAATGCACCAAGGTCGAGATCGACCAGGGCAGCGGGTGAGACCTCCTCATAGCAAAGCTGGTCGATGACCCGCGCAAGACCATCGGCGAGCTGGAAAGCGGCAGCGCCCGTGATCGCGCTTTCGCCGGAGGGCGTGTGGCGCTCGATCAGCTCTGCAAGCAGCAAGCGGCGGCGCAGCGGGTCGATCGCCGGCGGGATCGGATCTTCGTCCATCCCGTCGAGCGCGAGCCCGACCGACTCGTCGAGATCTGCATCGCCTATCACCGCGAGCCGCGGCATCAGGAGCCCCTGCCCGCCCGCGCGGACAAACGCCGCCTGCACGGCGCTGCGCGCGCGGTTGCTCGGCAGGAGGATCAGCCCGTCGGCGAGCCCCAGCGCTCCGTCGGCGAAGCGCGCGAGCAGCCCGGCGGCGAGCGCATCGGCGAAGGCACGGTGGACCGGGATGGAATAGATTGTGGGTTTAGATTTTGCCAACGTCATCGCGAGCGCAGCGAAGCAATCCGCAGCGGTTTACGCAAGCGTTGCTTTGCAGCCGAGCCGCGCCGCGCACAATGGCGAAGACGGGATATCACACCTCGCTCAGCGCCGCTTCGGTCGGCCCGATGCTCGCAGGCGTGCCAACGTCGAACCATTGCCCCATGTGCGAAACGCCGAAAAGGCGCCCCGCCGCAATCGCGCGGTCCCACAGAATATTGGTCGAAAAGGGACCCTCGGGCGCGCCGTCCAGCAGCCGGGGCGAAATCAGCTGGATGCCGGTATAGACGAAGGGCGCGACGCGTCCGGCCTTCCGGCGCGTCAGCCGTCCGGCACCGTCCATGTGAAAATCGCCCTTGCCGCTGTGCCCGCTCGCGCTCGCCTGGCGGATCAGCAGCAACAGCGCGTCCATCCTCGCGCCATCCCAATGATGCGCAAGGTGGCGGATGCTATCCACCGGCCCGTCGGTCCAGATATTGTCGCTGTTGACGATCAGGATGGGATCCCCGCTGAGCAATGGCCGTGCCTTCACCAGTCCGCCGCCCGTCTCGAGGAGCTGACTGCGCTCGTCAGAGATGGCGATGGTGAACGGCCGCTTTTGGGCGGCCAGATGCGCCTCGAGTGCGTCGGCGAGATAGTGGACATTGACGACGACGTGAGGAATTCCCGCGGCCTCGATCCGGTCGAGGCTGTGGTCGATCAACGCTTTGCCGGCGACGCGTACCAGGGGTTTTGGCCGCGTCGCCGTCAGCGGCCGCATCCGCTTGCCGAGCCCCGCCGCCATCACCATCGCGCTTTCGATCTTCACGCTCACGCTTGGGGCTCCAGCCACGCACTTGCCCGCTTTTCAAGCGGTATATTGGCGTCGAACCATTGCCGCACGGGAGCAAGGGCCGGGGCCGCGAGGTCGCGCTCGAGCAACGCCCACATGCGCGGCTGAAACTGGCGGTAGCCAGCTTTGCCGTCACGCTTCCACAGGCGGACAAAAACGCCAAGGATGCGCGTGTTGCGCTGCGCGGCAAGCGCCCAATATGCGCGCCGATAAGCCTCGCCCCCTCCCGCTGCCGCGACATAGCGATCGAGCATGGCCGCCTCGACGGCCGGCGACACATCGCGCCGCGCATCCTCGAGCACCGAGGCGAGATCGTAAGCGGGGTGGCCAAGCAGCGCGTCCTGAAAATCGAGCAGTCCGAAATGCGCGATCCCGTCGCGGCCCTCGATCAGCATGATATTCTCGGCGTGAAAATCGCGCAGGACCGTAACGCGGGGAAGGCCATCCCTTTCGAGCGGCGCCAGCACGGCCTTCCACGCGGCGCGAAAACCGTCACGATCCACCTCGAGATCGAGCGCAGGGCAGTACCAGTCGGTGAACAGCATGACCTCGTCGAGCCACTGCTCAAGCCCGTGCACCGGCAATCCGTCCATCGGCGGGCACGCGTGGAGGTGGACCAGCAGATCGGTCACTCCGGCGTAATATTCCGCTTCCCCGCCGATCTCGTGATCGACGGTTTCGCGCAGACGCACGTCGCCGAAATCCTCGATCAACAACAAGCCCTTGTCGAGATCGCGCGCGAGGATCGTCGGCGCGCTCAGACCAAGACCGCACAGATATTCGGCGACCGCGATGAATGGCCGGGGGTCCTCGTGCGGCGGCGGCGCGTCCATCAGCACCGCCTGCCGGTCCTTGTCGACGACCCTGAAATAACGGCGGAAAGAGGCATCGCCGGCGAGCGGCAGAATCCGGGCATCGCCCCAGCCATGCGCGGCCAGAAAGGCGGGCGCATGGGCGGGCGGAATCATCAAAGCGGCCATCGCGCCTCCCAAGCGGGCGGTACATCGGCTGTCAAGACGCGCGCGTCGCCGCTGCCTGAAATCGTCAGCACGAGCGCGCCCGGCCACCCCGCCGCTCCCAGTCGTTCGGGCCATTCGATCAGAAGCGCACCGTCGTAGAGATATTCGTCGAGCCCGAGCTCGATGAGCTCGCTCGCTTCCTCGATCCGGTAGAGGTCGACGTGCGCGATCGCGAGGTCGACCTCGGGCGGGGCATAGGGCTGAACGATGGCGAAGGTGGGGCTCGGCGCCTCACCCGCCAACCCTCGCGCCTTCAGCATCGCGCGCGCGAGCGTCGTCTTGCCCGCGCCGAGATCGCCCGACAGCAGCACGACATCGCCAGGAATCAGCGCCGCGCCGATCGCCTCGCCAAGGCGCTCGGCGTCGGACAGATCATAGCGGCACGAAAAATCGCTCATGCCCCGCGCGGCAGGCTGACGCGCACAAGCGTCCCCTGGCCCTTTTCGCTCAGAACTTCCATGGTGCCGCCGTGCGCGGCGACGAGCTGGCGCGCGAGCGCAAGGCCGATGCCGCCGCTCGGTGTTCCCGCCCGCTCGCCGCGCGTCACCGCCGCGACCGCCTCGGGCAGGCCCGGGCCATTGTCGGACACAACGATGTCGACCCCGCGTGGATCCCCCTCGGCATGGAGCAGCACGCGCCCGCCCGTCCGGCGCGTGGGCGCGGTGAAGCGCACGGCATTGTCGAGCAGTCCGGCGACAAGCCGCGAGAGGCGCGGGGCATCACCCTCGATCGTACCGAGTTCTGCGGAGATATTTTCGACCAGCTCGATGCCCTCGGCGTCGGCGAACGGCTTCACGTCGGCGAGTGCCTGAATGAGGAGGCCCCGCACGTCGACCGGCGCGCGCTCGATCGCGAGGGTTCCTGCCTCGCCCTGCGCGAGGTCGAGCACATTATCGATCTGGCGCCCGAGCACGGCAACCGAATCCATGATCGCGTCGACATAGCTTTGTTGCTGTGGGTCAAGCTTGCCGGCATAGCCTGCCTGCAACATCTCGCCATAACCGCCGATCGAGGTCAGCGGCGTGCGCAGTTCATAGCTCATGCGCGACAAAAAGGCGGTCTTGACCTTGTCGGCAGCTTCCAGTGCCTCGTTGCGTTCGCGCAGCGCGCTTTCGATCCGCCGGCTGTCCGTGACATCGAGCATGATGAGAAGCGCATTGCCGTCGGGCAGCGGGATCGAGGCAAAGTCGAAATGACGTCCGTCGCCGAAGCGGATTTGCCCAGCGCGCTGCGTGCGTTCGAGCGTTGCGGCGCGGATCACTTCCTGGACGATGCTGATCTGGTTGGGTTTCGCCAGCCGGTCGGCAAGCCCGCTCATCAGCACATCGACGCGCGGATGCGCCGCGAGCGTCGCCTCGTCGACGCCCCACAGCCGGCGGAAGCGCTGGTTCCAAAGGTGGAGGCGGCCATCGGGGGCAAAGACGGCGATTGCCTCGAAAAGATTGTCGAAGGTCGCGGTGCGGACGCGAAGCAGCGTATCGCGCGCACCGGCAAGCTGCACCTGTTCGGTGCGATCCTCGGCAATGAGCAGAAGCCCGCCGTCGGGGGTCGGCTGCGCGACCACACGCAAATGTGTCCCGTCGCGCAGCAACCACTCTTCCTCGCTCGCCTCGGCGCGCGCAAACCAGCCGACATGGCCTTCGCGCCATTCGGGATAGTCACGCACTTCGGGGACGCGCCCCTTGTCGCGCCAGGCATCGAGCAGCCGCGCAAAGGGCGTCGCCTCGGCGACCGCATCGGCATCGACGTCGAACAGCCTGCGGAAGGGCTGATTGGCAAAGACGAGCCCCTGATCGGGACCGAACTGCGCGACCGCTGCGGACAAACGGTCGAGCAGCTCGCGCTGCGCGTCTGCAAAGCGGCGGTGCGCGCCGCGCTCGCTTTCAAGCTCCTGCACGTCGATCGCATAGCCCGCCACTCCGATCGGAGGACCGCCCTCGGGCGCGAGAGGTACGTCGACGACACGCATGATCCGCCGCTCGCCCTCGATCGTAACCGGCACCGTGCGCGTCTGCGCCGTGCCGGCGGCCCGCGCCTGGTCCGCGGCATCGGCCGCGGAGACCCCGGCGACGGGCTCGCATAGCTCGACGCCGCCCTCGATCACGGCGGCCGCGCTCCCCGCCTCGACCGCGCGCACATAGGCGCGGTTGACCAGCGCGAGGCGCAAATCGGTATCGCGGAACCACATCGGAAAGGGCGCTGCCTCGATCAGCCCCGACAGCGCTTCGAAAGCCGCCATCGCTTCGTTTCTCTCGCGGCGCATGTCGGCGAGCGCCTGCTCCCCCTCGGTCGCATCGCTCAGCCACAGGAGAACGCAGCCCGGCCCGCCGATCGCGACAGGGGCTGCCGAGCCCTGGATGACGAGCGTGCGGCTGCCGCCCTGCGGCCGGAGGCTCAGCGTGAAGACGCGCGCGCCGCGCTGCGCGCCGAGAATTGCCTGGCGCAGCGCCTCGAGTCCGTCTCGATCAAGGCCCTGCTCGATTCCCGAAAGCTCGTCGAAGTTGCGCGGGTCGCGGTCGAGACCCAGCCAGCGCCCGAGCCGCTCACTCGCCTCGACCCGCCAGTCGGCGCGCACGACGACGGGCAGATAGGGCGAGGCTTCGACGAGGCTCGCCAGTCGCTCGGTCTGCGCGGCGACGAAGGCCGAGCGCCGCTGCATCGCAATCCCGCGGCCGACGGCCCACAGCCCCGCGAGCAACCACAATGCCGCGAACAGGCCCAGCGCGAACACCGCCCCCGGGGTCTGCGTCATCGGCGCCGCGCCCGGGCCGGGGGGAAGACAGGCTGTCGTGCAATGGACATGTGCTCGCCCTATCGACTGTCTGAGGGCGATTCAATCATTCGCCGCAGCGCGCCTGAAGCGACCGGTCGCAACCGGGCGCCGCTTGGCCGACTGCGGCAGTTCTGCCACAGGCGCCGGGGAAAGGGCGAACCGCAGCCTTATCGCGCTTGACTTGCCGCAAAAGCTTTGGAACGCTCGCGCTTATGGCAAATTCCAGGGCGCAAAAGACGCCCGGCGGATTTGACGATTTGGTAAGGCCGAATTGGCAAGAATGCGGTCTTGAAGAAAAAACCGGGGAAACATCAATATGAATAACGTGAAGAGCGCCGCGCCGCGTTTGCGGCGGAATCTGGGTTTGGCAAGCGTGTCGGCGATGGCCGTGATGCTCGCGACGCCGGCCTTTGCACAGTCCGAGGACGCCGCGCCTGCTCCGGCCAGTCCCGAGGATTCGATCGTCGTAACGGGCTCGCGCATCTCCACCGTGACGCCGTTCAACAGCCCCGACCCGATCACCGTCATCGATCCGGGCCTCGCGCAGAAGGAAGGCAAGTTCGACCTTGCCTCGACGCTGCAAAGCTCGCCGGTCGCCGCTGGGTCCACGCAGATCACCGCTGCGATCTCCTCGAACTTCGTCACCAATGGCGGCCCCGGCGCGCAGACGATCGACCTTCGCGGTCTCGGTGCCAACCGCACCCTCGTACTCCTCAACGGCCGCCGCGCCGGCCCCGCGGGCACCCGCGGCGGCGTGTCGTCGTTCGACCTCAACGTCCTTCCCGCCTCGATCGCGGGTAGCGTCGAAATCCTGAAGACTGGCGCTTCGTCGGTTTATGGCTCGGATGCTGTTGCGGGCGTGGTCAACATCAAGACCAAGACCGACGTCAACGGGCTCGAGCTCAACCTCAACACCTCGGTTCCGTTTGACGGCGGCGGCGAAGAGTATCGCCTCAATGCCGTGTGGGGCAAAACCTTCAGCCGCGGCCACATCCTGGCGGCGGTCGACTATACCCATGTCAAGGAACTCAGCCGGGGCGACCGCAGCTATCTGGCCTGCCCCGAAGCCTACACCTTCCGTGAAGACGGGAGCCGCGCCGATCTGATCGATCCGCGCACCGGTAAACCGAAGTGCGAGGACCTGCCGTGGGGGCATGTGTGGACCTATAATCTGATAGACAACATGCAGTTCGATGGTCCGGGCGGCCCGAACAGCGGCCTTAACGTGTCGCCCAACGGTCAGACCGTGTTGATGCAGTATCGGTATCCGGGTGAAACGGTGACCTTCCCCACATTCGGAGCTCCTTCCTATCCGGGCGACTTGGGCTTGCCCGCAGGCTGGTACCCGGTCGGCTACGACACCGCCTCGCAGTCGGTGCTCAACGCCTATCACCCGTTCGTCGAAGAGCAGACGATCATCCCGAAGACGAGCCTCATCACGGGCTATCTTGAAGGCTCCTATGAGCTGAGCGACGAGGTCGAGGCATTCGGCGAATTCCTGTTCAATCGCCGCAAGACCTATCAGAACGGCTGGCGCCAGTTCTGGAACTTCGGCTTTACCGGTGACCCTTATGGCACGGGCAACCTCTATGGTACGGGCACAATCTGGGCTCCGGGATGGACGGGCGTCAACTTCGTCAGCCCCACCGCCATCACCAACCATGCCGACAACAGCCAGAAGGTCGATTATTACCGCGGTGTCTTCGGTCTGCGCGGGCAAGCACCCGAGGACGAAGGCTTCTTCGGAGGCTGGCGCTGGGAAATCTACGGCCAGTACAGCAAGAGCATCGGCCGCTATCGCAGCGAACAGATTCTGCAGGACGTCTACGACGCCGGCTATTTCCAGTCGAGTTCGTGCGTCGGGCAGGTTCTGCCCGTCTCGGGCAAGCAGTGCATGGACCTGCCGTGGATGGATCCCTACTTCCTGCGCGGGGAACTGACGCCCGAACAGGTCGCCTATATTTTCGACTGGGAAGAGGGCAAGACCGTCTACACCCAGCTCACGGGTGAAGCGACGGTCTCGGGCAAGCTCTTCGAATTGCCCGCCGGTCCCGTCTCGGTCGCGCTCGGTATCACGGCACGGCAGGACAAGATCAACGACGTGCCGGGTGAGATAACCCGCGCCGGCAACGCGTGGGGTTCCTCGGCATCGGGCATCACCGCCGGCAAGAGCGTGACCACGGAAGCGTTCGGCGAAATCAACGTCCCGCTTCTTGCGAACAAGCCCTTCTTTGAAGAGCTGACGCTGTCGGCCGCAGCCCGCGTCACCAGCGTCAAATCGACGCGCGCATCGGACCGCGTGTCGGCGAGCGACAATGGCAACTGGACCTACAAGCTGGGTGCCAACTGGGCGCTCAACGACTGGCTGCGCTTCCGCGGCAGCTACGGCACCTCGTTCCGTGCTCCGGCCCTGTTCGAGCAGTTCCTCGCCAATGAAACCAGCTTCCCGAACGCGCGGAACATCGACCCGTGCGTCAACTGGCAGCTCGGGCTCGACCGGGGCACGACCACGCAGCGCGTGGCGGACAACTGCGCCTCGCAGGGAATCCCCGGCAACTATGCCGGCGGCGCGATCACGGCGACCTCCTATGCGCAGGGTGGTCTCGGCCAGCTGCGCTCGGAAACCTCGCGCGCATGGGTCGTGGGCGGCATCCTCACGCCCAAGTTCGACTTCCTGCCCGACACGACCATCAACCTTGCGGTCGATTATTTCGATATCAGGGTGAAGGGCGAGATCACGCAGCTTGGAGCGTCCAACATCGTCTTTGGCTGCTATGATTCGGACAATTTCCCGAACGAGCCCTTGTGCGACCTGTTCACGCGCGGCCAGGCGGCCGATCCGCTGGCGATTGCCGAAGTCTATGACCAGTTCGTCAACATCGCGAGCCAGCGTAACAGCGGCGTCGATGTCGAACTCAATCTGCGTCACGATCTTGGCAAGCTTGGTCGGCTCTCTTTCACGGCGGGGATGACCTGGCAGACCAAGGATTCGTTCCGTCTGCTGCCGAACTCGCCCGCAACCTCGGATAATGGCGAAGCGGGTTCCCCGCAGTGGGTCGGCGATTTCCGCGCTTCGTGGGAGACCAACGGCGGCTTCACGCTCTTCTATGGCATGAACGTCATTGGCGGCACGTCGGATGTCGCGGACTTTTTGGACCGCAACGGCGACCTGTGCATCAATTCGGCACTGCGCGGCCGCTATTGTCCGAAGCTCACGGCGCCGGCGACCTTCTACCACAACGTCTCGGTCTCGCAGGAGATCGCCGAGCGGTTCGAGGTCACCTTCGGTATCGCCAATCTGTTCGACACCCGCCCGCCGCGCGTGTCGGTGCTGAACGGCGGACAGATTGCAACGCTCGGTCCTGTGATCGTTGCGTCGCAATATCCGTTCACGGGGCGCCGCGCCTTCCTGAACATCAAGAGCAAATTCTGATCGATTTGACAGATGAGGCGGCGGGGCGGCATGGCAACATGCCGCCCCGTTTCATTTAAGGAGCATCGCGGTCATGCCGACCGTCCTCGTGAAGGCTGACACGCTCGACGAAGCCAATCGCCGCTTCGCGCAAGCGCCGCTACGTCAGCCCATATTCCTCAACAGCGTTCCCAAGAGCGGCAGCCACCTGCTGCGCAACATCATGCGCATGTTCGTTCCCGTCGAGCAGCAATATGGGCGCGACTTCATCCAATGGGCCAATCTGCAGCAGCACCGCAGCGCGTTCGACCCCGCGCGTCCCATGCTGAGCTGGGGCCACCTCTTTCTCGCCGACGCGTCGGCGATCGAGACGGCAAGCGCCCGGCGGATCCTTCTTTATCGCGACCCATATGACTGGGTGCTCGCGCGAGCGCGCTTCTTCGTCTCCGAACAATTTGCGAGCAATATGGATCATCTGAAATCGGGGGCGCTGACCGCCGATGAATTGCTGACGATGATGATCTTCGGTCTGCCCGGGAAGGCGCCCTCGCTGCGCGACATTTACGAGATGAACGCCGCTGCATGGCTTGGCGCCCGGGTCCACGCGGTGAAATTCGAAGATATGGTGCGGCATATCGCCGCGCTCGATTCGCCCGAAGCCGATCAATTCTTTGCCTCCTTGTTCGATGCGTGCGGTATCGAGCGGCCGAGCGACTGGAAGGAGCGCGTGCGCCTCGGCGCCGACCGCAAGCAAAGCGGCACGGCGCGGGAAAATCTGACCGGCGTGACGTTCGAATTCCCTGACGCGCTTGGCCCGCGCCATCGGGCGCTGGTCGACTATCACGTCCCAGGGCTTCGCGCCCTGCTGGGCTATGCGTAGATCGGGAGCGATGCAGTGAGTGCGACCAACGGGCGCGGAACGGTGACCACCTACCCGGCGCTAACCCAAGCCGACGAGCTCGCTGCGGCCGGAAAGCTGGATGCGGCCGCGCAGCGTATCATCGAACATCTGCGCCGGCATCCGGACGAGCCCCAGGGCCTTGCCAAGCTGGGCGAGTTCGCGATGCTCCTCGGCGGGCTCGTTCAAGCAGAGCAATTTCTTCGCCGCGCGATCCTGCGCGGAGCCAACCAGTTCGAGGTGCGCCGCAACCTCGCCTCGGTCCTCAACCAGCAGGAGCGGCTCGACGAAGCGCGCGCGATGTTCGAGGCGCTGGCCAGCGAAGGCGACGATCCAACGATCTCCGCCTTGCATGGACTGACCCTCGACAAGCTCGGCCGCAACGACGAGGCACGCGAAATCCTTGAAAACCTGGTCACCCTCTATCCTGACCGCCCCCATTTCTGGATTTCCTACGGGCACAATCTGCGCGCCGCAGGACGCGTCGACGATGCGATCGCAGCTTATCGCAAGGCCACCGAGATCGATTATGAATGCGGCGAAGCCTGGTGGGGGCTTGCGAGCATCAAGAGCCGCGTCTTCACTGAGGCCGACATCGAGATGATGCAAAAGGGCCTGAAGGTCGCGATCGACGAACGCAACAGCTCGCCCCTCCATTTTGCGCTTGCCCGCGCCTTTCACGACCGGAAGCGCCACGCCGAAGCGTTCGAACATTATCGCGAGGCCAACCGCCAGCGCGCCGAAAGCATCGGCTATGATGCAAAGGAGCTGACCGAAGAAATCGCCGAGCTCGAACGCGTTGTGACGCGCGATTTCATCGCCGCGCTGCCCGACGTGCCGGCGGGCGACAGCGTGCCGGTTTTCATCGTCAGCCTTCCGCGATCAGGCTCGACCTTGCTCGAACAGATGCTTGGCAGTCACGCCGACATCGAACCCGTGGGCGAACTTCCCTATGCGCCTGCAATCCTGCGCAGCGTCATGGAAATGGCGACGCGGCGCGGTCCCGTCACCGTACCGCAGCTGATCGCGGCGCTGGACCCCAGTCGGGCGGCAGCGATGGGGGAGGATTATCTCCGCCGCGCCGCGTTTCATCGCAAGACCGGCAAACGCTATTTCATCGACAAGCTCCCGCACAACTGGAGCAACATCATGTTCCTGCGCAAGATATTGCCGCAGGCAAAATTCCTCGACATCCGCCGCCCGGCGATGGACTGCTGCTTTTCCAACTTCACCCAGAGCTTCTCGCGCGCGCACGCCTCCTCCTTCGCGCTCGGCGACATCGGCCAATGCTATGTCGATTATGTGCGGCTGATGACGCACCTCGGCCGCGTTGCGCCGGGGCTCGTCCACCATATCGATTACGCCGCGCTCGTCGCAGATCCCGAAGCGCAGCTGCGGCCAGCGCTCGCGCATCTGGGGCTTGAATGGGATCCCGCGATCCTCGAGTTCCACAAGCTCGACCGCGTCGTGCGCACGCCATCGAGCGAGCAGGTACGCCGCCCGCTCAACCGCGACGGGATGGAGGTCTGGCGTCCCTATGCCGAATGGCTGGAACCGCTCCGCGATGCGTTGGGGGATCTGGCCGAATAGGAAAGGGCGCCGGAAAGCCCCGGCGCCCTCTTGTTCCGTTGGCTTCGCGCGAAGCGGCTCTATCAATAGCGGTAATGGTCGGGCTTGAAGGGACCCTCGACCGGCACGCCGATATAGTCGGCCTGCTTTTGCGTGAGCTTGCTCAGTTTCACCCCGAGCTTTTCAAGGTGGAGCGCCGCGACCTTTTCGTCGAGATGCTTGGGCAGGACATAGACTTCGTTCTTGTACTGGTCGCCCTTGGTGAACAGCTCGATCTGCGCGAGCACCTGGTTTGTGAAGCTCGACGACATGACGAACGACGGGTGGCCGGTGGCGCAGCCGAGGTTCACGAGGCGCCCCTTGGCAAGCACGATGATCTGTTTGCCGTCGGGGAATTCGACAAGGTCGGTTCCCGGCTTGACCTCAGTCCACTTGTAGTTGGCGAGCGCTGCAATCTGGATCTCGCTGTCGAAATGGCCGATGTTGCACACGATGCTCATCGGTTTCATCGCCGCCATATGCTCGGCGGTGATGACGTCGGCATTGCCCGTCGCTGTGACGAATATGTCGGCGCGCTGGACGGCTTCGTCCATCGTCACGACCTCATAGCCCTCCATCGCCGCCTGCAGGGCGCAGATCGGGTCGATTTCGGTGACGAGCACGCGCGCGCCGCCGTTGCGCAGCGAGGCGGCCGAACCCTTGCCCACATCACCAAATCCCGCGACCGCGGCGACCTTGCCCGCCAGCATCACGTCGGTGGCACGGCGGATCGCGTCGACCAGCGATTCCTTGCAGCCGTAAAGATTGTCGAACTTGGACTTGGTGACGCTGTCGTTGACGTTGATTGCCGGGAAGGGCAGCTCGCCCTTCTTCGCAATCTCGTAGAGACGGTGGACGCCCGTCGTGGTCTCTTCCGACACGCCCTTCAGCGCCTTCACGGTCCTGGTCAGATAGCCGGGGTTCGCCGCGACAAATGCCTTGAGCGCGCGCTGGAACTCCACCTCTTCCTCATTCTCCGGCGCGGGGAGCGTCGCGCCCGCCTCGATCTTCGCGCCCCAAAGCGCGAACATGGTGGCGTCGCCGCCATCGTCGAGGATGATGTTCGCGGTTTCGTCGCCCCAGTCGAAGATCCGGCCGACATAATCCCAATAGTCGGCGAGGCTTTCGCCCTTTACCGCGAACACCGGCGTTCCGCCCGCAGCGATCGCCGCGGCGGCATGGTCCTGCGTCGAAAAGATATTGCACGTGGCCCAGCGGACCTCGGCGCCGAGCGCCTTCAGCGTCTCGATGAGCACCGCTGTCTGGATCGTCATATGAAGCGACCCGGTAATCCGCGCGCCCTTCAGCGGCTGCGCCGCGCCATATTCGGCGCGCAGCGCCATCAGGCCGGGCATTTCGGTTTCGGCGATCGCGATTTCCTTGCGTCCAAAGTCGGCAAGGCCGATGTCGGCAATCACATAGTCACGGGTGTCGGCGGCGAGAGTAGCCACGTCGTTTCTCCTGTCAGGCGGGCGCGGACGCGCGGACGCGGCGGCGCAATTATGTTGCGCGCCCTAACCCAAAGCGCTCCTGCGATCAAATATAAACTTTTCTTTATATCGCAAGAGCCGCGCGCCTTGCCGGCCCCGACGCGGCGCTACGCCTCCCCGCCTTCCGTGGTCAGCAGGCGGGCATCGACCCCCGCCTCTGCAAAAGCTTCCTGCCAACGCCGGTCAGGCGGCGTGTCAAAGAGGAGTGCATCGCTCCCCGGCGTGACGTGCCAGCCGTGACGTACCAGTTCCTCCTCGAGCTGGCCGGGCGACCATCCCGCATAACCCAGCGCGACGAGCCAGCGCGCGGGTCCGCGCCCCTCGCCAATCGCGCGCAAGATGTCGTGCGAGCTTGAAATCATCCAGCGGTCCGAGACCTGCACCGCGCCTTCGCCGCCCCAGTCGCGGCTGTGCAGCACGAAGCCGCGCGACGGCTCGACCGGCCCGCCCAGAAACACCGGCGCGTCGAGCGGATCCTCATGTGCGATCTCGAGCTGGTCGAGCACCGCACCGACCGTCATTCCGCCGATCGGGTCGGCGACGCCGATGCCCATTGCTCCTTCTTCGTCATGACTGATCATAGCAATCACCGAATGCTCGAAGCGGGGATCGCCGATGCCCGGCAGCGCGAGGAGCAGCTGGCCGGTGAACCAGGTCGGGGCAGTATCCATTCGCCCATCATGAACGTGCGCAGGGACCGGGTCCAGCGTCTTTGAGACCGATTGAAGCGGCCCGGGCCGTCAGGTCCCCGCCTTGTCGCTCACCGCCTTGATCACCAGCGCCGTCTCGTCGACCAGATAGCGCCGGGCGAGCGCCTGAAGCTCCGCGGCGCTCGCAGCCTCGATCTCGGCGATCGCCTGGCGGCTGCGCTCGAGCCGTTCGGGCTGGCTCGTCGCTTCGGCGACATAATTCAGCCAGTAGCTGTTCTCGCGCCGTGCCTTGGTCATCGCCTCGACGAGCGGCCGCCGCGCGCGGTCGAGAAGGTCGGCATCGACGGGCGATTCGCGCAGTTCCCTGGCGATCGCAAAGATCGCAGCGCGGGTCGTCGCGAGATCCTTATAATCGACATTGCTCGACGCGAAGAGATGGCCGTAGCCGGGAAATTTATCGGACAGCGAAGTACCCGCGCCGGGGCTGTAGGTCTCGCCCAGCCGTTCGCGAAGCTCTTCGGTAAGCTTGAGCTGCATCACCCGCGCGAGCAGGTTGAGCCGCATCGCCTCGGCAAGGTCGCTGTCGTCGCGTGCAGTCCAATAGACACGCAGCTCAGCCTGATCGGCGGGTCCCTTGTGAATCAGCGTGCGCTCGCTGCGATCAGCCGCGAAGTGCCGCACGCGCGCGCTCTCACGCGGATCGAACGCCGCGCGGCGTTCGGGAAGCGCACCGAAGGTCGCCGCTATTGCTTCGATTGCCGCCTCCTCCTCGATGTCGCCGACGACGCCGATCTCGATCGCGCCGTGCGCCAGGCTATCGGCAATGACGGGCTTCAGCTGCGCCCAGTCGCGCGCCATCAGCACATCGAGTGGCGGTGTTTGGGCGCGCGGATCGCCGTCTGCCAAAATCCCCCCGACATCGCGTCCCATCACCGCGGCAGGAGTCGCATCGTTCGCGGCATATTGCTGCGGCAGTACCCGGCGGATCAGCGCGAGGCCGTCGGCCCGGTAGCCGGGGTGGGTGACATAAGCCGCCATCAACTGTGCCTGCGCGCGAAAATCGGTGGGCGAGGTCAGCGCCTTGCCGCCGAACGCGTCAATGTCCGCCCCGAAACTCGGCGCGACGGTCTTTCCCGCAAAGATCGTGCGCAGCTCGTCAAAACTGTGCGCTTCGAGCCCGCCGATGCTGAGCGATCCCGCGAGCGCCACTTTCGTCGGGTCGTCCCGCGTCGCGAGCAGTGTCCCGCCGTCGACGCGTAGTGACATCCACACCTTGTCCTTCTGGAAATCGGTCGTCTTGATGTTCAGCATCACATTATTGGCGAAGCGAACCCGGCGGATGCCGAGATCATCGATCCGCTCATCCGACACGATCCGACCCGGTGTTCCGAAATCGGTATAGGCGAAGACAAGGCTCTCGGCGGCCGCCGGCGCAGAAACAGCGACATCTTGGGAAGCCTTGAGTTCGGCAAGGATCGCATCCGGCCCGCCCTCGATCGGCGCTTTGCTCGTCACACGCACGAGCGGAGCGCTGAGCCCCTCGACGCGCTTGCGGAATGCGGCGGTGACTGCAGCGGCGTCGAGTGAGGGCACGGCTGCCTCGAACAATGCCTGCGTGGCTTCGGGGCGCACGACGACGAAATCCCCGTCCGCCGCGGCGACAAGAAGGTCCGCCAAACTCTCGCTGCGCCGGGTATCTACCCCCGCGACAGCGTTGCGCAGCGAAGTGCGCCGGATCGCAATCTGTTCGTCGACCTCGGCCTGGGAAAAACCATGTTCGACGGCGCGGCGATATTCCTGCTCGATGAGCGCGAGAGCTTCCTTCCACGCGCCTTGCTTGGCAACCGCACCAACGGTCACGAGGTCGAAGCGTTTCCATCCCTCAGTATCGCTGAAATAGCCGCTGAGAATCGGCGAATCCTCGCGCAGCGCAATCTTGGCGAGACGACGGCTGACAATCGCCTCGCCGATATCCTCGGCAAATTTGCGCGTACGCTTCGCCTTGCTGTCAGGTTCGTCGACCCAGGGCTTGAACGCCCCGATCGTCACCGCATCCGCAATCGCCGGGTCGACGAAATCGTCGGCGGCCGAGGGACGCGCAAAATCGATGGTCCCGATATCGGGATCCGGGCCGGCGGGGCCGCGCCCCTGCCAGTCAGCAAAGCGCGCCTTGATCTTCGCCTCCACCGCGGCGGGGTCGAAATCGCCGACCATGACGAGCGTTGCGCGCTCGGGCCGATAATAGCGATCGTAAAGATCGCGAAGGCGCTCGGCGGGCGCCGTCCGGATCACGTCTTCGGTGCCAATCGGAATGCGCTGCGCAACTGTCATTGCTGGCATGGCGAAAGCGAACTGATCGACCAGGCTTCTTAGCTGATAGGTGTCGCGCGCGCGGCGTTCCGACAGGATGACGCCGCGTTCGCGGTTGACCGCCTCGGGATCAATCGTCAGCTCACTCGCGGTCTCGCGCATGAGCATCAGACCGGTGTCGATGAGATCATCCGAGGCGCCCGGCAGGTCGAGCTTGTAGATCGTCTGGTCAAAGCCGGTGGAAGCATTGGTGTCGGCGCCGAAGGCTAGTCCCTTGCGCTCGAGCAGCTTGATCATCTCGCCTTCGGGCACATGGGTCGAGCCATTGAAGGCCATATGCTCGATGAAATGGGCGAGTCCGCGCTGGTCGTCGGCTTCCGCAAAACTGCCAACGTTGAAACGCATCCGAATGATCACGCTGTTCTTGGGCGTGCCATTCTTGAGCAGCGCATATTTCATTCCGTTGGGCAGAACGCCGAAGATGATGTTGGGGTCGACCGCCAAGTCGCTCGCGGCAAAGTTCCAGGCCCGCGCGGCATCGGTCTGGGGATTGACCAGAGCCGTGGCAGCAGCGGAATCTCGGGCGAGGACGGGTACCGAGGCGCCCGCGGCCGCGATCAGAAGGATCGGGGCCAGCGCGGCCGCGGTGCGGCGCAGAAAGAAAGACGTCATGCAAAAGGGTCTGGCGACGTGGGCGCATGGGGTCAAGCGGGTCCGCGCCCGCTTTCGACGGACGACTTTCCCGGTCGATCGGTGCCGACGCTCAAGGCCGGCCCGCCGGCGGCGTCAGCTTCCCTTTTTCTTGCGGTGCGTCTCGAGGTCGAGCACGGCATTGTCGCCACCCTCGGGCAGCAGACCGAGCCGGCGCGCAACCTCCTGATAGGCTTCGACTTCGCCGCCAAGGTCACGGCGGAAGCGATCCTTGTCGAGCTTTTCGTTCGTGGTCATGTCCCACAGGCGACAGCCGTCGGGGCTGATTTCGTCGGCGAGGATGATGCGGCTATAATCCCCATCCCAGAGGCGGCCGAATTCGAGCTTGAAGTCGATGAGGCGGATGCCGACCGCCGCAAACATCCCGCTCATGAAATCATTGATGCGGATCGCCATGTCCTGAATGTCGTGAAGCTCGTCCTGGCTGCACCAGTTGAAGCAGGCGATATGCTCCTCGGCAACGAGCGGATCGCCGAGCGCGTCGTCCTTGTAGCAATATTCGATCAGCGTGCGGGGAAGCTGGGTCCCCTCCTCGATCCCGAGCCGTTTCGACAATGTGCCGGCGGCGACATTGCGCACGATCACCTCGATCGGCACGATTTCGACCTGGCGGATCAATTGTTCGCGCATGTTGAGGCGGCGGATGAAGTGCGTCGGCACGCCGATGTTGCCGAGAAGCGTGAAGACATGCTCCGAAATCCGGTTGTTGAGCACGCCCTTGCCATTGATTGTCCCGCGCTTCTGCGCGTTGAACGCGGTCGCATCATCCTTGAAATACTGGATCAGCGTGCCCGGTTCAGGACCTTCGTAGAGGATCTTGGCTTTGCCTTCGTAGATCTGGCGGCGACGGGCCATGGCTTGGAACTTTCTGTCGGAACCAAATGAATGACCCCGGCGGAAGCGACTCAGGATGAACCGCGGCGCCGGGGCGATGCGGGGCGCTATAGCGGCAAAGTCACGGCACGTCATCCCCGGCGTCGTCAACGATCCGAACCATCGCGGCGGCTTGCCCTTACGTTTACGTCAACTAGAGCTTGCCTTCGTCTTTCGCCGCTTGCAACCTTGTGCGCAGTCAAGGAGAGAAGAATGAGCTACGACCAGATTCGCCTCGATCGCCACGAGGGCATCGCAGTGCTGACGCTGCACCGGCCGGACCGGATGAACGCCTTTACCACCCAGATGATGCAGGAAATCGTCGCCGCGCTCGACGAGTGCGACGCCGACGACGCGGTGCGCGCGGTGATTTTCACCGGTTCGGGCGAAAAGGCCTATTGCGCGGGCGCTGACCTCGGCGAAGGCGCCGCCACCTTCGATTACGACAAGCGCACCGACAAGGCGGCAACCCTGCCCGACGGCATACCGGCGAGCCCCGTTGCCGAGGATGGCACGATCGACTGGTCGCATCCGCTGATCCGCGATTCGGGCGGGCGCGTATCGATGCGGATCTTCGATGCGAAAAAGCCGGTGCTCGGCGCGATCAACGGGGCAGCGGTCGGCATCGGTGCAACGATGACCCTGTCGATGGACGCGCGGCTCGCCAGCGATACCGCGCGCTACGGCTTTGTTTTCGCGCGCCGCGGCATCGTCCCTGAAGCCGCCTCGAGCTGGTTCCTGCCGCGCCTCGTCGGCATCCAGACCGCGGTTGACTGGTGCTTCTCGGGCCGCCTGATCCCGGCTGCAGAGGCGCATGAGAAAGGCCTTGTCCAGTCAGTCCACGCGCCCGGCGAACTCATCGACGCTGCGATCGCAAAAGCCCATGAAATGACCGCAGACAGCGCCCCCGTCTCGGTCGCGCTCACCCGCCACATGTTGTGGCGTATGCTTGGTGCCCCACACCCGATGAGCGCTCACCGCTGGGACAGCCGCGCCATCTTCGCCCGTGGTCGCAGCCCGGATGCCGCGGAAGGCGTTACCAGCTTTCTTGAAAAGCGCGCGCCCCGCTTCACCGCGAGCGTCGCCAAGGATTACCCCTGGTTCGAAGAGTTCGAGGAGGCACCGCCCTATCGCTAATTAACCCGGCCCGCTTGACTCCGCACCGCCGCGCCCCAATCTCTCGGCCTCCCATATTCCCTCGATGAAAGGATGCCGAGATGACGATCGCGACCGGAGACAAGCTCCCCGAAGCCACGCTGGTGAAGGTGACCGAAAATGGTCCCGAGCAGGTGAACGCTGCGGAGTATTTCAAGGGCCGCAAGGTCGCGCTCTTTTCGGTACCAGGTGCCTTTACGCCCACCTGTTCGGCCAAACATCTGCCGGGCTTTGTCGAGAAGGCCGAGGAACTGAAGGCAAAGGGCATCGACGAAATCGCCTGCACCGCGGTCAACGACGCCTTCGTCCTTGGCGCATGGGGCAAGGCCGGCGGAGCCGACCAGATCACCATGCTCGCCGACGGCAACGGCGATTTCGCCAAGGCAGTAGGCCTCACGATGGACGGCAAGGCGTTCGGCATGGGGACCCGCGGCCAGCGCTATTCGATGGTCGTCAACGACGGTGTGGTCGAGCAGCTCAATGTCGAAGCGCCGGGCGAATTCAAGGTGTCGAGCGCGGACCACATGCTCGAGCAGCTCTAAGGCCTAATCTCCTGTGCGCAGGGCACGGGGGATTAGCCTCAAGTTTTGGGACGGGGCTTGCGGCGCAGCGCCGCAAGCCCCTTTCCGCCGGGCCCCCTGCGTCCCTTTCCCCCGGTCTTTGCGATGCCGGGAGGATCCTTTCCCCGCCCCTTCCCTTTTGTCACAATTTCGTGCAACAGCGTCGCGATGACATCCTCATCGCAAACCCCTGAAACCGCCGATCCCACCGCCCGTGTCGAGGAAATTCTCAACGAGCTCGAGAGCCGCTTCAAGGCGTCGGTCTCCGCACTCAAATCGGCGATCGCTGCCTATGTTCGCGATGGGACGCTCCCCCCAGCCGACGCTGCCTCGACGGGCCTGTTCGACTATCCGGCGCTGCGCCTGACCACGACGGGAGAGCAGCGTGCCGGACAAAAGGCCCATAACCTTGCCTTCGGTCAGTTCGAGCGTGCCGGCACCTATGTCACCACGGTGACGCGGCCCGACCTCTTTGCCGACTATCTGCGCGACCAGCTCACCCTGCTCGCGCGCCACTACGACCTCACCCTTGAAGTCACGCGCACCGGCCAGCAGATCCCCTTTCCCTACGTGCTCGATGCGAGCGACGGGTCGGACATGGGGAGCGTCACGCCGCTTGAGCTCGCGCGCCACTTCCCGACGACCGAACTTGCCGACATCGGCGACGAACTCGCTGACGGCCTGTTTGGCCAGGACCCCGCTGCGGACCAGCCGCTTGCACTCTTCGATGCGCTGCGCACCGACTTCAGCCTCGCGCGCCTCCGCCACTATACCGGTACCGCGCCCGAGCATTTCCAGCGCTATATCCTCTTCACCAACTATCACCGCTATGTCGACGAGTTCGTCGCATGGGCCGGAGCGCAGGTCGGACAGGGGCGCTACACCGCGCTCGCGGGAGCGGCGGGGCTCTATGTCGACCAGCCGGGCGTCAACGCGAGCGCGCTCGTCGCCGACAGTGCATGGCGGCGGCACCAGATGCCGGCCTATCACCTCATCGCGCCGGACGGCGGCGGCATCACGCTCGTCAACATCGGCGTCGGCCCGTCGAACGCCAAGACAATCTGCGACCATCTCGCTGTCCTTCGGCCCGAAGCATGGCTGATGATCGGCCACTGCGGCGGACTGCGCCCCAGCCAGCGCATTGGCGACTATGTTCTCGCCCACGCCTATCTGCGCGACGACCATATCCTCGACAGCGTTCTTCCCCCTGAAATCCCCATCCCCCCGATCGCCGAGGTGCAGCAAGCGCTTGCAAGCGCGGCAGGCGTGGTGTCGGGCGCGAGCGGCGCCGACCTCAAGAAGCGCATGCGCACCGGGACCGTTGTCACGACCGACGACCGCAATTGGGAACTGCGCTACACCGACAGCGCATTGCGCTTCTCGCAATCGCGCGCGATCGGCATCGACATGGAATCGGCGACGATCGCCGCGCAGGGCTACCGCTTCCGCGTCCCTTACGGCACCTTGCTGTGCGTCAGCGACAAGCCGCTTCACGGCGAACTCAAACTCCCCGGTCAGGCTAACCGCTTCTACGAGGAAGCGATCGCAGCGCATTTGCAGATCGGCATCCGCGCATGCGAAATGATGCGCGACGAAGGCGCGAAGCTCCACAGCCGCAAACTGCGTGCCTTCAACGAGCCGCCGTTCCGGTGACGAACGCGCCCGCCCTTTCGCGCTCGGTCGCAGGGCGTGTCGCGATCGTCACGGGCGCTGCGGGCGGGATGGGCCGCGCGACCGCGCTGCTGCTCGCGAGCGAGGGCGCAATGGTCGCGGTCACAGACCTCGATCTCGCCGCGTGCGAAGCCGTCGCAGCCGAGGCCGGACCCGATGCGCGCGCCTTCGCACTTGACGTCGCGGACGGCGCTGCGATCCAGCGCGTCGTCGGCGAGGTGGCGGCGCATTTCGGCCGCATTGACATCTTGATCAACAATGCCGGGGTCTCAAGCTTTGCCTCGCTCGAGGCTGGCGAGGAATATGAGGCGGTCTGGCACCGCGCGATCGCGGTAATGCTCACCGCGCATCAGCGCATGGTTCGGGCCGCGCTGCCGTTCCTGCGGCAAAGCGACGCCGCGCGCATCGTCAATATCGCCTCGACCGAGGGGCTCGGCGCAACGCCGGGAGACACGCCTTATGTTGCCGCGAAAACCGGCGTCACGGGGCTGACCCGCGGGCTCGCGGTCGACCTCGGCAGGGAGGGGATCACGGTCAACTGCATCTGCCCCGGTCCGATCCGCACCGGCATGACCGACGCCGTTCCAGAGGCAGACAAGGCGGTCTTCGCGAGGCGCCGCACGGCGCTTCGCCGCTATGGCGAGCCCGAAGAAGTGGCCCATGTGACGCTCAGCCTTGTGCTTCCCGCCTCCAGTTACATCACAGGTGCAATCATACCGGTCGACGGTGGACTGACGGCGCGTAACGCCTGAATATTGCCCGATTAATCTGCTGAATCCCCCGGATTCGCGCGATTTTCTGCCATTGTCGTCGATTAGCCAAGCCGTGCAAGGCGGTCGACGATCTGCGCAACCTCCACCCCTTCTGCGCGTAATTCTGTGCCGGAAGGGGCCATGTCGACTGCGGGACCCTGCCTAACGCATTTGAAGGAGTAGTGTATGGGAGCGGTTTCCAAGAGTTCAAGGCTGATGCTGCTGGCGATGCTGGCAGGGACGGCCTCGATGAGCCTCGCGGCGCAAGAGCAGGATGCGCCCGCCAGCGACAATGTGATCGTCAACGGACAGCTCATGCCCGATCTGTCACAAATGGCCAAAGGCCCCGAGATCGAAGGGATCATCTCGGCGCGCAGCGACGGCGCGATGCAGGTTACGGGCGCTGATGGGACAAATACGACAATCGCGCTTGCCGAGGGCACGAAAATCAAGAGTAGCGGCGGTTTCCTTGGCCTCGACAGCGACAAGCTTGCCGCCGATGCGCTGCTCAACGGTTTGCCGGTAAGCGTCGAAACGCTCCAGTGGGAAGGTGGGCTCGTGGCGAGCAAGATCGCTCTTAAGAGCAAGGATCTTCGCACCGCGTCAATGATCCACACTGGGACCAATCAGCGTTTCACCGCCCAGGAGGCCGCGACCGAGGCGCTGCGCGGCCGGGTGGGCGACATTGACCAGTATAATGTGAAGGGCACGACAAATGTGAACTTCGACACCGGGAAGGCTCTCCTCTCGGAACAGGCCAAGGCCGACCTTTGCGCTGCCGCGAGCCAGGCCGAGGCGATGGACAATGCGCTGCTGCTCGTTGTCGGCTACACCGACTCGACAGGGAGCCAGGAATTCAACCAGGTGCTCAGCGAAAAGCGGGCGGCGCGCGTCGTCAATCACCTCCAGCAGGCCTGCGGCTGGAAACCCTACCGGATGCTGACCCCGACCGGCATGGCCGAGGCCGATCCGGCGGCGGATAACAGCACGCCTGAAGGAAAGGCGCAGAACCGCCGCGTCGCGGTAAATATTCTCGTCAGCAAGGCTGTGGACGGCATTTAAAGCCGCCAATTCTCAAATATTCCCAGTTAACCTTGGCCCTTCCCGCCCATCGCGGGGAGGGCCATTTATATGTACATGCCCTCGCGCAAATTGATGCCATGCTCAATCCACACCTTGAGCGCACAGAGCATTTGCGACCAGCCTTGGCAATTGCCGTATGAGGCGCTGAGCGCCCCCTGGTTCTCGCGCCAGCCTTCCTCCGTGATCTCGACGAGGGTACGGCCATCGTCGAGCCCCTTGAAGCGCATCGTGACGCGCGTGCGGTAATTGGCCTCGACAAGCTCGCCGCCTTCGACATTGGGCGCTTCGCCTTCGTTCGCCTGCCATTCGAGAATGATTTTCTCGTCGGGAACGACCTCGATCACATGGACGGGGAAGGCACCGGGGTAGTCATGAAAGTCCCACTCGACCGTGGCGCCGGTCTCCAGCCGCCCTTTTGCGCCGCCGGTCGTGAAATAGTGCGAAAGCTGGCGGGGATCGGCCACCGCCTCGAACACCTCGTGCACCGGCTTCGCGATCCGGGCCGCAACTCGGAATTTCAGCTCCATCATCACTCTCCACTTGAGTCGGCTTCGATTATGTTATATATTTATAACATGTCAATTCATGATGACTATGATCGCGTCTTCAAGGCGCTCGCCCACGCGGTGCGGCGCCAGATTCTCGACGACCTCAAGGATCAGCCGCTCACCACCGGCACCTTGTGCGCGCATTTTCCGGACATCGACCGCTGCACCGTCATGCAGCATGTCAAGGTGCTCGAAGAGGCAGGACTCGTGATCGCCGAGCGCCGCGGCCGCGAGCGCTGGAACCACCTCAACGCGATGCCGATCCACGACATCCACGATCGCTGGATCGGCCCCCACGCCGCCGCGGCTGCATCGCGCCTGGCGCGGTTCAAGCGGGCAGTGGAAGCCAGGTAACGCGGAAGATGGCCCCTCGCCATTGCCAAGAAAAAGGGGCCGGAGAGTCGCCCCTCCAGCCCCATTCTTGACGGGCTTTCCCGATTACCAGCCGGACGGCTTGCCCTTATTCTGTTCGTCGAGCCACGTCTTGAGCGGTGCGAAATAGGCGGCCATCGCCTTGCCCGACATCTCGCGGCTTCCGGTAAATGCCTCGAGCGCGTCGGGCCAGGGCTTCGACGCGCCCATCTCGAGCATGGCATTGAGCTTCGCGCCCACTTTCTTGTTGCCATAGAAGGAGCAGCGGTGGAGCGGCCCCTTCCACCCTGCTTGCTTGCATGCCGCCTCATAAAATTGGAACTGCAGGATGCGCGCGAGAAAATAGCGGGAATAAGGGGTATTGCCAGGGATATGATATTTGGCGCCCGGGTCGAAGGCGTCGGCCGGCCGCTCGCCGGGCGGGATGATGCCCTGGTACTGCTGGCGCAGGTCGGTCCAGGCCTTGTTGTAATCGGCCGGCTGGATCGTCCCGTCGAACACGCCCCAACGCCAACGGTCGACGAGCAAGCCAAAGGGCAGGAAGGCAACCTTGTCCATCGCCTGCCGCAGCAAAAGGCCAATATCCTTGTCGGCGCCCGGCACCTGCGCCTTGTCGAGCAGGCCGATGTCGACCAGATATTGCGGGGTGATCGACAGCGCGACAAAATCTCCGATCGCCTCGTGGAAGCCATCATTGGCGCCGTTCAAATAGAGGAACGGCTGCTTGTTGTACGCGCGCTGGTAATAATTGTGTCCAAGCTCGTGGTGGATTGTGACGAAATCGTCCGAATTCACCTTGGTGCACATCTTGATGCGGACGTCGTCCTTGTTGTCGATGTTCCAGGCCGAGGCGTGGCACACGACCTCGCGGTCGGCGGGCTTGACGAAAAGGCTGCGCTTCCAGAAGGTCTCGGGCAGCGGCGCGAAACCGAGCGAGGAATAAAAATTCTCGCCGGCCTTCACCATGTCGAGCGGCGTCTTGCCCTGGGCTTTCAGCAGATCGCCGATGTCATAGCCAAGGTCCCCGGAGCCCGCAGGCGCAACAAGCGGATAAATATTGCCCCATTCCTGCGCCCACATGTTGCCGAGCAGGTCAGCGCGGATCGGGCCCGTCTTGGGCTGTACCGCGTCGCCATATTTCTCGTTCAGTTTCCAGCGGACATAGGTGTGGAGCGCCAGGTAGAGCGGCTTCACTTCCTCCCAGAGCCGCTCGGTCGTCTTCGCAAATTCCTCCGGAGGCATGTCATAGCCCGAGCGCCACATCGCGCCGACGTCGCTGAAGCCCAGTTCCTTGGCGCCCTCGTTGGCGATGCCGACCATCTTGGCGTAATCGCCCTTCATCGGCGCACCGACATTGTCATGCCAGCTCGTCCACATCTCCGCGAACTGGGCGGGTGTGTGCTCGAGATTGCCCATCTCGGCCTCGATGTCGGAGCCCGCGATCGGCTTGCCGTCGAGCGTGCCCTTGCCCTTGCCATATTGCGACGAAAGATCGGTGGCGATCCGATTCAGTTCAGCCGCGGCCCCTTCCGTCGTGGGAGCTGGCAGCACGATGCCATTGCGCAATATGTCGAGCTTGCGCTTCGTATCCGCGCTCAGCCCCGGCACATCCCGGTACCTGGCGGCTTCGAGCGCATATTTCACCGCCTTCTCGGTCCCGATGGCGTTGATCCGCGCAGCCATTGCATCGGTGTCTTCGGTGATGAAATTATAATTAACCCAGTTCACCTGGCTCGCCTCGACCGTATAGTCGAACAGGTCCTTTTCGGCCGCGGCGATGAAGGCCTCGGCGTCGGCGGCCGTGGGAGCAGCCGCGGCTGCCGTCTCGGCGGGGGCGGTCTGGGCCATCACCGGGCTCGCGGCAAAGGCGAGCGATATCGCAAGCGACAGGGTCGAAATCATGGCTTTCATGGGGTGCGTCCTCTGGATGATCGTGGCGCTCTCTGGCGCGATGGCCGCCAGTCTGGACCGCACGGCCAGTCCGGTCAAGCGGTGGCCAGGAAGTCCGCGATCGCCTCGCCGAGCGCGGGCTCGGTCACGCTCGACATGTGCGTGCCGGGGATCGTCGCGAGCCTGGCATCGGCCAGCGCCGCGACCAGCTCCTCGGCCGAGCCATTGTCATCGTCCTTGTCGCCGCAAACGACGAGCACCGGCATCGTCAGCGCCGCGAGCGCATCGGGGGCGGTGTCGGTAAAGCTGCCGAGCAGATGCCCGGCGGCGATGCGGTCGACCTTCATCGTCTTCATGAACTGGATCGAGAGCCAGGTATCGTCCCCGCGCTTTGCGCTTTCATATTCGGCGATGACGCGTTTGAAGAACGCCCCGCGACGCTGCCACCCGGCGAGCCCGGCAAGTCCCATGCCGCCGAGAATCAGCCGCCTGGGCGCCATCCCGGCAAGGACGGCGCGCACGCTGGTCCGGGCGCCGAGCGAAAAGCCTCCGAGGTCGAAATCGGAAAGACCAAGATGGGAGACCAGGTCTTCAAGGTCGTTGACGAGCACGTCGGGCGGATAATGCCCGACATCGTGCGGCGCGGCGCTTGACCCATGGACGCGAAGGTCGGGCATGATCACCCGAAAGCCCTCGGCCGCAATGCGTTCGGCGGTTCCGAACTTGATCCAGTTGACCTCCGCGCTCGAAAAAAGGCCGTGGAGCAGCACCACCGGCGCGCCCTCACCGGTCTCGCGCCACGCCAGCTGCACGCCGTCGCGCGCCTCGAAAAATCGTGCTGCTATCGTCATGGAGCGTTACTAGGCGCCGACACGGAGGCGGTGCAAGGCGCGAGTCAGCCTGGGCGAGCCTGCAGCCCCTTCTGCTCCATGCGCCAGCGCGCCATTTCGATCCGATCCTGCCCGAAGAAGGGCTCACCGTCGAAAACGAGCGTGGGCACCCCCCAGTGGCCCGCAATTTCAAGCGCGACCTGGTTGGCGGCGATTTCCGTATCGAGCGCCTCAGCGTCGTGTTCCGCCTCTGCATCGAGTTCGGCAAGGTCGAGCCCTGCACGTTTCGCGGCGCCGGCGAGATGGTCGCCAAGATGCCAGTCTTGCACTCCGCCCCAGATGAGCTGCGCCGCCTCATCACAAAAGGCGAGACTCTTGCCGCGGCGCGAAGCTGCCTGGCCAAGGCGAGTGAGGCGGTAGATATAGGGCTGCTCGGCAGCAATTTCCCGCGTCTTCACATTCTGGACAATCGGGTCCGGCCGCGGCGGCCCGAAGGGGATGCCGTGGAACTGCGCGACGCGGATCATGTCGCGCATCGTGTAGCTCAGCCAGTTGGGATGATTGCGCTCGAAAAAATCCGGCTGGCGGATCGCGAGCGGATAGACAGGGCGCAGGTTGATATCGAGCGCATGGCTCGCGGCGAGCGCGCGGTATCGACCGATCGCGAGATAGGAATAGGGCGATCGGAAAGACCAGAAGAGGTCGGCGGTGAGAGTCATAAAGGCCATCCTGCCCATATTGCGGCGGGGTGCAAGAGGCGTTGGTCCGCGCGCGCGGACCGTGGGGGCAAGCTTTATCTCAGAGCAGAGCTTGGTATTGATTATATAGCAATTGCTATTATATGCCACGCCATGAACGAGACCATCGGATTCCTGATGAACGATACCGCGCGGCTGTTCCGCCGCGCATTCAACGCGCGCACCAAAAGTAGCGGAGTGACCGCGCTTCAGTGGCGGCTCATCAGCTATCTGAAGCGGCACGAGGGCATCCGGCAGGGCCCGCTCGCCGAATTGATCGAAGTCGAGCCGATCACCCTCTCGCGCATGGTCGATCGGCTGGCCGAGGCGGGGCTGGTCGAGCGCCGCGCTGATCCCGCCGACCGCCGCGCGTGGCAGCTCCACCTGACGCCCCGCGCGCGCGACCTTCTCGAGGTCATGCGACAGACGACCGACCGGCTGAACGAAGAAGCCACGGAAGGACTGAGCGATGCCGAGCGGACGCAGCTGATCGCGCTTGTCGGGCGCATCCGGTGCAATCTGTCACGTCGCGACGCGACCAACGAGACTGAAGCAAAGGCCCCAGCATGACCGAGCTCTCCCCTCCCCGTCCCAAGGCCGAAGAAGCCAAGCCGCCACGCGCTGTCCCCAAGGCAGACCCGGTGCCGCCCGCGCCCGCCGCATCTGCGCGCCCCCAAGACGACGCCAAACCCAGCTGGCGCACCCGCGCCCTCATGTTCGGCGTTCCAGCAGCGCTCGCGGTCGCCGGCGGCGTCTGGTGGCTTACGAGCGGCGGGTCGGTTTCGACCGACAACGCCTATGTCCAGATGGACAAGGTTTCGGTCGCGGCCGAAGTTGGCGGACTGATCACCGAGGTCGCCGTGCGCGAGGGTCAGGAAGTTAAGGCAGGAGACCTGCTCTTCCGCATCGACGGGCAGCCCTATAAATTGACGGTCGCGCAGGCGGGCGCGGCAATCGACGCTGCCAAGGTCGATGTCGGCAATCTCTCGGCCAGCCTCGCCGCAACACAGGTCAGCATCAAGGCGGCCCAGGAAGACATTGCCTTTGCAGAGGCGAATTTCCAGCGGCAAGCTGCGCTCATGGACAAGGGATTCACGACAAAGGCCGCCTATGACGCCGCGAAACACGCGGTCGAACAGGCGCGAGCGCGCCTCGCGCAGGCCAGAGCCGACGCGGCCGAAGCCCGCGCAAAGCTCGCGACAGGCGCGAGCGGCACCAATCCGCAGGTCGCGGCCGCGCGCGTCCAGCGCGCGCAGGCCGAGGTCGATCTGGGCCGCACGGAGGTCCGCGCGCCGAGCGCGGGCCGGGTTGCCGAATCGGACCGGTTGCAGGTCGGCCAGATGATGGTCGCGGGGTTGCCCGCGGTCACCTTGGTCGACACAGCGCACCCATGGGTCGAGGCCAATTTCAAGGAAACCGACCTTGCTGACATGTGCGTCGGCCAGCCGGCCGAAATGCGCTTCGACGCCTATCCGGGGCTCGTCGTGCGCGGCCACGTCCAGACGATCGGCGCCGGAACCGGGAGCGAATTTTCGGTGCTGCCCGCCCAGAATGCGACGGGCAACTGGGTCAAGGTAACCCAGCGCGTCCCCGTTCGCATCGCGTTCGACGAAGTACCAAGGCGTGCGATGATTGCCGGCCTGTCGACCGAGGTAAAAGTGATCACGTCGGGCGGCTGCAAGTAGACGGCGGCCGACCATGGCAAGCCGCGCCTTTTCCCGCCGCAGCGCGCCCGCCGCGACCCGCGTCCAAGCCGATCGGCCGCTCCACGAGCAGGTCCGTTACCGCGGCCTGCTGACCGTTGCGGTCATGGGCGCCTCGGTCATGCAGATCCTCGACACGACGATCGCCAATGTCGCCATTCCGCATATGCAGTCGAGTCTCGGCGCAACAAGCGAGACGGTGAACTGGGTTCTGACGAGCTATATCATTGCCTCGGCCGTCGCGATGCCGATCACCGGCTGGCTTGCCGACCGCATTGGGCGCCGCACCCTCTTCCTTGCCTCGGTCATCGGTTTCATCATCACGTCGATGGCCTGCGGCGCAGCCCAGAACCTCGAGGAAATGGTGGCCTTCCGCTTCCTCCAGGGAGTCAGCGCCGCCTTCATTGGCCCGCTGTCGCAATCGGTGATGCTCGATATCAATCCGCCCGAGCGCCATGCCCGCGCGATGTCGATCTGGGGCATGGGGATCATGGTTGGTCCGATCATGGGGCCGATCCTGGGCGGCTGGCTGACCGAATCGGCTAGCTGGCGCTGGGTCTTTTACGTCAATCTGCCGGTGGGGCTCGCGACGCTTGCGCTCATGTGGGCGCTGCTGCCCGCGACGCCGCGTCTCGGCCGCAAGTTCGACCTGTTCGGTTTTTCGATGCTCGCCCTCGGGCTCGCTGCGCTGCAGCTGATGCTCGACCGCGGGGCGCAGAAAGACTGGTTCGACAGCGCCGAGATATGGATCGAAACCGGGTTCGCCGCCGCCTGTTTGTGGATGTTCTTCGTTCACCTCCTGACCGGGCGCAACACGCTGTTCGACCGCAAGATGCTCGCCGACCGCAACCTGCTCACCGCGCTCGGCTTCATGGTGGTGATCGGCATCGTCATGTTCTCATCGATGGCACTGCTCCCGCCGATGCTCCAGCGGTTGTTCGGCTGGCCGGTGATCGACACCGGCTGGGTGCTCGCGGTGCGCGGCATCGGTATCTTTGTCAGCATGTCGATTGCCGGGCAGTTGCTGGGGCGGATCGACGCACGCTGGCTGGTCGGCTCGGGGCTGCTGATCGCCGCCTACTCGCTTTACCAGATGAGCCAATGGTCGTTGATGATGGGCGCCTGGCCGGTCGTGATCAGCGGTCTGGTTCAGGGGCTCGGCATGGGGCTGATCTTCATCCCGCTCAACACAATGGCCTTTGCAACACTGAGAGCCGCATACCGCACCGATGGTGCAAGCTTGCTCAACCTCGTGCGCAGTGTCGGCGCGTCGGTGGGGATTTCGGTGGTAACAACGCTGCTCGGCGCGAACACCCAGCGCAGCCATGAGGATTTGGCCGCGCATATCACGAGCAGCGCAGTCCCGCTGATCGACCCCTCGACTTCCGACCGCCTGGGCGCACTCGGCGCGAGCGCGATGGCCATGGTGAACGCGGAGATCAACCGGCAGGCGGCGATGGTCGCCTATATCGACGACTTCTGGGCCATGATGTGGGTGACATTGCTCTCGGTGCCGCTCGTCATGCTGCTGCGCCCGCCTGCGCGCGGCGCCCCGAAGGCGTCGGCAGCGGATCTGGGGCATTGACCGGGGCACCTTGCTGCCACCTCCCCATCGCCGCGCGCGACAGAGGATAGGAACGCTTCCTCTTCGAATGCGATTGCATTTCTGGCGCGCCGGTTAGCAAAAATAAATCCGCGCAAGGTTTGCGAAAGCGACCAACGTGAAAAGGCCCCCGATCCAACGCAGCGCTATTACGCCTCTGTCACTCATCCGCGACTGTCCCAGGCCCAGGACGAGGATCATTCCGCGGGGAAAATTGCGATAAGCGCAAACCAGAGGATCGCGCCCGCGTAAACAACCTTATCGGGAAGCGGAAGCATCACTCAGGCCTCGCCGGTCTTGAGCCGAGGCCTTCTCCTCCATGGCGCCGGAGGGCGCGCGACAGAGCCCCGATCAGAAGAGCCCCGAGCGCAGCGAGGGCCATATCCTTTTGCGCGTCCCAGATGTCGCCCTGCTGGCCGTTGTAGCGATCCGCCGTCTCACCCGCCGCGACGATCGTCAGCAGCCATTCGAAAATCTCGTACAGACACGACAGCGACAGTACCCAGCCGGCCGCCGCGAGCACCGCGCCGCGCCGCGACAGGCCTCCGTAGCGCCGCGCGATCTCCGACACGGGGCTCATCGAGAGAAGGCCGAAGCTGAAATGGACGAAGCGGTCGTAATGATTGCGTGTCCAGCCGAACGCCTCCGATAATCCCCGGCCCGTCAACGCGCGCGACCATTCGTCATAGGGGACGTTGCTGTAGACATAGCGCCCGCCAAGCGTGTGCAACGCAAGAAACAGGATGATGCAGGCAAACGCCGGCGTTGAGAGCGGCCATCGCCTGAGCAGCCACGGTGCGGCAATAAGCAGCAGCGCGGTCGGAAGGTGCTGAAGCGGCGCGATGGCGGGATAGGGCTGATCGACCTGGGCTAGAAGGAGAAGCGCAAGGAGCAGGCCGAGAAAAAGGCCCTGCCTGGGCGGAATGGGAGGGAGAAGCGAAAACACCTGCGTGTTTAACCGTTCGCATCGAGCGAAGTCGAGGTGGCTTGAAAGCCGCAACCGAAGGCGAACGTCTCGACCTCGCTCGGCACGAACGGACCCGGTGCCCGCAGGCTTACCCCTTCTTGAGATGCCGGCGGCCGAGGAGTTCGGCGATCTGCACGGCATTGAGCGCCGCACCCTTGCGGAGATTGTCGCTGACGCACCAGAGGTTGAGGCCGTTTTCGATCGTCGGGTCTTCACGGACGCGGCTGATGAAGGTCGCAAAGTCGCCGACACATTCGACGGGAGTGGTGTAACCGCCATCCTCGCGCTTGTCGTGAAGCACGACGCCGGGAGCCTCGCGCAGGATGCGCTGCGCCTCCTCAGCCGACAGCTCGTCCTCGAGTTCGATATTGATCGCCTCGGAGTGACCGACGAACACCGGTACACGCACGCAGGTCGCGGTGACCTTGATCTTGGGGTCGAGGATCTTCTTCGTTTCGACGACCATCTTCCACTCTTCCTTCGTCGAGCCGTCGTCGAGGAACTTGTCGATGTGGGGGATGACGTTGAAGGCGATCTGCTTGGTGAACTTCTGCACGTCCTTTTCATCGCCGACGAAGATCTGGCGCGTCTGGTTCCAAAGTTCGTCCATGCCGGCCTTGCCCGCGCCCGACACCGACTGATAGGTCGCAACGACGACGCGCTTGATCGTCGCGGCGTCGTGGAGCGGCTTCAGCGCGACGACCATCTGTGCGGTCGAGCAATTGGGGTTCGCGATAATGTTGCGCGCCTTGTAGCCGTCGATCGCATCGGGATTCACCTCGGGCACGATCAGCGGCACATCGGGGTCCATCCGGTAAAGCGACGAATTGTCGATGACGACGCAGCCCGCCGCCGCTGCCTTGGGCGCATGGATGGCGGTCGCGTCGCTGCCGATGGCGAAGATCGCCATGTCCCAGCCACTCCAATCGAAATTCTCGATATTCTGGCATTTCACGGTACGACCGGTGTCGCCGATCTCGACCGCTTCGCCCTGGCTGCGCGACGAGGCGACAGCGGCGAGTTCGGCGATCGGAAATTCACGCTCAGCGAGGATGGCGAGGACTTCGCGTCCGACGTTGCCCGTCGCACCCGCGACGACGATCCGGTAACCCATGAATTTGTCCTTTGATGCTGATGTCTGAAATGAAAAACGACCGGTTTCGCGCTTTGGCGGAACCGGTCGTTTTGGAAAGCTGTTTCGGCTTTGTAGGGAGAAAGCTCTCCTTAGCCTTCGCCGGCTTCCGACCGGTAATCGCGGCGCTCCGCAATACGCGCCGATTTACCGGTGCGGCCCCGCAGATAGTAGAGCTTCGCACGGCGGACGGCGCCCTTGCGGACGACGGTAATGCTGTCGATGTTCGGCGAGTAGAGCGGGAAAACACGCTCGACGCCCTCACCGAACGACAGTTTGCGCACGGTGAAATTCGAGCCCATTCCCTTGTTCGAGCGAGCGATGCACACGCCCTCGAAATTCTGAACGCGGGTGCGTTCGCCTTCAACGACGCGCACGCCGACACGCAGCGTGTCGCCGGGACGGAAGGTCGGAATGTCTTTGCCAGCCTTGGCGATTTCTTCGGCTTCGATCGTCTGGATGAGGTTCATGGCCCCTGGTCCTTCTTCTGTTGCCGCGCGCCAGAGGCAGGTCGGTCCCGAGCGCCCTCATGGCGCTCCCAAAGGTCCGGCCTGCGTAACCGTGTGTCCTCTTCCGCCCTTTGTTTCCGCCAGGCGGCGATCTTCGCATGATCCCCCGATCGCAGCACTTCGGGGATCGTGCGCCCTTCCCATGTGACAGGTCGGGTATAATGCGGATACTCGATCAAACCATTCTCGAACGATTCGTCGTCTCCGCTAGAAGCCGCGCCCATTACGCCGGGAAGCAGCCGAATGCAAGCGTCGAGAAGCAACAGCGCCGCCATCTCTCCGCCCGATAGAACGAGGTCGCCCATCGACAATTGTTCGATCGGCCGCGCCTCGAAAATGCGTTCGTCGAATCCTTCGAAGCGACCGCAGAGAATGATCGCGCCGGGACCCTCCGCAAGCCCGCGCACCCGCGCCTGGGTGATGGGCGCCCCGCGCGGCGTCATCGCAAGCAAGGGCAGCCCCGGATAGGCGGCGACCGCATGATCGATGGCCCGGCCCAGCACATCGGCCTTCAGTACCATCCCCGCGCCCCCGCCAGCGGGCGTGTCGTCAACGGTGCGGTGCCGGTCGATCGCAAAATCGCGGATCTGCACCGGCGCACAGGCCCATGTCCCGCTCTCCAGCGCGCGTCCCGCCATGCTGTGTCCCAGCGGCCCCGGGAACATGTCGGGATAAAGCGTGAGGGGGACAGCGGTGAAGGTCATCGGTGCCTGCTCCCAACACTGAGCGAAGCAACAAAGGCGGCCGCGCCAAACGATAACAGCGCGGTCGCAAGTCCTATCATCGAGGCCATCATCACCATGCTGCAAGCGTCGACCCCGCATCTCTCTGGCGCCGTCAAGCCCGTGATGAGGGAATGAAGGAAAGCAAAGACAAGGAGTGCAGCCAGGGGTCCTGGAACAAATGAGGCAGACAGAAACACAATGCGCCTTCTAGACCAGCGCGGACGGAATCTGGCGAGACCATAGCCCAATATTCCGGACGAGATCGTGGATCCCAGCAGCAGCAGGATGAGAACCCGGCCATCTGACATCGCTTGCAGTCCTTTCTTGGCTCCGCTGCCGACGCGTCGTCGCCTCATGGCAGCGGCCGCCATAGCGCCTCGGGCAGGATGTGGCGATCCTTCTCGATCTCGGCGTGCAGCCATTCGCGGAAGCGTTCGATCTTCCTCACCCCGACCCGGTTTTCGCGATGAACAAGCCACATGCCCGATGCCTCCGAGACGTAGAGCGTATCGAAGGGCTGGACGAGGCGCCCGCTCGCCAGTTCGGCCCGCCAATAGAGCGGCGTCATCATCGCGACGCCGAAACCCGCCTGCACGGCGCTCGCTTCCTGCAACTGACTGTCGAGCTCGATCCCGCGCCGCGACGGAGCCGGCGGCGTTGCGACGCCAGCGGCGGCGAACCAGTCCGCCCACCAGCTGTCGTTTGGAGCGAGCCGCTGGACGCGCAGGAGGTCAGCGGGCTCGCGGATTCCGTGCTCCTCGATGAAGGCGGGCGAAGCGATAGGCGCCAGATACTGGCGCATCAGGAAATCGGCGCGCAGCCCCGGCCAATGCCCCCGGCCGATGCGGATTGCGACATCGACATTCGACGCATCGAAATCCACAAGCACGTTGCTCATCGCCATGCGCACCGCAAGATCGGGATATTGAAGCTGGAAACTGCCGATCCGCGCGCTGAGCCACGTCCCCCCGAAACTGGTGGCGGCATTGATGGTCAGCACCTCAGCCTCATCGCTGTCGAGCGATGCGAAAGCATCGTCCATCGAGGCGAACGCGGCGCGGATTGCGGGAAGCAGTCGCTCTCCCGTTTCAGAAAGCCGCACGCGGCCTTTCTCCCGAACGAACAGCGCATGTCCGAGCCGGTTTTCCAATTGGCGAACCTGATAGCTGACCGCGGCCTGCGTCATCCCGAGCTCCTCGGCAGCGCGCGAGAAATTCTCCAGCCTTCCAGCGGCTTCGAAGGCTCTGATGGCGGCAAGGGGCGGTAGTCTGGACACGAGCTCCCTATAAGCTGCGCTTATGATCTTCGGCAAAGCTTTTGTTGGCCCGATCGCCGCGCGAGGCGCATTGAGGGGGCACCCCACGAGCAGGAGGCGATCGATGATGGACGAAATGTGGATGCGCGGCTGGACCGAGAATCACGGGCGCTTCAGCGCCGATCTCGATCGCGGCATTTCCCAGGTTGCGCAGGCGTGGCGGAACTGGCGTGCACGCGGCGCGCGTCCTGCCGCCCCCTCCAAGCCCCGTGCCGGGGCGCACTGAGACGGACGGAAATCGTGTCGACCGTGCCGCTGCGCGCAAGCTGCGCGCCGGCCGCTCACCCTTGCGGCGCGATTTCCGTCCAACCTCTGCCGGATGACTTTATTCGGCGAAAGCCGCCGTCACGATGATCCCCCCATCGCTCCATTCGGGCACCGCTTGCGGGGTCATCGGCACCATGAAGCGCGTCGCCCGCCGGCCCGGTTCGGAGGGTCGCTCGATCTCGAGAATGTCTCCCGCACCGAAATTCTCGACGGCAACGACGGTGCCGAGCGCCTCGCCTTCGGTGGAGGTGCAGGAAAGGCCGATAAGATCGTGATGATAATATTCGCCAGGGCCAAGCGGCGGGAGCGCCGAGCGGGGCACGGTGAGCAGCGTCCCGCGCAGCGCCTCGGCCGCCGCGCGGTCAGTCACTTCGGCGAAGCGCGCGACGGCGCCCTGGTTCGCGGGGCGAACCGATAGCAGCGTCAGCTTGCGGGTGCCGGCGTCGAAGGTGGAAAAGGCGCGCAAGGCGTCCGCGCCTTCCCCGAACAATTTGAGGCGGACCTCGCCCCGCACCCCGTGCGCGCCAGCAATGGCGGCAAGGGTGACAGGGCGGTCGGCGTGCGCCAAGGCTTAGCCTTCGGCCTTTTCTTCGCCAGCCTCTTCGGCCACCGGGCCGCCTTCGGCGACTTCTTCGGCGATCGCAGCGGCGTCCTCGGCGGTCGCTTCGGCCGGAACCTCTTCTGCCACGGCGTCGGCGACGGCTTCGGCAGTCTCTTCGCTCTTCACCGAGCCGGTCGCGTCGGACTCGGCAGCTTCGGGAGCTGCCGGCTCTTCGGCGGGAGCTTCTTCAGCCGGAGCAGCGGCAGCTTCCTTCGCGGCCTCTTCGGCCTCGGCCAGCTTTGCAGCCTTTTCTTCGGCGCGTTCCTTGGCCTTCTCGCCCGGCTCGCCCTTCTTGGGATTGCTGCGCGCGGCGCGTTCCTTGAGGCCCGCGGCATCGAGGAAGCGGGCAACACGGTCGGTCGGCTGGGCGCCGACCGAGAGCCAGTGTGCGGCACGCTCGGTGTCAAGCTTGACGCGCTCCGGATTGTCCTTGGCGAGCAGCGGGTTGTAGCTGCCGATGCGCTCGATGAAGCGGCCGTCGCGCGGGCTGCGCGAGTCGGCGACGACAATCTTGTAATAGGGGCGCTTTTTCGAACCGCCGCGCGAAAGGCGAATTGAGGTAGCCATGATAATATCCTTCTAGTCTGAACTGGTTGTCTTGGGTTATTTCTTCTTATTCAACATATTAGCGAGATCGGGCGGTATCGCTCCACCGCCGAGCCCGGGAAGACCGCCCATGCCGCCGCCCCCAAGGCCGGGCACGCCGGGAATTCCGCCGCCCTTGCCGAACAGCGCGCCGAGCCCCTTCAGTCCGCCCATCTTGCGGATGCGCTTCATCGCGGTCGACATTTCCTGGTGCATTTTCAGCACCTTGTTTACCTGCTGCACACTGGTTCCCGAGCCATTGGCGATGCGGATCTTGCGCTTGGCGTTGATGATTTCGGGCCTCGCGCGCTCCTTCGGGGTCATCGAGCTCATGATCGCATCGAAGTGGACGAGCATCTTGTCGTCGGCACCGCTCTGCGCCATCGCGGCCTGCGCCTTCTTCAGGCCGGGAATCATGCCGGCGAGCGCACCAATTCCGCCCATGCGGCGCATCTGGTTCAATTGCGTGCGAAGATCGTCGAGGTCGAACTGACCTTTCGCCATCTTCTTCGCCATCGCCTCGGCCTCTTCGGCCTGGATCGTCTCGGCAGCGCGCTCCACGAGGCTGACAACGTCCCCCATACCGAGGATGCGGCCTGCGATGCGCGAGGGCTGGAAAAGTTCAAGACCGTCGAGTTTCTCACCGGTACCGGCAAATTTGATCGGTCTTCCCGTAACGGCGCGCATCGACAGCGCGGCACCGCCGCGCGCATCGCCGTCCATGCGGGTAAGCACCACGCCGGTGAGCGGGACCTGGTCGGTGAAGCGCTGCGCGACCTGAACCGCGTCCTGGCCTGTCAGGCTATCGACGACGAGCAAGGTCTCGGCGGGATTCGCTGCGCGCGACACCGCCTGCATCTCGTCCATCAGCTGCTGGTCGACGTGGAGGCGGCCCGCGGTGTCGAGCATCAGCACGTCAAAGCCCTGAAGCTTCGCGGCCTGCATTGCGCGCTGCGCGATTTCGACCGGCTGCTGTCCGGCAATGATCGGGAGCGTCGCGACATCGATCTGCTGACCGAGAACCGCAAGTTGCTCCTGCGCGGCAGGGCGATGGACGTCGAGCGACGCCATCAGCACCTTCTTGCGCTCCTTATCCTTCAGGCGCTTCGCGATCTTCGCGGTGGTGGTCGTCTTACCCGAACCCTGAAGACCGACCATCATGATGACCGCGGGCGGCGTGACGTTGAGATCAAGCTCGGCGGTTTCGGAGCCGAGCATCTCGGTCAGCGCGTCGCTGACGATCTTGACCACCTGCTGACCCGGCGTGACCGAGCGCAGGACATTCTGCCCGACCGCAAGTTCGGTCACCTGATCGACGAAACTGCGTACGACGGGCAGCGCCACATCGGCTTCGAGAAGCGCGATTCGAACTTCGCGCATCGCGGCGCGCACATCGGCCTCAGTCAGCGCGCCGCGGCCGCGGAGCTTCCCGAAAACATCGCCAAGCCGATTGCTCAGACTGTCGAACATGTGGCCCAAAATCCCTTCTGACAGGCCGCAACGCAAAAGACGCCGGTGAGCGAAACCTCGCCAACCAGCGGCTATCCGTGGACAGATTTTCCGTCGCGGATGTCGATATGCCCGCCCGCAAGATGCGGCCGAACGGGGCGCCCTTACGGGAAAGCGGGCAAGAAGGCAAGTCTGCGCAATCCCGCATGTCGCAAGGTCATGGGCACCGCCGGTTCTCACTTAACGCAAATTTCACGCCTTCGGGTGCAAGGAGGGACGACTGTGGGGACATAGCAATGAGAGCCGAAACGATCGTGCCGAAGGAATGGGATCGCAGCGAGGGGGCCAAACGCGACATCGTTGCAGGCGGCATCGTCATCGCCGCCATTCTTCTGTTCGTCGGAACGGGAAGCAGTGTGATGCAATCGGTGGTGCGCACGCTCGCGGGAGTGGGTGGCGGCACCGATCGGGTGCTCGCGGCAACCCTGATCCTCAATATCGCGCTGATCCTGTTTGGCTGGCGGCGTTACGACGACCTCAACCGCGAGATTCGTGAGCGCACCCTTGCCGAGAAGCGGGCGCGTTTCCTTGCCGATACCGACCCCCTCACAGGCTATCTCAACCGGCGTGCCCTGCTCGCCGCCGGCCCCTCGCTGGTCGCAGCAGCGGCGGCCGAAAAGCGCCATGTCGCATTGCTGCTCCTCGACCTTGATCATTTCAAGACGGTGAACGACATCCATGGTCATGTCGCAGGCGATCATGTGCTGCAGGTTGCAGCTGAGCGGATCACTGCTATCCTGCCCCCGAACGCAACCAAGGCGCGGCTTGGCGGCGACGAGTTCGTCGCGATGATCGCGTTCGAACCCGCCGCGCGGCACCAGATCGACGCATTGGCCGCAGCGCTTGTTGCCGCGCTCGAAGAGCCGGTCGAATATGAAGGCCAGCAGATCCGGATCGGCAGTTCGCTCGGCATCGCTCTTGCGACGGGGCAAAATGCGACAATGGAAATGCTCGTGCGCCAGGCCGACATCGCCATGTATCACGGCAAGGAGAAGGGCCGGAACCGCCATATCTGGTTCGAACCCGGCATGGAAATGGCCATGCAGGCCCGCAATCAGATTGAGACAGGCATCCGCAACGGCATGCCGCGCGGCGAATTTGTTCCGCATTTCGAACCGCAGGTCGACATCGCGAGCGGACGGCTCGTCGGCTTCGAGATGCTGATGCGATGGGATTCGCCCGAGCACGGCATGATCCCGCCCGAACGCTTCATCCCGGTTGCCGAAGAAAGCGGGTTGATCGGCGAGTTGTCGCTGCGCGTCATTCGCGACGCCATGGAGATTGCCAGGGGCTGGGACCCATCGATCTTCCTGGCGGTCAACATCTCGCCCCAGCAACTGAAAGACCCCTGGTTCAGCCAGAAGCTGACCAAGCTCCTGGTCGAAACGGGATTTCCTGCAAGCCAGCTCGAAGTCGAGATCACCGAAAGCTCCTTGTTTGAAAATCTCCCGCTGGTGCGTTCGATCGTCACCAGCCTCAAGAATCAGGGCGTTTCGCTTGCGCTTGACGATTTTGGTACCGGCTATAGTTCGCTTTCGCACCTGCGCGCATTGCCGTTCGACCGGATCAAGATCGACAAGAGCTTCGTCGCGGCGATGCGCGGAAGCGCCGATGCGCAGGCGATTGTCGTTGCAATCGTACGGCTTGGCGAAAGCCTTGGCATGCCGATCACAGCCGAGGGGGTCGAGGATGCCGCAACCGCGACCGAGCTCACACGGCTCGGCTGCGCGAAGGGTCAAGGCTGGCATTATGGCCGCGCGATGTCGGCTGCGGATACCGCCCATATGCTCGCCGAGCGCGGTCTCCTGCGGACACCGCTGACGGCCCCGAAGGCTCCCGGAGACGAAAGCGCCGAGTTGCGCAAATCGGCATAGGCGCGTCGCGCCCGGTGTCGGAAAAGAAGAGCTGGCGAGCCAGCCCCGCCTCGCTAGACTTCCCGCCTGCGCGCCCTTACATGCGCGAACATGGCGGATCGCTTCACCAAGATGCATGGCCTCGGCAACGACTTTGTCGTCATTGATGCGCGGACACGCGCCGTCGAGATGACGGCAGCGCGCGCGCATGCGATCGCCGACCGGCGGCACGGCATCGGCTGCGACCAGCTGATCCTGCTCGAGCCATCCGAGAAGGCCGATCTCAAGATGCGTATCTTCAACGCCGACGGCGGCGAGGTAGAGGCCTGCGGCAACGCGACGCGCTGCGTCGCGACCTTGATCGGCAAGGCCGCGGTGATCGAGACGCTGGGCGGCATGCTCCGCGTCAGCCCGGCCGATGGCGGCGCCGAGGTGACGCTGCGCGAACCTTCCTTCGAATGGGAGCAGATTCCGCTCGCCATGCCGATGGACACGCGCGACATGCCCGTCGCCTGGGACGAACTTGAACATGGCGCGGCGGTCAATGTCGGCAATCCGCACGTGATCTTCTTTGTCCCGGAAGCCGATGCGGTTCCGCTCGCCGACCTTGGACCCAGGATCGAGACGGATCCGCTTTTTCCCGAACGCGTCAATGTCAATGTCGCGAGCCTCGATGGCGAAAATCAGCTGCAGCTGCGCGTCTGGGAGCGCGGGGTGGGGCTGACCCAGGCATGCGGGACCGGCGCCTGCGCCACCGCGGTCGCGGCGATCCGCGCAGGCCTCGTCCAGTCCCCGGTCACCATTTCGCTGCCCGGCGGCGACCTCGTGATCCGCTGGGCCGAAGGTGAGCCGATCGTGATGAGCGGCGCCGCGACGCGCGTGTTCGAGGGCGAAACCGACTGGGCGCGCTTCGGATGAGCGCTCCGGGAGGCGTCGAAGTCGTCAATTTCGGGTGCCGGCTCAACATCGCCGAGGGCGAGGCGGTGCGCGACGCGGCGACGCGCGCCGGTGCGGGCAACATGATTGTCTTCAACAGCTGCGCTGTGACCGATGAAGCGCTGCGACAGGCACGGCAGGCCGTGCGCCGCGCCCTGCGCGAGCGGCCAGGCGCGAACGTCGTGGTCACCGGGTGCGCCGCCGAGCTCGAGGGGCAGCGCTTTGCCGACATGGGCGCACGGGTGGTCGCGAACGATGCCAAGGGCCTCGCCGCGAGCTATTGTGCTGCAAGCGTGTCCCGGGCGGGCTTGAAGGCCGGCTCCCCTCATCAACCCCTTGCCCTCGGCGAGGCAAAGGGCGTGTACACCCCAGCCCTTTCTGGCGCCGACCATGCCCGCGCATTCCTGGGCGTGCAGACCGGCTGCTCGCACAGCTGCACCTTTTGCGCCACCGTGCTCGCGCGCGGCTCTGCGCGGTCCGCGACCGTCGAAGCCGTGGTCGATGCCGCCCGTACCGCGCTCGAGCGCGGCCAGCGCGAGATCGTGCTGACCGGGGTGGATCTCGCAAGCTATGGCGACGATAATGGCACGAGCCTCTCTGCGCTGATCGAGGCGCTCCTGGAGCTGCCCATCGAGCGCCTGCGCCTCTCGTCGCTCGACCCCGACCGCGTCGACGACGCGCTCTTCGCGCTGATCACGCAGCAAAGGCGGGTGATGCCTCACGTCCATCTGTCGCTGCAGGCCGGCGACGACATGGTGCTGACGCGGATGAAGCGCCGCCACCGCCGCGCCGACGCGGTGCGTCTGATCGAACGGCTCAAGACCGCGCGGCCCGACATTGCGATCGGCGCCGATCTGATCGCCGGATTTCCCACCGAGGATGACAAGATGTTCGCCAACAGCCTGGCCCTGATCGACGATGCCGACATCGTCTTTGGCCATATTTTTCCGTACAGCCCGCGCGCCGGGACCCCCGCCGCACGCATGCCGCAGGTCGGCCGCGCCCTGGCACGCGAGCGCGCAGCGATCCTGCGCGAAGCCAATGCGCGGCGGCGTCATGCGTGGATGGATGCGCAAAGGGGCCAGCGGGCATCGATGCTCGTCGAGCGCGACGGTCTTACCGGACATGGCGAGACATTTGCCGCGCTAACCCTCGCCGCCCCTGCAACGCCGGGAAGCATCGTTCCGGTGCGCCTCGCCGCGCGGGACGGCGATCGGATGATCGCCGAAAGGATTGCAGCATGAGCGGCGCGAGCTGGAGCGAGCGGCTGTTCGGCGGCTTCAAGCGCACGTCGGAGCGGCTGGGCGAAAATCTCGCTGGTCTCACCGGCAAGTCGCGGCTCGACGACGAAGATCTCGACCGGATCGAAGAGGCGTTGATCACCGCCGACCTTGGGCCCGGGATGGCGGCGCGTATTCGCGAGCGCCTTGCCGAGCGCCGCGACGCGGTCGCGGGCGATGTCGAGCAATTGAGGAAGATCGTCGCCGACGAGATCGCCGCCGTGCTTCGCCCGGTCGCCGAACCGCTGGAGATCGACGCCTTTCCGCGTCCGCAGGTCATATTGGTGATCGGCGTCAACGGTTCGGGCAAGACCACGACGATCGCCAAGCTTGCGCACCTCTTTCAGGAGCAGGATTATGGCGTCATGCTCGTTGCGGGCGACACCTTCCGCGCCGCCGCGATCGGGCAGCTGAAAGTCTGGGCCGAGCGGCTTGGAGTGCCGATCATGGCGGGACCCGAGGGCGGCGACGCCGCGGGCATCGTCTTCGACGCCGTCAAGCAGGCGACAGCGACCGGCATCGACGTGCTGATCGTCGACACCGCGGGAAGGCTTCAGAACAAGCGCGAGCTGATGGACGAGCTTGCCAAGATCAAGCGCGTCCTGGGTCGCCTCAATCCGGCGGCGCCGCACGACGTCGTTCTCGTGCTCGACGCGACGACGGGGCAGAATGCGCTGTCGCAGATCGACGTGTTCCGCGAGGTCGCGGGCGTTACGGGTCTTGTCATGACCAAGCTCGACGGCACGGCGCGCGGCGGTGTGCTCGTCGCCGCGGCCGAGCGCCACGGCCTGCCGATCCATGCGATCGGGATCGGCGAGACGATCGACGACCTGCGGCCTTTCGATGCCGACGAGATCGCGGGCATTATTGCAGGAAATATCCGATGAGCGAGACTTTCGACCAGCTGCCTGGCGGCCCCGAAACCGTGCCCGCGCCGCCGCCAGCCAAGCATGGATGGCTCAACTTCGCGATCGATTTCGGGCCGCTGCTCGTCTTCTTCATCACCTATAAATTCACCTCGGGCGGCGAGGGCGCCTTCGCGGCGACGGCGGGCGCGATCAAGGGCACGCTCGCCTTCATGGTCGCGATCGTTATCGCGATGGCGGTGTCGAAATGGAAGCTGGGCAGAATTTCGCCGATGCTGTGGATGTCAGGCATCCTCGTTCTCGGCTTCGGCGCGCTGACCGTCTGGTTTCACGATGAACGCTTCATCGTGATGAAGCCGACGATCATCTACGCCGGTTTCGCGGCTCTGCTCCTCGGCGGCTGGTTCTTCAAGAAGCCGATGCTCAAATATCTGCTGCAGTCGGCTCTCGAGGGCGTGACCGAAAAGGGCTGGCTTGCGCTTTCGCGAAACTGGGGCCTCTTCTTCGCAGCGCTCGGCATTGCCAATCATGTCATGTACGAATTGATCCAGGCAGGAGAGATGAGCTTTGACCTCTGGCTGACGATCAAGGTCTGGGGCGTCACCGCCCTCTCCTTCCTTTTCACGCTGACGCAATTACCGGTGATGATGAAGAACGGCCTTGCGGTGTCCGAGAGCGACGCAAAATAACGCTCGCCGCTGGAGGGGCGGCAAGTCAACTCTCTTCGACCGCCGCCTTGTGCATCCGTCCGTTGAGGACATAATGCGCGACGCCGGCTTGCATCCCAGCGGCCTGCGCATCGTCGATCTCGCGTACCCGGCGCGCGGGCGCGCCTGCCCATAGCTCGCGCGAGGGGACTTCCTTGTGCTCGGTCAAGAGCGCGCCCGCTGCGAGCATCGCGTCGCTGCCGATGTGACAGCCGTTCATTACCGTCGCCTTCAGTCCCACGAACGCCCGATCGGCGAGAGTGCAGCCGTGCACCATCGCGAGATGCCCGATGAGCACATCCTCTCCGATGATCGTCGGATAGCCGTCCGGGCGATGAGGCATCGGGCCATCGCAATGAACGATGCTGCCGTCCTGGATATTGGTCCGCGCTCCCACGCGGATATGGCTGACATCGGCGCGCAGCACGCAGTTGTACCAGATGCTCACGTCCGGTCCGATTTCAACGTCGCCGATGATGCGGCAGCCGGGGGCAATGAAGGCGCTGGGATCGATCCGCGGCGTCTTGCCATTCACGCTGATGATGGAAATGTCGCTGCGGGTCATTCGCGGCCTCCGATAAGATGATTCCATAGCAGGACCGGCAGCGTCGAGGCGTAATCGTCGGTCCAGCGTTCGAAATGGGCCCGCGCCTCCAGCGGCACCCAGGCGCCGTCTTCCTGCGCCTCGTCGCGCGGTCTGAGGCCGCCGGTCAACTGATCCATACGTTCTTTCCTCGCGGTCAGCGCGACCCAGTTTGAAGCGGTGAGCGCGCTGTAGCCATCGTCCTGCCCCGACGGGTCCAAACGAATCGCTGCCGCCCACCCGCGCGCCTTTGCCTCTGCCGCGAGCACGGGTTCAAGGTCAAAGAAGCGGTTCGAGATATGGATGAGGAGAATGCCGTCGGGCTTGAGCGCGCGGGCGTAGATGCCGATTGCTTCCTTCGTCAGCAGGTGCAGCGGGATCGCATCGGACGAGAAGGCGTCGATCACGAGGATATCGAAGCGTCCGGCGGGCTGCTTGGCAATTTCCAGGCGTGCGTCGCCGATGATGATCGGCGTGTCACCCGCACAATGCGACAGAAAGGTGAATTTGGCGGGGTCGCGGGCAATGCTGACCATCACCGGGTCGATCTCGAAAATCGTCCAGCGCTGCCCCGGCCGGCGATAGCAGGACAGGGTTCCCGCGCCGAGGCCGACAATGCCGACCGACGCATCTGGCCCGGCGAGCCGGGCGGCGGCGCCCAGCGCCAAGCCGACACCTGATTGCGGACCGTAGTAGGTTGTCGGGTCGAGCCTATGCTCCTGCTCGGTACGCTGGAGCCCGTGGAGGGTCGTGCCATGCGCGAGGCGGCGCTGCTGGTGCACGCGATCGTCCGTTACGGTGTACACACCAAAATAGCTGCGCACGCGCATGCCATGCCGGCCTTTTTCCAGCGTGTCGATGCCCCCGATCCCGAGCATGAGCAGGATCAGGACCGGAATATAGGCCCAGCGCCATGCGATCACGAGCAGTCCGATCGCGAGGAGCAGCCCCGCCCATAACCAGCTCATTCCGCCAAGGGTGCCGTCCCAGGCAGACGCGAGCTGCCAGGAGGCGAAGGCGGCGAGGAGCAGAAGCGCGGCAACGTAGCGAGTGGGCCGCGCGACCTTCAGCCAATGATCCCACGGCAGCAGGGCAGGCAGCGGAAGCAAGGCTGCGGCGGCGAGTACCAGCACCGGATGCTCATATACCCAGTTGAAGATGAGCGGCGCGGCGAGCGCCGCAAAGGCGCCCCCCATCACGCCGCCCGCCGACATGATGAGATAGAAGAGCGTCAGATGCTCGGGCGCGGGACGCAGATGGTAGAGATAGCCATGCAGCGCAGTCGCGACGACGAACAGCATGACAAGGCTCATCAGCGCGAGCAGCATCGTCCCGCCGCCGGTGCTGAGGAGCGCCTGTCCGCCTGTAATCAGAAGCAGCGCCGGGGCGATCGTCGCGAAAGTCTGTTTGACCCCGTCGAGGGTCGAAAAGGCGATCACGAAGCTCAGAAGATAAAGGCCGAGCGGCAGAACCCAGAGCAGCGGCATCGCGACGATATCGGTCGTGAGGTGCGTCGTCGTCGACAGCATCAGCCCCGATGGAACCGCCGCGATCAGCAGCCAATGGATCTGCCGTCGGAATGCGGGGCGCGGTTCGCGAGGAGCTTCAACGTCATGGGAGGTAGCCGGCGCACCGCGCCAGCGTGTCGCGGCACTCGCGACGACAAGCAGGAAAAGCAGCGCGTAACCCGCCGCCCAGCCGAGACTTTGCGCGTCAAGCGGCATCGCCGGCTCCACCAGCGCCGGATAAGAAATCAGCCCTGCGAAGCTGCCGAGGTTGGACGCGGCGTAGAGAATATAGGGATCGCCCGAGCGGCTATCGAGTGCGAACCAGCGTTGCATCAGCGGCGCCTGCGCCGCGACGACAAAGAAGACAGGGCCGATCGACGCGGTGAGCAGCAACGGCACCCACAGCACTTCCTGTCCGGGCGCGGGCGGCGGGATCTGTGCGATTCCGATCGGCAGCCAGAGCGATGCAACGAGCAGCAGGGCAATGTGAATCGCGGCTTGCCGCCGCATCGCGAAGCGCCCGAGCCAGTGCGCATAGGCATAGCCGCCGAGCAGCAGCGCCTGATAGACCAGCATCGCGCTGTTCCACACCATCGGCGCACCGCCAAGCCGCGGCAGCACCATGCGCGCCACCATCGGCTGGACAAGAAACAGCAAAAAGCTGCCGACGAGAATCGTCAGCACGAACAGCCAGCGGCGCGGCGAAGCGGTCATGCATTCCCCCATGCGGCGCGCTGCAAAGGCACATGCAAACGCAAGGAGAAAGTGCGCGCGCGCCGCGGGCCGAGCGTTGCCCTGACCTCGCGATCGCTGCCATTTCGCTGGATGGGTGCGAAGTCCTTGCAGCGCCACACACGCATGGTGAGCCGCTGGGTCTCGATCATGCGCCGAGCAGCCGCGCCGCGTGAAGCGCGTGATAGCTCAGCACACCCGAAGCACCGGCCCGGCGGAAAGCGAGCAGGGTCTCAAGAACGAGCGCGTCGCGCTCCCCGGCTCCCGCGGCCACTGCGGCCTCGATCATCGCATATTCGCCCGATACCTGGTAGGCGTAGACCGGAACCGCGAAATGATCCTTCACCAGCCGGACGATGTCGAGATAGGGCAGCCCCGGCTTGACCATCACGCTGTCGGCGCCCTCGGCGAGGTCCTGGGCAACTTCGCGCAATGCCTCCTCGGCATTGGCAGGGTCCATCTGGTAGGTCTTCTTGTCGCCCTTCAAGAGCCCGCGCGAGCCGACCGCGTCGCGAAAGGGACCATAGAAGGCGGAGGCATATTTGGCGGCGTAGCTCATGATCTGGACATTGCCGAAGCCCTCGGCTTCGAGCGCCCTGCGGATCGCGCCGACGCGGCCATCCATCATGTCGCTGGGAGCGATGATGTCGGCGCCCGCGCGCGCCTGGTTGAGGGCCTGCCCGACCAGCACTTCAACCGTCGGGTCGTTGACCACATAGCCCGCGTCATCGAGCAGCCCGTCCTGTCCGTGACTCGTATAAGGGTCGAGAGCGACATCGGTGAGCAAGCCGATCGCGTCGCCGAGCGCATTCTTGATCGCCGCGGTCGCACGGCACATCAGATTATCGGGGTTCAGTGCCTCGGCGCCATTCTCGCTGCGGCGATCCGCCTCGGTATAGGGAAAAAGCGCAAGACACGGGATGCCGGCTTCTACCGCATCTCTTGCGCGCTCGACGAGGAGATCGACCGACCAGCGCGACACGCCGGGAAGGCTCGCGACCGGCTCTTCGGTGCGCTCACCTGCGCAAACAAAGAGCGGCCAGATGAGATTTGCAGGCGAAAGCTGGGTCTCGCGCACCATTGCGCGGCTCCAGCCAGTGCGGCGGATGCGGCGAAGGCGCAGGTCAGGAAATGCGGCGTGAGTCATCGCGCGTGCATAGCCGCGCTTTGCCGGCAGTGAAAAGGGATATTGGTGGGCGGATACCCCGCCCTTCAGGGAGAAAAGATCGCCTAAATCCCCTCGCCTGCCCTTTTCGACGCCACGTCGGCAAGGCTTCCGAGTTTGGGCCCCTCGATCTGCTTCGGCGCGATCGGCGTCAGCGCCGCGCCAGGTGCGACGTCGGTGAGCTGGCGGATGCGGGCGCGGAAATCGGCGAGCTCCTTGCCTTCGAGCTGCGCCCTGGTGACAAAGCTTACCGATGCGGGGTTCACCGCATGTCCGTTGCGGTAGAGCTCATAGTGAAGGTGCGGCCCCGTCGACAGGCCGGTGGTGCCGATATAGCCGATGACCTGTCCGCGCCGGACATGCTGGCCGGCGCGCACGGCAATACGGCTCATGTGGCCATAGCCGGTGCCAAGACCGCCGCCGTGATTGAGCTTCACATAATTGCCGTATCCCCCTGTACGGCCCGCCGTGGTGACGACGCCATCGCTGACGGCGTAGATCGGTGCGCCATATCCGCCACCGAAATCGATGCCGCTGTGCATGCGGCGGTATCCGAGGATCGGGTGCCGGCGCATGCCGAACGTCGAGGTTACGCGGCCGTGCGTCGGGCGCACCATGCCGCCACGCTGCTGCCCGACGCCCGAGGCCTCGAACCACTGCCTTCGCCCGTCCTTGGTCCATTCGAGCATCGACAATTTCGGCTTCCCGCCGCGCACAAGACCTGCGTAAAGCAGCTTGCCGCTCTCGCTCTCCCCGGTCTCGGCACGCCGATGCTCGACAATGATGTCATATTCGTCGGAGGCGCGGATCGCCGTAACCGGCATCTCGCGGCTGATGACGCGCAAATAGGATTGAATAGCCTCGGGCGGCGCGCCCGCGGCGCGAGCCGAACGATAGAGGCTGTCCCCCACCCGGCCGCGGATGCGCAGCGGCGTCGCGTCGACCGCGATCGGAATGCGGCGCATCACCAGCCGGTCGCCCTCCCGTTCCATCTCGATCCGCAAATCGAAGCGCGCGCGCATCGCAAGGGCCTCGACAGGGCGGGGCATGGTCCGCATCGCGCGGCGGCCGAGGATCAGGTCAATGCGTGTTCCAGGTGCGATGTCGGCGAGCGGTACCGCACTCGACACCTGGTTTGCCAGCTCTTGCGCCTCGGTCCTGCCGACGCCTGAACGTTCAAGCAGACGGGCAAAGCTGTCTCCTCTGCCCAGCGTGGCGGTAAGCTCGATTTGCGGCCGTTCGGGGGTCTGGGCAAGCGGACGTACCGCATCGGTCGCGGCCATGTGGCGGCCGGTGTCGGCGCCAAGCGCGAGCGGGACGATCATCTGCGCGCGCGCTTCGTTGAAATCGGCGGCATCGAGGACAGGCGCTCCGCCGACGCCGAGCGGCTGAATCCCTGGAAAGGTCGCGATCGCGCTGCCACACAGCAGCGCCAGCGTGGCGAGCCCTCGCCACCATTCAGCCGATCCGATATCGGCGCCGAGGTCCGGGACGAGATCGAGCTGGGCGAGGCGCTCGCGCCACGTCAGCGGCGGCTCGGCGGCGCCATGTCCCTTTTGCAGGGGGATCGCCTGCGACAACGCGAGCGCGGCAGCGTTGCCGGACATCCCCGCGATGGGTTCATGGCGCTGAAACAAGATATTACCCCCGCTCGACGGGACTGCTCCTCTTGCAGCGGCCATCGATGAAAATTTCGCGGCGATTTTTGTAAACAAAGGCCGTTAAAGTCAATTTAACGGGGACCATGGCGCCTGCTGGTGCGGCGAACCGTGGCGCGGGCACGTTGACGCGCCCCCGTGTGAAGCGCCTCGACCCATGAGCGCAAAAAACGGCCTTTCGAGCGATCGGCAGTTGCGCCGCCGGGCCGCCCATGCCAGCATCAGGCGACAAGAATATGCCATCTCCCTCGTCCCATCCGGTCAAGGCCGTCCTTGGCCCCACCAACACCGGCAAAACCCATTTGGCGGTCGAGCGCCTGACCGCCCATGCGAGCGGCATGATGGGCTTTCCGCTGCGCCTGCTCGCGCGCGAGGTTTATGACCGCGTCGTCGCGATCAAGGGCGCGGGCCAGGTCGGGCTGGTCACGGGGGAAGAGCGAATCATGCCCGCGGGCGCGCGCTATCTGCTCGGCACGATGGAAGCGCTGCCCGTCGAACGCGACGTCGCCTTCGTCGGCATCGACGAGGCGCAATTGGGCGCCGACCCCGAGCGCGGTCATGTTTTCACCGACCGGATGCTCCGGGCCCGCGGGCGCGAGGAAACGATGATCCTGGGATCGGCGAGCATCACCGGACTCGTCCGCGACCTGGTGCCCGAGGCCGAGATCATCACCCGCCCCCGCTTCTCGACGCTCAGCTACGCCGGGCCGATGAAGCTCTCGCGGCTGCCCAAGCGATCGGCGATCGTCGCCTTTTCCGCCGATGAAGTCTATGCGATCGCCGAGATGCTGCGCCGCTTCGCGGGCGGTGCGGCGGTGGTGATGGGCGCGCTCAGTCCGCGGACCCGCAATGCCCAGGTCGCGATGTTCGAGGCGGGGGAAGTTGACTATCTCGTCGCGACCGATGCGATCGGCATGGGCCTCAACCTCGACGTCAGGCATGTCGCCTTTGCCAGTCTCCAGAAATTCGACGGCCGCCGCCTCCGCCGGCTGACGATCGCCGAGATGGCCCAGATCGCAGGCCGTGCGGGGCGGCATCAGCAGGACGGCAGCTTCGGCACCATCGGTCTGCCGCAGGGCGGCATGACGCCCGAGGAAATCGCCGCGATCGAGGGACATCATTTTCCACCGCTGGCGAGCCTGTTCTGGCGCGAGCCCAGCCCCCGTTTCGACTCGCTCGACCGACTGGTCGCGGACCTTGGCCGCCCGCCTGCCCATGCGGCGCTGCGCGCGGCACCCGAGGCGGTCGACCTTGCGGTGCTGAAGCATATTGCAGGCGACGTCGAGGTTCTCGCGCGCGCCAACGATAGCGAGGCGGTCGCGCGGCTCTGGGATGCATGCGGCCTGCCCGATTTCGAACAGTTGGGCCCGGAGCACCACAGCCGCACGGTGCTCAAGCTCTGGCAGTGGCGGACAAGCGGCAATGGGATGATTGACCCCGACTGGTTCGCGCGGCGGCTGGCACGGCTCGACGACGTCGAGGGTGATATCGATCAGCTTGCAAGCCGCATTGCCGCGGTGCGCACGCTCTGCTTCATCGCGCAGCGCGGCGACTGGATCGCTGACGCTGCAGGTTGGACGGCGCAGACGCAGGACCTTGAAACGCGGCTGTCCGACGCGCTGCATGCCGCGCTTGCGCAGCGCTTCGTCGATCGCCGGCTTGCGCTTCTCATTCGCGATGCCGGGCAGCGTCACACCGCATTGCCCGTCGCGGTGGGCGCCGACGGCACGGTTGCAGTCGACGGCGAGCCGATCGGGACGCTGACCGGATTCCAGTTCAAGGTCGATGCGCAGGCGCGTGCAAGCGATCACCGGCTGCTGCTCGCGGCCGCGGAGAAACATCTGCGCGCCGAACTCGCACGGCGCGCGGCCGCGCTCGCCGAAGGCGATGGGAGCGCGCTGTCGCTGGTCAGCGAGGCTGGCGCACCGCCCCGGATTGCGTGGCATGGCGACATCATCGCGACGCTCGCCAAGGGAACGACGCTCGTCCAGCCCGCGATCCTCCTGGAACCGGCGCTACGCCGGCTCGAGCCGCCCCAGGTGCAGGCGATCGCCGAACGACTGCAGGCCTTCGTCGCCGAACAGCTCGCGCGCCACGCCGCGCCGCTTGCCGCCATGGGCGCGGCAGCGGGCGACCTTTTCACACCGCCGCGCGTCCGTGCCTTGCTGGCGGCCATGGCGGACGGCAGCGGCCTCGTCGAACGCGCCGTTGTCGATGAACAGCTCACGGCCATGAGCGCCGAAGAGCGCCCGCAACTGCGCAAGCTCGGCCTTACCATCGGCTCGCTCGACATCTTTCATCCGCAGCTCCTGAAACCGGAAGCGGTGCGTTGGCGGGCCGCGCTCGCGGCGGCACAGCAGGGCAGCGCTATGCCCGAACTCCCGCCCCATGGCGCTGTCCTTCAGAAGCACGGCAGTCCCGAAGGTCTGCGTCTCGCCGGCTTCCGGCGCTGCGCGACGGGGTGGCTGCGCATCGACATGGCGGAAAAGCTCGCGCGCCAGGCCCATGCCGCGCGAATGCAGGCCGCCGCGCCGCCGACCGCGCCCATTGCCGGCAGCGAACCGCATCACGACAGCGAAGCACCCGAAGAGAGCGAAGCCCAGGCCGGCACGCCCCCCGGTTTTGCGATCGATCCCGCGCTCGCCACCTCGCTCGGCCTTGATGCCGACGCGCGGCGCGCGCTGCTCGGCAGCTTCGGATTCCGGAGCGTGGGCGATCCTGCGCTCGAGCGCTGGCGCTGGCTCGGGCGGCGCAGTGGCGAAAAACGGCGCAGTCCCCGCCATCGCCGCAAGGGCGCCGAGCCGCGCGCCGGCGCGCCCAAGACGCAGGTGCAGAGCACCGGGAAATCTCTCCGCGCGAAAAAAGGCAAAAATGAAAAGGCTCCGCACACCTCTTCGCGGGCCGCGCGCGGCGACCGCGCGGCGCGGCGGGGCCCCTCGCCCCACAGTCCCTTCGCGGGGCTGGCAGACCTGCTTGCAGGCGCCCGGGAGGATTGATGGCGAGCCCCGGTGCGGCTGGAAGCATAAGGCTCGACAAGCTGCTGTGGTATCTGCGCTTTGCGCGCTCGCGCAGCCTTGCCCAGGCGCTGATTGCGGCCGGGCATATCCGCCTTGATGGACGGCGCGTCACCCGCGCCTCGTGCGCGGTGCACGCGGGCCAGACCCTCGTTCTTCCGGTTGGTGAGCGGATCGAGGTGCTGCGCCTCCTCTCGCTTCCCGGACGCCGGGGCCCCGCAAGCGAGGCGCAGGCGCACTATCTGCGGCTTGGCGTCGACGCCCCTTCGTCCCCCAGCGCGGCTATCAGCGCCGAAGGAAAAGCTGTTAGCCGGGGCGCGCCCGACGGGCCTATGGAGTGAAAGTGATTCGCAACTGCCCGAAAGCGTTGACGCGCCGCCGCCACGCGGCATAGAGGCGGGGAATCAGTACAGTCGAACGGCGCCAGCGCGCCGCGATAAGGGAGCCGTTACCCATGACCTACGTCGTCACCGACGCCTGCATCCGCTGCAAATATATGGACTGCGTCGAGGTCTGTCCGGTCGACTGTTTCTATGAGGGCGAGAACATGCTCGTCATCAACCCCAACGAGTGCATCGACTGCGGGGTTTGCGAACCCGAATGCCCGGCCGAGGCGATCTTGCCCGATACCGAAAGCGGTCTTGAGAAATGGCTTGAGGTCAACAGCAAGTTCAGCGCCGAATGGCCGAATATCACGACGAAGAAGGACAGCCCCGCGGACGCTGATGAATATAAGGGCGTTGAAGGGAAATTTGACAAATTCTTCTCCCCCGAGCCTGGCGAGGGCGATTGATTCTCAACCCATGAGGGCAAGGGGTCGGGGCGGGTTCTTCCCGCCCTTTTCCATTTGGGGCAGCTGGCGCGATTTTGCCCCCTTGAAACCCTCCGCATTGCCGCCGATGTAAAGCGTGGAGGGGCAGCCCGCCGGTTCCCGGCCGGCAGCCCGGCAAATGTAAGGACAGAATTCCAATGATCGATCCGCTCGCCGCCCTTGTTCCCGTTGTCGTCGAACAGACGAGCCGCGGCGAACGCAGCTTTGACATTTTCTCCCGCCTGCTGCGCGAGAGGATCGTCTTCGTGACCGGCGAGGTGGAAGACCAGATGGCCTCGCTGATCGTCGCCCAGCTGCTGTTCCTCGAATCGGAAAATCCGAAAAAGGACATTTACATGTACATCAACTCGCCGGGCGGGGTCGTCACGGCGGGCATGGCGATCCACGATACGATGCAATATATCCGCCCGCGCGTCGGCACCGTATGTATCGGTCAGGCAGCGTCGATGGGCAGCTTCCTGCTCGCAGCCGGGGAGCCGGGCATGCGCGTCGCGCTGGCGAACGCCCGCGTGATGGTGCACCAGCCCTCGGGCGGCGCGCGCGGGATGGCGTCGGACATCGAGATCCAGGCAAAGGAAATCCTGCGCATTCGCAAGCGGATGAACGATCTCTATGTCAAATATACCGGCAAGTCGCTGAAAGAGATAGAAAAGGCGATGGATCGCGACACCTTCCTCGAGGCCGACGAGGCCAAGGAATTCGGCATCGTCGATCAAGTGTTCGACCGCCGCCCCGGCATGCCCGACGCGGAGACGCCGAGCGAGCCGAGCGAAGGCCCGACGCCCTGAGCGATGGACGCGACAAGATTACGGTAACCGCGTTTCTTGACGCGTCTTTCGCGGCCCTGCCCCATGTTGGGATCCGGGTCGGAACAATGTCTGCAAGTCAGCCAATTGCCATATTGTAATTGGATGGACGGGGGCTAGGATATAGGCGCTGGCGCTCATTTTGGCGCCAGCCAAAGGAAGTTTTATGACGAAATTGAGCGGCTCGGACAGCAAGAGCACTCTCTACTGCTCCTTCTGCGGCAAGTCGCAGCACGAAGTCCGCAAGCTGATTGCCGGGCCGACTGTGTTCATCTGCGACGAATGCGTCGAACTGTGCAACGACATCATCCGCGAAGAGATCAAGGGCGGAGTTGCCGCGCGCAAGGATGGCGCGGTGCCGACGCCGCTGGAAATCTGCCAGCATCTCGACGCCTATGTGATCGGACAAAACACCGCCAAGCGCGTGCTGTCGGTCGCGGTGCACAACCATTACAAGCGGCTCGCCAACTCGGGCCGCGGCGACGATGTCGAGCTCGCCAAGTCCAATATCCTGCTCGTCGGCCCGACGGGCAGCGGCAAGACGCTGCTCGCGCAGACGCTGGCGCGCTTTCTCGATGTGCCTTTCACCATGGCCGACGCGACGACGCTCACCGAAGCGGGCTATGTCGGCGAGGATGTCGAGAATATCATCCTCAAGCTGCTCCAGGCCTCCGACTATAATGTCGAAAAGGCGCAGCGCGGCATTGTCTACATCGACGAGATCGACAAGATCAGCCGCAAGGCCGAGAATCCCTCGATCACTCGTGATGTGTCGGGCGAAGGGGTGCAGCAGGCGCTTTTGAAGCTGATGGAAGGCACCACGGCGAGCGTTCCCCCGCAAGGCGGCCGCAAGCACCCGCAGCAGGAATTTCTGCAGGTCGACACGACGAACATCCTCTTCATCGCGGGCGGCGCCTTTGCCGGCCTCGAAAAGATCATCGGCGACCGCCTGCAGGGCAAGTCGATCGGTTTCGGTGCGCATGTCGCGGGCCCTGACGAACGCCGTGCGGGCGAAGTGCTGAAACAGATCGAGCCTGAGGACCTGCTCAAATTCGGTTTGATCCCTGAATTTGTCGGCCGCCTGCCGGTCATCGCGACGCTCGAGGATCTCGACGTCGACGCGCTCGTCAAGATTCTGGGCGAACCCAAGAACGCGCTGGTCAAGCAGTACAAGAAGCTGTTCGATCTCGAGGAGGTCGCGCTGACCTTCACCGACGACGCCCTGGTCGCGGTTGCCAAGAAGGCGATCGAACGCAAGACGGGCGCGCGCGGTCTTCGCTCGATCGTGGAGGCGATCCTGCTCGACACGATGTTCGACCTTCCCGACCTCACCGACGTGGTCGAGATCGTCGTCGACAAGGATGTCGTCGAGGGCCGCAAGCAGCCGGTGCGCGTCTATGCCGACAAGGCCAAGGAAGCGGGCGACGCAGCTTGAGCGGGGCGCCGCGCTGAGGCTCCGGCCTCGTCGCGCTTCCTGATCCTGGCAAGGAAGGAAAAGAAGGCGGGGCCGAGTCGCTCTGGCTCTATGTTGCATTGCAGCAACAGTTGCCGAAAAAACGCCCCCCTCGGCGGATGGCCTCCCCACCATTGCAACGGAAAAACCGTGCTTTTCCGCCGCTGTCTCTTCGCGCGAGGCCAGCGGCGGGGTTGCACTGTCACAATCATGCCATAGAGGGGCGTCAGGGGCCCGGCCAGGTTTTCGCGTGTCTGTTGCACGCTACGGCCGGCCAACCACCAAGGGGACACTCTGACATGAAATTTCGCCATTCGCTCGCTGCTAGCTGCGCGCTGATTCCGGTCGCGCTGCTTTCCACGCCCGCTTTTGCCCAGTCGACGGGTTCGGTCGACTTCGACGACGAAATCGTCGTCACCGGCGTCAACGTTTCCGATGTTGCGGGCATCACCTCACCCGATACCTCGAAGGCGAAGTCGGTACTCGGACAGGAAGTGATCGCGCGCCAGAACCCTGGACAGACGATCCTCGACACGATCAACCTCGTCCCCGGCGTCACCTTTACCAACAATGACGCTTACGGTTCGTCGGGCGGGCAGCTGTCCATTCGCGGCTTCTCGGCTGACCGCATCAGCCTGACCTTCGACGGCGTGCCCCTCAACGATTCGGGCAACTATGCCATCTATTCGAACCAGCAACTCGACCCGGAACTGATCGAGCAGGTCAACGTCAACCTCGGCACCACCGACGTCGACAGCCCCACCGCTGCCGCAACCGGTTCGACCGTAAACTATCGCACGATGGTTCCGACCGAAGAGTTCGGCGTCAAGGTCTCCGGATCGGCCGGCGAATACAGCTTCATGCGCATTTTCGGCCTCGTCAACACGGGCGTCTTCACGCCGTGGGGCACGCGCGCCTTTATTTCGGCCTCGACCACTTCGAACGACAATCCGTTCAACAACTACGGCCGCGTTCGCAAGAAGCAGTTCAACGGCCGTATCTGGCAGCCGATCGGCGACAATGGCGACTTCGTCTCGATCGCGGGTCACTATAACGAGAACCGCAACAATTTCTTCGGCTCGGTGCCGCTGCGCCTCGACGCTGACCGCGTCGTCGGTTCGGGATCGGGCAATCGCTTTCCGATCACGAAGGACGAGCGCGAATACGACATCAACTTCCCGTGCACGACCGAAGCGACTGTCCGTCCGGGCGTCGCCGATTCGGGTTCGAGCTGCGGCACGGAATTCGATCGTCGTTACAACCCGTCGAACACGGGCAATATTCGCGGCGCTTCGCGCTTCACGCTCACCGACGGCGTGATCCTCACGGTCGATCCCAGCTATCAGTACGTTAAGGCCAACGGCGGCGGTACCGTGTTTGCCCGTGAGCGCCTGCAGAATGGCCAGACCGGCTATATCGGCGGTCGTCCCTATTTCGGCATGGACCTGAATGGCGACGGCGACCTGCTCGACGAAGTCGCAATGCTCGCCCCGAGCCAGACCCAGACGCACCGTTATGGCGTGATCGCCAACCTGCGGTGGGACATCAACGACGCTCACAGCCTGCGCGTAGGCTTCACCTACGACCGCGCCCGTCACCGTCAGACCGGCGAAGTCGGCCTGCTGCAGTTCAATGGCGAGCCGGTTGACGTTTTCCCGGTCAACGATCCTCTGACCGATGCAAGCGGTGCGGTGCTCCAAAAGCGTGACCGCCTGTCCTACGCCACGCTGGCGCAGGTTTCGGGCGAGTATCGTGGCGAGTTCCTGGACGGCAGCCTGATCACCACGGTCGGCATCCGCGCGCCCTTCTTCAAGCGCGACCTGAACAATTACTGCTTCACGACCAGCGACACGGGTTTTGTCGATTGCTTCGGCAAGGACGATCCGCGCAACGCCGTGTATGCAGCAGCCAATCCGACCGTTCAGGGTCCGCAGCGCCGCGTGCTGAAGTACGACGAGATCCTCCCGAACGTCGGCCTCCTGTACAAGGTCAGCGACCAGTTCTCGGTGTTCGGCAACTATTCGAAGGGTCTGCAGGTACCGGGGACGGACGCGCTTTATAACGCCTTCTTCTTCCCCGCGGACACGCCGTCGGCGCGCCCGAACCCGGAAACGACCGACAACTTCGACCTTGGCGTCCGTTATCGCAGCAGCAAGATCCAGGCTCAACTTTCGACCTGGTATACGCGCTATCAGGATCGTCTGGCCTCGGCCTTCGACGAAGAGACCCAGCGCAACCTCTATCGCAACCTCGGTCGCGTCGACAAGTACGGCATCGATGGCAGCATTGCCTATCAGCCGGTTCCGCAGCTCGCGCTCTATGCTTTCGGTTCCTACATGGAATCGGAAATCAAGAACGACGTGCAGTCGGGCGCCGACACCTTCCTGCCGACGGCTGGCAAGCGCGAAGGCGGAGCGCCAGCCTACACGTTTGGCGGTTCGGCGCGCGGCATGTTCGGACCGTTCGAACTGGGCGTCACCGCGAAGCGCACCGGCGGCCGGTACCTTTACGACACGAACCTGCCGCTCGTTTTTGGCGGGACGCAGGTATATGGGGCCAAAACCAACGCGTACTGGCTGGTCAACCTTGACGCGCGTTTGGGACTGGAATTCCTGGGTCTGAACGACAAGACCTTCTTCCAGCTCAATGTCTACAACCTGTTCGACGCACTGTATGTCGGCAACTTCAGTTCGTCGCTGACGCAGGGGAGCTCGGCACCGAATGCCCAGATCGGCGCACCGCGCACGGTCAGCGGCACGCTCACGGTGGCCTTCTAACTCACGGTTTCACCGGAAGAATGAGGGCGCGGGAGGCAACTCCCGCGCCCTATTTCATTTACGCTATAGGCAAAGGATGGAACGCGGAGAGCTGCTCCGCCATAATTCCCCCCTATACAGTCCCTTCTTCCTTCTCCGCCTGCTGACGCGCCCACATGTCGGCGTAGAGACCGCGCATGGCGAGCAGCTGCTCGTGCGTCCCCGTTTCGGCGACGCGGCCCTTTTCGAGCACGATGATCCGATCGGCATTCACGACCGTCGAGAGGCGATGCGCGATCACCAGCGTCGTGCGCCGTTCCGCGATGCGGTCGAGCGTCGCCTGGATCGCCGCCTCGGTGCGGCTGTCGAGCGCGCTCGTTGCTTCATCGAGGATCAGGATCGGCGGGTTTTTGAGCAGCGTACGCGCAATCGCAACGCGCTGCTTCTCACCGCCCGACAGCTTGAGCCCGCGCTCGCCGACCTCGGTCTCATAGCCTTGCGGCAGGAGCGCGATGAAGCCGTCGATAGCAGCGCCCTTTGCCGCCGCCGCGATCTCGTCGGCGCTCGCATCGGCGCGGCCATAGGCGATGTTGTAGCCGATTGAATCGTTGAACAGCACCGTATCCTGCGGAACGATTCCGATCCCGGCGCGCAAACTGGCCTGCGTCACCGCCTTGATGTCCTGCCCGTCGACCAGGATCCGCCCGCCCTGCGGGTCATAAAAGCGAAAGAGCAACCGCGCGATCGTCGACTTGCCGGCACCCGAGGGTCCGACGATTGCCAGCGTCTCGCCCGCGCCCACCGCAAAGCTCACGCCGTTCAGGATCGTCCGGTCGCTCTCATAGCCGAAGACCACATTCTCGAATGTCACCGCGCCGCCATTGACGGCCAGCGGCGAAGCGTCCTCGGCATCACGGATTTCGGGCGGGGTGTCGATCAGGCGGAACATCGCCTCCATATCGATCAGCCCCTGGCGGATGATCCGGTACACCATGCCGAGCATATCGAGCGGGCGGAAAAGCTGGGCGAGCAGCGTGTTCACCAGCACGACGTCACCGACCGCGAACTGCCCCGTCGACCAGCCCCACACTGTATAGGCCATAGCCCCCGCCATCGCGGCGTTGGTGATCAGGCTCTGCCCGATGTTGAGCCAGGCAAGACTGTTCTCGCTCTTTATGGCGGCGCGTGCATATTGGTCGGCCACGTCGCGATAACGCGCCGCCTCGCGTTCCTCGGCACCGAAATATTTGACTGTCTCATAGTTGAGCAGGCTATCGACGCTGCGCCCGACGGTGAGTGTGTCGAGGTCGTTCATCCGGGTGCGTAGCGCGTTGCGCCAGTCGGTTACCCGCCGCGTGAAGCCGATATAGACGACGACCATCAGCGCGGTGGCGCCCGCCAGCCCCAGGCTGAACTTGCTCCAGAAGATGACCAATACCGCGACCAGTTCGATCAGCGTCGGTGCGATGTTGAACAGGAGAAAATAGAGCATCGTGTCGATGCTCTTGGTCCCCCGCTCGATCACCTTCGTGACCTCGCCCGTCCGGCGCGCGAGGTGAAAGCGCAGGCTCAGGGCATGGAGGTGCGTGAAGGTCGCGATCGCCAACTCGCGCGTCGCGTCCTGTCCGACACGCTCGAATACCACGTTGCGCAGGTTATCGAACAACACCCCGGCAAAGCGCGCGCCGGCATAGGCAAGCACGAGGCCGATCGCGAGCGCGACACCTTCCTCCATTCCGGGCGCCATGCGGTCGATCGCAGCGCCGTAGAGAAAGCCCATTGAAAGCTGCACGCCCTTCGAGGCGAGCACGATCGTTGCGGCGAGGACGATGCGGATCTTGTGCTCGCGGTGCCCGGCCGGCCACAAATAGGGCAGGAAGCGCTTCAGCGTCGCGAGAACTGGCGGTTCGCGTGCCGCATCGGCGGAAGTGGAGGTGTCGGGCGGCATGAAGACGCCATGTAGGCGCTGCAGTGCCGAACGCCAACCCGGCACCGATAAACGGGGACCGCGCTTCGCTCTTGGGGAAGCGCAAACGCCCAAGGCGATGCGGGGATGCCGGCCGCCGGTCGCCTACCGCCCCTCCCGTTTACCCGCGTGGCGCAGGATGCGATCGATCAGCCGCCGCGCCTCCGCATCGGGCCCGGCAATGGCAGGCGATTCGGGAACGGAAGTCTGGCGACGGCCGAAGCTCGGACGGCGGGGCGGGAAAACGGGAGCGAACAAGCGCATGGGGGGCATACCTCTCAAGGCGGCGTCGCCCCCGGCCGCCGCGGTCGATCTGGTCCCTGCCCCGATCTTTGCCGCGCATGGTTTCGCCGCGGTAAAACGCGATGGTTACCGCTCTGTTGGCGTTATTGAGTCGTGCGCTGCGGTACGGTGAACGTACCGGTCACCCGCCCGCCGGTGCCACCTTGCACGGGGTTGCCGTCGGGCCCACGGGCGGCGCCGCGCCCGTCGACGGTTGCCCGCCCCGAATTGAGGTCGATCACCATCCGTCCGCCCGACAGGCGGTTCGCTCCCTGGCGCAGCTCGACGTTGCCGACCATGGTTATCAGCCGCCGCTCCAGATCATAAATCGCGACATTGCCCTTCGCAGTCTCGTCACCCTTGGTCACGGTTACCCCGCCCGAGGCGTCGAGCCGATTGACGTCGGTGCCGCCCGAACGGGTGTAGGCCACGGTCATCCGCTGCGCGGTCAGGGTCATCCCGGCCTGCGTCACCCGAACATTGCCCGAGATGACGACGCGGTCGGACCGGTCCTGCACCTCGATAACATTGGCGGCAAAATCCACGGGCGCATTACTGTTGTGATTGGCGAGCGCCTGGGCATGGGCGGGCGCGCCGCCGCCCGTGGCGAGGATCGCGAGGCTGGTCGCCGCGAAGCTGGCGCCGGCAAGCGCCAGGCTCTTCCAGCCAAAGGCGCGCGGCGCGGTTGGGCGGTTCATTTGATCACTCCCTGGTTGATCCGCAGCCGCGCATTGCCCGACAGGCGCACAATCCGCGTATCGAGGTCGGCATAAAGCTGGTTGGCCGAAAATTGCCCGATGTTCAACGTGCCTTGGACCCCGCTATTGCCCGCGAGGCTGCGATTCTTGAGGTCGAACGCCACACCGTCGGCAACGATGCGATAGCCGTCGGCGCTTTTCACAAGTACTTCGCCCGGGACGAGGACCTTTTCGGTGTCCATGTTGTAGAGGCTCTGCTTGGCAGCGATCGTCGCCGGGCCATCCTCGAGCCGGATCGCACCCGACAGGTCGGTCATCCGCACGATTGGCTCGGCGCTCGATTTCTGCACCGCGCTTCCCGCGATCAGCGCGAAGGGCTGCCCCTTGCCGTCCTGGCCCCGGTATTCGGCGCGGGTGACGCGCATCCGCTCCTTCGCGACCTCGACCTTGTCCTTCGCGAGCAGAAAGCTCACCTCGCTGCGCTGCGTAAAAGGTGAAAAGACGAGCACCGCGGCCACCACCCCGATGACGAGCGGCAAGCCCACGCGCAGAATACGCACGACCCTGTCGTGGCTCGACCCCTTGGCCGCCCACAATTGCCGCATCGTCCGGTCGAGTTCAGCGCGTTCGGACATCGTCGCTTTCCGCTTCGCTCCTAGCTGTGCGAGAAAATATCGACCTCGGGCCAGCCCGCAAGGTCGAGCGCGGCGCGCGTCGGGAGGAAATCGAAGCAGGCTTGTGCCAGATGCGTGCGGCCTTCGCGCGCGAGCCGGGCATCAAGCACCTCCTTCATCGCGTGGAGGAAGCGCACGTCGCTCGCGGCATAGTCGCGCTGCGCCTCGCTCAGGATCGCAGCGCCCCAGTCGCTCGACTGCTGCTGCTTCGATACTTCCTGACCGAGCAGTTCGCGTACGAGTTCCTTGAGCCCGTGGCGGTCGGTATAGGTGCGCACCAGCTTCGAGGCGATCTTCGTGCAATAAACGGGTGCGGTGACGACCCCGAGCGCATGCTGGAGCGCAGCGATGTCGAATCGCGCGAAATGAAAAAGCTTCAGACGGTCGGGATCGGTCAGGATCGCTTTGAGCACGGGGGCGTCGTAGGCGCTGCCGGGACCGAAGCGGACGAGATGCTCGTCGCCCGTCCCGTCACTGATCTGGACGAGACACAGCCGGTCGCGCAGCGGGTTCAAACCCATTGTCTCGGTGTCGATCGCGACGGGGCCCGGCCCCAATACGCCTTCGGGCAGGTCTTCTTCGTGAAAATATACGCTCATCGCCTCGCCTTAGAGCCTGTTGCCCCGCCGCTCAATGACTGGTTTTCCCCAATAGCAAGCGACGGCTTCGCACGACGTCCAAGCGTGGCAAAGACGCCACAGTATCCTTGAATTTTCTGTTCGCAGAAGCCGCTTTTATAGGTTATATATTGCGCCCTTCGTGGCACGGGGCGAGTCTGTGCCTGTGGTGAACTGCGTCCCCGTCCGGCGCAAGGAGCCGGTTCAATAGGGCGTGGACGAACCGAAAGCGACTACTAAGCAATGAGTTTCAACAAGGATCGCCGTGGCCATCGGGGACGCGGTAAGCGCGATGATTTCGGAAATTTCGACAGCTTCGAACCGTCGCCTTACGGCGGCGACAGCTTTGGCGGCCCGCGTGGCGGTTATGGCGAGCGCAGCGGTGGTTATAACGATCGCGGAGGCTTTGGCGGTGATCGCGGCGGCTTTGGCGGCGGCGATCGCGGCGGCTTCGGCGGCGGGCGCGGCGGCGGCATGCCGGCGCAGGTTGTCGGCGAGGGCCAGGGCACGGTCAAATTCTTCAACCCGTCGAAGGGCTTCGGCTTCGTCGCCCGCGACGATGGCGGCGAAGACGTGTTCGTGCACATCAGCGCGGTCGAGCAGGCCGGCCTTCAGGGTCTCGCCTCGGGGCAACCGCTCGCCTTCACCCTCGTCGAACGCAACGGCAAGGTGTCGGCGATCGACCTCAAGATCGAGGGCGAACCGCTACCGGTCGAGGAATTCTCGCCGCGCCAGCGCGAGGATCGCCCCGGCGGCGCGCGCGGCCGGCGCCAGCTTACCGGCGAGCGCACCTCGGGCACGGTCAAATTCTTCAACACGACGAAGGGCTTCGGCTTCATTGCGCGCGACGATGGACAGGCGGACGCCTTTGTCCACATCAGCGCGGTGCAGCGCGCTGGCATGGCAGGCCTTGAAGAGGGCGACCGCGTTGCCTTTGACATCGAGGTCGACGACCGCGGCAAGTTCGCGGCGGTGAACCTCCAGCCCGCGAGCGACTGAGCTCGCGCGGAACAAGCGGCACGATGAAGGGCGGTCCTGAAGGATCGCCCTTTTTCGTCGAGGCGAGTGTGCCGGCTCCGGAGTTTTGAAAGGTCAGTCTGCGAGGCGGCGAGCCGTGTCCTGGACGAGCGCGATCATGTTGGGCACACCTTGGGTGCGGTTCGACGAAAGCTGGCGCGTCAGCTCGAAGGGGGCGAGCGCGGCGGCGATATCCATGCCAGCGACCTCGGCGGCGGGCTTGTCCTGCACGGCGGCGAGGACCAGCGCGACAATGCCCTTGGTGATCGCGGCATTGCTGTCGGCGAGGAAGTGGAGCCGGCCGTCGTCGCGCGGCACGGGATAAACCCACACGCTGGCCGAGCAGCCGCGCACAAGCGTCGCTTCGGTCTTGAGCGCATCGGGCATCGGTTCGAGCTCGCGCCCCAGTTCGATCAGGAGCCGGTAGCGATCGTCGCCGTCGAGGAAATCATATTCGTCGAAAATGTCGGTGAGGCTGCGCATGGGCGCGGCAGTGGCAGATTTGACGCCCGGTGGGAAGAGAGCCCGTGTTTTGCCGTGCCGGCCGCGTGAAGGCGAGAGGGGCGGGTCCCGAAGACCGCCTGCGGCCCTGTCGCCTTCTCCAGCTGCGGACGATCCGCCGAGCGCCTAGAGATCAACGCCAGCGGCGATGGCCTCGAGCTTGCGCAGCCGCTCCTTGAGGTCGGCGATCTCGATTCGCGACCCGGTGTGCTGGGTGCTCGCCTCGTGCGCCGGAGCATGGCCTGCGGCGAGCTCTTCGCGCTTGAGCTGGATCCAGTCGCGCCAGCCGCGCAGCGCGACGAGACTGATGATGGTCAGCGCGCTCAGCGCAATGGCGGCGGTGATGAGATTGGTGCTGATGTCGGACGTAATGGCGGCCATGCTTCGGCTCCTTCTTCGTCGCGTTACGGGAGGGACCGGTCGCGCAGCCTCTCGATCTCTTCGTCGAGGGCGGCGGCACGGTTGTGATCGGTGGCGATGCGTTCGAGCACCTGGATGCGCTCCTTGAGCGCGCGGATTTCGGCCTGCAGGGCCTTGGTCTCGGCATTGTCCTGGCCGGAGATATATTCGCCGCCACGATGGTAGCGCCGTACGCCATATTTCGCACGGATGATGCTGCCGATCGTCACGATGAGGACGATGCCGATGACCATTTCAAAGGGGTTCATGGGGAAGGATCCTTTCGCCTGAGTCTCGTTGTTTTCAGTTGAGCGGCGCGCCGCGCAGCTTTTCGATTTCGTCGGCCACCGCCATGCCCTTGTCGGTCACGATGCGCTCGAGGACGCGGACACGCTCCTCGAGCCGCTGCGTCTGAGCCGCATATTGCGCCGCCTTTTCCGCGGTTTCATGGGTGATCGCCGCCAGCTGCCGTTCCTTGAACTTCAGGTGTCTCCTGTACATGTCGGCGGCGATGCCGAAGATCACCGGGATGCCGACGACGATGAAGAAAAAGCCAAGGACAAAGGGGCCGTTCATCGTCTATCTCCTCAGTTCGCCGGGCGCCGCAGCGCCTCGATCTCGCTGGCCACACGGTGACTCTCATCGGTGACGATGCGCTCGACCACGGCCAGCCGGTCCTTGACCGAGCCGAGCTCGGCGCGAAGCTGGGCATTTTCCTGGCTGAGCAGCTTGACGCGCTCGACCGTCTCGTCGCTTGTCCTGGGGTAGACCGCCTGCCCCCAGGCGCCATCGAGCGGATAGCCGTTCTTGATGCGAAGCCAGGTGGTGAAGACCCAGCCACCGATCGCCACCACCGTGATGATGGTCACGATCGGGGCGATGGCGCCGATGACCGTCAATGCGTTCATGTCCAATCCTCTCTAAGCAAGTCTTAGCGCAGCCGTTCGATCTGGTCGGCGAGCTGGGCCGCGCCGCCGTTCGTTTCGGTTGCGATCCGCTCGAGCACCGAAATCCGGTCTTCGAGCCGCGTTATCTGGTCGGCGAGCTTGGCATTATCGCTTTCAAGAAGCGTGATTTTTCGATCAGTGTCGGGGGCGGTTCGATGAACCGTGCCGCCCCATTCATTCTCGACCGGATAGCCGTGTTTCGCGCGCATCCACGTCGTCGCCATCCATCCGACCATCGACATGGCGACGATTGCGAGGATGAAGGCGGGGCCACCGATGCTCATGTCTCTTCTCCCTGCTGCCTGCGTTTGCGCTCAGCGCAGCGCATCGATCTCGTCGGCGAGGCGGCGGTTGTGGCTGGTGTAGTATAGTTCGATGTCGGCAAGCCGGCGGTCGATGTCGCGGAAGCGTGAGCGGATGTCGCGTGTCGAGGCGCTGGGGTTCGAGCGCACGCCCTGCCAGAATTTCGCTTCTTCGTTCGAGCCATAGAGAGCGAAGGGTTTGGGCGTTCCCATCCAGGCGACCATCCAATAGGCGATGAGCGTCCAAGGGAAGCCACCCATCAGCGTCAGGAGCACCGCGCCGACGCGAACCCAGAGGACGTCGACGCCGCTATAGTCCGCGATCCCTGCGCACACGCCGCTCCATTTGGCGTTCTGCTTGTCGAGATAGAATTTTGTGCGGCTGGCAGACATCTCAGTTCCTCCTGCTTGTATTTTCGAGCTGCGCCAGGTCCTCATCGCTGCGCACCGCAGGGCGGAAGTCGGGATGGTCGGCGCTGATGATGCGTTCGACGGTATGAAGGCGATTCTCGAGCCTCCGGGCCGTGTCGTAGAGTTCGTCGAGCAGTTGCTCGTCCTCACCGGTCAGCGTCTTGGCCTGTTTCCACTTGGTGATGTAGTGGAGGATCAGCCAAGGCAGACCGAGGAAGAGCGTGCCGATGACGATCGGGACGATGATGATGTCTTCCATCGGTCGGAATCCTTACTTCTTGCCCTGCGCCGCTTTGAGCGCGGCGAGCTCGTCGGCGACCTTGTCCGCTGCCTGCAGTTCGGCGATTTCTTCATCGAGCGACTTCTTGTAGCCCATGCCCAGCGCCTCTGCACGGCCTTCGGCCTCGTCGACGCGGCGTTCGAGCAATTCGAAGCGCGAGAAGGCATCCTCGACGCGGTCGCCATTGGTCATTTCGCGCAGCTTGTAGCGGTTCTCCGCGCTTTCGAGGCGGTTCACGACGCTCGCCTGGCGCGCCCGCGCCTCCGAAAGCTTCTTCTGAAGCTTGGCAATGTCGGCCTCATAACCCTTCAGCGACTCATCGAGGACCGCAATCTCGGCCTTCAACCGCTCGGCCATGTCGCCGGCCTTCTGCTTCTCGATCAGCGCCGCGGTCGCGAGGTCTTCGCGGTCCTTCGACAGCGCGAGCTCCGCCTTTTCCTTCCAGCTGTCCTGGAGGTTCTCGAGCTTGGCGATATGACGGCGCATCTCCTTCTGGTCCGCGATCGTGCGCGCGGCCGAGGCGCGAACTTCGACCAGCGTCTCGTTCATCTCGAAGATGATCTGGCGGATCATCTTTTCGGGATCCTCCGCGCGGTCGAGCAGATCGGTGACGTTGGCGGCAATGATATCGCGGGTCCGTGAGAAAATACCCATTTTACTAACTCCTGTCGAAATTCTTGAGACCTTGAAGAATGCTGGTGCCGGGGCGGGGCAAGGGGGGAGAGTGCCCCGGCACCAGAGCCGGTCAGGCCAAAGGACTGACCGCCGGGGACGCTGCAGCGGTCACCGCCAGGACGCCGACGGGATGTCCGGCGCTGAAGGCGATTTGCGGCTGGTCGATCACGCCGACGAGGATGGCCAACGCTCCGACCGCGCTGAGCGCGAAAGTAGCGGCTTGGGCAAACGTCGTTTTCATGGGTCAACCTTCCTGTTCTCGCTGCTCCGGCACACCATCGTGCCAGTTCGTCAAAAGCTATGCAGGGGCTGTGCCAATTGGCCACAAGCGCGGAAAAGCCGCTCATTATGCCCCAATGTCGGCGCCCGCGTCGATTTGCCTTGCCAATGAGCGGGAAATTTTGCCAATGATTGGGAATGGAGCGGGAAACGCAGTTTATCGGCCAGTCGGCGGCCTTTCAGGACGCGGTCGAGCGCGCAAGCCAGGCCGCCGCGCTGGACCGCCCGGTGCTCGTCATCGGCGAGCGCGGTACCGGCAAGGAACTGATCGCCGAACGCCTCCACCGCCTGTCGGCGCGCTGGGACAAGCCCTATCTGATCATGAACTGCGCCGCGATGCCCGAGACGCTGATCGAATCGGAACTGTTCGGGCACGAGGCGGGTGCTTTCACGGGCGCAACGCGCAGCCGCGCCGGGCGCTTCGAGGAGGCGGACGGCGGGACATTGTTCCTCGACGAGCTTGCGACCATGTCGATGGCAGCGCAGGAGCGGCTGCTGCGCGCGGTCGAATATGGCGAGGTGACGCGCGTCGGTTCGTCGCGGCCGATCCGCGTTGATGTACGCATTGTCGCGGCGACCAATGAGCATCTTCCCGCGCTGGTCGAGGAAAACCGCTTCCGCGCAGATCTGCTCGACCGGCTGTCGTTCGAGGTCATCACATTGCCCCCCTTGCGCGCCCGGGAGGGCGATATTGAGGTGCTTGCGACCTATTTTGGGCAGCGCATGGCCGCGGTGCTCGGGTGGGAGGAATGGCCCGGCTTCGGCCCGCGGGCTCTCGCGCAGATGGAGGGTCACGACTGGCCGGGCAATGTCCGCGAGCTTCGAAACGTGATCGAACGCGCCATCTATCGCTGGCCCGATCCTGCAAGGCCCGTCGACGCGCTCAGTTTCGACCCCTTCGCAAGCCCCTGGCAGCCGGTTCACCGCCCCAGGGGAAAAGATGGCGCGGCGCCCGCGTCCGCCCCCTCACCCGCAGCCCCCGCCGCACCGCCCACCGGGTCCGTCAGCGACCTTCGCGCAGCGGTCGACAGCTATGAGCGGCAGATCCTCGCCGATACGATGGCGCGCTGCCGCTACAATCAGAAGGTAGCGGCCGAGGCGCTAGGGCTCAGTTACGACCAGATCCGCCACGCCCTGAAGAAGCATGGTCTCAATCAGTAGCGCGCCGCGGCACCCATGGCGGCGGGGCACGATCCGGGGCAAGCCCATCCACGGCTCCGCCCAGCCGCTTGCTGCGGCGCGCGATGCGCCTATTGCTCGGGCAGCTGGGCCTCAAGCGCCTCGATCACCGCGTCCTGCGCCGAAACCATGTCGGTAAGCCGCTCGCGTAGCGCATAGATATCGGGCAGGCCGTCAATCGCCTCCTCGACGCTGCGGTCGATATAGAGACGGTCGATCTCGGCAAGCGCGCCGGTGAGCGGGGCGCGCGCTGCAATAAGGCGAGAGACCGCCTGCTGTGCGACCACCCACGCCTCGCTCGAGACGCCCGAACCGGCGGCCGCGGAGACGAGGGGCGCAGCGACGCCGCGCTCCGCGGCAAACGCCCGCTGCGCCTCGACGGCATCCGATTCCCAGCGAGCGAGCCGTCCTGCAAGATCGTTGGGCAGCGGCCCCGGAGGCGCCACGACGACCGCGGGCGGCGCGACATCGAATCGCCCTTCGACCGGCCGCTTGGCGAGCGAGGGCGCCTGACTTTCCTGCGCGGTGGCGCAGGCCGACAGCGACAGCGAGGCGGCGATCGCCGCGGGAAGCAGATGGGGGATGCGCGTCATTGCCGCTCCTGATATGGGCCGCGGGCGCGGGCGGCAAGCCGAATCGCGGGACGGACGCGCAGCGCGGGAAAAGGGACGGTCGAAACCCCGAAAAACGCGGAAATATGCGGTTGACAGCAAGGGGCTTGGCCGTTAGTGGCGCTGACTTTCCCGCATGCCGGAAAAATCGCCTGCTTCGGCGGGCAACTGGCAGCGCGGGTGTTTTAGTTTCTGATTGGATGGAAGACCATGTTCGCAATCGTGCGCACGGGCGGCAAGCAGTATCGCGTCGCCGCTGGAGACAAGATCGCCGTCGAGAAGATCGAAGGTGAAGCCGGTGACACCGTGTCGCTGGGCGACGTCCTGCTGGCCGGCGACGGCGGCGAAGTGAAGGACGCCAAGGGCCTGACCGTCTCGGCTGAGATCATCGCGCAGACGCGCGGCGAAAAGGTCATCGTGTTCAAGAAGCGCCGTCGGCACAATTACCGCCGGCGCAACGGTCACCGCCAGTCGCTGACTCTGCTCCGCATCCTCGCCGTGGGCGACGCCAAGAAGGCGGCTCCGAAGAAGGAAGCGGCGCCCAAGAAGGAAGAGGCCGCCCCGGCAACCGAAGCCAAGGCTGCGCCTGCGAAGGAAGCCGCGCCGAAGAAGGAAGCGGCGCCCAAGAAGGAAGCCTCGACCGAGAAAGCCGCGCCGGCCAAGAAACCCGCTGCCAAGAAGGCAGCCCCCAAGAAGGAAGCCTGAGCGCGATCCCCGCGGCTCGGCCCCAGAGATTAAGGAGCATCAGTCATGGCACATAAGAAAGCAGGCGGTTCCTCGCGCAACGGTCGCGACTCAGCCGGCCGTCGCCTTGGCGTGAAGAAGTTCGGCGGTCAGGAAGTGATCGGCGGCAACATTATCGTGCGTCAGCGCGGCACCAAGGTCTATCCGGGCGTCAACGTCGGGATGGGCAAGGACCACACGCTGTTTGCCACCGCTGACGGCCGCGTCCGATTCCACGACGGCAAGCTTGGCCGCAAATATGTGTCGGTCGACTGTATGGCAGACGCCGCCGAATAAGGGACGACTTTCACCGAGGTCGTCCACCAGGGACGACCCGGAGCCGCCCTTTCCGCCGCCAAGCGGAAACCAGGTTCGAAAAGAGGGAGACGGGTCGCCCCCGGCCTCCCTTTTTTCTTGCCCGCTAGCCGCCGCTCGGCGCGGGACGCAAAAAAGGAACCGCTCATCTCCCTCGCATATCGGCTGTCGTCAAAGCGTCACCATCCGACGCCAGAGCGACCGCCAATGGGAGTGACGAACATGTTTGCACGCACCGACAGGCTCCTGCTGCGGCCCGGCTGGCACGAGGATGCCCCTGCGCTTGCGCGCGCGATCGGGGAAGAGGCGATCGTGCGGAACCTCGCGCGCGCGCCCTGGCCCTATCACGAGAAGGATGCCCGCGCCTTTCTGGCGGGCTGGACCGACGGCCACCCGAGCCGCTTCCTGATGCTCCAGCGCACCGCAAGTGCGCCGCGCCTGATCGGCGGTGTCGGGTTGGACCGGACCGAAAGCGGCGAGTTCGAACTCGGCTATTGGGTCGCGCGTCCCTATTGGGGCCTTGGCTATGCGACCGAAGCGGGGCGGCACATGATCGACCTCGCGCACACGCTCGGCATAGGCCGGCTCGTCGCCTCCCACTTTGCGGACAATCCTGCCTCGGGCGCGGTGCTGCGCAAGCTCGGCTTCCGGCCAAGCGGGCGTTGCCCGCTGCGCACGAGCCTTGCCCGCAGCGAGGCCGCTCCGACGATCGAATATGTCCGGGACATCGCGGCGCCGGGCACCGATGGCGACGGTGACGAAGAGGCCGTTGCCATGCCGCGCGGCGCGCGGTGGCCCGATAGGCTTCGCAGCGATTGGCGACTGGAGGCGGCCTAACCCCCTCTTCCCTTCCGGCGGAAGAGGGCGCGCCCCGCGCCCTAGCCGCGCATCTTCCCCGCCATGCCCAAGATGTCGTCGAGGGGATTGCCATCGCCGTTCATGTCGATGAGCTTTCCGAGGCCTCCGAGGCTGCCCGCGAGCCCGCCTGCCGCGGGCGCGCTGCTGCCTCCTCCAACGAGTCCCCCGAGGACATTGCCGAGCATGCCGCCCAGTCCGCCGCCGGGAGATTGTCCGCCCTGCTTCGCCATATAGCCGGCGACCATCATCGCGAGCATCGGGAGCATCTTCTTGAGAAGGCCGGCGTCGAGGCCGGTCTTTGCCGCTGCGTCACCCGCGACGGTGCGACTGACGTCCTTGGACCCGAAGATCTGGCCAAGCACCTCATTGCCCTGCCCGACCGGGGTCGGCTGCGATCCGAGCACCGAGTCGAGCAGCCCCCCACCGCCGAGCTGGCCGATCAGGCCGCCAAGCCCTTCAAGCCCCCCGCCCTGCGCTTGCTTCTTGAACCCGCCGAGGATTGCGGGAAGGAGTGCATCGGCACCCTGCTGCGCGACGCCGGGCGAGACGCCGAGCTCCTTCGCCATCGATTCAAGGCCGCCGGCCTGCTCAAAAATGTCGGTGAGGTTCATGAATTTTCTCCGTCTGGGGCGCGGATCGAAATGCGCCGACAAGGGTTGGTATAGCAGTGCACGGACGGGCGGGGAGCCGTTCATTCTCCTTTTGTCTGTCGGTGCCGATCTGCACGCAAGCGGCCTTTTGCGGTCGCATGAGGAGAGGGAGTTCCACCATGAGCATTTTCGGCAAGATCAAGGACGCAATTTTCGGCAAGAAGGCTGCGGCCGCCGAGCCCGCGGCTGCTCCCGATGCGGCGGCCGCCCCCGCTGCCCCGCAGCTCGTTCCCGCCGCACCCGCCCCGATCAGCGAGATCGACGTCGAAGCGATCCTGACCGCACAGAACGCCTATGCGACCCAGCCGCTCAACTGGCGCACGTCGATCGTCGATCTGATGAAATTGCTCGAGATCGACTCGAGCCTGCAGAACCGCAAGGAATTGGCGCAGGAGCTCGGCTACACCGGCGAACTCAACGGCAGCGCCGAGATGAATATCTGGCTGCACAAGGCGGTGATGCGCGAGCTCGCGGCCAATGGCGGCAAGGTGCCGGCCGATTTGATTGATTGACCATCCCCCCTCCTCTTCAGAGGAGGGGGCAGCGAGACCAGCCGGCTTGCCGGCCTGGTCGCAGCGGGGGTGCTGCTGCTGCCCTGCGCGCTGCCGCGCGCCACCACCCCGGCCTCTCCTGACGAGGAGGGGCTTTATGCGTTTCAACGCCATTGACCGCGCCGACTTGCTCCCTAGACAGGTTTCAGAAGAAACAAGGTCGCAGGGAGCCGCCAGTGCAACATCCGCTTTCCACCCCCGTCAGCCGCCGCCAGACGCTCGCTGCGCTCGGCGCCGGGGCCGCGACGCTCACCGTCGCCCGCCCCGCCGCTGCGCTGCAGGAGGCTCCGAAGAGCGAGGCCGAGCAGCTTCTCGATTCGGTCGCGGACAATCTCCTTGCTCACGCGCCCGAGGGCGCGACCGCGCTGGGCATCGACACCGGCGAGCGTGCCCCGATGCGCGGACAATTGTCCGACCGCTCGCCCGCGGGGGTGGCGGCGCTCGCTGCGACGCTGAAGGCCGATCTGGCGCGCGTACGCGCCGCCGATACGAGCGGGCTCGACCATAAGGCGCGCACCAGCCTCGCGGTGGTCGACAGCGCCTACAGTGTTGCGCTCGAAGGCTTTGCGCTTCCCTATGGCGATGTCGCGGTCGGGGGCTGGCGCAACACGCCCTATGTCGTGATCCAGAATGTCGGCGCCTATCTCGACATCCCCCGCTTTCTGGGCAGCGACCATCCGCTCAGAAACGCTGCCGACGCCGAGGCCTATCTTGCGCGGCTCAACGCCTACCCCGCCGCGCTTGACGGCGAGACCGAGCGGCTGAAGGCGGCCGGCGCGCAGGGGCTGATCGCGCCTGCCTTCCTTATCGACGCCGCGCTGACGCAGATGGACGCGAGTCTTGCCGACGCGCAGGCGGGAGGCGAACTGGTCGGCAGCCTTGCCAAGCGCACAGCGGCGCTGAAAATCGCGGGCGACTGGGGCTCGCGCGCCGAGCGTATCGTCAAGGGCGCAGTCGTACCTGCGCTCGAGCGGCAAATTGCCGAGATGCGCGCTCAGCGACCGAAGGCAACCATGGATGCGGGGCTCTGGGCGCGGCCCGGCGGCGAGGAATGGTATGCGTGGGGGCTGCGTGCCTCGACCACCACCCGCATGACCCCCGATGAGGTGCACCAGATGGGTCTCGATCAGCTTGCCGAACTTCATGGGCGGATGGACCCGATCCTCAGGAAGCTCGGCTATAGCGACGGCCCGGTCGGCGCGCGGATGAACGCGCTGGCGCAGGATCCCCGCTATAAATTCCCTGAAGGCGACAAGGGGCGGGAGGAGATCAAGGCCTATATCCAGACCTGGCTCGGCAAGATCCGCGCCGAACTGCCGCGTGCCTTCCGGACCTTGGTGAAAGGAAATGTCGAGGTGAAGCGGCTGCCTCTCGCCGAGGAGCCCGGCGCCCCCGCCGCCTATGGCGGCGCGGGATCGATCGACGGCAGCATTCCTGGCAAATTCTGGATCAATCTGCGCACGACCGACCTTCACAGCAAATATTCACTGCCGGATCTTGCGATGCATGAGGCGATTCCGGGGCATGTCTGGCAGGGCGAATATGCCAATCAGATGCCGTTGATCCGCTCGATGCTCGCGTTCAACGCCTATTCCGAAGGCTGGGCGCTCTACGCCGAACAGCTCGCCGACGAGCTTGGGCTCTACGATGATTTCGAGGTCGGGCGGCTCGGCTATCTCCAGTCGCTGGCGTTCCGGGCATGCCGCCTCGTCGTCGACACGGGGCTCCACGCAAAACGCTGGACACGCGAGGAAGGCGTCCGCTTCTTCGTCGAGCGCAACGGATCGAACCCGCTCGAAGTTGCAAGCGAGGTCGACCGCTATTGCAGCTGGGCGGGCCAGGCGTGCGGATACAAGGTCGGCCACAGCGAAATCGTCCGCCAGCGCGGGCGTGCGCAGACGGCACTCGGCACGAAATATGATCTGCGCGATTTCAACAATGTCGTCGTCGAGGGCGGCAACGTCCCGCTCGACGTGCTGGCAAAGAATGTCGATGAATATATCGCGGGCGGGAGGAGCTGATCGTCCCGTCGGCGCGAGTGCCGCCGCGCGATGCTGAGGTTCAAACCGAGGGCAGCGGCGCCAGATCGGGCTCAATGAACCCGCGCCGCGCCTCAACCGAAAACAGGCGTTCGGGGCTGTAGAAACGCAGCGGCCAGTCGCGCTGCCCCACGTCTGACAGCAGCAGCGCGTTGACGCGCGCGGACAGTCCGGTTTCGGCGGTCCGGGACAGGAAGAGCCGCACCCCCGTGACAAAGGCGCGGGTGATGCTGTCGTGATAGCCATTATGATCGTCGTTCACGCCGCCGAGGCTCTCGTTGAAGCGGCAGATCAGCCCCGCGATCTCGGCATCGACATCGATGTCGGGCCGCTCTGTCAGCAGCCACAGGCAGGCGGCGAGATGCGCCTCGTGGGTCCACGCCTCGCGCGGGAGCGCGCAGGCGAGCAGCCCCTCGCCGAGCATGCGAATGTCATGGTCGCGCTCGAACAGGCGCGGCGAAAATCGGGTCGTCATCGTCCGGCTCCTTCCGAGTGATGGACCACCCGGAAGAACCGGGCGGGATCAGGCTGCGACGGCGGCCCGCGGTGCGGCCTGGCGGACGCCCTCGTCGACATGGTCCGCAAATTGCGCGAAATTGTCGATGAATTGCTGCACCAGCGCCTCGGCCGTGCGGTCATAGGCCGCCTTGTCGGTCCAGGCCTCGCGTGGATCGAGCAGCGCGGAATCGACGCCCGGTACCGCGACGGGCACGAGGAAGCCAAAATTCGGGTCCTTGCGGAATTCGGCGTCGTTGAGGCTGCCGTCGAGCGCCGCGTTGAGCAGCGCACGCGTCGCCTTGATTGGCATGCGCGCAATGCCGTCCATCGTCGCCATGCCCCCGGTCCAGCCCGTGTTGACAAGCCAGCACTGGACGCCGCCTTTTGCAATGCGCTCCTTCAGCAGATTTCCGTAGACCGAAGGATGGCGCGGCATGAAGGGGGCGCCGAAACAGGTCGAGAAGGTCGCCTCGGGCTCGGTCACGCCGATCTCGGTGCCGGCAACGCGCGCAGTATAGCCTGAGAGGAAGTGATACATCGCCTGGTCGGGGGTGAGCTTTGCGATCGGCGGCAGCACGCCGTAGGCATCGGCGGTGAGCATGATGATGTTCTGCGGCACCGGCCCCAGATTTTCCGCCGACGCATTCGGGATGAAATCGATGGGGTAGGAGCCGCGGCTGTTCTCGGCCAGGCTCGCATCATCGAAATCGAGTTCGCGCGTCTCGGGGTCGATCACGACGTTCTCGAGCACGGTGCCGAAACGCTTGGTGGTCGCGAAGATTTCAGGCTCTGCCTCCGGGGAGAGGCGGATCATCTTGGCGTAGCAGCCGCCTTCAAAATTGAAGACGGCCGTGTCCGACCAGCCATGCTCGTCGTCGCCGATCAGCGTGCGCGAAGCGTCGGCCGACAGCGTCGTCTTGCCCGTCCCGCTCAGGCCGAAGAATACGGCCGTATCGCCCTTCGGACCGATGTTCGCCGAGCAGTGCATCGGCATCACGCCCTTCACAGGCAGCAGATAATTGAGGATGCCGAACACCGACTTCTTCATCTCGCCGGCGTACGCCGTTCCGCCAATCAGCACGAGCTTCTCGGTGAAATTGACCGCGACGACGGTTTCCGTCCGCGTGCCATGCTTCGCAGGGTCAGCGCGGAAGCTCGGCAGGTCGATAATCGTATATTCAGCCGCAAACGCCGCGAGCTCAGCTGCGGTCGGTCGGCAAAGCAGGGTGCGGATGAACTGGCTGTGCCAGGCAAGCTCGGTAATGACCTGCACGCCCACGCGATGCTCGGGCTGCGAGCCGCCGAACAGCTGCTGGCGATAGAGGCGCGGACGGTCGGCAAGATAGGCGAGGAAATCGGCCTTGAGAGCGGCAAAATGGTCGGGGGTCATCGCAACATTGGTCTTGCCCCACCAGATGGTGTCGCGCGTCTCTTCGTCCTGAACAATGAACTTGTCCTTGGCGCTGCGACCCGTGTGCTTGCCGGTCGCGACAACGAGCGGACCGTCCTTGGCGAGGAGCCCTTCGCCATGACGCACTGCTTCCTCGACAAGCTGGGCTGTGCCCCAGTTTTCGGCCACGTCCGCGCGCGTCTCGACGGCTTCGCTACCGATCACCACCTTGGTCATGTCCTGGCCTTTCCCTTCTTCGCCGGACCCTTGCATACCTATGCAACGCCCGCCGCGCAAAAGGGCAGGCCCGCATCGTGATGGGTGCCGACGGTGACGCCGATTCCGAAAATTCCCGGTCGCGTTAGCGGTGATGGCCCATGAGGTCAAAGATTAAAGCAGGACCCGTGCCGGAGGCACGACGAGTGCGCCGTAAGGGAACCGGTAAGGCGCGGGCGCAGTTGTCGGTGGGTGCGGGATCGGCTAATCGAGCACGCGGGTCCCGCCCCAATGGAAAGAGCATGACGGCAACCATCGCGCTGGTCGACGACGACCGCAACATTCTTCAGTCCCTGTCGATCGCGTTGCAGGCCGAAGGCTTTGTGACGCGCGTCTATTCGGACGGCGAGGCGGCGCTGAAGCCGCTGATCGACAACCCGCCCGACCTTGCGGTGTTCGACATCAAGATGCCGCGGATGGACGGACTCGAACTTTTGCGCCGCCTGCGCGAGAAGAGTCAGCTTCCCGTTATCTTCCTCACCAGCAAGGATGATGAGATAGATGAGGCGCTCGGGCTTGCGATGGGGGCAGATGATTATATCGCCAAGCCCTTTTCCCAGCGCCTCGTGATCGCACGCATTCGGGCCATCCTTCGCCGCGTCGAGCTCAACCGAAGCGCGCCGAGCGAAGAGGACGAGCCCGTCGCCGAGCCGATTACGCGCGGGCGGCTGACGATGGACCCGGCGCGGCACAAGGTGGCGTGGGACGGCAAGGATGTAACGCTCACCGTCACCGAATTCCTGATTCTCGAAACGCTTGCCAGCCGCCCTGGAATCGTACGCAGTCGCAACCAGCTGATGGATGCGGCCTATCAGGACGATGTCTATATCGACGATCGCACCATCGACAGTCATATCAAGCGTCTGCGCCGCAAATTTCGCGAGGTCGACCCCGATTTCGATGCGATCGCGACCCTTTATGGTGCCGGATACCGTTTTGCTGACGAGGGCTGACAACCGCGATGCCGCGGCCGAGGACCTGCCGCTCGTCTGGTCGGCGCGCTGGTCGCTGACGACGCGCATCCTGGTGGTCAACATCCTCGCGGTCGCGCTGCTCGCCGGCGGTTTCTTCTATCTCGACACCTATCGCAGCCGCCTCGTCGACACGCGGATAGCCGTGATGGAGGATCAGCTCGCGCTGCTCGACAGCGCCCTCGAGGCCGCGCGTCCCGACCAGCGCGAGAGACTGATCGGCGAATTCACGCGCGCGACGGAATCGCGGCTGCGCTTTTATGCGCCAGATGGGCGCAAGCTTTACGACAGCTTCGCGCATGGCCCGCCGACCTATGCGCTGCGCGACCCCGACCTGCAGCCCTGGAAGCGCGATGCGGCGCGCGCGATGGACCGCGGCATAGACTGGATCGTGGGCGCCCCCGCATATCCCGAGTTCGAGGAGCCCGCGATCGATCGCGGCGCCGCCTGGCCTGAAGTCAAGGAAACGCAGCGAAGCGGCGAGGGCACGAGCCGCTTCCGCTACGCCCCCGAGCGCACTCCATTGCTCAGCGCGACGCGCGTGGTCGATCTTGAGACCCCCGAAGTGATGCTGATGACGGTCAATGCCCGCGACATCACGCGAACGGTGCGCGCCGAGCGTTTCCGCCTCGCGGTGGTGCTCGCGATGGTGCTGATCGCCTCGGTGCTTCTATCGCTGTTTCTTGCCCGCACGATCGTCCGCCCGCTGCGCCGCCTCGCGCGCGCCGCGGTGCGGGTCCGTCTCGGCCGCGCGCGCGAAGTGGTCGTCCCGCGTCTCCCGAGCCGCCGCGACGAGATCGGCACGCTGGCCCGCGCGCTCAGCGACATGACGCAGGCGCTGCGCGAACGTATCGACGCGGGCGAGCATTTTGCCGCCGACGTGACGCATGAGCTGAAGAACCCGATCGCCTCGGTGCGTTCGGCGATCGAGGGTCTTGGCCGGGTCAAGACCGACGAGCAGCGCGCGCAACTGCTCGCAATCGCGGACGAGGATGTGCGCCGGCTTGACCGTCTGGTCAGCGATATAAGCGACGCGAGCCGGATCGACGCACAGCTCTCGCGCACCCTTTTTGAACCAATCGACGTCGGGCTGATGATCGAATCGATGTTGGCGGCGCGCGCCGCACGCGCGGAGCAGGGAGGGACCCCTCAGCCGCGCATCGCGTTCGCCCGACCGCGCAAGGGCACCGCGACCGTGATGGGCGACGGCCACCGGCTCGAGCGTGCGATCGACAATATTATCGACAATGCGATCAGCTTCTCCCCCCCGGGCGGCCTCGTCTGCGTGCGCGCGACGCGGCTGGGACAAGAGGTGCATATCGGCGTCGATGATGACGGCCCAGGCATCGAGCCCGCACAGCGCGAGGCGATTTTCCGCCGGTTTCACAGCGAACGCCCCAATGGCGAAGCCTTCGGCCGTCACAGCGGGCTTGGCCTCGCAATCGCCCGAACAATCGTCGAGGGACATGGCGGAACGATCACCGCGGGCGACCGCGATGACGGCAAGCCCGGGGCGAGCCTGCTCATCACCCTTCCCGCGGCGGAAGAAGGCGGGGCGGCCTAGCCATCCGCCTTGCGGCGCCGCGCGCGCGCCGGTAAGCCTCGCCGCATGCTTTCGAGCCGGACCGCCCCTGTCATCACCAATATCCACGCAAGCTGCGTTGCGGCTGGCAGCCGGGGAATTCTGCTGCTCGGCCCCTCAGGGCGCGGCAAGTCCGATCTCGCGCTGCGGCTGATCGATCGCGGAGCGCGGCTGGTCGCCGACGACCGCTGCGACGTCTGGTTCGACCGCGGCCGGCTCTGGTGCCGCCCGCCTGCCGAACTCGCCGGCAAGATGGAAGTGCGCGGCCTCGGCATCGTCGAGCAGCCCTGGACAGCGCCGGTGCCGCTGGCGCTCGCGGTGCGGCTCGCCGAACGCTATGAACGCATGCCCGCGGCTAACGAGATCGAGACTGTGGCGGGCAATCCTCTGCCCGCGGTGACGCTCTCGGCCTTTGAAGCTTCGGCACCGGTCAAGGTCCTCCTCGCGCTCGACCGGCTGGAGGCGGCATGACCGGTACCGTTCCTGCCGCCGAGCCGCGCCTCCTTCTCGTTACCGGCCTGTCGGGCGCAGGCAAGTCGACCGTTCTCAGGGTGCTTGAGGATCTGGGGTGGGAGGTTGTCGACAATCTGCCGCTGTCGCTGCTCGAGCCGTTGATCGAAGCTCCCGTCAAACCCAGCGAGGCAGCGCGGCCGATCGCGGTTGGTATCGACAGCCGGAGCCGCGGCTTCAAGCCTGCGCGACTCGTCAAACGGATCAAGGAATTGCGCGAGGCGGGCGGGCGCGACATCCAGACGCTGTTTCTCGACTGCGCCGGCGCCGAACTCGAACGCCGCTTCTCCGAGACGCGGCGCCGCCATCCGCTCGCCGAAGACCGTCCCGCTGCCGACGGCATCGCGCGCGAGCGCGAGATGATGGAATCCCTCCGCCGCTGGGCCGAGCATGTCGTCGACACGACCAATTACAGCAGCAATGATCTGCAGCAGGAAATCCGCCAGCGCTTCGCCGATACAGGCGGCGACGAGCCGTCGCTGACCGTGATGAGCTTCGGTTTCGCCCGCGGACTTCCGCGCAATGCCGACCTAGTGTTCGACATGCGCTATCTGCGCAATCCGCACTGGGATCCGAAGTTGCGGCCCGGCACCGGTCTCGATGCCGACGTCTCCGCCTATGTCGCTGCCGACCCCGCCTATGAGACCACGGTTGCCCAGATCGAGACCTTGTTGCTCACCTTGCTGCCGCGCTATCGTGCCGAAGGGAAAAGCTATGTCACGATTGCTTTTGGCTGCACCGGCGGGCGGCACCGGTCCGTGCATGTCGCCGAGCGCGTCGCCGGGACGCTGCGCGCTGCCGGCCACGCTCCAAATCTCCTCCATCGCAACCTTGACTCGGCCCCGCAAGATGGGCTTGAGGGCAAGCCCCCGCCCGCGTCCGGCGGTAAAGCATAAGGGTCCCCGACTGCATGCCCAGCGATAAAGCATTGCCGCTCATCGGAATGGTTCTCGTCACGCACGGCCGCCTCGCCGAAGAGATGGTCACCGCGATGGAGCATGTCGTCGGTCCGCAGCGCGCTGTGGCGACCGTGTGCATCGGCCCCAACGACAATATGGAGATGCGCCGCCAGGAGATTGCCGAGGCGATCCGCGCGGTCGACGGCGGCCGCGGCGTCATCATGCTGACCGACCTGTTCGGCGGCACCCCGTCCAACCTCGCGATCAGTCTGCTCGAGGCCGGACGGACCGAAGTGATCGCGGGTGTCAACCTGCCGATGTTGATCCGGCTCGAGAGTGCGCGCAAGACAATGGATCTGCGCCCTGCGGTCATCGCGGCGCGCGAGGCCGGACAGAAATATATATCGGTCGCGTCGGAAATGCTGGGAGTGGGCCTTTGAGCGAATTGTCGGAGACCGTCGAAATCACCAATCAGCGCGGTCTTCATGCGCGCGCCAGCGCCAAATTCGTCACCTTCGTCAGCCGCTTGCCCGAAAGCGTGACCGTGGAGGTCGAAAAGGGCGGCAACCGCGTCAACGGCACCTCGATCATGGGGCTCATGATGCTGGGCGCGGCAAAAGGCGATTCCATCACCATCCACACGAAAGGGGATGGCGCCGACGCGGCGCTGCTCAAGCTCGTCGGGCTGGTCAAGGACAGCTTCGGCGAGGATTGACCCATGGCGACCGGTCGCCGTTCCCGGATCGAAAGCCTTTCGAACCCGCTCGTCAAGCGGATGCGGCTGCTGCGCGAGAAGCGCCACCGCCGCGCTGAGGGACTGTTCCTCGCCGAAGGGCTGCGCATTGCGACCGAGGCGCGCGAGGCGGGGGTGCTGCCGCAGTGGCTGTTCCTTGCGGACGAGGGCGCGGGGGGGCATCCGCTCGCCAAAGCGCTTGTCGAGGCCACCTTGGAAGGCGGCGGAGAGGTGATCGACACGACGCCGGCCATTCTCTCCAAATTGTCGGGCAAGGACAATCCGCAGACGGTCGTGGGAATTTACGCGGAGCCGAAAACGCACCTCGCCGATCTTGACCGGGCCGCAGCGCCGATCTGGCTCGTTGCTGAACGGCTGCGGGATCCGGGTAATCTCGGCACGATGCTGCGCACCGGCGATGCGGTCGGCGCCGGGGGGCTGATCCTGCTCGACGAATCGACCGATCCTTATGCGGTCGAGGCGGTGCGCGCGAGCATGGGGGCGATCTTCACCCAGCGGCTCGTGCAGACGCACTGGGACGAATTTCTCGCCTGGCTGCGCGCGGGTCCCGGCGAACTGGTCGCGACATGGCTGGGCGAGGACACCAAGGATTATCAGGCGGTGCGCTATGCAGAACCGACCTTCATCCTGATCGGCAATGAGTCCCAGGGGCTGCCCGAAGCTTATGCTGCCGCGGCCGACGTGCGCGTGAAGATGCCGATGATGGGCAAGGCCGACAGCCTCAACGCCGCGGTCGCAGGCGCGGTGATGGCCTATGAGGTTCTGAACCAGCGGCGACGATGACATTCAGGATTGGGACATTCGGCGCCTTCCAGGAACCTCGCTCGGCTGAAGCTGTTTCAGGGTGACGAAAAAGAAAGGCCGTTCGATGATACGTTTCCTGTCCCTGCTCGCCCTGCCCCTCGGGCTCGCGGCATGCACCGCGATTCCGCCCCAGTCGCCGGGCGCCCGGCCCGAGGCCTATATGGCGCTCGGCACCGAGCCCGGATGGACGCTCGAGATCACGCCGGGCCTCCTCAACTATACCGGCGACTATGGCGACACCAGGATATTGGAGCCGAATCCCGGCGCACGGCCGAGCTTCAATGGCGAACGCTATGCCGGCAAGCGCCTCGCGGTCGACATCACCCATGTCGAATGCAGCGACGGAATGAGCGACCGCCGCTACCGCGACTCGGTAACAGTCACCGCCGACGCGAAGACGGTAAAAGGCTGCGGCGGCGGCATCCTTGCGCCCGAGACGCTCGCGGGAACCAACTGGTCCTTCGTCTCGATCGGCGGAGTTTCCGTGGCGGGCGACCGGGTGGCCACGCTCGCCTTCGAGGAGACGAAGCTCAGCGGCAGCGCGGGCTGCAACCGCTTTTCAGGAAGCTATACGAGCGACGGCACGACGCTGCGCGCCGGTCCGCTGATGGCGACCAAGATGGCCTGTCCCGGCGCAGCGATGACGCAGGAGAGCAGCTTCCTTGCGCTGCTGGCAGGACCGGTGCGGCTCGAGTTTCCCTCCGACGGGACGCTGATCCTGACCGGCACCGATGGACAGAGTGCGGTGCTCAAGCGGGCGATTTGACGAAGCTCTACTCGCCGTCGTTGACCGCGCTCGGTGCTGCCGAAAGCTTGGCGAGCGGCCGCGCCGCCTGTTCGGCGACGGGCAGCGCCGCAATCTCCTTGCCGCCGGTTTCGATATCGAGCGCCTCGAAGCGCTTTGCCTGTGTGAGTACCTGCGATTCGAAGCTGCCGACGAAGGCATTATAAGCGCCCGTCGCCTGATCGAGATTCTTGCCGACGCGCGCGATATGGGCGCCCATTGTTGCCATCCGCGCGTAAAGCTCCTTGCCGAGCGCCGCGATCTCGCGCGCCTGTCCCGCGAGCTTTTCCTGCCGCCATACCGCTGCCACGGTGCGCGCAATCGCGATGAGGTTGGTCGGCGTTGCGAGCAGGACCTTGCGCTCGAACGCATAGTCCCAGAGGTCGGCATCATGGTCGAGCGCCGCGGCAAGGAAATGCTCGCCGGGTACGAACATCACCACATAATCGGGGGTGTCGTCGAACTGGTTCCAATAGGCCTTGGCACCCAGCGTGTTGACATGCGCCTTCATCGCGGCGGCATGGGCGGCAAGATGCGCCGCCTTTTCGCTCTCGTCGACCGCGCCGAACGCATCCTGATACGCGTTGAGCGATACCTTCGCGTCGATGACAAGGCTCTGCCCGCCGGGCACCTTGACCACGACATCGGGACGCAGCCGGCCGCCATCGCCGCCGGTCACGCTGACCTCGGTCTGGAAATCGGCATGTTCGGACAGGCCGCAGCTTTCGAGCACATTGCGCAGCTGCTGCTCGCCCCAGCGCCCGCGCGCCTTGGGAGCGTTACGCAGCGCGTTGACGAGCTTCGCCGCCTCGCTCGATACGCGTTCGGTGCCCTCGCGCATCGCCGCGATCTGCCCCTGAAGCAAACCAAAGGCATCGCGCCGGTCTGCCTCGACCTTGTTCACGGTCTCCTCATAGCGCGCAAGCCGCTCGTGAACCGGCTGGAGCAGCGACTTCAGCGTCTGGCCCGCGCTTTCCTCGCTCTGCCGGAAGCGCTGGTCAGCGCGTTCGAGAAACGCCTTTTGCGCCTCGCTTAGCATCACCTGCCCGACTTCGCGAAACTGCGCGGTCAGCGCCGCTTGCGCATCCTTGAGCTGGGCGATCTGCGCCTCATGTGCAGCATCGCGTGCCTTCTGCTCAGCGAGAAGCGCCGAAAGCTGGATGTCTGCAGCCTTGCGCGCCTCGGCCTCTGCCGCAAGGTCGGTGACCGCGGCCTTGAAGCGCTCGGCAAGTCCGTCACGCTCGGCCTTGAGCCCTCCCGACTGGCGCGCCGCGAAGAGCCATCCAATGAGTGTGCCGACCGCGAGAGCGACGAGGGAAGCGAGCAGCGAGACAAGGGTCATGCGAAGGAACATAGAATGAACGCCGTGGGCTTGGCTAGGATTAATTGGAAAAAGCCAGGGCAGCGACCTTCGCGCCTATCGCCCCTTGGCCTCAAGACGCAGGGGCGAGCGCCGCTGCGATGCACCCCGCGCCCCACGCGAAAACTCTTGCATATGCAAATCGCTCGCATTAGCGGCCACGCGGACAGGAGATGATAATGAATCGCAAATTGGCCCTTGCGGCGCTCGCGTGCACCGCGCTGTCCTCCCCCGCCTATGCGCAGGAGGGCGCGGCTGCTGTAGCGGGCAGCGACGCAGACAGCATCGTCGTTACCGCGGCGCGCTCGATCCTGCCGGCCAATGCGCTCCCGCTCACCGTCGATGTCATCGACAAGGAGGCGCTCGACCAGCAGATCGCCATCTCGGGGTCGGTTACCGATGCGGTCGCGACGCTGGTCCCCAGCTTTTCCCCGACCCGGCAGAAATTGTCGGGCGCGGGCGAGACGCTGCGCGGGCGCTCGCCGCTCTATGCGATCAACGGCATCCCGCAGTCGACCCCGCTGCGCGACGGGAGCCGCGACGGCTTTACGATCGACGGCTTCTTTATCGACCGGGTCGAGGTCATCTTCGGGTCGAATGCGCTGCAGGGAATCGGCGGGACCGGCGGCATCGTCAATCAGGTCACCGTCGGCGCCCCGACCGAGGAAGGCGTATCGGGCCGCGCCCTCCTGCAGGGAACGGCGGACAATGAGTTTTCGGATGCCGGCATGGGCGGCAAGATTGCCGGCCTCGTCCAGTACAAGGCGGGTCGCTTCGACGCCTCGGCCGGCGCGGCTTACGAACTGCGCGGGCTGTTTCGCGACGGCGAAGGCCGTCCGGTCGGCATCAACCTGACGCAGGGCGAGACGATGGATTCAAAAGCGCTCTCGCTCTTCGGGCGCTTCGGTTATGCCGTGACCGATACGATGCGGCTCGATCTCATTGCGAGCCGTTTCGAGCTCGAAGGCGACGGCGATTACGCTCCTGTTGCAGGCAACAAGCTTGGCGGACTGCCGACGAGCGCGCAGCCCGGCGTCCCGCCCGGCATCCCGGCGACCAATCGCACCGAAAGCGTCGCGCTGTCACTGACAGATACCGACCTTGCAGGGGGCAATTTCGTCAGCCAGATCTTCTGGAATCGCAGCCGCGACACCTTTGGCGGAGAGCCCGAGCCGATCGCGAGTTTTCAGGACCCCTCGATCGCGCCGGTCGGCACACTTTTCGACCAGTCGCAGAACCGCAGCCGCAAGATTGGCGGCAAGCTGAGCTACGAGCGCGCGGTGCCGGGCCTTGAGGCGCTGACGCTGATCGCGGGTTTCGACGCCCTGTGGGACACGACCGAGCAAAGACTGATCGCGACTGGCCGCACCTGGGTTCCGCCGAGCGAATTTCGAAGCTTTGCGCCCTTCGGTCAGGCCAATCTCAAGCTGCTGGACGGCGCGCTGCGGCTCGCCGGCGGGGCGCGCTATGAGAATGTGAAGATCAAGATCGGCGATTATCACACGCTCGCCGCCAACACCTTTGTCGCCTGCCCGGCGCCGCCTGCGGTGCCGAGCGGACCGTGCGGTCTTCCGACCTATGGCGGCGTGGATGTCGCGGGCGGCAGCCCGAGCTTTGACGACGTACTGCTCAACGGCGGCGTCATCGTCGAGCCGCTCGCGGGCATCCGCGCGTACGCGAGCTACGCCGAGGGCTATACGGTCCCCGACATCGGCCGCATCACCCGGGCGGTGAAGGTCGACGGGGTCGATATCGACAATTATCTCGACATTGCGCCGATCGTTTCGAACAATCGCGAGATCGGGGTCGAGGTGAAGCGCGGGCCGCTCGACGCCAGCGCGACCTATTTCTGGTCGACCAGCACCAAGGGGCAGCTGCTGATCGCCCGGCCCGACGGCATTTTCGACGTCGTTCGCCAGCGCGTCGAGATCGAGGGGCTTGAGCTCAACCTTGCGGTCAAGCTGCCGATCGACGGGCTCACCGTCTCGGGAGGCTATGCCCATATCCAGGGCCGCTTCGATGAGGATCAGGACGGCGCAGTCGATACCGACCTCGACGGCGCGAACATCTCGCCCGACCGGCTGAACCTCGCCGCAGCCTATGCGAAGGGGCCGCTGTCGGCGCGTGTCCAGACCCAATTCTATCTCTCGCGCAGCTTTGGAGGACCAAAGCGCGACCCGCGCAATGACTTCGAGGGCTATACGCTCACCGACGCCTTCGTTCGCTATCAGACGCGTTTCGGCGGCATCAGCCTCGCGGTGCAGAATCTGTTCGACAAGCAATATATCAGCTACGCGAGCGATACCCAGCGCCCCACCGACAATTTCTTCAATTTTGCAGGGCGCGGGCGCACCTTCACCCTCGGTTGGGATACCCGCTTCTAGATGATGAAGCTGCTCGACACGCTGCACCGCTGGACAGGGGGGCTGATTGGCCTCGTGCTGGCGCTGCTCGGCCTGTCGGGCACAATCCTGCTTCACAAGGATGCGTGGATCGGTGTCGCGCATGCTGGCGATCCGCTGCGCAGCGACCTTGCCAGCGTTACCGCGGCGACCGAGGCGATCATGGCGCTGCCCGGGGCGCCGCAGGGCATTATCTATGCCCGCGACGGTTTCGGGCTCCACCAGGGGCGCTTCAGCTTCGGCGAAGGCGCAGGTTTCTACGCCGATCAGTCGGGCGAGGTCATCGCGCGATGGGCGAGCCAGTGGGAGCGGCCCGAACTGTGGATTTTCGATTTCCATCACCATCTCTTCGCGGGCGACAGCGGCGAATGGGTGATCGGAACGGCTGGTCTGTGCGGTCTCTTCTTCGTGGTCTCGGGGCTGATCCTCTGGTGGCGCACGCGCAAGACCTTCCGCTTTCGGCTGTGGCCCAAGCGGATGAGCCGCGCAGCGATCGTCACCCACCACCGCGACCTCGGCGCTGTCTTCGCGCCGCTCCTCCTGCTCTCGATCATCACCGGCACGATGATGATCTTCCGCCCCTTCGCGATGGCGATGGTCGCGCCCTTCGGCTCCGTCGCCGAAACGGTAAAATCGATGGAGGTGCCCCAATATGAAAGCGGGCCGCTCGCCGCGAAGCCCGATTATGCTTCGATGCTTGCAGAGGCGCAGCGGCGCTTTCCGAGCGCCGAGTTTCGCATCCTCAGCCTGCCCCGCAAGGCGGGCGAACCGATCAGCCTGCGGATGCGGCAGCCTGCCGAATGGCTGCCCAACGGACGCACGACCTTGTGGTTTGACGCGGCGACCGGCCAGGTCCTCGGAGCCCGCGACGCGCTGGCCATGGCGCCCGGCGCGCAAGCATTCAACAAGGCCTATCCGCTCCACGCCGGCAAGGTTGGCGGACTTTTCTGGCGGCTGGTGCTCACAGTCTCGGGCCTCTCGCTGACGATGCTTGGCAGCTTCGCGGTCTGGAGCTTCTGGTTCAGGCGGCCGAAACCCGCGAAGCGGATGGTGGAAACGGCGGCGCTCGCGTCGACATAGCGGCCTTGGGCTGTGAGGCCGCCAACTATCCCTGGGAGTTCAAGCGCCGAGCGGCTGCAAGGCCGCTGTAAAATTTTCGGCGCCCAGCCGCGAGCGGGACGACGGGCCTGGCCTCGATAGCTGCCATCCGGCTTGGTCGCGTAAGCCAGACGATGAGCGGCAGGCTCAGGGAATCCGGCAAAGGACGCCAGCCCGCACAGCCCCTTCGCCACCATTCCAGGTGCTCCGACAGCAAGAAGGGCAAAATCCGTCAAAACCGCGAACATAGGACAATATCCGAAATTTTCTCGCGCGAGCGTCGCAGCGTTTGGGCGGGTCAGGTCTCGACCCGTGCAACCTCTCGCCGTTTCCCCTCACGGCTTTCCTATTTTCCCCGCGGGCCTATATCCTCCCCAGCCCATGACCCGCGCCCGCGTTCTCCTTCTCACCGCCGCCCTCGGGCCGCTTGACTATCGCGTCCCCGAAGGGAGCGATGTGCCGCTCGGCAGCGTCGTCGTCGCGCCGCTCGGGCCGCGGCGGATGGGAGGCGTGGTCTGGGAAGATGAAAGCTTCGGCGCGCCCGAACCGGTCGGCGACAATCGTCTGCGCAACCTCTACGAGATTGTGTCCGTCCCCCCGGTGCCCGCGCCCCTGCGGCGGCTCGTTGAATGGACGAGCGACTATTATCTCGCCCCGCCCGGGTCGGTCCTGCGCATGGTCTTGCCCGGCGCCGCCTTTGCCGACGCGCGGCGCCCGATCGTCGAGTATCGCGCGACCGGCGAGCTGCCTGCGCGCATGACGCCGCAGCGCACTGTTGCGCTCGAAAAGATCGGCACGCGGCAAGGGCTCGTGCGCGAACTCGCAGCGCTTGCCGACGTCAGCGAGGCCGTGATCCGCGGGCTGGTACAGGCGGGCGCGCTCGAAGCGGTTAGCGTGTCAGCCGACGCGCCCTATCCCGAGCCCGACCCCGGCTTTGGGCCGCCCGACCTTTCCGCCGAACAGGCCGCGGCTGCGGGCCAGCTTCGCGACGCCGTGGCCGCTGCGGCCTTCGAGACCCTGCTTCTCGATGGGGTCACAGGGTCTGGCAAGACCGAGGTCTATATGGAGGCGATCGCCGCCGCGGTCGAAGCGGGCAAGCAGGCGCTCGTCCTTCTCCCCGAGATTGCCCTGACCGAGCCGATGCTGACGCGATTTGCCGCGCGATTCGGCTGCGAGCCTGTCGCCTGGCACTCCGGACTGCGCTCGACCGAACGCCGCCGCGCGTGGCACGCCATATCTCGCGGCGAGGCGAAAATCGTGGTCGGGGCCCGCTCGGCACTCTTCCTTCCCTACGCCCGCCTCGGCCTGATCGTCGTCGACGAGGCGCATGAGACGAGCTTCAAGCAGGAGGATGGCGTTCATTATCATGCGCGCGACGTCGCCGTGATGCGCGGACATTTTGAGGCGCTGCCGGTGATCCTTGCGAGCGCCACCCCCGCGCTCGAGAGCCTCGCGCAGGTCGAGGCGGGGCGCTATCGCCACATCATCCTGCCCGCGCGCTACGGCGGCGCGACGCTGCCCGACCTTGCGGCCATCGACATGCGGCAAGACCCGCCCGACCGCGGCAACTGGCTCGCTCCGCCGCTCGTCGAGGCTCTCGCCGACCGGCTCCACAAGGGCGAACAAAGCCTCCTGTTTCTCAATCGCCGCGGCTTTGCGCCGCTCACACTTTGCCGGACCTGCGGGCACCGCATCCAGTGCCCGAACTGCACCGCCTGGATGGTCGAGCATCGCCTCGTTCACCGCCTCGCCTGCCACCACTGCGGACATGTGATGCCGCCCCCGCGGCTGTGTCCCGAGTGTGAGGACGAGGACAGTCTGGTCGCCTGCGGCCCCGGGGTCGAGCGCGTCGCCGACGAGGTGGCGCTGCGCTTTCCCGAGGCGCGCACCGCGATCGTCACGTCGGACACGCTCTGGTCGCCCGCCAAGGCTGCAGAGTTTGTGGCCAATGTCGAGGACGGACTGGTCGACATCATCATCGGCACGCAGCTTGTCACCAAGGGCTATCATTTCCCCAATCTGACGCTCGTCGGGGTGGTCGATGCCGACCTGGGGCTCGACGGCGGCGACCTTCGCGCCTCCGAGCGAACCTTTCAGCAGATCGCGCAGGTCGCGGGGCGCGCTGGGCGCGGGGTCAAGCCCGGCGAGGTGCTGATCCAGACCCGCGTGCCCGACGCGCCCGTCATGGCAGCGCTCGTCGCCAACGATCGCGAAGGTTTCTATGCCGCCGAGGCAGCCTCCCGCCGGCAGGCAGGAGCGCCGCCCTATGGCCGTTTTGCTGCGCTCGTCATCTCTTCGGAAGATATCGATGTCGCGCGCGGCATCGCGCAGCGTCTCGGGCAGAAAGCGCCGGTCGCCGACGGTCTCGCCATCTATGGCCCAGCCCCCGCCCCGCTCGCCATGCTCCGCGGGCGCCACCGCTTCCGCCTCCTGCTCCACGCCCCGCGCAGCTTCGACCTGCAAGGGGCGATCCGCGACTGGGTAGCGCGCATCGACTGGCCCGCAAAGGCGCGGCTGGCAATCGACGTCGACCCTTACAGCTTCGTTTGAACCCAAGGACTTGAAGGCGCCGAGGCGCCCGCTATGCTGGGCCTTTGAGAAACCATAAGGGGTAAAAAGGGTGACGGGGACAGCGTGGATGCGGGGAGCTGCGCGGCTTCTCGGCGCGGTGGCGGCGATGCTGGCGATGCTTGCGAGCCCGGCGGCGCGAGCAGAATGGTGGGAAGCGACGACCTCCCACTTTGTCGTCTACTCAGAAAGCAGTCAGCGCGATGCCGAGAAGTTCGCGGTTCTGCTCGAACGCTTCGACAATGCGCTGCGCACCCTCCAGGGCATGCCGGTTCCCGGCCCCGAAATCGGCGTGGCAAACCGGGTGAAGGTGTACCGAACCGGTGACACCGACAATATTGCGGTCTTTGCCCGGGCGCCAGGATCGGGCATCGCTGGCTTCTATATCCCGCGCGCAGGCAATCCGGTTGCCTTCGTCCCCGCCCGCGAACGCATCGCGACGAGCAAGGGTATCGAACAGGGACCCCGCCTCGACATCAAGACGGTGCTGCTCCACGAATATACGCACCATTTCATGCTCTCGAATTTCAGCACCGCCTATCCGCAGTGGTACACGGAGGGCGTCGCCGAACTCTACAGCACGATCCGTTTCATGGACGACGGCAGCTTTCACGTCGGCGACGTCCCGCAGGCTCGCGGCGCCGCGCTCGACTATCTGCCCGACGTCCCGCTCACCCGTCTGTTCGACACCAAGGCGACGCTGAGCGGCATGCAGCAGTACCAGTCCTACACCTTCGGCTGGCTCCTCTCGCACTATCTGAACTTTGCGCCCGAGCGGAAGGGACAGCTTGTCGCTTATCTCAAGGCGCTCAACGGCGGCGAGGACAGCCTGACTGCCGCGAAGCGCATCTTCGGCGACCTTGAGGCGCTGCAAAAAGAGGTGCGCCGTTACAAGCGCGGCCCCTTCCTCGGCTATGATGTGAAGCCAGGCGATTACGTCGAACCCAAGGTGGCGATCCGCCGGCTGACCTCGGCCGAAGAAGCACTGATCCGTCATCATATGCGCTCGCAGCGCGGGGTCGACCGCAAGGAAGCGCGCGACGTCGCGGGCGACATGGGGGGCAAGGACGCGCTCTATTCCGACAGTCTGCCGGCGCAGCTCTGGGTCGGCGAGGCGCAGATCGACGCGCGCAACTGGGACGCTGCCGAGGCAGCGGCAGACCGGGCGCTCAAGATCGACCCTGAATCGTCGGCCGCTCATCTCCTCAAGGCCGAGGTCTTCATGGGCAGAGGCAAGACCGACAAGAAGGCTTATGCCGAGGCGCGGCCCTATTACATCAAGGCACGTCACCTTGACCAACTCGATCCGCGCCCGGCGATCGGCTATTATATGTCGTTCCGCCAAGCCGGAGAGCCGATCCCCGCACCGGCCATCACGGCGCTCGAACAAGTCTATCCGGAGGCATCTTTCGATCCGCAATATCGCCTGCTCATGACCCGCCAACTCCTCGACGACGGTAAGGGCGACCTCGCGCGCACGGTCATCGCGCCGATCGCCTTTCGGGGTCATGAAGGTGAAAAAGAGAATTTGCCGCTCGAAGTGGTGAAGGCCATCGACGACGGAAAGCTCGATGACGCGCGGGCCAAGATGGCCCAGATCTTCAAGAAAGCGGAAGACGAGGGCGAAAAGTAGGGCTCGCCTGGCAGACCAAGCTTTACAGCGCTCGCGCGGCGGTTAGACCTCGGGCATGATCCGCTTTGTCTCGCGCCGCGCGCTTTCGCTCCTTGCCCCCGTCATCGCCCTGACACTTGCCGCGCCGGGTCCTGCGCAAGCCGACCCTGCCCCCCTTGCGGTGCCTGTCGTGACAGCGTGGGATCTCGGCAGCGATGCAGGCGGCCGGCTGCTCGTCTTTGCGCAGCGGATCGAGCCCGGTGCCAAGCCGCAGGAAAAGGTCGATACCTCGCCTTTCGATCCGACTGGCACCGCGGTCGCCGCGCTCGAGGTCCGGCGACTGGCCCCTGGTGCGGCCGCCCTCGTCGGCACCGAAGTCGACGCCTTTCCCACCGCCTGGTCGAAGCTTCCGCCTGGAACCTACCGGTTGCAGGCGGTGCTAGACCGCAACCACGACTATAATTACGCGGGGCGCGGTCCCGGCGACCTTGTCTCGGCCGTGGTCGAGACGGCGCTTCCAGGCCCAGTTCCGGTGCTGACGCTTGTCACCGAAATCCCCGAGCGCGATTTTGCCGCACGGCTCGCATCATTGCCGCCCGAAACGCGCGCCGAGGTCGAGGTCGGATTGAAGAGCGTCGAGGCTCTCGACATTCCCTCGAAGCTGATGACCGATTTTTCGGGCCGTGCGACGTCGATCAAGGGCTGGGTTGCCCTTCCCCCCGGCTATGGGGAGGGACAGGCGCGCTATCCCACCGCCTATTCGGATGGCGGCTTCGGTAGCACCCTCGACAGCGCGAAAATGAACGCCGCGGGCGTCGCGGCGGCGATGGCGAAGGGTGAGATGCCCCCGATGATCTGGGTCATCCTCGACCATCATATTGCAACCGGCACGCATGAGTTCGCCGATTCTGCAAACAACGGCCCGTGGGGCGCCGCGCTGACGAGCGAGGCGATTCCTGCGCTCGAGGCGAAATACCGGATGGACGCGCGCGCGTCTGGCCGGTTCCTCAATGGCCATAGCTCGGGCGGCTGGTCGACGCTCTGGCTGCAGGTCGCCTATCCCCAGGTCTTCGGCGGCACCTGGCCGACCGCGCCTGACGCCAGCGACTTCCACGACTTTACCAACATCGACATCTACGCCGCGAATGCCAACGCCTATGTCGGCGCTAAGGGCAAGGATTTTCCCCTGATCCGCGACAAGGGCAAGGTGATCGCGACGCTCAAGCAGTTTGCCCAGCTCGAAGCCGTGCTCGGCGCGTACGGCGGCCAGTTCGCAAGCTTTGACTGGGTTTTCTCGCCGCGCTGCCCCGACGGACGCCCCTGCCCGCTGTTCGACCGCGCGACCGGCGTGATCGATCCTGCCGTCGCGGCTTATTGGCGCGAGAATTATGACATCGCGCATATCGTCGAACGCGATTGGGCGCAGCTCCAGCCCGACCTCGACGGGAAAATCCACCTGATCGTGGGCGACGCCGACACCTTCTATCTCGACGGCCCCGCCCGCCGCCTCAAGGCCGTGCTCGACCGGCTCGGCGCGAAATCATCGTTCCGCTTCGTCCCAGGCCGCACCCATTTCGACCTCTATACCGAGGGCGAGGACCGGATGGCGCTTTTGAAGACTATCGCGAAGGAAATGTATGCAGTGGCACGGCCTGCGGGGGCAAGAGCGAATTGACCCCGACAGGTTCGTATGGAACTTGCCAACATTCCCTTCACCGTTTCGGAGAATGAAAAGGGGCCCTTCGCCACGCTCAGAGCAAGCGGCGTTTGCGGCGCGCACACGCCATGATCAATAATCCGGCTCGCCGCCGCCCAGTACCATTTCCGCCTGCCCGGCCAGCCATGTCATTGCCGCCGCCCAGGGCTGATGCCCGTGGCTGATCCGCGCAACGCCGAGCCCGGCAAGTTCCTTGTGCGTCGGGCCGGCCTTGCTGCGCAGGATGTTCACCGGAAGCGGTGAGCCTTCGCAGATCGCGCCGATGCACTTCGCATCGGCGAGGAAGGGGACGAATAGACCGCTCGCCCCGGCATCGGCATAGGCGCGTGCGCGCTCGAGCGTCGCGGCAATCAGCGCCTCCCCCTCCTTCGCCGCATCAGCCCCGCGGAACATGTCGCAGCGCGCATTGACGAACAGACCGGTATCGGCCGCCGCCCGGTAGCGCGCGGCCGCCTCGCCGAGCGGGAGCAGCTCGTTCGTGCCAGGCAGCCGGTCTTCCATGTTGATCCCCACCGCGCCCGCAGCGCGCGCACGGCCGATCGAGACGCCGACCGCGGCCGGGTCGGCGCCGTAGCCCGACTCCATGTCGATGGTGACGGGCAGGTCGGTAACCGACAATATGCGCGCGAGATTCTCGAACACATCCTCGATCGGGAAGTCCTCCCCGTCCGCGCGCCCCTGCGCGCCCGCGACGCCAAAGCTGCCGGTCGCAATGGCTTTCGCGCCCGCGGCCGCAACCGCCTTTGCGCTTCCCGCGTCCCAGATGTTGACAAGAATCAGCGGGTCGCCGGGCACGTGCAGCGCGCGGAATTGAGCAATGCTGTCGGTCATTTCACTTCCCTTCTCAAAAGCTCTTCCTTGATTTCGAGCCCATAGGCGTAGCCGCCTAGCGACCCATCGCTGCGCACGACGCGGTGACAGGGGATGAGCACTGCAACATTGTTCGCGCCATTGGCGCTCCCCGCCGCGCGCACGGCACCGGGCTTGCCGACCGCCGCGGCGATCTCGGCATAGCTGCGCGTCTCGCCCGCCGGGATCTTCCGAAGCTCGCGCCATACCGCTTCCTGAAAGGCGGTGCCCTTTACGTCGATGGGGATATGATCGAAGCCTTGCGCGGGGGTTTCGACCGCATCGACGACTTCTTTCAGTAGCGCCTCGAATTCAGCGCCCCCCTCGACCAGCGTTGCCGCGGGAAAGCGGTGCTCGAGCGCGTCGCGCCCCTCGGCGAACGACAGGCGGCACACACCCTTGTCGGTTGCAGCAACGAGCATGTCGCCAAGGCTCGTCGGCACGACCGCCCAATGGATCGTCGTGTCCTTGCCGCCGTTCACCCAGGCCGATGCCGTCATTCCCATCCGTCCTTCCATCTGTCCGTAAAAGCGCGACGGACCCGAAAAGCCCGCGTCATAGATGGCGTCGGTCACCCGAGCCGTGTCGCTGAGCGCCGCGCGTGCGCGCTCCTCGCGCAGCGCCCGGGCGTAGGCCGCGGGCGACAGGCCTGTCTGGCGGGTAAAGACACGCTGGAAATGCGTCGCCGAATAGCCGGTGCGCTGCGCAAGATCGGCGAGCGCAAGCGGCTCCTCGCTGTCCTTGATCGCTTCGATCGCTGCGAGCACAGCTGCCTCGTCCCGCCCGACATCGTCGGGCAGGCAGCGCTTGCAGGGGCGAAGCCCCGCGCCGCGCGCGCTGGCGCCGTCGGCGAAGAACCGGACATTTGCCCGCAAGGGCTGACGCGCGCCGCAGCTTGGCCGGCAATAGATGCCGGTGGTGAGGACCCCGACGATGAAGCGCCCGTCATAGGCCTTGTCCCGGCGCCGCATGGCGGCCCAGCACTCGTCCTCGGTCATCGCGGCGAAGCTCATGGCTCGTCCCTTTCGATCCGCGCGGCGAAGCAGCCATAGGCGGCGTTATGCGCATCGATATAGGCGGTGGCGGGGTCGGCGAACAGGACGCGGATTGCGTCATCGGCATCGCCCGGCGGGGCGAGCCGCGCTGTCCGCAGCATCCCCTCGCGGTCGAAGGCGCGGAGCGAAAGCGTTCGGCCTTCGAAGACCGGCGGCGGCGCATCGCGCCAGCGCGTCGCCGCCGCACCCTGCCGCACATAAATGGCATAGGCGCTGCGATAGGGCGTTGCGACATCGTGGTGGACATGGTGGAGCAGAAGCAGCGCCTCGCCCGCACGGGCATCCTCGAGGCTGACCCGGCAGGGAAAGCCTCGATCGCTGTCCGCGATGACCCGGCGCGCGCCGCGTGCCGCAAGGTCGGCGCCATTCATGGCGAACAGCGGTGCAAAGCGTTCAGGGGCGAGACCGGTAATGATGTAGGTCATGGCATTCTCCTCTCGTTGTGCTGGTGCCTGTCTGCCATGATGGACCGTCTCCGCGCGTCCCGATGCTTGCGTTCAAAGCGCGCGTCTCTAATCTGCCCCGCCATGACCCGCCTCATCGCGCTCTTCCTCGCCCTTTTCGCCCTCACCCTGCCGGCGCATGCTGCCGACGACATCAGTGCGGTTTCGCGCAGCGTCGTACGCGTCGTCACCGTGGCTATGGTTGACGGAGAGGTGGTCGGCTTTGGTCATGGGAGCGGCATCGCCATCACCCCGACGCGGATCCTGACCAATGCGCATGTCGTCGAATCGGCCGCCAAATATCCCCAGAATGTCGCGCTCGGCATCGTCCCGTCGGAGGGGCAAAAAAGCTATGCCGGCAAGCTCATCGCCATCGATACCAAACGCGACCTCGCGCTGATCCAGATGACCGAGGGGCGCGTGCCCTCGGCTGCGATCTACACCGGCCCGCTCGATTCGGGCACCGACGTCGTCGCCCTGGGTTATCCTGGCAATGTCGACCTTGCGACCGCGCGCAGCGCCGCCGACTATATAACACCCCGCACCCCGGTGCGCAGCGAGGGGAATCTGTCGAATACCCAGAGCGTCGACGGCATCGCAACGCTCGTCCACACGGCGAAAATCTCGCGCGGCAATTCAGGCGGACCGCTTGTCGACCAGTGCGGCCGCGTCGTGGGCATCAACACCTTCATCACCCGGGCCGACGACGGCGATTCGCCCTTCGCTTTTGCGATATCGGTGCGCGAGATCGCGCGCTTCCTCGCCGACGCGCAGCAGGATTATGCGAGCGTGGGCACCTCCTGTCTTTCGTTGGCCGAAGCCTCCGAGCGCGATCGCGCCGCCATGGAAGCGGAGGCCCGCGCAGCGGCGGAAGCCAATGCCGCGAAGGCGGCGGCAGCCCAGCTTGAGCGCCAACTCCGCCTGCAGCGTGCGAACGAAGACGCGCTCGCCGCGCGCGAAAATCGTATCGCCCTTGCCGGCGTACTATTCGTCCTCGGCGCGCTCGGCGCGGGCGCCGGGCTGCTCCTGTACAGCCAGCAGAAACGGCGCGAGGCAAAGATTGCGGGCGGCGGCGGCGCAGCGCTGATCGTCCTTGCGGCAATCCTGTTCGTAACCCGCCCTGACGCCCACGCGGATATTCCGGACGATCGAGCGGCAGACGAGACGCTGACGGCTGCAGCGCCCGCGCTCGCGGAGGGCAGTTTTCTCTGCACGATCGAACCCAACCGCAGCCGGATCACCGTGTCATCGACCGACGACGTGCCGGTCAGGCTCGGCGAGAGCGGCTGCGTCAACGAGCGGACCCAATATACCCAAGGTGCCGACGGGCGCTGGCAGCGCATCCTCGTCCCGAATGAAGAAGCGACGGTCACCATCGCCTCGATCGACACCGCCGGGCAGGACTATCGCGTCGAGCGCTATCTGCTCGACGCCGAAACCATGGCCAAGGCACGCGAAATTCGCTCGGGTGCGACGATCAAGGGCTGCACCGCCGACCCGGACGCGCTCGCCGCCTTCGCCACCCAGCAGGAAGCGATCAAGAGTACGCTGCCCCCGACCCCGAACGAGCGGCTGGTCTATGGCTGCCAGAGACTTGCTGGACCCGCGGCCAAGCAGGCAGCGGCCGGAAAATAGCTCGCGTCTCTAACCTCCGCACGCCTTGAACAGCATGAGCGTGCGCTCGCGCGCCAGCTCTGCGCTCGGCTCGTGATAATCCTTGCGGCGGTCGCTGTTGAAGCCGTGCCCTGCTTCATAGACGAAAACCTGCGCGGTCGGGTGGTCCCTTGCGATCAGGGCCTCGACCCCCTCCATGGGGATTCCTGCATCGTACCGGCCGAAATGCGCGATCGCTGCACATCGCGGCGCCTCGCTGGCAAATTGCGTCGGCACGAGGCTGCCATAATAGGCCGATGCGGCAGCGAGGTCGGGGCTGATCTGTGCCATCCTCCACGCGACCGACCCGCCATAGCAATAGCCGGTGATGAAGACCGGGCCTTTCCCTTTGAGCGCGTCGATGCAGCTTTGGGCATCCTTCAGGCTCTGCTCGAAGGGATGAAGCTGACGCGCAAGTTCCACCGCTCTTTCAAACTGCGGCCCCGAATAGTCGCTTTCGAACCCCGGATGCTCGCGGTCGAAGAGCGCGGGGGAGAGGACCTCATAGCCGTCGGCGGCATATTCGTCGCACAGCTCGCGAATATGGTCGGTGACCCCGAAGATTTCCTGGATCAGCACCAGGCCTGCGCGGCGGTCGCCTTCGGGCCGGGCGTGATAGACGGCAATATCCGCCCCATCGTCCATCGTCATGCGGATCATCTCGCCCATCACTCTTTCCTCTTCGCGCTGTTCCTCGGGAGCCAAGGCTGTTCTTTCTCCGCCTTTGTGGAGAAAGCTGTGCCCTTCGACAAGCGCGCAGGGCGCAGCCGCACAGGCCGGAAAGAAGCGGGCCGGGAAAGCCGGTGTGATTCCTTCCTCCCCCACCTTGCATTGCAACAAAATCGTTGCTACGCGCGCCGCGACTGTGCAGCGGGGGCCTCTTCGGAGACCATGTAAATCCGCGCAGCCATCCCCCTCGGGATCGTAGAGAAGGACTTTTGCGCGTGGAGAATTCCGGCGGCATTCAGGGCAACATCACGGCGGGCCTTACGGGTCGCTATGCCAGCGCGCTGTTCGATCTGGCGCGCGAATCCAACGCCATCGACAGCGTTCAGAAGAGCCTCGCGGCGCTGCGCCAGGGCCTCGCCGATTCGGCCGATCTTGCCGCGCTTGCTGCAAGCCCGGTCGTCAGCCGCAGCGACGCCGCGAAGGCCGTCGCCGCTGTCGCAAAGGCGATGCAGCTCGATTCGCTGACGACCAATTTCCTCGGCGTGCTCGCGCAGAATCGCCGCCTCGCCGATCTTTCCGGCATGATCGACGCCTTCGACGCGATCGTTGCAGCGCACCGCGGTGAGGTGACGGCCAAGGTCACCAGTGCGCATCCGCTGAGCGCAGAGCAAGTCAAGGCGCTCGCCGCCAATCTCAAGACCCGTGTCGGCCGCGATGTCAGCATCGCAACGACCGTCGACCCCGCCATTCTCGGCGGTCTCGTCGTCCAGCTGGGCAGCCAGCTGATCGACGGCAGCATCCGTACCCGTCTCAATAGCTTCGCGACTGCGATGAAAGGCTGAATAATGGAAATCCGCGCCGCTGAAATCAGCAAGGTCATCAAGGACCAGATCGCCAATTTCGGGACCGACGCCACGGTCAGCGAAATCGGTTCGGTGCTCTCGGTCGGCGACGGCATCGCCCGCGTCCACGGCCTCGACAATGTCCAGGCCGGTGAAATGGTCGAGTTCGCCAATGGTGTGAAGGGCATGGCCCTGAACCTTGAAGCCGACAACGTCGGCATCGTGATCTTCGGCTCGGACGCCGAGATCAAGGAAGGCGACACCGTCAAGCGCACCGGCACCATCGTCGACGTTCCCGTCGGCAAGGGCCTGCTCGGCCGCGTCGTCGATGGCCTTGGCAATCCGATCGACGGCAAGGGCCCGATCGTCGCCGAAAAGCGCATGCGCGTCGAAGTGAAGGCTCCCGGCATCATCCCGCGTACGTCGGTCCACGAACCCGTCCAGACCGGCCTCAAGGCCCTCGACGCCCTCGTCCCCGTCGGTCGCGGCCAGCGTGAGCTGATCATCGGCGACCGCCAGACCGGCAAGACCGCCGTTGCGATCGACACCTTCATCAACCAGAAGGAAGCCAACAAGGGCGACGATGAGAGCAAGAAGCTCTACTGCATCTACGTCGCCGTCGGCCAGAAGCGCTCGACCGTCGCGCAGATCGTCCGCCAGCTCGAAGAGAATGGTGCGATGGAATATTCGATCGTGGTCGCCGCGACCGCGTCGGAACCCGCACCCCTCCAGTTCCTCGCGCCTTACACCGGCTGCACGATGGGCGAATATTTCCGCGACAACGGCATGCATGCCGTGATCGTCTATGACGACCTGTCGAAGCAGGCGGTTGCCTATCGCCAGATGTCGCTTCTGCTCCGCCGTCCGCCGGGCCGCGAAGCCTATCCCGGCGACGTCTTCTATCTCCACAGCCGCCTCCTTGAGCGCGCTGCGAAGATGAACGCGGACAATGGCTCGGGTTCGCTGACCGCGCTGCCGATCATCGAGACGCAGGCGGGCGACGTTTCGGCCTATATTCCGACCAACGTGATTTCGATCACCGACGGCCAGATCTTCCTTGAGACCAACCTCTTCAACGCGGGCATCCGCCCGGCGATCAACGTCGGCTTGTCGGTGAGCCGCGTCGGCTCGGCCGCGCAGACCAAGGCCATGAAGAAGGTGTCGGGCTCGATCAAGCTCGAGCTCGCCCAATATCGCGAAATGGAAGCCTTCGCGCAGTTCGGGTCTGATCTCGACGCGTCGACGCAGAAGCTGCTCAATCGCGGCGCGCGTCTGACGCAGCTGCTGAAGCAGCCGCAGTTTCAGCCGATGCCGTTCGAGGAGCAGACCGCGTCGATCTTCGCCGGCACCAATGGCTATCTCGACAATGTCGCCACCGGCGACGTGTCGCGCTATGAACAGGCAATGCTCGCCTATCTGCGCAGCGACCATCCGCAGGTGCTGAAGGCCATCCGCGACAGCAAGGATCTTGGCGACGATGCCAAGAAGGGTCTCGTCGAAGCGCTCGACGCGTTCGCCAAGATTTTCGCGTAAGCCAAGTGTGACCGTGAGCCCGGCCGGTTGCGCCGGGCTGACGAACAAGAGGGGCCGTAATGGCATCGCTTAAGGAACTCAAAGGGCGCATCGTCTCGGTCAAGTCGACCCAGAAGATCACCAAGGCCAAGAAAATGGTCGCCGCAGCAAAGCTGCGCAAGGCGCAGGCCGCGGCCGAGGCCGCGCGCCCCTATGCCGAGCGCCTCGAAGGCGTTGTCGCGAGCCTCGCATCGAAGGTCGGCGCGTCGGATTCGGCGCCGAAGCTGCTCGCGGGCACCGGCAAGAGCGACACCCACCTGCTCGTCGTGCTCAACAGCGACCGCGGCCTGGCCGGCGCGTTCAACTCGAACATCGTCAAGGCCGCGCGCGACAAGGCCCTCGAACTGCAGGCCGAGGGCAAGAAGGTGCTGTTCTACCTCGTCGGCCGCAAGGGCCGCCCGGTGATCGCGCGCCTTTTCCCCGGCCAGATCATTGAGCAATATGAGACGACGGGCATCCGCGACATCGGCTTTGAACAGGCGAGCGAAATCTCGGCGAAGGTGATGGAGCTTTATGAAGCCGGTGCCTTCGACGTGGCGCACCTTTTCTATTCGAAGTTCCGCTCCGCGCTGCTTCAGATCGCCACCGGGCAGCAGATGATCCCGGTCCCGCCGCCCGCCGAAGCGCCGGTGGCAAGCGGCGCTGCGGTCGAATATGAGCCCGACGAGGAAGCGATCCTCGCCGACCTCCTGCCGCGCAACGTCACGATCCAGATCTTCAAGGGCCTCCTTGAAAACGCTGCCTCCGAGCAGGGGGCGTCGATGACCGCTATGGACAATGCGACGCGCAACGCAGGCGAACTGATCAACAAGCTGACGATCGTTTACAACCGCACCCGTCAGGCGGCGATCACCACCGAACTCATCGAAATCATCGCGGGCGCCGAAGCGCTCTAACCGATCAACCCAAGGAAGAAGACCATGGCAACCGCACCTGCCCCCGAGAAGAAGGCTCCCGCCAAGAAGGCGGCCGCGCCCAAGGCCGCCGCGCCGAAGAAGGCCGCAGCAGCGAAGACGGCTGCGCCCGCCGGCACTGCGACGGGCCGCGTCGCGCAGGTTATCGGCGCCGTCGTCGACGTTCAGTTCACCGGTCCGCTGCCGGCCATTTTGAACGCGCTCGAAACCGACAACAACGGCAGCCGCCTTGTCCTTGAAGTCGCGCAGCACCTCGGCGAGAACACCGTTCGCACCATTGCGATGGACGCCACCGACGGCCTGACCCGCGGGCAGCCGGTGATCGACACCGGCGCGCAGATTTCGGTCCCCGTCGGTCCGCAGACGCTTGGTCGCATCCTCAACGTCATTGGCGACCCGATCGACGAGCGCGGCCCCGTCACCAGCGACATGAAGGCGCCGATCCACGCCAAGGCCCCCGAGTTCGTCGACCAGTCGACCGAAGCCTCGATCCTCGTTACGGGCATCAAGGTGATCGACCTGATCGCTCCCTATGCCAAGGGCGGCAAGATCGGCCTCTTCGGCGGTGCCGGCGTCGGCAAGACCGTTCTCATCCAGGAGCTGATCAACAATATCGCCAAGGGTCACGGCGGCGTTTCGGTGTTCGCGGGCGTCGGTGAACGCACCCGTGAAGGCAACGACCTCTACCATGAGTTCCTCGACGCCGGCGTTATTGCCAAGGACGCCGACGGCAATCCGACCCCCGACGGGTCGAAGGTGGCGCTGGTGTTCGGCCAGATGAACGAACCCCCGGGTGCGCGCGCCCGCGTCGCATTGTCGGGCCTCACCATGGCGGAATATTTCCGCGACCAGGAAGGGCAGGACGTGCTCTTCTTCGTCGACAACATCTTCCGCTTCACCCAGGCGGGTTCGGAAGTGTCGGCGCTGCTCGGCCGTATCCCCTCGGCGGTGGGCTATCAGCCGACCCTGTCGACCGACATGGGCGCGCTGCAGGAGCGCATTACCTCGACCACCAAGGGCTCGATCACCTCGGTGCAGGCCATTTACGTTCCCGCGGACGACTTGACCGACCCCGCGCCTGCAACCTCCTTCGCGCACCTCGACGCGACGACGACGCTGAGCCGTGCGATTTCGGAGCTTGGCATCTATCCGGCCGTCGACCCGCTCGACTCGACCTCGCGCGTGCTGACGCCCGCCGTCGTCGGCCAGGAGCATTATGAGACCGCCCGCCGCGTTCAGGAAACGCTGCAGAAGTACAAGTCGCTCCAGGACATCATCGCGATCCTCGGCATGGACGAGCTTTCGGAAGAAGATAAGCTTGTCGTCGCCCGCGCGCGCAAGATCCAGCGCTTCCTGTCGCAGCCGTTCCACGTTGCCGAAGTCTTCACCGGCATCCCCGGCAAGTTCGTTGCGATCGAGGACACGGTGAAGTCGTTCAAGGCGGTTGTCGACGGCGAATATGACCATCTGCCCGAAGCAGCCTTCTACATGGTCGGCGGGATCGACGAAGCGGTCGCCAAGGCTGCAAAGCTCGCCGAAGAAGCGTAATCATTGCCCCCTCCCCCCTCGGGAGGGGTCGAAGGACAGATCATGGCCCTGAAGTTCGAACTCGTCACCCCCGCCCGCCTCGAGCGGTCGAGCAACGTCTATATGGTTACCGTGCCGGGCAGCGAGGGCGATTTCTCGGTGCTCGAAGGCCACGCGCCCTTCATGGCGACACTGCGCAACGGCCCGCTGACCATCTATGCCACCAATGGCGCCGAGCCCGAGACGATCGAGGTCGAAGGTGGCTTCGCCGAAGTCAACGAGACCGGGCTGACTGTGCTCGCCGAGCATATCGCGGCCTGACGCCGCTCGGCATTATCAGAATTAAAGGGGGCTTCTTGGGTCCCCTTTTCTTTGGCCGAGTGAAAAATCCGCGTTCCGTCGTCGTCCCTGCGGCACACTTGCGGATTGATCGGATGCCTGCCGCACTAGCGGGGCCTAGCCTGCGCCGGGGTCGCGCCGCCCATCGGGCCATAGTCCCATTCCTCCGCCTGGCTGCCGTCCATTCGCGAGATGCGCGCCTTTAACCGGTCGCCCTCGCGCCAATAGCGGATGCGCTGCGGATAATCATGCGCGGGGTTTGCAAACTCGATCATCGTACTCCCCGCGTCGACCGTGGGGAATTCCACCGCCGGACGCCCGAAAGGCTGGGCAAGGAAGACGAGGGTGCCATCATCCCTCCGGATGATCCGCATATGTTCGAAGACCACCGCCTTATCGCCCTTGCCGATGCGCGCCGCGCCGATCATGAGACCGCCGCGGGGCGGGGTCCAATATTCGTCCGCCCATTGCCCTTCGGGGCGGTTTTGCTCCCACGCCCCCGTCATACAGCGCGGCAATTCGGGCGAATCGGCGGCGGCAAGAGGTGACGCAGAAAGCAAGCCCGCGAGCCCCAAGATGATGATTCGCATCCTTATTCCCCTTCTTCGCCCGCTGTGTCCCCGAACGGCATTAGGAGAATATCAAAGTTTCCCTCTTATTCACCCTGGCCGATGAGGGTTCGCTTGCGAAAACCGCGGCTATCCCCGCTTGAGACCAAAGCGAAGCAAGGTGAAACGATGAGTGCATTCGGACGCCGACCGGGAACAGCAGGCCGCCCCGCCTTTGGCGTAGCCAAGCCGATGCAGGGGGGTGCCGTCGGCGGTGGCCAGTTCCCCGCGCTCGACACCGCGCCGATCGCCGAGCCCCTGTCGAGTCCGCTCAGCCCCGAACTCGAGGCGATGGACCGGCTGAACCAGCGCTCGAGCGCCGAGGCGATGGAGCCCGAAAAGCTGCAAGGCTTCGAAGCGTCGGTTCACAAGATCAAGGAGCAGGTGCTTCCGCGCCTGCTTGAACGCGTGGATCCTGAAGCGGCGGCGACGCTGAGCAAGGATGAGCTCACCGAGGAATTCCGCCCGATCATCCTCGAAGTGCTCGCTGAGCTTCGCATCACGCTCAACCGGCGCGAGCAGTTCGCCCTCGAAAAGGTGCTCGTCGACGAGCTGCTCGGCTTCGGCCCGCTGGAAGAATTGCTCGCCGATCCGGACATCAGCGACATCATGGTCAACGGACCTTACCAGACCTATGTCGAGCGCAAGGGTCAGCTCGTTCTTGCACCTATCCAGTTCCGCGACGAGCAGCATCTCTTCCAGATCGCGCAGCGCATCTGCAACCAGGTCGGCCGCCGCGTCGACCAGACCACCCCGCTCGCCGACGCGCGCCTCAAGGACGGCAGCCGTGTCAACGTCATCGTCCCGCCGCTCAGCTTGCGCGGCACGGCCATCTCGATCCGTAAATTCTCGGCCAAACCGATTACGCTCGACATGCTATGCCAATGGGGCGCGATGAGCCAGAAGATGTGCACCGCGCTGAAGATTGCAGGCGCCAGCCGTTTCAACATCGTGATCTCGGGCGGCACGGGCTCGGGCAAGACGACGATGCTCAATGCCCTTTCCAAGATGATCGACCCCGGCGAACGCGTCCTGACGATCGAGGACGCCGCCGAACTTCGCCTGCAGCAGCCGCACTGGCTGCCGCTCGAAACGCGCCCCGCGAACCTCGAGGGCAATGGCGCGATCCACATGGGCGACCTTGTCAAGAACGCGCTGCGTATGCGCCCCGACCGCATCATCATGGGCGAGGTTCGCGGCGCCGAGTGTTTCGACCTCCTCGCCGCGATGAACACCGGTCACGACGGGTCGATGTGTACGCTCCACTCGAACAGCCCGCGCGAATGCCTCGGCCGTATGGAAAATATGGTGCTGATGGGCGACATCAAGATTCCAAAGGAAGCGATCTCGAAGCAGATCGCCGATTCGGTCGACCTGATCATCCAGATCAAGCGTCTGCGCGATGGCTCGCGCCGCGTCACCAACGTGACCGAGGTGATCGGCATGGAAGGCGATGTCATCGTCACCCAGGAATTGTTCAAGTTCGAGTATCTGGACGAAGACAAGGACGGGAAGATCGTCGGCGAATATCGCTCGATGGGCCTGCGTCCCTATACGCTGGAAAAGGCGCGCCAGTTCGGCTTTGACCAGCCATTCCTCGAGGCGTGCCTCTGAGGCGACAAGGGCCGGGCATGCACGCAGGCCGGCGGGTTATCCCTGGTGCAGCCACACCGCAGCGCTCAAGAGCGCGACCGCGACCGAAGCGAGCGCGATTCCGCGCCACGGCATGAAGCCGACATTGTCGACGTCGCGGCGATTGCGGCGGCGCCAATCTGCGATTTCAGCAAAACCGAACAGCGCAGCAGCGCCGATGCTGACCGACAGCATGGACACTTGCATTGACCCCGCTCCCTTCGCACTATGGCCGCTCCCAAGCGGAGCCGGCCCGGCCGGTCCACCCCAGCCGAGAGGTGCGGATATGCGTCATTTACCTTCTGTTGCAAGTGCCCTTCTGATCGCCGCCTGCGCCGCCTTTGCGGGGTTCGCGGGAAGCGCGGCGGCGCAGGAAGCGACTGAAAAGGGCGAAGATGCGATCGCGACGGCCGTCGCGGCGCCGAGCCGCACGCCCGCAAACACTGCGCGCGATGCCTACCGCCACCCTGCCGAAACGCTTGGCTTTTTCGGTGTGAAACCGGGCGACACGATCGTCGAACTGTGGCCAGGCGGCGGCTGGTATACCGAAATACTCGCTCCATTCGTCAACGCTGGCGGCGGCCGGCTCTATGCCGCAGCTCCCGCAGGGCGGCTCAAGACAATCGAGACGTGGCAGGCCGAAAAACCCGAGATCTATGGCGCAATCCAGCCAGCCGAATTTCCGCACCTCGAGGGCGCCAAGGTTCCCGACGAAAGCGCCGACGCCGTGCTGACCTTCCGCAATGTCCACAACTGGCGCTTTTCGGGAAGCGACAAGACCGCCGAGGCGTTCCGGCAGATCTTTGCAATGCTGAAGCCCGGCGGCACGCTTGGCCTCGTCGAGCATCGCCTGCCCGAGACGATGGATTCAGCGCTCGAGGAAAAAAGCGGCTATATGAAACGCTCCTCGATTATAGGCTTCGCCGAAGCGGCGGGCTTCAAGCTCGCGGGCGAGAGCGAGGTCAATGCCAACCCTAAGGATACGCATGATTATCCGGGCGGGGTCTGGACGCTGCCTCCGACGCTGAACCAGAAGGAGGACGGACGCGACACCTATCTCGCGATTGGCGAATCCGACCGCATGACCCTCAAGTTCGTGAAGCCTGCAAACTGACACGGCACCAGGAGACGATCGACCCCGCGCTGCTGCTCAGTGCCTATGCGCAGGGGCTGTTCCCGATGGCGGACGGGGCCGACGACCCGTCGGTGCATTGGGTCGAGCCGCGTATGCGCGCGATCCTGCCGCTCGACGGCTTTCGCCTGTCGCGCAGCCTCAGGAAGGTGATCTGCGCCGACCGTTTCCGTGTCACTACCGACAGGGTCTTCAGCGAAATGCTCGCGCTCTGCGCCGAGCCCGCACCTGACCGGCCGACGACGTGGATCAATCCGGTGATCAAGGCGAGCTACGAGCGATTGTTCCGCCTCGGTCATGCGCATAGCGTCGAGTGCTGGCTGGATGGCGAACTTGCAGGCGGGCTTTATGGCGTCTCCCTGGGGCGCGCCTTTTTCGGCGAATCGATGGTCAGCCGGGCCCGCGATGCTTCGAAGGTCGCGCTCGCGCATCTTGTCGCCCGGCTGCGCGCCGGCGGCTGGCAATTGCTCGACTGCCAGTTCATCACCCCGCATCTTGCAAGTCTCGGCGCGATCGAAATCCCGCAGGCCGACTATCTCGCGCGGCTCTATTCGGTGCTGTCGGGCGCGGACGGAGCAGGAGCGGCCGGCGCAGCTGCCTCCGGGGCTGAGCTTCCCTCACCGCCATTCGTCGCGGGCGACTGGGGAGCGCTCGACGCCTTGGGCGCGGCCGGCGATGCGGCTTTGGATGCCGAGCGTGCGACAGGCTCGCCGCCGGGATATGTCATCGCGCAGCTTTTGACATAAACGTCGAATATGGGGTGCTGGATGATGTTGCGTTCCGGCCGCTCCCTGAAGATCCAGCCCGAAAAGACACGATACCATTTGTCGTCGCGCTGATCCTGCACGCTCAGCTGCACGAAGGCGCCGGTTTCCGGCGGGTCTTCCCAAGGGGCAGTCTGTTCGCAGGCCCGCAGACGCACGATCGCGCGGCCGACGCGCGCCGTATCGCCAGGTTTCATCTCAAGCTCGCGCACCAGCCCGTTTCGCTTGTTGAGCAGGCCCAGCACCGCGGTGCGCTCGGCCATCGGGGTCGCGCCTTCGATGCCGCCGACTTCCTGCGGCACCTCTTCGGAGCGCACAATCTCGCCGGTCTTGGCCTCGCTGCCACGCTTGTCGCTCGTGCGGTCGCACCCCGCGAGCGCCGGAATCGTCAGCGCCAGCAAGAGCGCGGGAACGAGCGGGCGCGGCATCGCGGCTCTCACTCGGCGCCGGGCCGCCAGGCCTCATAATCGCCGGTCGCGGCTGCGCGGCGTCCCCCGCGCTCGAGCGCACCCTGGGGACGATAGGCGCCGGGGCTTCCGGTCAGGTTTGGCGTCGGCTCCTTCTGCCACGCGCGCGGCGCGGGCAACACTTCAGCCGGCAGTTCGTCGAACGTGCGATGCAGCCAGCCGTGCCATTCGGGCGGCACGCGGCTCGCGTCGTTGGACCCCTTGTAGATGACCCAGCGCCGCTTGCCGTCGCGCGAGCGGTAATAACGGTTGCCGAGCGCGTCCTCGCCAACTTTCTCGCCGGTACGCCAGCTATTCCATAATGTGCCGACGGTCGCGCCGTCCCACCAGGTGAAAATCTTGCCCAAGATGCTCATGGCTGCGGCGTTTACAGGCAAGGCCGTGCGCTTCGCAAGCGCGAAAGGGTGCGAAGGGGACGTTTATGCGCCGACCTCAGCGATCCTTCCAGCTGACCCTTGCCTCCTCGTCGAGGCCGAGTTTCGCCGCGGTTCCCCCCGCAAGCTCGAGCACGGCCGCGACCTCCCCTCCGCTCACAACCGGGTCGAGCGATTCGGGAATCGTATTTTCGGCGATCCGGTCGATGCTGCCGTCAGAGCGGATGAAGATCATGTCGAGCGGGATCAGCGTGTTCTTCATCCAGAAGCTCGCGATGCGAGGCCTCGGGAAGGGAAAGATCATGCCTCCGTCGGCGGGAAGGCTGGTTCGGAACATCAGCCCGCGCGCCTGCTCCTCGCTGGTGCGCGCGACCTCGACGTTGAACCTGTGGGTCTTGCCGTCCGCCTCGATCGTCAGCGGGATCGTCGCCGCGCTTTCGGACTGGGCGTCGCTGTCGCGGGCGCACGCCGCCATCGGCATCGCCATCGTCAGGGCTAGAGCGGTCAAGATCACGCGCATCGGCACATCCTTTTGCCAGCAGGGGCGCAAGTCCTAATCGAGCGCCGCGGCCTCGTCCAGCGCTGCCAGCGCCGCCTCGTCGCCCGGACCGATCGCGAGGATACGCCGCGCGAGGCTGGGCGAATGACCGGCGCGGACAAAAGCCGCGACCTGGCGCTCGCGCAGCGCGGGGTCGGTCGCGCTGGCGGCGGCATAGGGCCCCAGCCTTCGCCGCCGCGCAAAGCCCAGCGCCGCCGTGAGCGCCGCCTTTCTTGCGTTTTCGATCGCCTCCCCGGCGTCGCCCTCGCCGATCCCGTCGACCCGCAGCTGCGCCCTCACCCGCCGCTCGCCGAGACCGCGCCGCGTCATCGCCGCGCCGCGCATTGCAGCATATTGCTGATCGTCGACGAAGCCCAGCCGCTCCATCTTCGCGACCGCAGCCTCGCATGACGTCATGGCGTCTGCTGCGTCGCGCCAGTCGGATTCGCGTATCTTTCGAGCGAGATAGCGCGCAAGCTTTGCCCGGCTGGTTGCGAATCGCGCGACATAGGCGAGCGCGAGTTCGTCGAGCCGGGCGGCGTCGAGGGGTTTTGGGTGTCGGACGGATCGAGCGTGGCCATGGCCCATGCCATGTTTATGCCACAGTCAAGCCCGATTGAGAACGACCAGCGCCGCCATATCGGATCATCATGGTCCGAAAAGGGCCGATTTGTTCCACTTGCAAGGGATCGCCGAGCGCGTCATGGGTCCGAAAGATGAGATGCTCGTTGCCCCGCGCCCCGCTTCCCGGGACTGTGCACCCCCTATGACCGAAAAAAACAATGTCGCCGCGGACGAACTCGTCCCTACGCCCACCGAATGCGCACAGCCGCGCCGTTTCTCGGACTTTTCGACCGTGGGCGAAGCACTTGATTACGCTGCCGCGGGCACGCGCGGACTGAATTTTCATGATCCGCGCGGCAAGCTCGTTCGCGCTTACAGCTATCGCGAGCTCAGGGAGGATGCGAAGCGCGCCGCCTATCGGCTCATTGCCGCGGGCATCAAGCCGGGCGACCGCATCGCGCTGATCGCGGAAACCGGCCCCGAATTCGCTGCGCTCTTCTTTGGCACAATCTACGCAGGAGCATGGCCGGTCCCGCTGCCGCTGCCGACCAGCTTTGGCGGCCGCGAATCCTATGTCGGCCAGCTCACCGTGCAGCTTTCAAGCTGCGACCCGGCGATGCTCTTCTTCCCGCCCGAGATTGCGGCGATGGCGACCGAGGCGGCCGAGGCGAAGGGGGTCACCCCCGTCGACTGGAGCGTGTTCGAGAACCGCGCTGCCCCGATCGCGGATCTGCCGCAGCAGAATCCCGATGCAACCTGCTATCTTCAGTACAGCAGCGGCTCGACGCGCTTTCCGCACGGCGTTGCAGTCACCCATGCCGCGCTCCTCAACAATCTGTCGGCGCACGCGCACGGCATGAAGTTGCAGGACAGCGACCGATGCGTGTCATGGCTCCCCTGGTATCATGATATGGGCCTCGTCGGCTGCTTCCTGTCGCCGGTCGCCAATCAGGTGTCGGTCGACTATCTCAAGACCGAAGACTTCGCGCGGCGGCCGCTCGCCTGGCTCGATCTGATCAGCCGGAACCAGGGCACGACCCTCAGCTATTCGCCGACCTTCGGCTATGACATCTGCGCGCGGCGCATTTCCAGCCAGACCAATGTCGCCGAGCGTTTCGACCTTTCGCGCTGGCGCGTCGCCGGCAATGGCGCCGACATGATCCGCCCCGACGTGATGCAGAGCTTCGTCGACGCCTTTGGCGAAGCGGGCTTCAAGGCGAGTGCCTTCCTCCCGAGCTATGGCCTCGCCGAGGCAACACTCGCGGTCAGCATCATGCCGCCGGGTGAAGGCATTGTGGTGGAACTGGTCGAGGAGACCGAGCTTTCGGGCGGCACCGGCGACGCCGGGCGGCCGACCCGCTACCGCGCGATCGTCAACTGCGGCAAGGCCGTCAAGGATATGGTGATCGAGGTACGCGACGAGGCCGGAAACGTTCTTCCGGACCAGACGGTCGGCAAGATCTGGTGCACAGGCCCGTCGCTGATGACGGGCTATTACCGCGACCCCGAGGCGACCGCCGCCTGCATGTCGGACGGATGGCTCGACACAGGCGACATGGGCTATCTGTCGGACGGCTATGTCTATGTCGTGGGCCGCGCCAAGGACATGATCATCATCAACGGCAAGAATCACTGGCCGCAGGATATCGAGTGGGCGGTCGAGCAGCTTCCCGGCTTCAAGTCGGGTGACATTGCCGCCTTCGCGATTACCGCGCCGGGAGGCGAGGAGACCCCCGCGGTGCTCGTCCAGTGCCGCACCAGCGACGAGGCCGAGCGCCTCGCGCTGCGCGAGACGATTCGCGAACGCGTCCGGGCGATCACCGGCATGAACTGCCTTGTCGAACTCATCCCGCCGCGCACGCTGCCGCGCACGAGTTCGGGCAAGCTCAGCCGGTCGAAGGCGCGGGCGCAATATCTGGCCGGCGAAATCCAGCCCTTCGCGATCGCGGCGTAGACGCCACCTCCCGATCATTCGATCGGCAGGGGGCGGCCTCGCCTCCTGGCCATAGGCATACCCCCTCCGCCGATGGCCGAGCTCCGCCCGGCAGGAGGTTTGCCTCCATCGGCGCGCCCTCGCCTTTTCGTCCCGCAGCGGCACAAATGGCCCCCGAAGAGCGCGGCCGCGGTTACCATCGGGTAACCCTGCGCCGCTATGACGGGCTTTGTGAAGAGCCTGCTAACCGACCATGTACCGGCCGACGATGTTTCCGCCCGCGCCCTGATGGGACTGGGACCGAGAAGCGAGGATAGCGGTGACCTGCGCCAGCTTCAGCTTGCCCCGCTCCGCGGCAAGGGGAAGCTGCGGCTATGGATGGGTATCGGCATGGCGCTCGTCGCGGCCTTCACCATGGTGACCCGCCTGCCCTGGGGACTTGCGGGCGGCTGGCTGACGACCGCGCTGCTGTTCAGCCTCTGGTCCAGTCGCTCCTTTGCCGTTCTGCCGCTCGGAGATCCAAAACTTTCGAGCGCCTCGATCTTCCGGCTCTGCCACCGCCACGCCCTCTATTCGGCGCTCCTCTGGTCGGCTCCCTTCTGGTTCGAGGGTGTATCGCCAACGCTCGGGCATGTCCTGTCGCTCTGGCCGATCGCATTGCTGATGATGCTGACTCTCGCGATGGTCGCGCACAGCCTTCCGCTCGCCTGCGCGCTCTTCATCCTGCCCGTGAGCGTGTCGGCCGGGGCGGCGCTGGTCCTCGCCGGAGCGCCGCAACTCGCCGTGATCGCGCTCGTAGCGGGGCTCCTTCTTTGCGGCTTCTGCATTCGTTTCGCGCAAAATCATATCCGCTTTCGCCGGGCAGAAGAAACGCTGCACGAGAAGACCGAGACGGTCAGTCTGCTGCTGCGCGAGTTCGAGGAAACATCGGCCGACTGGCTGTGGCAGACCGACAACAGCCGCCGCCTCGTTCACGTCTCCCCGCGCCTCGCCTTTGCATTCGGTGCATCGCCCGACGCTCTTGAAGGCATGCCGCTGCTTCAGGCGCTTGCGGGCGATGCCTGGGAAACCGGCGACTTTCCCAAGAGCCTTCACGATCTCGCCGAGCGCATGAAAAGGCGCGAAAGCTTTTCCAACCTGATCGTCCCGGTGACGATCGGCGGCAAGTCGCACTGGTGGGAACTCTCCGCGTCGCCGAGGCTCGATGATCAGGGCAAGTTTCTCGGTTTCCGCGGGGTCGGTTCCGACGTTACCGAACAGCGCGCATCGGCCGAGCAGATCGCCCGCATGGCGCGTTTCGACAACCTCACGGGCCTTCCCAACCGGCTGAGCCTGCACGAAGACCTCGGCCGCGCGCTCGCGCATGCCCAGGGCATGAAAGCGCGCTGCGCGCTCATGATGATCGACCTCGACCGCTTCAAGGCTGTCAATGATACGCTCGGCCACCCGACCGGCGATCAGCTGCTCGCGCAGGTCGCGACCCGACTCAAGAGCCTGATGGGCAGTGACATGACCTGCGGCCGGCTCGGCGGAGACGAGTTTGCGGTGGTGCTCCACGACGTCAGCTCCGCATCGGAGGCCGAAGCGATCGCGCACCGGATCATCGCGGTTCTGAGCCGTCCCTATGTCGTCGACAATCATCAGCTCTTCGTCGGCGCGAGCATCGGTTATGCGATGGGGCCGCAGGACGGCGCGACGGTCGAAACCCTCACTCGCAACGCCGATCTTGCGCTCTACAAGTCGAAGGACAAGGGCGGCAATGTCGTCGCCCCCTATGTGGCTTCGCTCCACGCGCAGGCGGAGGAGCGGCGCGTGATGGAGCAGGAACTGCGCGGTGCGCTCGAGCGCCGCGAGTTCGAGCTTTACTATCAGCCGGTGGTCACTGCGGAAGATGGCACGCTCAACGGCTTCGAGGCGCTCATCCGCTGGAACAACCAGACGCTCGGAAATGTCTCGCCTGCCCGCTTCATCCCGCTCGCCGAGGACAGCCGGCTGATCGCGCCGATCGGTGAATGGGTGCTGCGAAATGCCTGCGCCGAAGCGATGGGCTGGCCCTCGAACCTCAAGGTCGCGATCAACGTTTCGGCCGAACAGCTCACCGACCCCAAATTTGCCTCGCTCGTCGTCTCCGCGCTCGCCCAGAGCGGTCTCCCGCCCCAAAGGCTCGAGATCGAGGTGACCGAAAGCGTGTTCCTGCGCGACGGCGGGGGTGCGGCCCAATTGCTCGACCAGCTCATCGCGCTCGGCATCCGTCTCAGCCTCGACGATTTCGGTACCGGCTATTCGTCGCTCGGCTATCTTCGCAAGACGCAGTTCTCGACAATCAAGGTCGATCGGACCTTCGTTGTCGGCGCCGCCAAGGGGCACACCGAGTCGATCGCGATCATCCGCGCCGTCGTCGCGCTCGCGGACAGCCTCGGCATGGCGACCACCGCAGAAGGCGCCGAGACCGAGCGCGAGGTCGAAACGATCCGCAGCCTGGGCTGCAGCAATATCCAGGGCTATTATTACGGACGCCCGATGCCCGCGAGCGACGTGCTTACCCTCTTCCGGCCCCCCGAATCGCGCTCCATCGCCGCGGCCTGAAAAGGCGCAGCCAAGCGACAGGCTGCAGGCCCCGCGCGGCGGATGGAGAAGCTTACCGAAAGGTTCCGCAGCTTGCCGCAGCCACACCGCATTTCATCGCTGCACACTGGTCCCAATGCACGGCTTCGCGCACACCGGCCTCAACGCTTGAAGACAAGCCAATGGGGGGTCGCATTTCATGATCGTTCGCCGCTTTTTCGGTGCCGCCGCTGCATCGGTGATGGTACTCACCGGTCTGATGACGAGCGTTCCGAGCGCGGCGCGCGAATATCTGCAGTGCGTTGCCTTCGCCCGCGCCGAATCGGGCGTCGAAATTCGCGGCAATGCGAAAACCTGGTGGGCGCAAGCTGCTGGCGATTATGATCGCGGCCAGGAACCCCGCAAGGGCGCCGTCATGGCGTTCGCCGGCACGCGCAGCATGCCCATGGGACATGTCGCGGTGGTCGAGAAGGTCTTGAACGAGCGCGAAATCCTCATCAGCCATGCAAATTGGTCGCCGATCAACGGCCGGCGCGGCCAGATCGAGCGCAATGTCCGCGTCGTCGACGTCAGCGATGCGGGCGACTGGAGCATGGTACGCGTCTGGTACGCGCCGATCGGGGACCTTGGCCTGCGCGCCAACCCGGTGCAGGGTTTCATCTATCCCAGCGGCCGTTCGGGTGAAGACGGCAGCTTTAGCGCTCCGGTGTGGGCGAAGAATGACTGGAAGCCTGGCAACGGGCTCGACCTGGTCGCCGCTTCGCTGAGCAACTGATACGGTATCACCTCGCAGGCGACTGCCTGCGACAGAGGGCTCTTCAGCCCTCGTCGCCCTTTTCCCCGGCCCCGTCCTCGAACCAGGCTTCGACCTCGCCCGAGAGCTTGATCGTCATCGGCTGACCGAAACGATCCTTCGACTTGCCCGCAGCGACGCGAATCCATCCTTCCGAGATCGAATATTCCTCGACGTCGGTGCGTTCCTTGCCCTTGAATCGGATGCCGATGCCACGCTGGAGCACCTCCATGTCGAAATGGGGCGACCTGGGATTGGTCGACAGGCGGTCGGGCGGGGTATCGGTCATCTCAAAAAATCTCCGGCTTGCCCGGCGCGGCTAGGCGAGCGGAGAGTGCAAATCAAGGGGGCCTTGCGCCGCGGCGGGAAGCGCACACCGCGGCGTCTTCATCGCGACGCCGAAAGCGTCGCGCCGGCGAGCTGGTCGACCACCGGATAAAGCTCGCGATTCTCGCGTTCGATGCGCGCGGTGATCGCTTCCAATATCGCGGTGCTTTCCGCGCAGAACCGGTCCCATTCGGCCGCGACCCGAGAAGGCGGCCAGCGCCGCTCGTAATCGTCGTAATCGTCCGCGGCATGGCCCATCGCGCCTGCAAATTCGCGCGCAAGATCGGCTGCTGCCGCCTCGCCAGTCGCCCGCAGCCGCGGATAGAGTGCCCAGTCTTCGCATTTCAGATGCCGCCGCAACGTGCCGCGCAGCTCTTCGCGTACCGGCTCGATCACAGCCGATGGCGGTGCAGCGGATGCACCCAGAAGTTCGGTGAGCGCGCGCGCGAGCCGCAAGAGCTCGGCATGCTCGGCGCGCAATCGGCGGAGCTCGTGGACGAACGACATAGATTTTCCCGCGATGCGAAGAGCTCCCATCCTCGCATGCCCGCATGAAAAGAGCGTTAAGTCGGCGCAGCGCATGAGCTGCGGAACCCGCGGGCGCGCCGATCATTTGAGATGCAAGCAGCGAAAGGACTCTCGATGGCCGCACGCGCCTATTGGAAGGGGCAAATCCGGCTCGCGCTGGTGTCGATCCCCGTCGAAATCTACCCCGCGACCAAGTCGGGCGCGGGCATCAGCTTCCGCCAGATTCACGAACCGAGCGGCAAACCGATCCGCTATGAGAAAATCGTGCCCGGCATTGGCGCGATCGACACCGATGACATCATCAAGGGCTATGAGACCTCGAAGGGAAATTATGTCCTTCTTGAGGATGAGGAGATCGAGGCGGTCAAGCTCGAGAGCAAGCGCACCCTCGAACTCGTCCAGTTCGTCGACGCGAGCGACATCGACATCCTCTATTACGCCAAACCCTATTATGTGGTGCCCGCCGATGAATTGGCCGAAGAAGCCTATATCGTCCTTCGCGAGGCGCTGCGGCGCACGAAGAAGGTGGGGCTCGGCCAGCTCTCGGTGCGCGGGCAGGAACAGCTTGTAGGCCTGCGCCCCTGCGGGCGCGGGCTGGTGCTCGAGGTGCTGCGCTACGCGGACGAGGTGAACAAGGCCGCCAATTATTTTCGCGACGTCGGCAATGGAAAGCCTGACGCGGACCTCCTCGACCTTGCCGAAACGCTGATCGACAAGAAGAGCGGCAAGTTCGATGCATCGGATTATCACAATCATTATGTCGACGCGCTGAAACGCGTGATCGCCAAGAAGGCGAAGGCCAAGGGCAAGAAAGTTCTGGAGGACGTCGAGGAACCGGCGGGCATCGACCGCGGGTCGAATGTCATCGACCTGATGGCCGCCCTCAAGGCCTCGGTCGAGGGCAAGAAGAAAGCGCCCGAAAAGGACGCCGGGAAGGAACCGGCGAAGAAGGCGCCCGCGCGAAAGGCCCCCGCAAGAAAGCGGGCGTAAGATGGCACGCGCAGACCCCCTCGCCCCTTACAACGCCAAGCGCGACTTCGCGCTGACCCCCGAACCTGCGGGGAAGATCGAAAAAGGTGCAGGTCACCGCTTCATCGTCCAGAAGCATGATGCGACGCGCCTCCATTATGACTTTCGCCTCGAAGCCGACGGCGTGCTCAAGAGCTGGGCGGTGACCAAGGGGCCGAGCGCCAACCCCGACGACAAGCGCCTTGCCGTGCGTACCGAGGATCATCCGATGGCCTATGCCGAATTCGAGGGCGTGATTCCGAAGGGCGAATATGGCGGCGGCACGGTGATGCTGTGGGACAGCGGCAGCTGGGCGCCGGTCGAGGGAAAAAGCGCAAAGGACATCGAAAAGGGCCACCTCCACTTCATCCTCGACGGGCAGCGGATGAAGGGCGAGTGGCTGCTCGTCCGCATGAAACCGCGTCCAGGCGAGAAGCGTGAGAATTGGCTCCTTCGCAAGGTAAAGGATGCCGAGGCCGGCGGGAGCGACGATCTGACCGGCCGCCACCTCACCAGCGTGCTCACGGGACGCACGATGGCCGAGATCGCGGGCGACGAGGGCGGCGAACAATCGCTCGAAGGCGCAAAGGGCGCGGCCTTCACGAAGAAGATGAAGGCGGCCGCGGCGCACAACAGGAAGGTCGCCAGGCCAAAGGCGAACGCCAGGCGCGCGAGGCCCCCCGGATTTCGTCCGCTGCAGCTTGCAACGCTGGTCGATGCAGTGCCGGCGGGAAACGGCTGGATGCACGAGATCAAATTCGATGGCTATAGAGCCGAGATCGCAGCGGCCGGCCGCGACGTGCACGTCTACACGCGAAGCGGGCTCGACTGGACCGAAAAATTCGCGCCGCTCGTGCGTCACATTGCCGCGCTCGACCTGCCGCCGTGCCTGATCGACGGCGAGATCGTTGCCTATGGCAAGGATGGCAACCCCGACTTCTCATCGCTGCAGGCCGTGCTGAAGCGCGGTCACGGGGCGCAGGACGAGCAGACCGAGCTGCGATTCTTCGCGTTCGATCTGCTCGAAGAAGGCGGAAAGTCGCTCGCGAACCTTGGCAATCTGGAACGCAAGGAACGGCTGGAAGCGCTGCTGCGCGATGCGAGCCCCCCAATCGCGGTCGCGGACCATGTGATCGGCGCGGGCGAAACCCTTTACGGCGCAATGTGCAAGGCAGGACAGGAAGGCATTATTTCAAAGCGCGCCGACGCGGCCTATTCCGGCCGCCGCACGAAAAACTGGGTCAAGGTGAAATGCACCCGGCGGCAGGAATTCATCATCGTCGGCTGGAAGCCCTCGTCGACGAAGCAGCGCCCCTTCTCCTCGCTGCTGCTCGCGCAGTGCGAGGGCGACGAACTTGTCTACAAGGGCAATGTCGGAACGGGCTTCGACACGAAGGTCATGGCCGAGCTTGCGAAGCAGTTTGCGCGGCGCGAGCGCAAGAGCGCGCCGCTCGAGGTTGACAAGGCTGCGGCGCGCCATGTCCGATGGCTGAGGCCCGACCTCGTCGCCGAAATCGCCTTTGCTGAATTCACCGCAAGCGGATCGGTGCGCCATGCAAGTTTTCTGGGCTTGCGCCACGACAAGGAGGCAAAGGACGTGACCCCCGAAACGCCGCAGCCCGCTCCCGCGCCCGACAGCGACATCGTGATCACCAACCGCGAGCGGGTGATCTTTCCCGAGGCCAAGGCGACCAAGGGAGATCTCGCCGGCTATTATGCAGCCGTCGCGCCCGTCATGCTCCCGCATATGGCTCGGCGTCCCGTCAGCCTCGTACGCTGTCCGCAGGGGCGGGCGAAAAAATGCTTCTTCCAGAAGCATGACGCGGGAAGCTTCGGCCGCCATGTCCATCATGTCCCGATCCGCGAGAAGGACGGAGGACACGAGGATTATCTTTACGTCGAGGATGCGGAAGGCATCCTCGCCTGCGTCCAGATGGGAACGATCGAGTTTCACGGCTGGGACAGCCACGTCGACGCGCTCGAGACACCCGATCGCATGGTCTTTGACCTCGATCCCGATGAGGGGCTCGGCTTTGCCGAGGTCAAGAAGGCGGCGGTCGACCTTCGCCGCCAGCTCGCCGACATCGGCCTTGTCAGCTTCGCCATGCTCTCGGGCGGAAAGGGCATCCACGTCGTGGTGCCGCTCGAGCCTGGGCATAGCTGGGAGAAGCACAAGGATTTCTCGAAGCGTTTCGCCGAAGCGCTGAGCCTCGCCGAGCCCGATCGCTATGTCGCCACGATGAGCAAGGCAAAGCGCAAGGGAAAGATCTTCATCGATTATCTGCGCAACCAGCGCGGCAGCACTGCGATCATGCCCTACTCGGCGCGCGCGCGCGAAGGCGCGCCCGTCGCCGCCCCGATCGGGTGGGACGCGCTCGCGGGCATCGAAAGCCCGGGCCGCTGGACCATCGGCGACGCCGAGGAACTTCTGACGCGAGCCGCGAGCGCCGAGCTCAAGGGCTGGGGCTTTGCCCAGCAGAAGCTGCCCGACTTCTGACGGCTCCCCGGGCCGGCCTCCCCCGGCGCCGCCCTCGATTTCGAGCCCATAGCGCTATCGGTTAAGCCCCCGGTCTGCTCGCGCCCGAATTGGTATGACACAATGTCCTACCACTTATCGCCTGTTATAATATTTCTTGGTCTGCATCATTGGTTGACATTTAATGCAGACCAATCCAGCGTCTCTGCCATAACCAGAAGTGGTGAGGGAGAGAGTCGATGAAACGGGTGGGGACAGGGGTAGCCGCAAGGCGTTCGCACGTGCTTGGAACGCTGCTCGCGAGCACGGCACTGGTCATGACGGCAGCGCCGCTCAAGGCGCAGGAGGCAGCGGCCGACGAGAGCGAAGGCGACGCGATCATCGTCACCGGGATCCGCAGCTCGCTTCAGAACGCCCTCGTCGAAAAGCGCGACGCAAACAATCTGGTCGAGGTGATCCAGGCTGAGGATATCGGCAAGCTGCCCGACCAGAATCTCGCCGAAGTGCTCGAAAACGTCACCGGGGTTCAGATCACCCGCCAGGCGGGCGTCGGCAATGCGGTGCAGATCCGCGGCACCGACGCCAACCGCGTCGAGATCAACGGCGTGTCGACCGTCGGGTCGGGCGCGGGGCGGTCGGGGATCAGCTTCGAGGATCTGCCTGCATCGCTGATCGCTTCGGTCGAGGTGGTCAAGGTGCCGACCGCGCAGACGATCGAAGGATCGGTGGGCGGCACGATCAACCTTCGCACGATCCGCCCGCTCGACTTGCAGGGACCGCTGATCGCGGCGCGCGCGCAAATGGAGAACAGCGACCTTGCAAAATCCACCCTGCCGCGGCTCTCCGCGACCGTCGGCAACAATTGGGAGACCGGAATAGGCGAGATCGGCATCGTCTTGAGCGGCAGCTACGCGCGCCAGGACGTCGCCGCGTTCAAGCCGCGCGTCGACCGCGACGCAGTCGTTCTCCCGGGATCGGGGCCGAGCGCGGAGGCCTTTCCTTTCCTGCGTATCCAGTTCCTTCAGCAGGGGCTCGAGAATTATGAATATGAAACCTACAACGGCACCGCTGCGCTCGAGTGGAAGCCGGCCGACAATCTGAAGCTTTATTTCGACGCAACGCTCAACAACCAGAGGCGCGCGCAGGAAAGCCACCGGGTCCAGATTTCGGGCACCGCGACCCCCTCGGTCGTCGATGCGATGAACAACACCGCCTTCGAGACGGTCGACTTCGGCAGCCTCAACGGCCCCGACGGCCCGGTCAATCTCGGCACGGTCGAGGCCGCGGTCGCGGGCACGATCGGCATCGGGGGCTCGACGGGCACCTTGATCGATCCCAACATGCGCATGTCGAGCGACACAGGGGCGCGCGTGACCAAGAGCCGCGTTTTCGATCTGGGCACCCAGTGGGACGCGACCGACAAGCTCAGCGTGCGGGCCGAGGTCTCGCTGTCGACCTCGAAGTCGCGATTCCCGAACTTCTCGACCACGCTCGATTTCATCAACCCGAACGGCCCCCAGCCCGTCATCGGGCAAAGCCTCGACAACGGCGTACCGCTGGCATTCGACCTGCGGGGCGGCACGCTGCAATTCGGCATCGATCAGTCGAGCCCCTTCGCGCCGACGACCGCGCAGTTGCTCGACCCCGCCAATTACCGGTTGCAGCAGGTGGCGCAGGGGGCAAATACCACCGACAATCAGGAGCGCGCCGGCCGGCTCGACGTCCATTATGACACGAGCGACCTCAACCCCTTCGTGACCTCGATCGACATCGGCTATCGATGGAACCGCACCTCGGCCGAGAATGTTGAATTCTCCCGCAACGTCAGTCTCACGCACACCACCAATGCGTGGAACCGGCCATCGGGCGATCTGTTCTCGGACATCCTCATTCCCGGGCCCAGCAATTTCAACGCGGCCGACGGGCGCGATCTTTATTTCGGCGACTTTCTCCTCATCGATGGCGGGCTCGCATTCCGCGACCCGGGGCGGGTGCTCGACGCACTCAACGAAGCGATCGCGGCGAGCAATGCAGCGGCCACCCAGGGCCCGCCGGTCGCGACGCTCGAAACGCCGACCGAATCCTTTTCCGGCTTCTTCAAGATCAAGGAAACAACGAGCGCAGCCTATTTCCAGGCCAATATGGAAGGCGACATCGCGGGCATGCCGCTGCGCGGCAATGTCGGCGTCCGGTGGCTGCGCACCAGCCTCGCCTCGATCGGCAACAATATCGCAAACGGCGAGGTCACCGGGCAAATCGTCGCGAAGAGCCACTACACTTTCCTGCTCCCGCGGCTCAGCCTCGTCCTTGAGCCCGCTGACAAGTTCCTCGTGCGCGCCGGCATCTCGCGCGACATCCGGCGCCCGAACTTCGACACGCTGTCGACCTCCTATTCGTTCGGCACCGGCCCCAACACGCCGGTTGCGGTCGGCAATCCGGACCTCGTTCCCGAAGCGGTTTGGTCGTTTGACTTGTCGGGCGAATATTATTTCGCCCCCTCAAGCCTGATCAGCGTCGGCCTCTTTCACAAGAGCCGCACCAATCTGTTCGCGCAGCGGCAGGAGGACCCGGCTCCCAATCTCGACGCCGATGGCAATCTCAACATCTCGATCGATCCCTCCTGCCCCGGCGGCGGCATCTACAACCCGATTGCCAACCGCAACATCAACAATCCCATTCAGGGTGTCGGCATCTGCGTCCCGCGCAGCTCGACCTTCAATGTTCCCGGCACCACGACGCAGACCGGCATCGAAATCGCCCTTCAGCATGACCTGTCGGCGTGGGAGGATGTGCTGGGCTTCGCCTCGGGCTTCGGCTTCATCGGCAACTTCACCTATCAGAAGACCGGCGGCTCGGCGCGCGAGTATCGCGAGGCGGACGGCCCGCGCACCGTCTTCACCCAGCTCGGGCACCCCGGCGCGCAGGACCTGATCAGCCTCGCGAACCTGTCGAAATATGCGTATAACGCGACGCTCTTCTACGACAAATACGGCCTCAACGCCCGGCTGCGCTATACGTGGCGATCGAGCTATGTCTCGACCGACCCCTTCTTCTTCGGCCTGCCGCTGATCAATGGCGCCCGCGGCCAGCTCAACGCCAGCATCAATTACGACATCAACGACCACATCAATGTCGGGGTCGAGGGGATCAACCTCCTGCGCGGCGACCAGAACCAATATTGCGTCAACAACAAGGCGCTGCTCTGCTTCCAGGGCCTCACCGACCGCCGCATCACGGCAGGGGTGAGCGTCAAGTTCTAGAAGGGGCGCGGGGGTGCGGGGGCGCAGCGCGCCTACGCCCCCGGCACCCCGAGCAAACCGGCCTGCGCCTTGAGCCGCGCAGCCGCGTCCGGATTGGCGGCGACCGCGTCCTTGAGCGCCTGCGCAGCCTTGGCGGTCTCGCCCAGCGTCATGCGGCTGCGCATCAGCATGATCCAGCGGTCGACATCGCCAGGGTTCGCCTTCAGCTTCGCCTCGAGCCCGTCGACCATGCCCGCGATCATCGCATCCTGCTGGCCCTTGGGAAGCTGCGCGGCGGCCTCCATTTCGGCGCGGCTCGGGCCGGGGATCGCGCGCACAGCGACGGGAAGCTCGTCAGGCGTCAAGGGCCGCTCCTGCGTCCGTGCGAGCCGGTCTGCGACCTCGATCTTGTGGATTGCGCCGACCTGCTCGATCGTGCGGCGAAGATCCGCCTCCCACGGCGCGCCCTGCGGCGTGTCGGCAAGCAGCGCGAACCAGTCGTCGATTGCGCCCTTGTGATCGCCCGCAATATCCTTTTTCACCGCCATGAAATAGCGCGCGCGCGGATCCTTCGCATCGAGCGCGATGGCCTTGTCGAAGGCCTCGCGCGCCGCGGCCGGCAAGGGGTCGCGCTCGCTCGCCATCACCCGCGCCTCGCCGAGCGCCGACCAGATGGGCGCGCTTTCCGGGGCGAGCGCCACCGCCTTTTCATAGGCCGCGACCGCCCCTTTAAAATCGCCCATATCGAAGCGCGCCGCGCCCAGCATCGTCCACGCCTCGATGCTCCGGGGCTCGCGCCGGGTGCGGTCCTCCAGCGCGCCGATTGCATCGGCGGGCGCTGCGCCGCCAGCCTCGGCACGGGGCGGCGGCGCGCCTGCATCGCGCCACATCGCATAGCCGACGGCCGCCGCGAGCAGCACGAAGGCAGCGATCAATATCGCGCGGTTGGCACCCGACAGGCCCCTGGTCTCACTCATTTTTGCCCCTTCCGCATCGCGCATGAAAAAGCTGCCGGCAGCGCTGCTGCCATCTTGCCATTGCGCGGTGATGGTGTAGCCTTTATCGGGCAAGGTCGGTCAACGACAATTTCGTAAAACAATGGGGTCGCACCAATTTTCCCGGTTTGAGCAAGAAGGGGGAGGGGTGCATGGCAGTTTCGGATCACGTCGATTTTCCGACGTTCATGGAGGGCGTGAAGAAGCGCAATCCGGGGCAGAGCGAGTTCGTCCAGGCGGTGCAGGAAGTCGCCGAGGATATTTTCGACTTCATCGCCGACAAGGAAGAATATCATTCGCAGCAGATATTGCGCCGCATCGCCGAACCCGACCGGGTCGTGTCGTTTCGCGTCTGCTGGGAAGACGACAATGGCAATATCCGTGTCCAGCGTGGCTGGCGTGTCCAGAACAACAATGCGATCGGCCCCTATAAGGGGGGTATCCGCTTCCACCCGAGCGTCACCGAGAGCGTGCTCAAGTTCCTCGCGTTCGAGCAAACCTTCAAGAATGCGCTGACCGGACTGCCCATGGGGGGCGGCAAGGGCGGGTCGAACTTCAACCCCAAGGGCAAGAGCGTTCGCGAGATCATGCGCTTCTGCCAGAGCTTCATGACCGAGCTTTATCGCCACATCGGCGCCGACATCGACGTGCCCGCGGGGGATATCGGGGTCGGCGGACGCGAGATCGGCTTCATGTTCGGCCAGTATAAGCGGATCACCAACGAATTTACCGGGGTACTCACCGGCAAGGGGCTCGAATGGGGCGGTTCGCTGATCCGGACCGAGGCGACGGGCTATGGCGCGGTTTATTTCCTCGCCAACATGCTGGCGGCCAAGGACCAGGACCTCGTTGGCAAGAGTGCCGTCATTTCAGGTTCGGGCAATGTCGCGACGCACGCGGCCGAGAAGGTCGTCCAATTGGGCGGCAAGGTGCTCACCCTCTCCGATTCGGGCGGCTTCATCCATGATCCTGACGGTATCACGCAGGAGAAGATCGACTGGGTGAAGGCGCACAAGACCCACCGTCGCGGCCGGATCGAGGAATATGTCAGCGAGTTCAGATCGGCGACATTCGTGCCCGGAAAGACGCCGTGGGGCGTGCCTTGCGACGTTGCCCTGCCCTGCGCGACGCAGAACGAGCTCAATGGCGAGGACGCCAAAACGCTCGTCCAGAACGGCTGCATCGCCGTCAGCGAGGGCGCGAACATGCCAACCGACCTTGCAGGCGTTCACATTTTCCGCGATGCGAAGCTCATGTACGCGCCGGGCAAGGCGGCGAATGCGGGGGGCGTTGCGGTGTCGGGTCTTGAAATGAGCCAGAACAGCGCGCGGCGCAGCTGGAGCGAAGACGAGCTGCAACAGATGCTGAAAGACATCATGGCCGGCATTCATTCGCGCTGTCTGACCTATGGCGACCAGGGCAATGGCTATGTCGATTATGTAAAGGGCGCCAATATCGCAGGCTTCAAGAAGGTGGCCGACGCGATGCTGGCGTTCGGGGTGGTGTAAGAGGCCGCTCGAGGGCAAAAGCGCCGGGCGAGAAAAAAGGGGACGGTTGCGGATGACGACGCACGCTGGACAGGGGCGCGGCGATCGGCCTTGGGCGGCATTGGCGGGCTTTGCGCTGATGCTCGCGGCCCTGGCGCTCGCGGCTCTCATCGCGGCGCCGCCGGCGCGCTCGCAGGGAGATGGCGGCGGGCGTTTCCTTGGCGTTGCCTCGTGCGCGGGCTCGACCTGTCACGGCCGGATGGAGGGCGACGGTACCGTCGTGCGCCAGGACGAGTTGATGAAATGGCAGGAGCCCTCGACCCCGGGGGGCGCACACAGCCGCGCCTGGGCTGTGCTCTCGAACAGCCGCAGCCAGTTCATCGCGCGCAATCTCGGCATCGGCGACCCGAGCCGCGCTGCGATGTGCCTGGGCTGCCACAGCGATGCCGCGGCAAGCCGCGGCACTGCGCCGCTTGCCGATGGGGTGAGCTGCGAGACGTGCCATGGCCCCGCGGGCAGCTGGATCGCCACCCACTATGCCGGGGTGGGACCCAACCCCGATCCCGGTGCGGAAATGCGCGAGAAGCATCTTGCGAACCTTCGTGCAGGCCTTCGCAAGCTCGAGGACCCCGTGGTGCGCGCGGGCGTCTGCGTCGACTGCCATTTCGGATCGGCGGGCGAGGGACAGTTTGTCACCCACCGTATCATGGCGGCCGGGCATCCGCGCATTTCGTTCGAGCTCGATCTCTTCTCGGCGCTCCAGGCGCACCATGATGAGGACAGCGACTATGGCTGGCGCAAATTCGGGGCGCCAGGCGGGCACACGGACCATGTCCAGATGTGGGCGGTGGGACAGGCGACCGCGCTTGAACGCAGCCTCACCCTCTTCCAGTCGAAGCGCGGAACCGAGGGTGTCTTCCCCGAATTCTACTTTCTCGACTGCCATAGCTGTCACCGCCGCATCTACGACCAGGCAAAGCCCGTGAAGACGAGCCTCGCCAACCCGGGGCGCCCCGGCCTTCCCGAGGGCATGCCGCCCTATAATGACGAGAATCTGATCATGCTGTCGGCGGCAGCGCGCCTCGCGGCGCCCGGACTTGCCGAGCAGCTCGGCGCGCGCAGCGCCGCCTTCCACCGCGCGCTTGCCACCGACCGGCCGAGCGCTGTCGCCGCGGCCGGTGCCCTTGCGCAGACGGTCGCAGCGCTCAAGGCAGCCTTTGCGTCGCGCAGCTTTTCGGGCACCGACGCCTTCGCGCTCGTCGATGCCATCGCGGCAAAGACGATAAACGACCGCTTCACCGACTATGCAGGTTCATCGCAAGCGGTGATGGGGGTCGACACCCTGCTTGGGTCGATGGTGTCGTCGGGACGGGTGACGGTGGGCGCTGCGGCGGGAATCCGGGCCGATCTCGACCGCGCCTATGCGGCGGTCAAGGACCCTAACGCCTACAAGCCCAATGATTTCCAGGCCGCACTCGGCCGCGCGGTGCGCGCGATCCAGGCCCTGCGGTGACGCTCATGCCCACGCGCTCTTCCCTCTTTCGCTCGACCGCTTTTGCCGCGCTTGGCGCGCTTTTCCTCGCCTCGTGCGGAGGCGGGGGCGGCGGCGGCGGCAGTACCCCGACGCCGAGTCCCGCGCCGACGCCCACCCCGGCGCCCTCCGGCGGGCTCTATACGCCGCCTGCTGCCGCAGCGCTGAGCGTCGCCGAGGTGCAACAGATCCTCGCAAATGCCATCGCCGAGGCCCAGGCGCGAAGCCTCCCCTCGATGATCGCGGTCACCGACCGCGTAGGGAATGTCCTTGCCGTTTTCCGCATGAATGGTGCGCGCGCGACCGCAACCACCTCGGCGGCCCCTAATGGCGCGAATATCGACGCGCAGAACGTGACTTTCCCTGCCGAGGCGGGTGCGATCGCAAAGGCGATAACGGGCGCCTATCTGTCGAGCGGCGGCAACGCCTTTTCGACGCGGACCGCGAGCCAGATCGTTCAGGAGCATTTTCCGCCTGCGCCCACGACGGTCGGCCTTGAAAGCGGGCCGCTGTTCGGGGTGCAGTTCAGCCAGCTTCCGTGCAGTGATTTCTCGTCGCGTTTCGGCGCCGCGGGCGCTGCCGCGCTGATCGGCCCGAAGCGCTCGCCGCTCGGTCTCGCCGCGGACCCCGGGGGGCTGCCGCTCTACAAGAACGGCGTGCTTGTCGGCGGCATCGGCGTGATGGGCGACGGCGATTACGGGAGCGATCCCAATATCCTCGACATCGACAATGATGCCGAGGAGTTTATCGCGCTCGCCGGCACGCGCGGCTTCGAGGCGCCGGCGAGCATTACGGCCGACAAGATCACTGTCGACGGGACGAGCCTGCGCTTTTCGGATGCGACCTATGCGGGGCTGATGACGGGCGGCGGCGCGAGCTTTGCGAGCCTCAACGGGAGCGCGGGAAGCCTGATCGCGGTTACCGGCTATGCCAACGCCGCGGTGATCGCGGGGACCGCCTATGGTAGCGAGGCGTCGGGCGTGCGCCCCTCGATGCCAGGCGAATTTTCGAACCGCGACGCGTTCGTCCTGACCAATGGCAGCGGCGCCAACCGCTTCCCGATCCGCAGCGGCACCGACGGCGCGTCGAACAGCGCGCCGCTGACCGCTGCCGAGGTGCGCGCGCTGCTCGAGGAAGCCTTTGCGGTGATGAGCCGCGCCCGCGCGCAGATCCGCCGCCCGCTCGACAGCCGCGCGCAGGTCACGATCAGCATCGTCGACACCCACGGCGAGATTCTCGGCATCGTCAGGTCGCCCGATGCGCCGATATTCGGCGCCGACGTCAGCCTGCAAAAGGCGCGAACCGCGACCTTCTTCTCGGCGGCGCAGGCGGGCGCCGAGCTTTCGGCGAACGCCAGCGCCGATGTGCGCCAGTTCGTCCCCGCGCTGCGCAGCTTCCTCAGCGATCCATCGGCGCTGACGGGCAAGGTTGCTTTCGCCGACCGCTCGGGCGGCAATTTGTCGCGCCCCTATTTTCCCGATGGCGAAGTCGGGCGCCCGCACGGCCCGCTGTCGCGCCCGATTGCGCAGTTCAACCCCTTCTCGACCGGGCTGCAGTCGGCGCTGATCATCGGCAATCTCGGCCAGCATCTCGCCTATGTGTCGGGCGCCAGCGCGACGGACACGCCGCAGCGCTGCACGACGCTTCCCGACGTCGCGCCGGGACACAACCGGTTGCAGAACGGCATCCAGATCTTCCCCGGGTCGGTCCCCATCTACCGCGGCAACCGCCTCGTCGGGGGCATCGGCGTCTCGGGCGACGGCATCGACCAGGACGACATGATCAGCTTCCTTGGCGCTCATAACGGCGGGGGAAGGACGGGCGGCATCGGCAACGCGCCGGTGGATCTGCGCGCGGACCGCATCGTCGTCAGGCTCCAGGATGGGGCGACGGTTCGGCTGCGTTACATCAGCTGTCCCTTCGCGCCCTTCCTCGACACGGGCCAGCAAAATGTCTGCGATGGGCTCTAGGCGATGATGGGGGGGAGCAGCCTTTGGCCACTGATCGCGAGCCTTGCGGCACAGGGCGCTCCGGGCGAGGCACCCGCGCCTGCGCCGCTTCCCGCTGCCGAGCAGCCGGCCGCTGGCGAACCTTCGCTCGACGAGCTTGCTCCCCCGCCTCCGCCGGCCGACTGGCAGGAGGCGATCGGCGATGACCTCGCCACCCAGATCCTCGATGGCCGCCGCCGGCCGGGCTATAACCCCATTCTTCCCGACCGGCTGACACAGGACAATGAAGGGGCGCTTCGCCCGCCCCCGCCCGAAGCCTTTCCCGGAATCGAGGACCAGCTCCCCATCCCTGACCGCTGGCGGCTGATCGAGACGCTGGGCGTGGTCAAGGAACGCTGGTTCGACCCTTATCACCAGAACACATTGAAGGGCGATCGGCCCATCGACCGCAGCAAGGTGAAGTGGCTGCCGATCAAGGGCGACGACTGGTTCTTCGTCGCCAATCTCATATCGGACAGCGTGTTCGAACCACGGACCTTTCCGATCCCCAACGGTGTCCAGACGACGGCGCGCCCCGGCAGCCTCGACGTGTTCGGAAAGAACCGCAGCTTCGTCGCGGCGCAGACCTTCATCGGCGGCTTCGCGCTGATCAAGGGCTCGACCGCCTTCAAGCCCCCCGACGTCGAATATCGCCTGACGCTGGCCTATAATATCAACTATGTCGACGTGCCCGAACGGCGCGTGCTCGACGTGCGTCCATCGAAGAAGAGCCACCGCTTCGACCATTTCGTCGGGGTGCAGGAAGCCTTTATCGACAAGCATCTGGGCAACGACAGCGACCGCTACGACTTCCACTCGATCCGCGTCGGCATCCAGCCCTTTCAGAGCGATTTTCGCGGGTTCCTGTTCAACGACAGTCAGCTCGGGATCCGCTATTTCGGCAATCGCGACAACAATCGCTTCCAGTATAATCTGGCGGCCTTCTGGCGGCTCGAAAAGGATACCAACAGCGGCCTCAACGATATCGCCCAGACGCCGCGTGACGATTTCATCCTGACCGCCAATGTCTATCGGCAGGACTTTCCTTTCGTCGGCTTGACCAGCCAGCTCAGCGCCACGTGGAACATCAACCGCGAAAAGAACGACGTCCAGATCGACCATAATGGTTTTCCCGTGCGCCCGGCGCTCCTCGGCGATTTGCGTGGGCGCAATTATGATGTCGTCTATCTTGGCTACAGCGCCGACGGCCGGATCGGCCGGCTCAATTTGACCACCAGCCTCTATGCTGCACTCGGAAAGGACCGGAACAGCTTCTTCACGAGCGAGCCGGCGAAGATCCGCGCCGGGTTCGGGGCAGCCGAGCTCAGCTACGACCGGGACTGGATGCGCTTTCGCCTGTCGGGACTTTACGCAACCGGCGACGGCGATCCCTACAATCGTACCGAGGGCGGGTTCGACGCGATCTTCGAAAATCCGATCTTCGCAGGCGCCGACACCAGCTACTGGATCCGCCAGACCATCCCCTTTGCAGGCGGCGGGCGCGTGATTTCGATCAACGGCCGCAACGGCATATTGAACTCGCTGCGCTCCTCGAAGGAAGAAGGCCAGTCGAACTTCAACAATCCGGGCACGATCCTCGTCGGCGCCGGCGGCGATTTCGACCTGTCGCCGCAAGTGCGTGTCAGCGCCAACCTCAATCATCTCTGGTTCGAAAATACATCGAGCCTCCAGGTCCTGCGCAGCGAGGGCTCGATCCCCAGGGATATCGGCTGGGACCTGTCGCTCGCCGGCATCTGGCGGCCCAAGGCCACGCAGAACATCGTCGGGCGGCTGAGCGCGGCCGTCCTCGTCCCCGGCGCGGGGTTCAAGGATCTGTTCGATAACAAGCAGCGGGACGACATTTACGTGTCGATCCTCGCCAACATGATTTTGAGTTTCTAGGCCATGCACCGCAAGCTCTTCGCCATTGCCGCCTTCCTGCTGATGTCGCTGGCCTTTGCCGCGCAGATGGTCAGCGCATCCGAAGAGGAAAAGCCGGTCAAGGTCGAGTATCGCTTTACGCCGCCTGCACCGCGCGAGCAGAGCGAGGCCGAGATGATGGCGAAGTCGGAAGGCTGTTACAGCTGTCATGTCCGGACCGATCGGCCCACGATGCACGCGACCCCCGCGGTCCGGCTCGGCTGCACCGACTGCCATGGCGGGGATGCGCGCGAATTTGGCGACCCGAAGCTCGGTTATGAGGATCCCTCGAACAAGGCGGTGATGAAGCGCGCGCATCCGCAGCCAACGCTCCCCGGCGCGTGGGGGGAGACGTCGGCGAACCCGAAGCGGAGCTATACGCTGCTCAACAAGGAAGCGCCCGAATATATCCGCTTCGTCAATCCGAGCGACTACCGGGTCGCGCGCGAGGCCTGCGGCGCGTGTCACCTCGAGATCATCGAGGCCGCCGAGCGCTCCTTGATGTCGACCGCGGCGATGTTCTGGGCGGGCGGCGCCTATAATAATGGCATCGTTCCCTTCAAGAAGTCGATCTTCGGCGAAGCCTATACGCGGACCGGCGAGCCGGCGTGCGTCCTCTCCCCCTCGTCCTTGCTGAGCGCAGAAGAGTATAAAGAGGCGTGCAAGCCGAGTTTTGCGTCAGAAAAGATCCTCTCCGACAGCGAGACGAAGCGCGGCGCGCTCGCGCGGCTCTATCCGCTGCCGCGCTGGAGCGTGATGCCGCCGAGCGACGTGTTTCGCGTCTTCGAACGCGGCGGACGCAACATCAACACGCAGTTCCCCGAGATTGGCCTGCCCAATCCGACCGGAAGCATCCAGCGGCTCGAGGAGCCCGGACGCCCCGACCTCAAGCAGTCGAACCGCGGTCCGGGCACCGGGCTGCGCATCGCGATCGCGGTGCTCAACATCCACAAGACGCGCCTCAACGACCCCTATATGTGGTTCATGGGGACCAACGACCAGCCCGGCGACTATCGCCAGTCGGGCTGCGCGGGCTGCCATGTCATCTACGCCAACGACCGCGAGCCGCGGCACAGCCTGACCTATGCCGCCTTTGGCCGCGACGGCGAGACCGCAACGGTCGATCCGACCATCGCAGGCAAGACATGGAAGCCGGACGACGGCGGCCACGGCGGCGGCCACGCTAAAGCGGCCGCGCATGCGCCCGGCGCAGAAGGGCACGGCGCCCTCATTGATCCTGCGGATGCCGCGGCCGGGGCGCCGGTGAAGCCGCGCGGCGAATCGGGGCATCCGATCACCCACGCCTTCACCCGCGCGATTCCGACCGCCCAGTGCATGAACTGCCACATGCACCAGCCGAACATCTTCTTAAACTCCTACCTCGGATACACGATGTGGGATTATGAATCGGACGCGCCGCAGCTCTGGCCGGGACCCGAGAACAGCGCGCCGCGCCCGGCTGGGATGAGCGAGGCGGAGTATCGCAAGACCTACAAGCAGCAGCGCTATCCGTCCGCGGCCGAAGTGCACCGGACGCTGGAGCGCAATCCCGAAGGCGCAAGCCCGCGCGGCCTGTGGTCCGACGTCGAGTTCCTTCGCGACGTCTATGACGTCAACGCGAGCAACAAGGACACGCAGTTCGCGGACTATCACGGCCACGGCTGGAACTTCCGCGGCGTCTTCAAGCGCGACCGCAGCGGCAACCTGCTCGATGCCGAGGGGAATATGGCGACCTACGGCACCGACAGCGCGCATATCATCGACCCCAGGGACCCCGAGAAATGGCGCAAGAGCTGCGCGCATTACAGCGACGCGAAGCAGCGCGATCTCTGCCTTGCGAGCGCCGATCCGGAAAGGCCGGGCATCGAGGGCAAGTTCGTTCCGCCGGGTCTCAATCCCGGCAAGGCCGTCCATATGATGGACATCCACGCCGAAAAAGGGATGCAGTGCGCCGACTGCCACTTCGCGCAGGACAGCCACGGCAATGGCTATATTCAGGGCGAGGTCGCAAACGCGATCGAGATCGGCTGCAAGGACTGCCACGGCACCGCGGATGCGCTGCCCAACCTCTTGACCTCGAACGTCGCGGCGCGCCCGCAGGGAACCAACCTTGCCTTGCTGCGCAACCCCGACGGGCGGCGGCGCTTCGAGTTCCAATATGGCGATGACGGCGAGGTTACCGGGCTCATTCAACGTTCGATCGTCGACCCCAAGCTCGAATGGCAGGTCAGCCTCGTCAAGCAGGCGGTGACGCCGGGGCCGCATTTCAATGCCAAGGCGGCGCGCGCAAAGCTGATGTCGCGCTCGGGCGCCGAGGACGGCAGTTTTGCCTGGGGACCGGGCATCGCGCGCGAGGACCGCGCCCACGGCGACGAGCGCATGGCCTGCTTCACCTGCCACCTGTCATGGACCACGAGCTGCGGCGGCTGCCATTTGCCCATCGAGGCGAACTGGAAGACCAAGATGCACCATTTCGAGGGGGAGGAGACGCGCAATTTCGCAACCTACAACCCGCAGGTGGCGCGCGACGAAATGTTCCAGCTCGGCCGGCACATGCTCACCAAGCCCGGCGAGCCCGACGCCGATGGCAATCCGCGCGGCATCATCGCGCCGATCCGCTCGTCTTCGGCGCTTGTCCTGTCGTCGACGAACATCAACCGCGAGCGCATCTATGTGCAGCAGGCGCCCATTTCCGCTGCGGGCTTTTCAAGCCAGGCTTTCGCGCCGCACTTCCCGCACACGGTGCGGCGGAGCGAAACCAAGCAATGTACCGACTGCCACCTGTCGGCGGCCGACGACAATAATGCGATCATGTCCCAGCTCCTCCTTCTGGGCACCAATTTCGTCAACTTCGTCGGCCTCAACGTCTGGTCGGGGCTCGAGGATGGCTTCCAGGCGACGCGCGTCACCGAATGGGACGAGCCGCAGGCCGTTATCGGCAGCTATCTCCAGCGCTATGCCTATCCCGATTACTGGAAATTGCATGTCGAGCAGAATGGCCGTGAGCTCAAGAACTGGGTGCGCGGCAAGACCTTCGACAAGAAGGGGTCGGGCGAAAGCCGGTCGCTCGAGGAGTTTCACAATTTCGTCCAGGGGACAAGCGGGCGGGTGAACTGCCTCCAGCAGCGCGGGGAATATATGTTCGTCGCCGAGGGCAAGGGCGGCTTTCGCGTCTACGACGTCGCCTCGATCGGCAACAAGGGCTTCTCCGAACGCATCGTTCGCGCCCCATTCTCGCCGCTGGGGCACGACACGCATGTCAGGACGAAGAATGCAACCTGCATGGCGATCGGCACAAATCAGCCGATCAGCATGGCGCGCAACGAGTTCATCCGGAAGAATTTCCCGGAAAATGAGGAGCAGGCGCTGCATCCCATCTATCGCTATGCGGTGATCACCGACAGCGTCGAAGGGCTGATCCTCGTCGATGTCGACACGCTCGCTGACGGCGAATTCCGCAACAACCGCCTCACCCGCGCACTGACCTGGAACCCCGACAACATGCTCGCCGGCGCGCGGCACATCACGCTCGCGGGCAACTATGCCTATATCACCGCCGAGACCGGGCTCGTCGTGGTCGATCTCTCGGTCCCGCTTGAGCCCAAAGTCACCGCGCGGCTGCCGCTCACCGACGCGCGGGCGAGCGCGGTGCAGTTCCGCTATCTCTGGGTCACCGATGCCGAGGGCGTGAAGCTGTTCGACATCACCCATATGGACCAGCCGGTGCCGGTGCCCTCGGGGACGGTGCGGCTCGCGGATGCACGCAAACTCTATCTTGCGCGCACCTTCCTGTATGTTGCGGCGAAAGCGGACGGGCTGGTCATCGTCGACGTCACGCGCCCCGCCGCGCCCATCGCGGGGCCCCCGCTGACCTTCGGCGGCACGATGACCGATGCCGAGGATGTGATCGTCGCGACCACCAATGCCTCGCTCTTCGCCTATGTCGCCGACGGGCGGAACGGCATCAAGGTGCTCCAGCTCACCAGCCCCGACAATCCGGGTCTCTACGGTTTCTCGCCCAAACCCACACCAGAGCTGATCGCCTGGGCAAAAACGCCCGCGCCGGCGCTGTCGCTCTCGAAGGGGCTCGACCGCGACCGCGCGGTCGACGAGACAGGCGGGCAGCTCGCGATCTTCGGCCGGATCGGCTCGCGGCCCTTCACCCGGCCCGAGATGGAAAAGCTGTTCCTCAACAGCAAGGGCCTGGTCTACAAGGTCAGCGATGCGGTCGATCAAGGCGGCTGGCGACCGCCGCTCAAATATCCCGACTGACCCTTGTGCTCATCGGCGAAGCGCCGCACCGCGCTCGCCGAGCGCGGCCGCGCCCCGGGCTCGCAGACGTGATGATCGATGAAGGCAGCGGAGGGTCAGAGCCGTTCCGCCTGCACGACCTGATCCGAGGCGCGCAGCGCCGAGAGGATGCGCATGACATGGTGAACGTCGCGGACCTCGACGACAATGTCATAGGTATGAAAATCGCCTTCGCGATTCGAGAGGCGCAAATTGGTGATATTCGCCGAGTTGGCGGCAAGAATGCCCGACATTTCCGCGAGCGTTCCCGGCTCGTTGAGGATGACAACGCACAGCCGCGCATTGCCGCCCTCGCTGTCTTCCTGCCAGCGCAGGTCGATCCAGTCGGCGTCGATCCCGTCGGCAAGGCTCGGGCAGTCGATGACATGCACCTCGATCCCCTCGTCCGGACGCGCGAGACCGACGATGCGGTCGCCGGGCACCGGGTGGCAGCAATCGGCGAGCTTGTAGGCGACGCCGGGGGTCAGACCCTCGATCGACACCGCCGCCCCCTGCTTGAGTTTGCCGGGCTTGGACTTCATCTCGGCGGTAATGCCGGGCACCAGCGCCTCGAGCACCGCATTGTCGCTTAGCTGCCGCTTGCCGATGGCGACATAGAGCGCGGTGTCGTCCTCAAGCTTCAGCCGTTCGATCGCGGCCGCGCGCGCCTTGTCGCCGATCTTGCCGGGAAGGCGGCGGGCGATCTCGTCGTACATCTTGCGCCCGAGGGCGGCGAGCTCGACCTTTTCCTTTGAGCGCACATGACGCCGGATCGCGGCGCGCGCCTTGCCGGTGACCGCAAAGCCGAGCCAGGCGGGCTGGGGCACCTGCTTGTCCGACGAGAGGATCTCGACCGTGTCGCCGTTGGCGAGCTGCGTGCGGAGCGGCACGAGCCTTCCATTGACCTTGGCGCCGACGGTGCGATCGCCAAGGCCGGTGTGCACGGCATAGGCAAAGTCGACGGGCGTTGCGCCCTTGGGAAGCTGGTGCAGCACGCCCTTCGGGGTGAAGGCGAAGATCCGGTCCTGGTACATCGCGATGCGCGTGTTTTCCAAAACCTCGTCGGGATCGTGCGTCTGTTCGAGAATTTCGAGCAGGTCGCGTATCCACCCCGCCTGTCCATCGGGCGCCGCGCCCCCCTGCTTGTACGCCCAATGCGCCGCCAGCCCGAACTCGGACTGCTGGTGCATGTCGACGCTGCGGATCTGGATCTCGATCCGCATATTCTGCTGATGCATGATCGTCGTGTGGAGCGACTTGTAGCCGTTGCGCTTCGGCGTCGAGATATAATCCTTGAAGCGCCCGGGGACCATCTTCCACTTGCGATGAATGAGGCCGAGCGCCGCATAGCAATCGGCATCGGTTGGGGTCACGATGCGAAAGGCGATAATGTCGGTGACCTGCTCGAAGCTGACGTGGCGCTCCTGCATCTTGCGCCAGATCGAATAGGGGTGCTTCTCGCGCCCCGAAACGTCGGCGTCGATGCCGTTCTTCGCGAGCAGCTCCTTGAATTCGCGGCTGATCGCCGCGACCTTGTCCTTGCCGCCCGCGGTCAGCTTGGCAAGGCGGCCGGTGATCGTCGCATAGGCTTCGGGCTCGAGCTCGCGAAAGGCGAGAAGCTGCATCTCGCGCATATATTCGTACATGCCGATCCGCTCGGCGAGCGGGGCATAGATATCCATCGTTTCCTTGGCGATGCGGCGGCGCTTTTCCGGATTCTTGATGAAATGCAGCGTGCGCATATTGTGCAGCCGGTCGGCGAGCTTGACCAGCAACACGCGAATGTCGTCCGACATGGCGAGCAGGAATTTGCGCAGATTTTCCGCCGCCCGCTCATTCTCGGTCTGCGCCTCGATCTTGCTGAGCTTGGTCACCCCGTCGACAAGGCGCCCGACGTCGCCGCCGAAGAGCCGCTCGATCTCCTCGGGCGTTGTCAGCGTATCCTCGAGCGTATCGTGAAGCAGCGCTGTCACGATCGTTTCGCTGTCGAGGTGAAGGTCGGTCAAAATTCCCGCAACTTCGACAGGATGGCTGAAATAGGGGTCACCCGAGGCACGCTTCTGGCTGCCGTGCTTCTGGACGGTGAAGACATAGGCACGGTTGAGCAACGCCTCGTCGACGTCGGGATCATAAGCGCGAACGCGCTCGACAAGTTCATACTGCCTGAGCATCGTCTCCAATGTCGTCGCTCGCGCTCCAAATGCAATGCGAATCTTAGCAGGATCGTCCACCCCGATGGGCCGCTATTCCGGGCGAAGGTGGCAGGCCGAGGAGGACGCCCGCGCGCCGTAGCGGCCGATGACAAAATTTTTGGCGTTGACGCCGATAATGGGTTAGGGCTTGGCCCATGGCAAAATTACGCGAACCGTTGAATGATCTCGATGGCGGCAAATGTGCACTGCCGCTCGCGCTCGAGGCGATGGGCGAGCGTTGGTCATTCATGATCCTTCGCGCCGCCTTCAATGGCGTCCATCATTTCGAGGAGTTCCAGCAGGAACTCGGCATTGCGCGCAACATCCTCTCGAATCGGCTGTCGCGGCTGGTCGACCATGGCATCATGGCGCGCGAGGTAATGGCCGAGGATCGGCGCAAGGTGCACTATCAGCTTACCGAAAAGGGCATCGAGCTGCTGCCGGCGATGATCGCGCTGCGCCAGTGGGGCGAAAAATGGGGCGCAGGCGTGCCGTCCACACCGGTTCTTGTCGACGTACGCGACGAGCAGCCGATCGGCCCCGTCACGATCACCGCGCACGACGGGCGCCCGCTTGGCTACAAGGAACTTGTCTGGAAGCACCGCTCGGAACTGCAGCCCCTCGGTCAGGCGCGGGTGCGCACCGACCGCATGACGCCGGTCGCGGCGGAATGATCGCGGCCATCGTCCGGCGGTCCGCGCCGGGCCGCTGAAGCAGGGTAACGCGAGCCGTCTCCATGCCATTCTTCGGATTGACCTCGCCGGGCCCATTTTTCGGCAACAAGGTCCGCGCCTTCTGGAACCTGCAGATTCTGGGCTGGATCGCCTGGCTCGGCCTGCGCGGCGTCTCGGGGCTCGCCGGGGGTCAGTCCCTCTCCTTCCTCGTCCCCGTGATTGTGTCCGCGATCACGGGCTTTTCGCTGACGCTGCTCCTGTCGGTCTGTTATCGCGCCCTGTTCAACCGCCCGCCGATTTTGATGTGGAGCGCAAGCTTCGGATTGATGGCGGTCGCAGCAGCGCTCTGGGCCTTTATCGATGCCTGGGTGCTGCAGGTCGTGAACCCCAAGAGCGAGTCGGGCCTGACGGGGCTCTTGCTCGCCCTCGTCTATGTCGATGCGACGTCGCTCGCTGCTTGGTCGGCGCTCTATTTTGCGATCAACTATTTCCTCCAGCTCGAGGAACAGAATGACCGCGTGCTCCGTCTCGAGACGCAGGCAGCTTCAGCCCAGCTTGCGATGCTGCGCTATCAGCTCAACCCGCACTTCCTGTTCAACACGCTCAACAGCATCTCGACGCTCGTGCTCCTGAAACAGGCGGAGCCTGCGAACGCGATGCTCTCGCGCCTTTCCGCCTTCTTGCGCTATACGCTTGCCAACGAGCCGACCGCGCAGGTGACGCTGGCGCAGGAGATCGAGACGCTGAAGCTTTATCTCGACATCGAGAAGATGCGTTTCGAAGACCGGCTGCGCCCGCATTTTGAGATCGATCCCGCGGTCGCGCGCGCGCGATTGCCCTCGCTTTTGCTTCAGCCGCTCATCGAAAATGCGATCAAATATGCCGTAACGCCGCAGGAAGAAGGCGCCGATATCACCATTTCGGCGCAGCTTGCCGGTGAAAACGTCCGGATTACCGTGTCCGACACGGGCGCGGGATTGTCAGCGGGGGGTGGGGACCCCACCACAGGCTATGCAACGGAATCGACGGGTGTGGGTTTAGCCAATATCAGGGACCGGCTCGCGCAGGCTTTTGGTGACCAGCAGCGGTTCGAGGCGCAATCCGGCGCCGATGGCGGCTTCACCGTCCGAATCGAGTTTCCGTTTCAGCCCGATGGACAAGCGACGATTGGAACCGGACAGACATGACGATTAGAACCATCCTCGTGGATGATGAAAAATTGGCGACCCAGGGCCTGCAGCTGCGGCTCGAAGCGCATCCGGATGTCGAGGTGGTCGACACCGCCCAGAATGGCCGCGAGGCCATCCGCAAGATCAAGACACATAAACCCGACCTCGTCTTCCTCGACATTCAGATGCCGGGGTTTGACGGCTTTTCCGTGATCCAGGGCCTGATGGAGGTCGAGCCTCCGCTCGTTGTGTTCGTGACCGCCTATTCGGACCATGCGATCCGGGCCTTCGAGGCGCAGGCGGTCGATTATCTGGTGAAGCCCGTCGAGCCCGAACGGCTTGCCGATGCCCTCGACCGCGTGCGCCAGCGGCTTGCCGAGAAACGCGGCGCGGCCGAAGTCGAGCGGCTGAAGAGCGTTCTCGCGGAGGTTGCACCCGAGGCAGCGGAAGAATTCGAAGGCGAAGCAGCACCCGATGCGCACGCCGCCGACCGCTATGAGAAGATGATCAACATCAAGGATCGCGGGCAGATTTTCCGCGTCGATGTCGACAGCATCGAACGGATCGACGCTGCGGGCGACTATATGTGCATCTATACCGCGGACAACAGCCTCATCCTTCGCGAGACGATGAAGGATCTCGAAAAGAGGCTCGACCCGCGCAACTTCCAGCGCGTTCACCGCTCGACGATCGTCAATCTGAGCCAGGTCAAGCAGGTCAAGCCGCACACCAATGGCGAATGCTTCCTCATCCTGGGGTCGGGCGCGCAGGTGAAGGTCAGCCGCAGCTATCGCGACGTGGTTGCGCGGTTCGTCCACTAAGCCGGAAAGCCGAGCCCCGTTTTTCCCGCCAGCGTGCGCCGTAGAGGTTGGCGGGGCGCTTGCTCGCGATCGCGTGCGCCCTTTTCTAGAGTTGATGCCCCGTCCGATCGCGCTTCGTCGCGAGATATTGCTCGTTATGCGGATTTGTCGGCAGGGCCAGCGGAATCCGCTCGACGACCGCGATGCCTTCTCGCTCGAGCCGCGCGACCTTTTCCGGGTTATTCGTCATCAAGCGGATGCGCGGAATGTTGAGGAGTTCGAGCATCCGCGCCGCGATCGCGAAATCGCGCGCCTCCACGGGAAAGCCGAGGCGAAGATTGGCGTCGACCGTATCATGGCCCTGGTCCTGCAGCGCGTAGGCGCGCAGCTTGTTGACGAGCCCGATCCCCCGCCCTTCCTGCCTCAGATAGAGGAGCACGCCCCACGGCGCATCGGCCATCGCGTGGAGCGCGGCGTGAAGCTGGGGTCCGCAATCGCATTTGAGACTGCCAAGGACGTCGCCGGTGAGGCACTCGCTGTGGAGCCGCACAACGGGAGGCTGGCCATCGCGCTGGCCGATCACGAGCGCGACATGATCCGAAGCTTCTTCCGGACTGCGGAAGGCGATGATCTCGCCCGCCTCGCTCGCTTCGACGGGCAGCCGTGCGCGCGCCCCAATCTCGAGCCGCGCGGGATCGAGGAGCGCCGCCACATCCTCTGATGTACACTCGGTTTCGGCCGCGCCCACCGCTTCACGGACGAAAAAGGCAGGAAGAAGTCCCGCGTGGCGCGCCATCGTCATCGCGGCCGCAGCGGCGGCCTCGCCGCCGGTCGCCATGGTGCGGAACGGACCCTTGAAGGGATGCGCAAGATCGAGCGCCGGGTCGGCGATCGCGAGCGCTTCGGCGGCGCTCGTCGCCGCGGCTGCGAGCCGCACCGGCCCGGGCGTTGCCGCCGCGCGCTGGTTGGTGAGCTTCAGGGTCACGGCGCGCTCGCCCGAAAGCAGCAGGTCGCTGCTGGCGAACTGTGCAAGCGCTGCATCGCGCGCGCTCTCGACCGCCAGCACATCGAGCGTGCCCTCCTCGGCCGCGACGCGCAGCGGCCAGCCGCGGCGCAGCGCGTCGATCGCGCGCGCCGCCCGGCGGGCGCCCTCGCCGGCCGCGTCGCTCAAAAGGAAAACTCCGTCACCAGCGGGACATGGTCCGAGGGTCGCTCCCAGCTTCGCGCAAGCTGGACAACGCGGTGCGCGATGGCCTCGTCCTTGAGGGCAGGCGTCACCCACATATGATCGAGGCGTCGGCCGCGGTTCGACGCCTCCCAATCTTTCGCCCGGTAGCTCCACCAGGTAAAAAGCGGGGCCGGCGGCGCAATGAAGTGGCGCCCGAGATCGACCCAGTCGGCGGCTGCCTGGAGGCGGGCCAGCGTCTCGACCTCGATCGGCGTATGGCTGACCACGTCGAGCAGCGCCTTGTGGTTCCACACATCGCTTTCGAGCGGCGCGACGTTGAAATCGCCGGTGAGCACGGTCGGCGCCCCCGCAAGCGTCCCCGCCCACTCGGTCATGCGGCCGAAAAAGTCGAGTTTCTGCCCGAATTTGGGATTGAGATTGCGGTCGGGAATGTCGCCGCCCGCGGGAATATAGACATTGTCGAGCCGCACGCCCGACGGGAGCGTCACCCCGATATGGCGCGCCTCGCCATTCGCCTGCCAGTCATATTGGCGCACGTCGGCAAGGGGCACGCGGCTGACGATCGCGACGCCGTGGTGCATGCGCTGGCCGTTGGTGACGATGTGGGTGTAGCCGAGCGCCTCGAACATCGCCTTGGGAAACAGGCCGCATTCGACCTTGGTTTCCTGAAGGCAGAGGATGTCGGGAGTTTCCTCGCGCAGGAATTTCTCGACGATGCCGAGACGGGCGCGGACGCTGTTGATGTTCCAGGACGCGATACTTGTCATGCCGTCGGCTCTATCGGCGCGGATCGGCCTTCGCAATGGCGCTGCAGCGCGAGGGTGACGAATCATAAACCCCCGTCCCAGGGGCGGTGGAACGGGGGTTCAAGGTCAGCGTTCGTCACGCTCTTGAATGAAGACACCTGGCCGTCCGGGTGGGGCAACAGGGGGAAACCCAAAGCCGGGGGCCGTGTCGGCGCCTTCGAGAGTTTCGATAGCGCGCCTTGCCTGTCGCCAAGCTGAACGAGAGCCGCCCGCAGGCTGTTCGGCGACCGTTCGTCGGCTTCAGCCTACCATTCGTCGAACGCCGGCCCCCTCTTTTTGTGGGGGACCGGCGTCGGTGCAAAGCTCGCAGAGCCGAAGCGGTTAGCGTCCGCGGGTCTTCGGGCGCGGGTCGGTCCAGCGGAAGGTGGAATCGGCGACCGCGACGTTGAACTTCTGGTTGCTGAGATCGATCCGGGTGCGGTTGTTCTGCGAGTCGAGCGCGACCCAGCCGCGCAAGCGCAGCCCGCCTGGAGCGCTGCCATCGCGCAGGAACACCATCGTGATCGTTCCATATTCGGGGCGCTTGGGGTCCTTGACCTCGACGCTGATCACCCCGTCACTCCCGGTGGGCAGGACCTTCGCATATTTGCTGAGATCGCGATCGGGATCGAGCAGCGCGCCAAGCGGCGAATTCTTCACCGGCCAGCTTTGCACCTGCTTCACCTCATAATCGATCATCGTCAGCCGGCTGCCGTCGCCGACGATGAGCAAGGGCACGCCCTTTTGATATTGGAAGCGGATCTTGCCCGGACGCTTCAAAGTCAACGTACCGCTGAGCCGCTGGCCCTTGCGGTCTGTCTGGACGAAATCGGCGGTCATTGAACTGGTGTTCTTGAGGTGCGCCTGCACCGCGGAAAGCGCGCTCGGTGTCTCAGCAACAACGGGGGCGGCAAAGACGAGCCCCGCGGCGGCGGCGGGCGCAAGCGTCCAGGCGGCGATGCGGGTCAGGCTCTTGCGGGTAGGGGTCAGGTTCATAGGACTCTCATTTTCATGGCTCTGTTGCGCCGGAGATGCTCCCGCGGCATTGAATGCGCGCTGAACCCGGCGTTGGGAGAGGTTCAAGCCGCGAAACCGCTCTTGGTTCCCCTTCCCTGTCAGCGCGGCTGCCCATATTGGTCGGTCAGCACGTCGCGCCGCCCGACATGATTGGGCGGGCTCACGAGACCCTCGTCTTCCATCCGTTCGATGAGCCGCGCCGCGCTGTTGTAGCCGATGCGCAACTGGCGCTGGAGCCAGCTCGTCGAGGCCTTCTGACTGTCGACGACGATCTGGCATGCCTTTGCGTACATGCGGTCCTCGGCGCTGTCGCCGCCGGCGGGCGCGCCCTCCATCGCAAAACCGCCGTCCTCGGGATCCTCGGTCACGCTTTCGACATAGTCGGGCTGACCTTGTCCGCGCCAGTGATCGGCGACCGCGCGCACCTCGTCGTCGGAGACAAAGGGGCCGTGGATGCGCGTGATCTGCTTGCCGCCGGGCACATAAAGCATGTCGCCCTTGCCGAGCAGCTGTTCGGCGCCCGCTTCGCCGAGGATGGTGCGGCTGTCGATCTTCGAGGTAACGTTGAAGCTGATGCGGGTCGGCAGGTTCGCCTTGATGACGCCGGTGATGACGTCGACCGACGGACGCTGCGTTGCGAGAATGAGGTGGATGCCCGCGGCGCGCGCCTTCTGCGCAAGCCGCTGGATCAGGAATTCGACCTCCTTGCCCGCGGTCATCATGAGGTCGGCAAGCTCGTCGACGACGACGACAATCTGCGGCAGCGGCTGATAGTCGAGCGTCTCTTCCTCATAGACCGGCTGGCCGGTGTCGGGGTCATAGCCGGTCTGGACGCGGCGTCCGAGCGACTTACCCTTGGCGAGCGCGGCGCGCACCTTGTCGTTGTAGCCTGCAAGGTTGCGCACCGACAGCGACGACATCATCCGGTAGCGGTCCTCCATCTGCTCGACCGCCCATTTGAGCGCACGGATCGCCTTCTTGGGCTCGGTGACCACGGGGGCGAGGAGATGCGGGATGCCGTCATAGACGCTGAGTTCCAGCATCTTGGGGTCGATCATGATCATCTTCACCTGGTCGGGGCCGAGGCGATAGAGAAGCGAGAGGATCATCGCGTTGAGACCGACCGACTTGCCCGATCCGGTCGTACCCGCGATCAAGAGATGCGGCATTGGTGCAAGATCGGCGATCACGGGATCGCCGCTGATATTCTTGCCAAGGATGATCGGAAGCGCCCCCGTCTGATCCTGGAAGAGCTGGCTGCCGATCATTTCCTGGAGCACGACCGCCTCGCGGTGCGCGTTGGGCAATTCGATACCGATGACGGTGCGGCCCGGGATCGGCGCGATGCGCGCCGACAGCGCCGACATGTTGCGCGCGATGTCGTCGGCAAGGTTCGACACGCGGCTCGCCTTCGTACCCGGCGCGGGTTCAAGCTCGTACATGGTGACGACCGGTCCCGGGCGAACCGCGGTGATGACGCCCTTGACCTGGAAATCCTCGAGCACCGATTCGAGCAGCCGCGCATTGCGTTCAAGGCCCGCCTTGTCGATCTGCCCCGAGGGACCCTCGGGAGGCGCGGCGAGGAGGTCGATCGACGGCAGGTGATAGTGGGTGAAAAGTTCGGTCTGGGGCTTGGCCTTGGGCTTGGAGGGCTGCGAGCGCTGCACGGGCTCTGCGATCTCGGGCGGCGCGCGGTCGCTCGGCTCGGCGCGCGGACGCGGACGCACGACGCGGTCCATGAGGTTTGTTGCGCGTTCGGCAGGCGAGGCAGCGGCCGCCGGCGCGGCGGTGCGGCTGCTTTCGGCCGCGGGAAGGCGGAAACGGCTCGCCCATCCCTTTTCGAGCCGCAAGGCGCGCGAGGCAAGCCATAGCCCGGCGACGAGGAGCAGCAATATAGTGGCAATCCGAAGGAGCGCGGCGGCAGGCTCGCCCGCGCGATCGAACAGCGGTGACACCGCGTTTCCAAGAACAAGCGGTACAATGCCGCCCCAGCCCGCGGGCAGCGGCGCGTCGCTGTCGGGTGCCCAAAGCTGCGCGCCCAGCCCGACGAGCGAAATGGCAACGAGCATGAAGACCAGCTGGCGCTTCCAATAGGGCTGGGGCGTCTGGGCCCAGAGCCGCCATGCCATGATCCCCAAAAGCGGCAACAGCAGCACGACAGGAACGCCGCCGACGAACAGCAGGAGATCGGCAAACCACGCCCCCGCGCTTCCCATCCAGTTCGACGGATTGCCGCCCGCCGCCGTGTGAATCGCGGCATCGGTGCTGTCGTGGGTGATGAGCGCGAGAGTGAGAAAGAGAGTGAACAGAGCGAGCGCCGCCGCCGCCCCGATGACCATCGAGCGAGCGATGCTCGCGCGGAAAACGGTGCGCCAATCGGCCTTTGCGGTCGCGGCCTTGCGGCTTGCCATGCGAAATCGGTCCCCAATGCAGTTGGTCCCGGCGATATGCGCATGCGCCGGACTCGGCGTCAAGCGCGGCTCGGCCCGCCTGCCCGCTTCCCAAGGGCGTCCTGGCGGGCTAGGGCGGCATGCATGACCGAAACGCAGCGCAGCGATGTCCTGATCTCGGGCGGCGGCCTTGTCGGCCAAACGCTCGCCCTTGCGCTTGCGCATCACGGTCTCTCCTCGCAGGTCGTCGATCCTGCCGACCCGGTCGCCACCATCGCTCCCGGCTTTGACGGCCGTGCCTCGGCGATCGCGAGCGCGACATGGCAGATGTTTCAGGTACTGGGGCTCGCCGACCGGCTTCAGGGTCATGGCTGCGCAATCCGCGCGATCAAGGTCAGCGACGGCGGGCAGGCGGGCGAGCTTGATTTCGTGACCCAGAGCGACGACCCGGCGCTGGGCGTGATGATCGAGAATCGCGAGCTCCGCTTAGCGCTCGCCGCCGCGATTGCCGATGCGCCGCTCGTCCGGCTCAACATGCCGGCGAATGTCACGGCGCGCACGGTCGATGCCCACGGCGTCACACTGACGCTCGCGGACGGCAAGCGGCTCGCCGCACCGCTCCTCATCGTTGCCGAGGGGCGCCGCTCGCCGACACGCGACGAGGCCGGGTTCAGCATCGCGAGCTGGTCCTATCATCATCACGCGATGATCGGCGCGGTCGCGCACGCCCGCCCGCACGATCATGTCGCGCATGAAATCTTCTTCCCCTCAGGCCCCTTTGCCCTGCTCCCGCTCGTCGATGATGCCGAGGGACGCCACCGCTCGGCCTTTGTCTGGACGGTGTCGGAGAAAGAGGGACCCGCCTTTGCCAAGCTCGGCGACAGGGGGTTCATCGCCGAGCTCGAAAAGCGCGCCGGCAGCCTGCTTGGCCAGATGGAGCTGGTGGCGCCCCGGATGACCTACCCGCTCGGTTTTCACCACAGCGCAAAGATCGTGACCGACCGGATCGCGCTCGTGGGCGACTCGGCGCACGGAATCCATCCGATTGCGGGCCAAGGGCTCAACCTTGGCCTTCGCGACGTCGCAGCGCTCGCCGAGGTGCTCGTCGACGGCGCGCGGCTCGGGCTCGACCTCGGCGACGCGGCTCTCCTCGCGCGCTACCAGCGCTGGCGCGGGCTCGACAATCTGATGGTCAGTCTTGCAACCGACGGTCTGACCCGCCTCTTCGGTATCCCCGGGCGTGCCGCCTCGGCGGTCCGCCGCGCGGGGCTTGGTGCGGTGCAGCGACTGCCCACACTCAAGCGCTTCTTCATGGACGAAGCGCGCGGCGAATCAGGCGACCTTCCCCGATTGCTCGCGGGGGCGGAAATTTAGCCGCTCTTATGCACCAAGGGGTGTCTGAGCGGTAGGCGGGAGTAGCGTAAAGCTCTGTTCTGAAGTAAGAAATTGGGTGTCTAAGCCGTCCCTGCTCCGGGACAGAAATTGCCATAGGCTACACCCG